>SDBV01005253.1_pt1 | contig 18329 bp, 12 predicted proteins | sample 2277081 | NCBI WGS metagenome assembly SDBV01 (sample SAMN10402039, study PRJNA504765) | marine sediment metagenome | isolation source: marine sediment core GS10_PC15, 223 cmbsf | place: Arctic Ocean: Southern Knipovich Ridge | collected 2010 | reverse complement strand
TTTGTTCTTGATAACTACTTTGTAAATCATTAAACATCTTTTTTAACTCATCTAAGCTTTTCATTCTTTGATCATGTTCAGGTAGCTTTTCAATAGTACATTCTCTTTCAATATATTGAATAACTTTATTAAGTTTATCAAAAACAGTTTGACTTTGATGATCTTTATTAGTAACAATAGCATTAGACTGAATCAAAAATTGTATAAATGGTTGAATCTCGTTTAATATTTTAGGATTAGATTGATCATTCAAAATGATTTCAATATAGTATTCTATTAATGTCATTAAAATAGTTTTACCATCTTTATCTTCTACATTAATATCAGCGCCATTTTGAATTAAAATATGGGCAGCTATTAGCATATCTGGAAGGTATCGCTTATCAAAATTCGTTAAATTATTAATGAGTTTCAAAAGAGGCGCTTCTTTTAAATTATCTACAGTATTTACATCAGCTGTATTTCTTATTAAATATCTAATCGCATTTATATTTTCAAAACGATTTGCAACAACCCAATTAAGTGCGGTTAAACCTTCATTATTTTTGGCATCTATAGTAGCTCCACTGTTTATCAAAATATCTAAAATTTCATCAGATGCATCACCATGAGCCGCTTGCATTAGAGGACTCCAAGTATAATAAACATAACCTTTGTCATTCAGACATTCTCTACTGTTTTTTATCAATCCATTTGGCTCTGCCCCTTTTTGTATTAATAATTTGACAATTTCTGCATCGCCTCTTTTGCAAGCTACATGCAGAGGGCTAAATTCTCTTTTCCTTTTAAAAAAATTTCGCCTGATAAAAGTGTAATTTGCAAAACTTTCATCTGCACCCTTTTGAAAAAAAGCTTCAACAACTTCTTTTGAGCAATATTTTACAGCTATTATAAAAGCATCTTTTGTTAGAGTAACTCCACTATTTAATAGAGCTAGAGCTGTATTTGAGTTTCCTAATTGCACAGCTATTAATAATGGTGAAAACTTATCCTCTTCAAATGGGAAACTATTAGAACATAGGTGTTCAGCAAATAATTTAGCTTCATTTGAATAAATCCAAGGAGATTTTGAATCATCGTAGTCTAAATCAGCCTCAACTTCCCACTGAAAATTGACATTTGCACCAAGATCTATCAATTTTTTTACAGCTGGCCCATGATCATTATAAACAGCCCACATTAAAGGCGGCCAATGTATTCCAACTTTAAAGACATCATTCAAGCAACCTTTATCATGAACATTAAAATTAAGTTCATTTACTAAAAATTCTATTACCTCTACTTGACCATTTAATGCAGCTAAATGAAGAGGCGAAGCCTTTTTAATTTCATCAATATTTACAACCTGAGATAAAGATCTTAAAGTTTGAATATTTCCATTTTTAGCAGCTAAAAGAAAATTTTTATTTAATAAATCTTCATTTACCTCAAAACGTTTTCTTTTTCTAGCAAGCCTTCCTGATAGTTTTTGATATTCTTCTATTAGTCTTTGATTTTTTTCTATTAGTTTTTGTTGTCTTTCTATTAGTTCTTGTTGTCTTTCACTTGAGCTTGTTGCAAGTGATTCTTCATGATACCCATGTTTTATAAAAAAATTTAAAAGCGGAGCATTAATATCGTTATTTTTAAAAAGATTTTGATTACATATTTTTATTGTATTAACAACTTCATAAAACAAAGCAGGATCTTGTTTCAATTCTTCAAATGTAAGTATAGAAAAAATTTCTGGATTAATGATATTTCCTTTTTCATCTAAATAACTTGGATCTTCATAAAATTTAGAAAAAATCCTCAAAAATGATTCATATTTATTATATTCTTTTTCTCTGAAAACATATTCGGCCATAGCTCTAACTAACAATCCTTCCTTTTTTTCTAAAGGGCTTGCTTCTGGATCTTCAATAGCAGGAAATTGTTCCCCGGGAGCTCTCGCTAAGCTATGAATACTTAAAATTCGAAGAGATGGTATATTAGAAGATGTCATATTTGCTGCCTTATATTTATTGTTAATTAAGGGTTATTATAACATATACTGTTTATTGCAACTATAATAAAAAAAATAAATACAAATAAATTGATAAATAAAATTTTAATTATTATTTATTAAAAATTATTTTAAAATGGTATTTAATTCATGCTTTAGATCGATTACTTTTTTATTCCAACGAATCGCTTTTTTTATGTTTTTTGAAAAAATTCCATTTTGAGTAATTTGAAGATAATTTCTAGAGATTTTCTCCTCTTCATCAAGCTCGTGTTTTAGATTGTTTATAGCGCTAGAATCTACTTTTTTTTGATTTTTAATCCTTTCGATAGCCTCAGAGAGTTCTTCGAGTTTGGTGATTCTTTTCATCAACGTAGTTGGTATAAAATAAAAAGGCTAAGTTTACTCATAATCAAATTTTATTCAAGATATTTTTTCACTTTTTTTAGTATTTTTTTTAAAATTACCAAAACGACTAAAATCATAATATAAGAGACTAAGTGCCAAGTGCATACGCAGCAATTCAAAAAGACTAAAAACAAAGAATTTTCTTTACAAAAACTTAACAATCAGCTATAATATAACTGTAATCAGGAGAGGATGCAAAGGAGAAGGAAAAATGAGTGTTAAGCCAATTTCTACAGTTACATTCAAAATAGATCAGGATAAGACTATTTCTGATGTAGAATCTACTTTTTCATCTGACCAAAACCTACAAATCGCTAATATTGTGAAGGATGCGCTAACAACAAAAGCATCAGATGCGACAACAGGAAGATATACATTAAAAATCCTAGAAGATCATAAAATTGAATTACTCTATAACCCACTATCTATGACAAGCTTACAAATCGATCTTTCAAGTAGAATTGATGCAACTGCAATTGAAAAAATAACTACAGCATTTAAAGAGCAATTAAAAGACGAAAAGATTAAAAAACACTGTGAGTGGATTTTTAATAAAACAATAGAAAAATATTTAGATAAAAATGTAACAAAAGTTGACATGGCAGATCAAACTATTATAAGTAAGAAGTCTGAAAATATCTTAAAAAACGCTTTTAAAACCTTTTTAAAAGGTTTAGATTATGTTTTTGTCCAAAAGCTAATTCATGCAAAAGCAGCAGATATTGCTGTTCTTTCTTTATTTGCATTTACTATACTAGCTACTGCTCTAACAATTTTTGCTCCCCATCTATCAATTCTTCATTTTGCTAATACTGCAGCTTCAGTTTCTCATCCAGCTTTTGGAGCTTTAAATATCACTGTTGGTATGGCTATTTTCGTCCAAGCTTATAAAAATTTTATGAAAGCTAAGAAAAATGAAAACAAAGAAGAGATGATTTTAGCGATCGTTAGTATGCTATTTTCAATTGCTATAATGACAACTGGTGGAGCAGCTATTGCTAACTCATCTAATGACATCTTATTAAAATCGCTATTTACTATATGCGCTAGTTTTTCATTTGGAGTTGGAATATACAACACTATAAAAACTCAATTATTTAGAAAAAAATTAAATGATGCTAAAAATCTAAAGGAATTTTTAAAAGAGCAGCTTGAAATTAGCAACAAAGAATATGAAATAATAGATAGAAAAATAGAAGCTTTAAATGATGAAAAAGAGATAGCAAAACTTCTTAAAAATCACTTATCTACTAAAGAGTATTTAGAGGCTATATCAAAAGATAAAAAGTTCCAAAAAGACCTGCTTTTAAATCTAGAACTTCAAGCTCTTCAAAGAAGAAAAATAGCTAATGTAGAAAAAATTCTAAGAAGTAAGATAACAAAAAGAGCTATAGACTATGTAAAGGGAGTTGAAGATAAAGATCTTTTAGCTGATATCAAAAAAGAGTTAAACCATAGAAATATAGCAGATGCTCTTAGAATAGTTGCTACATCTTTATCTATAGGAGCCTTTGGATTTAATACGCTTTCAAAAATTGAGAGTCTCAATGTTCAAAACTTGATTTACTATTCTACTATGATGGTATCTAAATTATCAGGATTTTGGCAAAACTATGTGCCTAGTTGGAGAAACGTTCCTGCTGATGATAAAAAAGAGCTTAAAAAGAGAAAAACTATTCTAGAACATATGTATAAAGGAATAGATCCCAACGCAATTCCACAAGCTCTATAATCAAAAAGTAATTTTATCAGATATTTTATCTTGATGAGCTAATGTAAGTTTAGTCTTAGATTGTTTTTCATCTAAAAGCTTTGTAAACATATCTAAAATGAGCTCTTTTGAATTACACTCTCCAGATATATGAGCTATATGAATATGCTTTAAATTTGGGTGTATAATATCGCCCAGGAGCTTTAATGAGTCTACGTTTGATAAATGTCCAAGCCTTGATAGAACTCTTTGTTTATAGATAAAAGATCTATTAGATGCATGAACATAAGGAATATGGTGGTTTGATTCGATATAGAGATAATCTAGCCCCTTTAGACTCTCTCTAACTAAAGATGATATAAATCCTAAATCAGTACAAAACCCAAATTTCAAGTTTTGATTTTTTATAACAAAGCCAACAGGATCCAAGGTATCGTGTGGAACAGAAAACGGCATAATTTTAAGATCTTTATATTCGAACTCTTCAGATGTTGTAAAAATCTTAAATTTAGGCAAAACATGTAAATTATTATAAATACTTTTTGCTGTATCTGAATTTGTAAAAATAGGAATATTTTCTTTCTCAGATATTACTTTTAAGCCAGCTATATGATCAGAGTGTTCATGAGTGATCAAAATAGCGTCTATATCTTCTAGCTTAACCCCTATCTCATTTAGTCTAGAGTTTAGTTGCAGATAAGAAAGACCTGCATCTATTAGTATTTTAGCCTCTTTAGAACCAAAATAAATGGAGTTTCCCTTTGAGCCAGAAGCGAGTGGGCAATATCCTATCATCTTTTTAAAACCTTTATAAAAACTGATAAGAATTAAGATAGGATAAATTTAAATAAAATTCATTTTTTATTTGGTGCTTTTTTGAAGCATTTATGACAGATTGAATATTGAATATTCAATCTGTCATTTTTCAAATTTATAAACCATTAGTTTTTAATAGTTTCTGATTCATCGAAAAATCACCAACATAAAATATCTGAATTGAAATTTATACTTAAAAAGAGCTTATTTCATCAAAAAAATTAAAAACTAACTAGTTTTCTGATCTCTTTTTCAATTCTTTCTTTACTTGGAAAATAAGCATCCTCTAAAACTTTTGAAAAGGGAACAGGAATATCTAAAGCGCCAATTCTTTTAATTGGCGCATCTAGATAGTCAAAAGCTTTCTCTGATACTAAAGATGCTACCTCTGCTCCAAATCCCCCGAATTTTTTATCTTCATGTAGAATTAAAAGCTTTGATGTTTTTTTAATAGAATTTACTATCGCATCGATATCTAGAGGGACTATAGTTCTAAGATCGATAACTTCTACAGATATCCCCTCTTTTTTTAGTTTTCTAGCGATTTCTACAGCATACATAACCATCATAGAATAGCATACTACTGTAACATCTTCTCCAACATGTACAACATTAGCTTTACCAAGAGGAATTATTGAGTCTTTTGTTGGCTCTAGAGTTGCTGCAAAATTTCTTTGTCTATAAATGGCTTTATGTTCTAAAAAAACAACTGGATTCGGATCTTTTATCGACGCTTTTAAAAGCATTTTAGCATCTTTAGCGTTAGATGGAGCTACTATTTTAAGCCCTGGAACGTGAGCTAAAAAAGCTTCTATACTTTGAGAGTGATAAGGCCCACCTTGAATGTAACCACCTGTTGGGATTCTGATAACTACAGGGCAGTTATACTCCCCATTAGAGCGATAATAAATAGATGCTAGCTCATTTACTAGTTGATTCATCCCTGTCCAAATATAGTCTGAGAATTGAATTTCGCAAACAGGTATTTTACCAGTCATTGAAAGACCAATAGCGAGACCTATTATTGTAGATTCTGCGAGTGGGGTATTAAAACATCTTTTTTTTGAAAATTTATCACTAAGCCCGCGAGTTATTCCAAAAACGCCACCTTTTTTATCGGCAACATCTTGACCAAACACCAAGATGTTTGGATTATCTTCCATCTCTTCTTTTAGAGCATGGTTCAAAGCGTCCATAATAGTAATAGGCTCTTGATCTTTTATAAAATCAATTTTTTCTATTATTTCGATTGGTTTGAAGAGTTTTTTATCTACACTCTCTACTTTTGGGAAATCTACTTTTTCAGCTTTTTCTGCCTCATTTTCAACAAAATCAAAAGAATCTTTTTTTATAGTATCGATTTCATTTTGATTGAGAATTTTTTCATCTAATAGAAACTTTTCAAATAAAGGAATGGGATCTTTTTTTAGCTCTTTTTGTATAATTTCATCTGTTTTATATTTTTTAGGATCATCTGAAATGCTATGAGCTCCGAGTCTTGGTACTTTTGAGACCATCAAAACTGGTCCTTTTTTAGCTCTTAAATATTTTACGGCTTCTATTAAAGCATTTGAGGTGTCTAAATAGTTTGAGCCATCTACAGAAATAACTTTTAAATTTTCATAACCTTTAAATACGTTTTCAATTGAGCCTGCTGTTTGCTCTTTTTTAGTTGTAGATATCGCATATTCGTTATCTTGAATAGAAAATAGAACAGGCAGTTTATAAATAGATGAAAAATTTAGAGCTTCATGAAAATCACCTTGAGACGTTGCTCCATCACCTGAAGATACATAAACTATTTCATCATTTTCTAATGCTTTTGCAACTCCTACAGCTTGCAGGAATTGAGATCCGACACAGCTAGATTGACAAGGGATATTTAAAGTATTATCGCAAAAATGATCTGGCATCATTCTTCCAGATGAGTGATGGATGGAGTCTCTTGCTAAAAACGCTGCAAAAATATCTTTTAAATCCGATCCAAGAGCTATAACTAAAGCTCTATCTCTATAGTATGGTAAAAAATAGTCTTTTTTAGGTTTTAGATGAAACGCTGATAAAATCCCTATAAGTTCATGGCCTGAGTGTGATAAAAAAAAAGCAGTCCCTTTATTTTGTTTTACAAGTTTGTTCATCTTCTCATCTGTAAACCTACAGACATAGAGCATCTTGAGAACATTTTGCAGGCTATCTTTTGATTTTAGATCTATAGTTTTCATAAAATTTAATAACTAGTTATTTTAATAACTAAAATATTTAAAAAATTATTTTTTCTTTTTTTTAGTACTTTTTATAGCGGAAACTTTTTTGATCCTGATAGCTCTTCTAGGCGCTTTTTCCCTTTGCTTGCCAGGGGATGGTAAAACTTCTTGAATTGCTTCGCCAATTTTTATCTCTTTACCTTTTGGAGTTATTTCAATTTTTTTGATTTCAGAAAGTTTTGGTTTTGTAAAAGGAGTAAATGGTTTTGTAAGCTTTTCAATTCCTAGATCTACCGCTGAAGCAGATAGACGAGTTTGCAACTGTTGAAGTGATTCTAATCTTTGAGAAAGAGCTTCTAATTTTTCATCCACTTTTATCGTAGGAGTTCCTCTAAGAGATGCGAGGAGCTGCTCTTCTGTTTCAAATTTAGCAGAAAAGGTTACAGCAGCAGCGCTTATAATATCTGGGATATATAAAAATGGTCTTATAGCTTTAGGAACTTGAGTATATATATCCATAGAAACTTGAGGTTCTATTTCTACTTTAACAATCTGTTTTGGTGGCCTTCCTCTTTTTGGTCTTGGATTTAAAGCTTCTGAAGAATAATAAATTTTAGATTTAGTATTAACTACATCTCTAGCACTTGCAAGATCTTTTGATACTCTATCATCAAAAAGAGTTTGTTTTAATTTTTCGACAATGTTTTTAGCAATATCTAAATCCTCTTCAAAAACAAATCTGATATCTAATGATCTAAGCCATTCGATTATTCTTACTCTAAATCTTTCTTGATAATACTGCTGCCATTTTTCAAGTTCTGTTAAATTATCGTAGATATACTCTAAAAAGTTTTCTCTAGCCTCTTTTCCGCTAATTAGATCAAGGAGTTTTTCTTTAGTATCGACATCATATACTTTTTCAGCAACAAACCCTTCCATAAATTTTTTAACTTCATAAAAAGCCATTTTAGGAACTAAAGAGTATCTTTTTGAGTTACTTTTGATCTCTTTTTCTAATGAAAGTAGTTCTTCTTCATCTTTATCTAAATCTACATAAACCAAAAACCCTTCTAAATTATCTAAATAAAAATCTCTTTCGTCATCAGATTTTGCAAATGTTTCCATTAATCTATTAAATCTAAGAATTAACGGTATTTTAGCTTCTAATTTTTTAGCCATATAGATTGCCTTTTTGTCTTCAATATTGAAAATATTATAGCATAAAAAAAAGGCTTTGACAAGCAGCTATTGAAAATAAGGGTAAATAAATTTATAATAATTTAGAAAAATTAGGATAAAAAAATGCTTGATATTAAGCTTCTTAGGGAAAACCCTAAAATTATAGAAAAAAAATTAAAATCTAAAATTCCAGATATAGATATATTTAAAATTTTATCTTTAGATGAAGAGAGCAGAAAAATTCAAAAAAAAACTGATGATTTAAAAGCTAAAAAAAACTCAGTATCCAAAGAAATCCCCCTTCTTAAAAAAGAGAAAAAAGATGTAACTAGTATTTTTAAAGAAATGGCCGCTATATCAACTCAGATTCAAGATTTAGATAAAAAATTCAAAGAGCTTTCCCAAGAAAAAGATTTTTTATTATCAACACTGCCAAATATTCCGGGTGATGATGCGCCTGTATCTTTAAATGTTGAAGATAATAAATGTATAAAAACTAACTTAGAAAAAAAAACATTTGATTTTCCTATAAAAAATCATGTAGAGCTAAATGAAAAATTAAATCTCTTTGATTTTCAAAGAGCTTCAAAAATCTCAAAAAACCGTTTTTCAATGTACAGAGGTATGGGGGCCAGACTCGAATGGGCTCTTATCAATTACATGTTAGATATCCACCTTCAAAATGGTTTTATACAAATAATCCCTCCTCTTTTAGTAAAGAAAGAGACGATGTTTGGAGCAGCGCAGCTTCCCAAATTTGCAGATCAGCTTTTTCGTTTAGAGGATAAAGACTACGATCTTTATTTGATTCCAACTGCAGAAGTTCCATTAAACGGCATTCATTTAGATGAAATATTAACAGAAGAAGAACTGCCAATAAAATATGTAGCATATACTCCATGTTTTAGGAGAGAAGCAGGAGCCGCTGGTAAAAACGAAAGAGGCCTTATTAGAACGCACCAGTTTAATAAAGTTGAGCTTTTCTCTTTAACAAAACCAGAAAATAGCGAAAAAGTTTTTAATGAGATGCTCTCTTCAGCTGAAGAGGTTTTAAAGGGATTGGATCTACACTATAGAAATATGCTTCTTTGCACAGGAGACATGTCTTTTGCTTCTGCCAAAACTATAGATATAGAAGTATTTCTGCCAGGGCAAGATAGATATTATGAAGTCTCTTCTGTATCTAATTGCACAGATTTTCAAGCAAGAAGATCAAAAATTAGATATAGAAAAAAAGATGAAAAGCCAGAGTTTGTACATACTTTAAATGCTTCTGGCGTTGCAACATCTCGCTTAATGGTAGCTATTTTAGAAAACTTTCAACAAGAAGATGGTTCTGTTTTAATTCCAATAGTTTTAAGAAAGTATTTAGATGATCAAAAATATTTAACCCCCCAAAAATAATGCACGAAAAAGCAAAGCCAACGTTTTCAAAAAAGCATCTAATCTGTTTTTCAGATTTTAAATTAGAAGAGATTCCCTCTCATTTTATAAATTTTGCTCAAAGTACAAAAGAGTTCACTATTTTATTTTTAATAGTTTTTATAGCTCTTAGAAATTTAACTCTGCCAGTTCTACCTTTTATCTTAATTTTTTCTTTTAGCTTTTTTATTTTAAAACTTTTTTTAGTAGCTTTTTCAGCTTGGACCAAGTTAGAGAGACTCCATAAAATTATCGAAGATAAAAAATGGCATATAGAGCATAAAAGAGAAGAGGAAAAAAATCAGCTTAAAGAGATTTATAAAGCTAAAGGTTTTTCAGACAAGCTACTTACAGACATCGTAGACACTCTAACATCAGATGACAATAGACTTCTTCAAACGATGTTAGAAGAAGAGATGGGGTTATCGCTTGGCTATTTTATACATCCAATAAAACAAGCCTTTGGCGCTTTTTTAGGCATGTTTTTAGCCTCTGTAGTTTTTACAATTACTTTTTTTACTCTTCCAATCACCTACTGCTTTTTTGTATCAGGAGGGGTAAATATTATCGCAAGCTCGATTATTGCAAGCAGATATGAAAAAACTAAAATGTCAAAAGAAATTGTTTGGGATTTAGCGATAGCAATTGTTGTTTTAGGAATTTGTCATTTTTTAACTTTGAGCATTATGCCTTTTTTTAAAACCTAAATACAACAGGTGAAACTTTCATTTCTTCGGCTTTAAAATATTGCCTGCAAAACAAAGCAGCTTTGTGAGGACTAAAAGCCTTACAACTAAAAATATCTATGTGGACACTATTTGAAAAATTTGCAAAATGAGCTGTAATACTTGAGGTTTCTATTAATTGCATAGCTGAAATTCCAGCAACTCTTGGAGTATCTCCAAAATCAACAACAATTGGAGCACCATAAGCTTTCATATCAATAAATTTAACTAAATCTATCATGAATTGTTTGACATATTTAGGATCTCTTATTAATTTTGCATCAGCTTCATATAAATCAATAGAAACGTTCATTCCCCAGGGATTTTCTTCTGAATACCTATCCAATACTTCTTGGTCTAGTTGTTTAGAAGATTTACTCTCCTGAATAAAGCCCGGTGTTTTTTTAGTAACCCCATAGCAGTAATTATGATTTAAGAAAAAACTTATAAAAAATAAACTTAAAAATATTGCACGCATTTGATTGCTTCCTTCTTTATTTTTCTTTTTAACTTTTTTTAAATAAATAGTACAGTAACATTTGATATTGCTGAAAATAGATCTACACATTTTCCTCCACTTTCTAAAGAAAGAGGAACCCAATGTGTCTTTTTCTTGAAAAATACGACAATTAATTTATGCAACTAAATATTTGTTAATATCCTTTTCTAAACAGCGTATCCCAATAAAATTGATAAGCACTAATATCTAAATAAATCAATCAAAGAGATCTCATTATGTACAATATCCTCGGACCATATTGTATGTTTTATTCCTTTAGTGGTAATCATAGCAAAAAATATTTGCTTATTTGTAGGAAAGTGTTTTTCGAAAACATCTATCTTATTTGCTAACTGCTTAGCACATCTTTTGTCAATTAAAAATATCTTTTCTGAGTACTTTATCTCGCAAAGAGTTATGACTCCATCATCTCTATCAAAGATCAGATCTATTTGAGTTCCAGTTTCTTTTTCTCCTTTTTTTGGTAAAAAACGCCAACTTCCAGTATTACAATGAATATTTTCAAGATCAAGAGCTGTGCAAATTTGATCAACATGTTTTAAACATATACTTTCAAAAGCATAGCCTTTCCAAGAAAGAACCCTTGAGGTCTTTGCTTGGTTTTTCCAATAAGCTTTTCCCCCTGCAATCCCTTTTTTCCTTAAGGGTTCAATCCATTTTAAATAAAAATAAGTATATTCATCACATATTCGATAATAATGATCTTTCTTTTTTCTTCCTAGAGGCACATAACTTTGAATAAGATCAGAAGCTTCAAGCTCTTCTAACCGTCTATTCAACCCTCCACCTGAAGATATCTTTGTAAATTTGATCAAGTTTTCTCGTGAAACACCCTGTCTTTGATTAGCGATTGTTTTGACAATTAATTCATGAATATCAGCATGTTCGAAAAGCGATTTGAATAATCGGTTGAACTCCCCATATAAAAGCCCTTCTTTCTGAAAACACACCTTATTAATGATTTGAGAGGCGGATTGTCCTTTATTAATTTGTTTTAAATAATGTGGAATGCCACCAAAAACCATGTATATATCAAGAATTTGCTGAAAGTTTAAAATAACTCCCCGACTCTTTAAAAACTTATGCACATCATTTAAGTTAAAAGGTCTTAAGGATATTACTTTTGTTAAACGATTATAAAGCCCTCCTTTTGCATTGATAAGATTATCCAACATCCATGAAGCAGCGGAACCACATGCTATCAATATAAAGTTAGATTTTTTACTCCAATAGGCATTCCAGAAATAATCGATTACCTGTAAAAGATTCCCTCTTTTTGAGGCTAACCAAGGAAGTTCATCTAGAAAAAAAATAATTTTTTTTGATTTATCCATTGCTTCGATCTGAGTATTTAAGAGGCTAAAGGCTTTTTTCCAATTACTTGGAGTTCGAAGAGGAAGAGACTTATGAAATTTTTCGGAAAATTTCATTATAAAATTCTCAAGTTGATCACTCTTCGTTCCATCTTTTTGCCCTGTAATCTCAAAATAAACTCCTTTTTCAGAGAAATATTCTCTTATTAAATGTGTTTTTCCCACACGCCTTCGCCCATAGATGGCTAAAAACTCTGCCTCTGATGAAGTAAAAACTTCTTTTAGGACTTTTATTTCTGGTTTTCTTCCGATTATTTTCTTTTCGCTCATAACCCCTCCCTAACATTTGGCCAAATATAACTATACTATAACTGGCCAAATCTATTTCTTCAACAACGATTTGGCCAAATATAATAAGTTATATTTGGCCAAATAAATTCTACCAATGAGATGCAGCATTTTTATTTTTTAAAAGATTTTTCTTTTTAACTTTTTTAAAATAAATAGTACTCTAACATTTATGGGAAATAATAAAGTTTATACATTCGATGAGTTTTTTGAATCCGGCCTCGAGGAGAGCATCTCTCCATTTCTAGAGAAAGCATCTCAAAAATGGTCAAAAAACCTGCCATTAAAAACTGCATTTTTCTGTCTCTTTTTACTTATTATTAGCTATGTAATAGTCTATACCAACCTAAACACAAACATAGCTTATCTACTACTTAGTTTTATCTACTTATTTGTGGGTGTACCTGCGCTTTTAGATGCACTAGAAGATCTTAAGAATTTTGAGATCAACATTAGTATTTTGATGACACTCGCTGGCTTTTTAGCAATTTTATTAAATAGCCCCTTAGAGGGAGCTCTACTTTTGATTTTATTTAAAATCTCAGATAGTTTAGAAAAAAGCATCTCATATAGAACTAAAAGCGCTATATTTAATTTAAATAAAATAGCTCCAACAAAAGCTTTTGTAGTAAATGAGGATAAATCTTTTTCAGAACGCTCTATTAAAGATATAGCTCTTAATACAAAAATTCTTATTAAAGCAGGAGAGATCGTTCCTTTAGATGGAAAAATAATAGAAGGGTACTCAGAGGTCAATCAAGTGCACCTAACTGGAGAGAGTATGCCAGTTGAAAAAAAAGTAAATGACCTTGTCTACGCTGGAACAATAAATATTGATGGAAGCTTGATAATTGAAGTGACGAAAACATCAGCAGATTCAACAATCTCTAGAATAATAAAACTAATAAATGAAGCAACAGATGCAAAACCAAAAATTCAAAGATGGCTTGATAAATTTGGAAAAATTTATTCTACTATAGTGATACTGCTTAGCTTTATTTTTGCGATAATTCTGCCTTTTATTTTCAATATTACCTATCTAGGAAAAGAAGGAGGTATTTATCGAGCTATTGCTTTTTTAATAGCCTCTTCTCCTTGCGCTTTGATAATTGGAGCGCCGCTTGCTTATCTAACGGCTATCTCTTCACTCGCAAAAAAAGGAATCCTGCTAAAAGGCGGGTTTATTTTAGATGCTATTAGAAAATGTAAAAACATAGCATTTGATAAAACAGGAACTCTGACAACTGGAGATTTTGTATTATCATCCTTTGAACAAGTTAAATTTGATCAAAAAACAGAAGAGTTCGATAGAGAAAAAGCCTTAGCAATAGCTGATAGTTTAGAGAGAAAGTCAACTCATCCAATAGCTCAGGCAATACATACAGCTGCCAAAGATATAGAGCATGATGCACGGATAATTGAGTTTAAATCAGATGCTGGATTTGGAATTCAAGGCGTATGTGAAATAGAGGATAAAAAATATAAAGTACATATTGGAAAACTCGAATATATCGAAAAGTTTTTAGAAAAAGAGCAAAAACTAGAAATTGAAAAAAAAGTTTCCAAAAAAGCTAAAACTCTAAGTTTTATGCTAATCGATAGTTTTTTATTTATTTTAACTTTTTCAGATGAAATCCGAGAAAACTCTTTTGGTTTAATAGAAACTTTAAAAAAATCAAAAAATTTAATAATGCTAACAGGAGATAATAGCTTTAATGCTAATTTCGTTGCTCAAAAACTCGGTATTGAAAATGTCTTTGCAAACCTAAAAGTTGAAGATAAACTAAAACATGCATCTGAGTTAGCTAAAAATGGTCTTGTTATGATTGGAGATGGAATAAATGACGCTCCATCACTATCTAGAGCAACGGTTGGAATATCACTTGGAAAAGTGGGTTCAGCAACCGCTATCGATGCTTCTGATGTGATTTTACTAAACGATGATATTTCTCTGATAAACTATCTTCTAAAAAAAGCTAGCTTTACCTCAAAAATAGCTAAGCAAAATCTTATTTTTGCTCTTCTTATCATAGTCTTGGCATCTATCCCCTCTTTATTGGGATTGATACCACTTTGGTTAGCAGTGAGCCTCCACGAAGGAAGCTCTGTTCTCGTAGGCCTTAACTGCTTACGCCTTATAAAAGACTGATTTATAGATACTTATAAATATTTTTAAGCAATCTAACGCTGAGATTGCTAAAAATATATCGATTATGATATGATGATTTTATGTATAAAAACTTTATGGAATGTTAAATTGAAAAAACTTTTTGTCAAAAAAAGATTTACCAAAGAAAACAAAGAATTAAAAATTCTATTAGGCTTAGTAGAGCTTTTCATAGAAACAAACGCTCCTATTGGATCTAATTCATTGAAAGAGAGCGGTTTCGATGACATGAGCTCCGCAACTATTAGAAACTACTTTGCACAGCTTGAAAAGAAAGGACTTTTAACACAGCCACATATTTCTGGGGGAAGAGTTCCTACAGCAAAAGCTTTTAAGATCTATGCAAATCACTGCCTATCAAATACTAAAATAGACAAACAAGATGATCTTCTTTTGCAAAAACATCTAAGTGAAGAGAAAAAGCAGATAACTGAGCATTTAAATTCATCTTTAGAACTTTTAAGCACCTTAACAAATTTAAGTATTTTTCAATCAGCTCCAAGATTTGATCAAGATTTTATAAATAATATCAAACTTATCTCTTTGGATACAAATAAAATTTTATGTGTAATAGTCACAGATTTTGGGTTAATAAAAACTGAAATTTTATATTCTAAATTAGATCTCGATGAAAAATCATTAAAGTTAGTAGAAGACTTTTTTTTATGGAGAATGAACAAAAAACAAAAACCGAATATTGAAAATCAAAATCTTTTTAAAGCGTCGCAACATCTATATAACGAGATAATGGTAAGATATATCGTTGGATATACAAACTTAAGCACAGGTGATATCTATAAAACAGGACTATCTAAACTACTATCATATCCTGAATTCAAAAACCCTATAGTACTCGCTGAAGCTCTATCTATTTTTGAGAATAAAGAGCAGATGCATAAAATTCTAAACAGCGCTATTAAAAACGATGCTATAACCTATTTCATTGCTGATGATTTAGAAAAATTTGGTCTTAAAATAAAAAACACAGCTTTAATTTGTATACCATATTACATCTCAAATATAGCAGTTGGCGCAATTGGTATCTTGTGTCCTTTAAGAGTAGATTACAAAAAGATTTTTTCTATTTTAAAAGTTTTTAGCAAATACTTATCAGATAATCTCACTAAAAATATCTATAAATTTAAGATAACTTTTAGAAAGACCTCTGATTATAAAAAAATTAATCAACACTCGATTCTTTTAGAAGACAAAAGCAAATAATTTAGGAGTTAAATAAATGTCAAAAAAAGATAAAAAAGATAAAAAAATAAAATTTCAAGATGAGATAAGTGAACTACAAAACAAATATCTACTTACTTTAGCTGAGCTTGAAAATACAAGAAAAAGAATGCAAAAAGAGAAAACAGAGTCTTTATCGTTTGCTATTGAAAATACAATCTCAGAATTTCTTCCTTTGATTGATAATTTTGAAAATGCTCTAAATTTTGCAAACGACTCATCTGAAGAGGTGAAAAATTGGGCGATGGGTTTTCAGATGCTCTTATCGCAGTTAAAAGATATTTTACATAACCACGGTATTGTCCCCTATCACTCAGTTGGCAACAACTTTGATCCTCACTACCATGATGCTGTAGAAATTATTGAATCAAATGAACACGAACCAGGCTCTATTATAGAAGAGCTTGCTAAAGGTTATAAAAGTGCTACTAGAGTAATTCGCCCAGCTAGGGTAAAAGTTACAAAACAAACCTTAGAAAAAAATCAAGATGTTGAGGATAAAAAAAATCAACCTCAGATAGATAAAAATGAAAATATAAGCGGATGTATAGAAGAAGAAAACTGCTGTAAAAATACAGAAGATGAAAACTCATGCGGATCGGAAAATGATCAAGATAAGGATTCAATGGATCAAGATCCACTGGACCAAGATCTAAAAAAATCTAAGGATGAAAATATAAAAATTAACAAATAAAAAAAAGAGGTATTACTATGAGCAAAAAAAGTAAAATAATAGGTATAGATTTAGGAACAACAAACTCTTGCGTTTCTATAATGGAGGGAGGCTCTCATAAAGTTATAGCAAACATAGAAGGAACAAGAACAACCCCTTCTATTATCTCTTATAAAGGTAAAGAAAGGCTAGTTGGAGTACCTGCTAAAAGACAAGCTGTTACAAACCCTGAAAAAACACTTTATTCAACAAAGCGTTTTATCGGAAGAAAATTTGATGAAGTTAAAGACGAGATACAAACTGTACCATATAAAGTTGTAAAAGATTCAAATGGAAACGCTGGTTTTGAAATCGATGGAAAAACTATAACTCCAGAAGAAGCAGCTGCTCAAATCTTAATAAAAATGAAAGAGACAGCAGAGAACTATCTCGGAGAAAAAGTTACAGAAGCAGTAATAACTGTTCCCGCTTACTTTAATGATTCTCAAAGACAATCAACAAAAGATGCTGGAAAAATAGCAGGACTTAATGTCAAAAGGATTATCCCAGAACCAACAGCTGCAGCACTAGCATATGGCCTAGATAAAAAACATGAACAAAAAATCGCTGTATATGATCTAGGTGGTGGTACATTTGATATTTCAATAATGGAGATCGGAGATGGTGTTTTTGAGGTATTATCTACGAATGGTGATACACATTTAGGTGGTGATGACTTTGACAATATCCTTATAAAATGGATATTAGAAGAGTTTAAAAAAGAAACCTCCATTGATTTATCTAAAGATCCAATGGCTCTTCAAAGGGTTAAAGATGCTGCTGAAAAAGCTAAAATAGAACTATCAGGAACCCAGTCTACAGAAATCAACCAACCATTTATCACAATGGATGCTACAGGCCCTAAACACTTATCTTTAACGCTAACTAGGGCAAAACTAGAGAGCTTATGTAATGATTTAATTGAGAGAACTAAAATTCCTTGTGAAAAAGCTTTAAAAGATGCCGGCCTATCAGCTAGCGATATCAATACAGTTCTATTAATTGGTGGTATGACAAGAATGCCATCTGTTAAAGATATGGTAAAAAATATCTTTGGAAAAGAGCCAGATCAAGGTATCAATCCAGATGAAGCAGTAGCTACAGGAGCTGCTATTCAAGGTGGTATATTAGGAGGAGATGTTAAAGATGTTCTATTATTAGACGTTGTACCATTAACTCTCGGTATTGAAACACTAGGTGGTGTTTTAACTCCTTTAATTGAAAGAAATACAACAATACCAACACAGAAAAAGCAAGTCTTTTCTACAGCATCAGATAATCAACCAGCTGTTACAATAGTTGTTATCCAAGGAGAAAGACCTATGGCTAAAGACAACAAAGAGATCGGTAGATTTGATTTAACAGACATCCCTCCAGCGCCAAGAGGCACACCACAAATCGAGGTATGTTTTGATTTAAACGCTGATGGAATATTAAGTGTATCTGCTAAAGACAAACAATCTGGTAAAGAGCAAAAAATCAGAATTGAAGCAAAATCAGGTCTATCTGATGATGATATCAAAGCTAAGGTAGCCGAAGCTGAACAGCATCAAGCAGAAGACAAAAAGAAAAAAGAAGAAA
>SDBV01005252.1_pt1 | contig 18331 bp, 18 predicted proteins | sample 2277081 | NCBI WGS metagenome assembly SDBV01 (sample SAMN10402039, study PRJNA504765) | marine sediment metagenome | isolation source: marine sediment core GS10_PC15, 223 cmbsf | place: Arctic Ocean: Southern Knipovich Ridge | collected 2010 | reverse complement strand
ATTTTAAAGGTGTAATGTGAATTACAAAGGTATAATTCTGGCAGGCGGAAGCGGAACAAGGCTCTATCCGATAACACAGGTCGTAAGCAAACAGCTGTTACCCTTGTACGATAAGCCGATGATCTATTACCCGCTTACGATGCTTATGCTTACGGGCATCAAGGATATTCTGATAATCTCCACCCCGGAGGATACACCGCTTTACGAGCAGTTGCTCGGCGACGGAAACAAATGGGGCATCAGCCTGCAATACGCAGTTCAACCGAAACCTGAGGGCCTTGCCCAGGCATTTCTTATTGGAGAAAAATTTATCGATGGCGGGCCGGCATGCCTTATCCTCGGTGACAATGTTTTCTACGGTCACGGACTTGCCCAGTCACTTCAAAAAGCTACAGCACAAACCGATGGAGCGACAATCTTCGGATACTGGGTAAAGGATCCGCAGCGATACGGAGTAATTGAATTTGACAACGAAGGGTCTGTTACTTCGATAGAAGAAAAACCCGCCCATCCCAAAAGCAACTATGCCGCAGTCGGCTTGTATTTTTACGATTCGCAAATAACCGAAGTTGCAAAAAGCGTAAAGCCTTCCGCACGTGGCGAGCTTGAGATCACCGAAGTAAACAATCTTTATTTGCAGCAGCAAAAACTTAAAGTGGAATTATTAGGCAGGGGCACCGCATGGCTTGATACAGGTACGACAGACTCACTGCTCCAGGCCGCAAACTTCGTTCAAACAGTTGAGCAAAGACAGGGCCTGATGATCGCATGCCCCGAAGAGATCGCATACAACCTCGGATTCATAAATGAGGATGAGTTATTAAAACTCGCCGAGCCTCTTAAGAAAAACAGCTATGGCAAATATCTTATTTCACTTGTAAAGAAGGGCTGACACCTTGAAAGTTACTCAAACAGCAATACCGTCAGTGATTATATTTGAGCCGAGGGTTTTCGCCGACAGCAGGGGGCAGTTCCTCGAAACATGGAGCAGGCAGAGATACATCGATGCCGGGATTAACCCGGAATTCGTCCAGGACAATGTTTCGTGCTCATCCAAAAGAACGCTAAGGGGCTTGCACTTCCAACACCCAAACGGTCAGGGAAAACTCGTCCAGGCAGTTGCTGGAGAGGTTTTCGATGTTGCGGTTGACATAAGGCTAGGCAGCCCGACGTTCGGAAAATCGGTTTCGGCAATACTTTCAAAAGAAAACCACAAGCAGATGTACATCCCGCCGGGCTTTGCACACGGCTTTTGTGTACTAAGCGATACTGCCATATTCTCGTACAAATGCACCGATTATTACGACCAGCCAAGCGAAGGCGGCATATTTTGGAACGATCCTGATCTTGCGATAGATTGGCCCCAAAGCAACCCGCTTCTTTCAGACAAAGACGCAAAGTACACGCCACTTAAAGACATCGACCAAAATTTACTACCTCACTATGAGGACACAAATGGCTGACACAAAAAAGTCAATTGCAATATTAGGTGCCGCCGGGATGCTCGGAACCGATCTTGCCAACGAACTAACCGCTCAGGGGATTGCCCCTGCGGGATTCGATCTTCCCGAATTCGATATTACCGATCCCGACCAGGTTGCCAACGCCATATCCGGCTGTGAGCAAGTCATAAACTGCGCAGCATATACGAATGTTGAAAAGGCAGAATCAGAACCCGAACTTGCATATAAGATAAATGCCGATGCTGTAGGCCAACTTGGAAACATCGCACACCGGCAAGGCGTCAAGGTATTGCACATAAGTACGGATTTTGTTTTTGATGGAACGCTTGACAGACCGTACCTCGAAACCGACGATACCAACGCTTTAAGCGTTTACGGAAAAAGCAAGCTGGAAGGCGAAAAGCTCCTGCTCGCTGCCAACCCGGATAGCTGCATAATACGCATCCAGTGGACCTATGGGAACAACGGAAACAACTTTGTTAAAAAACTTCTATCCCTTGCCGCCCAGGGCAAGCCCCTTCGTGTTGTTGACGATCAGGTAGGTTCGCCGACAGCTACCAAACAGGTATCTGTTATTATATCTAAGCTTGTAAATAATATGCCAGCCGGGATTTTTCACCTCGCTGCCGCTGGTTTCGTCAGCAGGTTCGATATGGCAAAATTCATCTTTGACAAACTCGCCATAAAAGTCGATCTTACGAGCTGCAGGACCAGCGATTTCCCATCTGCTGCTAAAAGACCGTTAAACAGCAGGTTTGATTGTAATAAAATATCTTCGTTGCTCGATGGACCGATCGATCCATGGCAAAATAGTTTGGAAAAATATTTAGAACAGTTTAGAGAGTAATTATGAATATTATAGTAACAGGCGGAGCAGGTTTCATAGGAAGTAATTTTGTAAGGATGATACTCGACGAGCATAAGGACACTTTCGTTATCAATCTCGACAGCCTCACGTACGCAGGCAATCTTGGCAATCTTGAGGGGTACATTGACAACAAAAACCACAAATTCGTTAAAGGCGACATCTGCGACGGCAAGCTCGTAGAAAAGCTCATCGACGAACATAAGATCGATGCGATAGTAAACTTCGCCGCCGAAAGCCACGTAGACAGGTCACTCGTCAATCCCGGTGTCTTCATCGACACCAACGTTACCGGCACACTTACCCTGTTAAAGGCTGCTCTCGAAAAAAACATCGGCAGGTTTCTGCAAGTGTCCACCGACGAGGTTTACGGCTCGCTTGGCGAAGAGGGCATGTTCACCGAACAGACACCGATAAGCCCAAACTCGCCGTACTCTGCAAGCAAAGCTGCCGCCGACCACCTCGTCTGTGCATTCGGCCATAGCTGGGGGCTCAAATACAACATCACCAGATGCTCGAACAACTATGGCCAGTACCAGTTCCCCGAAAAGATGATCCCGCTTATGATAAACAACGCACTTAACGGCAAGGACCTGCCCATATACGGCGACGGCCTATATGTTCGTGACTGGTTATATGTGTACGATCACTGCACTGCGATCTGGAAAGTTCTTACAGAAGCCGAACCCGGCACGATCTATAACGTCGGCGGTAATAATGAAAAGACTAATCTTGCTGTCGTAAACCTCATCCTCGACCGTTTGGGCAAAGACGCCTCGCTCATAAAGCACGTAAAGGATCGCCCTGGCCATGACAGAAGATACGCAATCGATTCGACAAAGATAATGACTGAGCTTAACTGGGCACCGTCGGTAAACTTTGAAGAGGGAATGTCAAAAACGATTGATTGGTACCTGCAAAATAAAAAGTGGCTCGAAACGATAGTCTCAGGCGACTACCAGAAATACTACGACAGCATGTACGCCGATAGGTAATCGCTATGCTAGCATCCTACTATCGCAATACCAAGTTTATCAGCCAGTGCAAGTGTCTGGGGTTTATCAATGATGATCGTTTTGTCTTTCTGGACTACAAGGCACTTGCCCTTATTCGCAGCAAGGCTCTTTATCGTATCGGGCCCAACACACGGAACATCGAACCGCATATCCTGATCGGGTTTGGCAGTCTTGATAAGCGTCCATCCGCCTTTTTTACAAAGCTCTCCCGCACGCTCGATCATCTTTGCGGTTCCTTCGATCGCCTCAACAGCAATGATCTCTTGTTCACGCACAGCGATCGCCTGGCCGATATCCAGTTCGCCAAGCTTCTTAACAATACCCCAGCCGAATTCGATATCTCCGGAAACAGAACCGCCAGGTTTTGTCTCGGTCATTACACCTTCGTTTGCAAGATGTTCCTTACAATACATTGTTGAGTCCTCCAGGATAATATTTCCGCTCGCCAGTTCGTCGGCGATAGCACACAAAACCGTATCGTTACGTTTATCTTTTTTACGAAGCCGCCAGTACCATATACGGATACCCCGCCAGTCCGGGAGATACCGCACCAGACGGAAGGGTGTATAGATTCGTTTTTTCGCGACGCGACCGGCCATGATCGTCGTCGTAACACCGTGCTTACGAAGCTTTCGTATCCACACGCCGGGACGAGCAAGGGGGACTGTTGTAAATACATCGACACAACCGGCAAGTTCAGGCTCTGCGCTGTCTGCAAGACCCGCGCAAACAACCTTCAGACCCGCCCGTCTTGCCCCTTTGGCGATAAGGAACGGCAAACGCCCTTGCCCAGCGATCAAACCTATAACACCTCTATTACTCATACAGCCTTTTCAGCTTTTAACTGTTTATATTCTGCGATGGTTCGCGTGATACCTTCTTCAAGCGTTATCTGCGGCGCAAACCCAAGCTTATTTAGCTTTGAGCTATCCATGCACTTAAGCAGCATCCCATCAGGTTTTGAGCTGTCCCATGCCAGCTCGCCTTTAAATCCCGCAATCTTTGACACAATCTCCGCTAGTTCCTTTATCGTTACTTCCGTTCCCCAACCAAGATTTACGAACTCCGGCTCGTCATAGTTATTCATCAAAAAAACGATCCCCGCAGCAGCATCGTCAACATGCAAAAACTCCCGACGAGCAACACCCGTACCCCAAAGACTAACGCTATCGGCCCCATCGTCAACCGCATCGACAAAACGCCTCACCATAGCAGACAGCACATGCGAGTTCTCAAGATCGAAGTTGTCATTCGTACCGTAAAGGTTACACGGCATAACACTTATACTGTTAAATCCGTACTGCCGGTTATAGTATTCCGTCATCTTGAGGCCCGCGATCTTGGCAATAGCATACCCCTCGTTCGTTGGCTCCAACGCTCCGCTCAGCAGATATTCCTCTTTCATCGGCTGTTGGCATTTCGTCGGATAGATACACGAGCTTCCCAAGAAGCAAAGTTTTTTCACGCCGTTCAAATACGCCTGATGGATCACATTCGTCTGGATCATAAGGTTCTCATAGATGAACTCCGCCTGGTGATGCATGTTCGCATATATCCCGCCAACCTTTGCCGCTGCAAGGATAACACAATCGGGCTTTTCGCTTTTGAAAAATTCAGCGACGGAATTTGTATTGATAAGATCCAGTTCGTTTAATGTACGCACTACAATATTCATAAACCCTTGTTTTTCAAGTTGACGTACGATCGCAGAGCCTACCATACCTAGATGACCCGCGACATATATCTTATCGTTTTTATTCATTAGCTTCTTCCAGCTTAGCAAGTTTCTTTTCAAGTTGCTTGATCTTCTTTCGCATTTCAGGAAGCTGCGGCATAGTAGCATAAATCCGTTTCGTTATGCCCGGGTCTATCGCCGGCGTACCCAACAGAACTTTGCCGTCAGGTACATTGTTTGATACGCCGGATTGAGCTCCGATCTGAACCATGTTACCGATCTTGATATGTCCTGCTATCCCCACCTGACCGCCCAGTACGACATGATGACCCAGCGTTGTAGAGCCGGCAATGCCAACCTTCGGAACAAGCAAACAATGGGGACCAACCTTTGTACCATGGCCTATCGCGACATGATCACCAATCTTCGTCCCTTCCGATATCCGCGTCTCGCCAAGCGTCGCTCTTTCGATAACAGCGTTTGACCCGATCTCGACATCGTTTTCGATAACGACGATCCCCACCTGCGGGATCTTATGATGAATCCCCTCATGCGTTGCAAATCCAAAACCGTCCTGACCTATAGATGCATTCGAGTGAATGATTACACGATTGCCGATGATCGTCTTGTCGTATATCACCGCGTTTGGATAAATAATGCAATCGTTGCCGACGCTGGCTTCGGGACCGATGAAAACACCCGGATAGATTATGCAGTTGTCCCCGATCTTAACGTCATCGCTTATCGTGGCAGATTGTCCAATGTGACAGTTCTTACCGATCTTTGCCGAATCTGAAACCGAAGCCTTTTTGCTGACACCCCCTTGAGGATGTTTCCGATGTCCGTATATCAAAACAGCTATCTGCATCAGCGCATAGTAAGGGTCCGCCGCGATAAGAAGCGCCGCATCCGTCTCAACATCTTCGGAAACTATAACCGCGCTTGCTTCGATAGTCTTAAGCTTCGACTCGTATTTCTTATTCGTAAAAAACGTAATATCTCCGACGCCCGCCGAATCCATCGTAGCTACCGCCTGTATGACCGTTTTCGAATCGCCCTTGATCGTCCCGCCAACGTAGTCCGCCAATTCCTGTAATGTCCTGCTTTGCATCGTTCGTTCCTTCTTAAAATGGTATTATATGGAGCAAGATTATAGCGATATTGCCCCATCCGTCAATGTTTTAAACTATCGGCGATATTACCTCAAAAAGCTCGCTGGTACCACTTTCGCTGTTTTCTGCAAGGCTCTTGGGCCTGGCTTTAAAGCACTTATAAATGCCATTGCCTTTACTTTTTGAATAGTCCCTTCAGCGCATCGCCAAGCTCTTTGCCCCCTTCAAGAACCTTCTCGCCGACATCTTTGGTCCCTTCCAAAGCCTCCTTGACGATGACCTCGCTCTCGTCAAGCACTAGTGCACCTTTATCTTTCAATGCAGAATTGATATCGCTCACCATATCCTTAGGCAGCAAATCCGCGCCCTGTTGTGCAACTCCCGCTGCGATAGCTGCAAGTATTTTACCTGCAAGCTTTGACGTGCTCATCTTATCGTCGCTGCCAAGATTCGTCATCTGGATCGGTGCCAGCGGTATCGTAACAGTATCCGCCTTACCCGGTATTGGAAGCAGTTTAGCCTTAACGACAACATTCGATATCTCAAGCTCGGAGATAAGCAGGTTCTTAGCCTCTTTCGCAGGCTTTTCCTCAGCAGGTGCCTTCGCCGCAGGGCCGTCGCCTGAGGGCAGATTCTTCATGACATCATTAAGATTGCTCGTAAGTCCTTTTTGCTCGATCACCATATCAATACCGTCGAATTTTATCGTTTCGATCTCCACCGTATCGCTAAGCAGCGACGTAACAGAAACATCGACATACCCCTTGCCGATTCTAAGCAACTCCGGATGCTGATAGCCCTCAGGATTATCGATCACAAGGTTCTTAATTTTCACCTTACCGGCCAGTATTGAAAACGATATTTTACCGACAGAAACATTTACTCCCAGCGCCTTAGAAGCCGACGTTTCTATTCCTGCCTTAAGCGCCGCGTCGCCCGCAAAATGAACTACCAGCGAGATCACCAGGACCACGACCAGCAAACCGATTCCAACTTGTTTTACGATCTTTTTAGTTTTCATTTTCGCCCCTTTCATTTATTAATTAACTTCAGCAACTCCGGCTGAACGTCAAAACCTAACGACTTTGCGATAGAAGCATGTTTCTTACACGATTCGAGATCTTTTAGCATATAGAAACTTATAGCGATAGCATTATGAGCGATCGCGTTATCGGGTTCAAGAGAAATAACCGTCGAATACTCCGCCGCCGCCTGTTCGTAATCTTCCTTATTGGCAAATGCTACCCCAAGGTTAAAACGGACCGTCGTATTATTCGGTTCAAGCGCAAGAGCTGCCAAATATTGCTCGATGGCCTCGTCGTACATTTTCAGTTTAATGTATGCATTCCCCAGGTTCTGCCTGCCGCCCGCATTATTCGGCAACAGTTTCAGCAGCGCGGTATAGGCCTCTATTTCGTCATTGGTCAACCCCAGATAACCATAGCTAAGTGCCAACCCGAAATAGCTGCTGCTGTTCTTAGCATCGAGCCCCAGCGCCGTTAGAAACTGCCCGGCAGCATCGTCATATCGACCGTTATTGAGATAAGCATACCCAAGGCTGCTGTTTGCACCGACATGATGAGGATCCATTGAAATGGACTTTTCATATTGCACTATCGATGCGACATACTCCTGCTTGGCTGTATAAACATCACCAAGCAGCTTATAGTTCTCAGCGTCGCGAATATCGATAGCGACAGCCTGCTTCAAATAGTAAACCGCCTTGTTATAATCTTTTTTCCTGCGATACGTATTGCCAAGGCTTCTATACGCATCGATAAAATCGCTTTGCATCAGGATCGTTTTTTTATAATAATGTATTGCCGTATCATATTCCTCTGTTGCGACGTAAGCATTGGCAATATTGTTGTATGTCTTATGATCTCCCCCGGTTAATTCGATCGAAAGAAGATACTGATCGATCGCATCGCCAAACCAGCCCTTCTGAAGATAAATATTGCCAAGATTCGTATGCGCCTCACCCAGAGTCGGAGTTGTATTAACCGCTCGTTCCAGCGCGACGCGGGCATTATCGATTTCTCCTACAAGGCTGTAACTGTTCCCGAGGTTATTAAAAAAACAACCAAGCGTCTGCTTCTTCGTAAGGTTTTGCATGTATATCGTTTCGCCATTGATAGGGGGCTTAAACTTTTCGATATAATGCTTATCTGGTGCGATACCCCCTTTGCTTGTCGTCTCTATGTTGAACTTATTTTTCCCGTCGTCATACCGAACAAAGAAATGACCCGGCACAACAACTCCATACAAAGGCATCCCAATACGCTCTGCGATAGAAAGGTACAGAACCGACAAACTAAGGCAATACCCGCGACGTTTGTCCAGAACAGTATGCAAAAAAAGGTCTTCAGGATCGTCAGCCGTCGCAACCGTCTCGAACCCAAGCTCTTTATAAAGGTATTCGTTGATCACAGGTATCGCCATCTGGTTCGGCATTAAACGTTTTTCTTCAAGCCGATCAAGGATATCCTCTGACATCGTATCGACCTTGCGCCGGTATCGATGAAGTGTTTTAGGGCTGCCCCATTCGTTGCTAAGCACAAGCGCCGCAGTGCAAAGATCGATCTGGCTCTCGTCCATTCGTAGTATCCGGTCGATGGGCCGTATCCGCAAACCGTCCTTACCCTCGTTAGCAAGATCGCTAAAACACCACCCGCACGGCGACAATACAAAAACCAGTAATAATATTACGAATTTTTTCATCTATTCGGCATCTTCCTTCGGTAACCCGTTTTCTTTCATAAACCACAGAACTTTGTTGCCAACACCTCTACCATGCCTCATTCTTCTTTACGCTTGATCTTTACAATTATTTAAAAAACTCTGTGTCCTCTGCGTTCTCTTTTTCCTCCCTGGCACGCCATAGCTTTAGCGACGGCGGCTGTGGCAAAAAAACCTTAATTCGGCGCAAGCCGAAATAGTTTAAGACATTAGCTTTTAGAATTTCGTATTTGTTTAGAATTTAGAGCTTCGGATTTCGGATTTCTAGTTTTTCTAGTATTATATCGGCACTAACGCCCGTTATACATATCTTTTTGTGCGGATTCGTTTGTCCGCTTTCGATTCTAATAGCTTTTTTGTTAACACCGAGTGTCTTTGCAAGAAATGCAATAAGCGATTGGTTGGCCTTGCCTTTTTCAGGAGCCGCTGACACCTTTACCTTTAGCGCCCCGTCAAGTGTCCCTGCGATGCTCGTCCTGCTGGACCCCGGGACAACCTTCACACCAAAAGTTACACCCCCATCGCACTGTGTTATTTCAAAACAAGACATAGATCAGTATCCGCTGCAGGCGGATCCCATAATTTTGCATTTTCAGTTTTGATATTTAAAATTAAGTTTAGGCGTTCTCGCGAATGTTTCGCCCGACCGCATTCTGGACATATTTCTCGATCTGTTCTGCAAGAAGGCTCGCCGACTCATGCTGGAAGTCCTCATAATGGCCCGGCACATATTCGCCGTTAAGTGCCTTCTTAAATATCCTCACCCGAACCAAAGGCTGTTTCTCCTCGGTACCGCTAAAGTTCGCGTCCGCATGCTCCGTCAGCTCAACACGCCAGTCCTCGCTGATAAATACCAAACACTTCCCGGTGTTAACCGCCATAGGAAAATATTCGTATAAAACTTTCAGCAATTCCATAACCACCTCGACATTATTTCAAACTGCCCACTAGGTCAGATATATCCGACACTCCGTGTTTTTGGCAGTACTTCTTAAGTCCCTCGACTATTCTCTCGCTGCAATCAGGCTCTGCAAAGCTCGCCGTCCCAACCGCCACGACCGCAGCACCCGCTATCATAAACTCGACCGCATCGCTTGCATTACGTATCCCGCCAAGCCCCATCACAGGAACATTCGCAGGCTTGCAAACCTCGTTATAAACCTTGTTCACAAGGTACACCGCGATAGGTTTTATAGCAGGGCCGCTAAGCCCGCCGGTCCGGTTCGCAAGGACCGGTCGTTTCTTTTCAATATCGATCACCATCGCCGTAAACGTATTAACAAGACTGATCGCATCGGCTCCCGCCTCAACCGCAGCCCGTGCAGTCAACGATATATCTGTCACCGCCGGCGTAAGCTTTACCATCAAAGGTTTACCATTACACACTTTCTTTACTTCTGACGTTATCTTTTCGACCTGCTTAGGATCGGTCCCGAAAGATATTCCGCCTTTCTTAACGTTCGGACAGCTTATGTTCAGTTCGAACCCGGCTATCTCGTCATATTCGCAAAGTCTCTCAGCCACTGCAACATACTCATCGATGCTTTGTCCCGCTAAGTTCACAAAAACAGCGGGGCGGTACAGTTTAATTAAAGGCAACTTCTCAGCGATAAACTTATCCAACCCGATATTCGCCAGGCCGATAGCATTAAGCATCCCCGAATCAGTCTCGACAACCCGAGGCGTAGGATTACCCTTACGAGGTTTAAGGCTGATGCTTTTAGTGATAAACCCGCCAAGGCTGTTGATGTCCATAAAGTCTGCAAGCTCATCGATATACCCGCAAGTACCCGATGCCGTAAAAACAGGGTTAGCAAGCTTTAGCCCCACAAAATCTATACTAATGTCATTTTTATTACTCATCTAATTTCTAACTTCCGTCAACATTCTACTAATAGCAAAGCTCAAAATTATAAAACCCTATTCTGACATAGTCAGAACTGTTTTGTTCATTTGTTTTTTGCTCATTATTGCTTGTTTAGGATTTCGGATTTAGTATTTAGGATTTGGGCAACAAGCCCTAAAGTCGTTCTCCAAAAACAATCTCCCTGCTGTCAAACACGGGCCCGTCCTTACAGCAAAGTTTATATTCGCCTTCTCCACCCTCGGTTTTCTTCGTAATCGCACAGCTCTGACAGAGCCCGGTCCCGCACGCCATCATCCGCTCCATACTCACTTGGCAGACGATATTATTTTTCTCGGCAACTTTCGCGATCGCCGCCAGCATCTCTTCCCGCCCGCAAGCATAGATCATCGTACTGGCCGCATCGAAGCTGTTTTCCCCAAGCCACTTCTCAACACATTCCGTGATAACCCCTTTATGCCCGATGGATCCGTCGTCGGTTGCAATATGCGTTTCGATCTCATACCTGGCAAACTCCGCAACTGTTGCACCCACCTCATTATCGATCTGCATCGTAAAAGGAGCATTCTCCACACTCCTTGCGCCGGCAAAAGCGACCGTTTTGATCTGCGGACAATTCTCCGTCAAATATTCAGCAAGATGCATCAACGGCGGGGTGCCTATTCCGCCCCCAACCAGCAACGCATGCTTCGTTCCCTCAGGAACAGAAAACCCGTTCCCCAACGGCCCGATCATTCCGATCTGGTCACCCTTGGATAATGCACTCATCCGCAACGTCGCCGGGCCAAGCACGCAATAAAGGATACCAAGCCGAACGATCTCAGGATTGGTATTCAAAACCTTGCGGAAATCAAAAAAGCTAAATGGTCTGCACAAAAGCACTTGCCGCTGCGAAGCATCCCGAAGTTCCTCAGGAATGGACTCTCTCGGCCCAACTGAGGCACTTCGAAGGTCAAACTCAGCGAATTGACCGGGAATAACGTTCGAAAAAGCAACAGAACCGGCCTCATCAAGCTCGATAGTCATCGCATAATAGCTCTTGCTGACAGCCGCATTGCTAAGAACCGTGCTGGTGAACATCGTTTTTTTGTTAAGTTTTGCCGATTTTTCCATAAATACTTGTCTTAACAGTGGTTATGTTTTGTTTTTGGCAAAAAAAAACTTCCGGAACATTCATCCACTGATATTCCGGAAGTGTGCCACGGCATAAAAAAGCCGCTATATTCGATTTTTTGGGTCAGAACTTTCATTAATCGCTTCAGTTCTCGCAAATCAAGTATAGCAACCGCCCCAGCCCTTGTCAAAAGAAACTGGAAATTTTAAAAAATAAATTAAAAAAAACTATAACTCACTCTGTATAAACAACTTAAGTTTTAACAGGTTCCCGCGGCCCTGTTACTTACCATACGCCGCCATCGCCTCAGACATAACCATTTTTATACCCATATTCTGCTCTTTTGCGATTTTCGCACACTCCGAATACTCCGGTTTCGCGCTGACTTCCTTACCGTTATAAAAACCAACCTTGATATTCACCTCGCCATACCGCGTTTGAACCGTCACAAACTCGCGATCAAGCTTCGCACGTTTTACAATTTGCTTACGAATACCGGAAGTCACTCCCTGCCCGAAGATGTACTCTTCGATCTTTCCAACATCTTCGATCTTGCACAGCACCGACAATTTCACAGCAGGGCGATTCCGTTTCATCTGTATCGGGTCACAGAACGCATCCAGCGCCGATCTCTCAAAAAGCCCCTCCATCACAAACCCGATCACCTCACCGGTCGCATCGTCGATATTCGTTTCCAGCAAGCATACGCTATCGCTTTGCGTTTCATCTTCTGGCGCCGTGCCAACTACAAGCCGAACAACATTTGCGAACTCATCGCTGTCATACGTCCCCGCGCCGTACCCAATGCTTTCGATCTGCATCGTCGGCATCACCCCGAATTCCGTCACGAATTCTGCCAATATTGCTGCCGCCGTCGGCGTAAGCAGCTCGACCTCCGCAGGACCGGTCCGCACAGGCATCTTTGCCCGCCTGACTATTTCCGCCGTCGCAGGCGCTGGAACCGGCATAACCCCATGATCGCACTTAACCGCCCCGGCCCCGACAGACACCTTCGAGCAGTAAACCTTTTCGACCCCTAAAGCTTCGACCCCCACACACGCACTTACAACATCGACGATCGAGTCGGCCGCACCAACCTCATGGAAATGTACCTTCTCAGCCGTAGTGTTATGTATCCCAGCTTCCACCTCCGCTAGCACGCCGAATATCTTAACCGCACGTTCCTTGGCCTCGCTGCATATAGAGCTATTGGTTATAATTTTTACAATATCTTTAAGATGCCGGTGCTTTTTATCTTCCGCAGCGACCGGTTTAAAGCTAACTGCCTCGATCCCGCACTTACTTACACTTTTTACCTCTATCTCAAGACCTTCAATACCCAGCGAATCCAAATTGTCCTTCATGAATTGCGAGCAGACACCCGCATCCACCATCGCACCTGCGATCATATCACCGCCTGCACCCGCAAAACAATCAAAATAAGCTATCTTCATAGTTTTCCTATAGTAAAATTCCAGTTTCATTATGCATTTAGTCGATAAAACTTGCAAGCACAAAACGGTTTGGCTTATTTGATTTTTCGCTCCGATTCTGTTACAAAATCACTTATGAGAAGATACGCAAGATTTATTATAATTTGTTTGCTGCTGCTAACGACCGTCACGCACGTCGCATCGGCATCCCTCACTTCGCGTATTAACAGCATCGTTTCACGCAAATCGCAAAAAAAAGTAAACTTTGGCATCAAGATCATCGACGCTCGCACAGGCAAAAGCCTCTATTCACACAACGCAGATAAACCGCTCATCCCAGCTTCAAATATGAAACTCATCGTCTCCGCCGCCGCGGTAAAAGAGCTTGGAGCGAATTACCAGTTCACCACACAGGTGGGCCTCCTCGGCGATACACTCGTAATAATAGGCCACGGCGACCCATTGCTCGGTGATGCCCAGACACTGGCCAAACACAACCTCCCCAAAGATTACGTCATCGAAGAAATTATACACACCTTAAAACAAAAGTCCGTTACACGAATTAAGGACATCATCGTAGACTCAAGTTTTTTTGATGACAACCGCGTCCACCCAAACTGGCCGCGCGATCAACTAAACAAAGAACACGCCGGCGAAGTTTCTGGTTTAAACTACAACGGAAACTGCATACGAATCACTACAAAACGTAAAGGAAGCTCCGTCGCAGTAACAACCGATCCGCAAACAAAATATCTTAACATTACAAATAAAGTAAAGATCATAAACAAAGGTTCAAGCGCCGTTGGTTCCTACCGCGATCTAAAAACCCCCAACAAAATAACCGTGCACGGCCGATGCCGTAAATCCGCAGGCTTCGACCTCGCAATAGAAAGACCCGCCGCGATGTTCGGTTTTATCCTCGCAGAACGCCTCGCAGACGCAGGCATTGATGTCCGGGGCGAGCTTCTCGAAAAACACGTAAAAAACGACAAACGAATAAAATTCATAAAAACCTTTAAAACCCCAATGCCTGAAGTATTGGATAGATGCAACAAAGACTCCATGGCTATCGCCGCAGAGTCCCTAATAAAAACCATCTCCGCCCAAAACTCCAAAGACAACATAAACGGAAACTGGGATCATGGTTTTTCCATCGTAGCAAAATACCTGAGCAGTTTAGGCGTTGATAGCTCCGACTTCACCCTCGACGACGCACGGGGACTAAGCAGAAAAAACAAAATAACTGCAAATGTTATTACAAAAGTGCTCCTCGACAGATATAACAGTAAAGACAGGCAGGTCTTTTTCGATTCACTTGCTGTTGGCGGAGTTGACGGAACACTCCGAAAGCACTTCGACGAAAAAAAATACAAAGGAAAAATAATCGGCAAGACCGGCTTCATCAACGGCGTAAAATCACTATCGGGAAAAGCAAAGACAGCGAACGGCGAATACCTCTTCAGCATCCTGACAGAAAAAGCGAACGGAGACACCACCACTGCCAAAAACGACATCGCAAAAGCAATAATTGACAATCAATAGTGCATAATGCTATAATCAAATGCAATGAACCTTACACAGCTTGCAATATTCACAGAGAACCTTGCCAAGATGCTTAATGACAAAAAAATTTAAGGTTCCAGGAACCTTTTTCTAATAGCTAAAACCGGAGACTAATAAAATGCAAGAAAACGACACGCAGCAGCCTAATGAAGAAATCTCCCACGAGGTATTAAGAAGGGCGTTCAAGGCCTTCAAAAAGCGTCTAAAGCTCACCGCCCTCGACGAGGACTCACGTCTTGGCAAAGGTGCCTGTTCCAGCGGCTCTGCCGGCGTAGTTGCCATCCAGCCCCCCAATCAGTATCCAGACGAAGTCTGGCACGAACTATGCCGCCAGGGCAAGATCCGCAACAGCGGCCACGGACTATACGAACTACCAAAATCCGACAGAAGATAAATCTACTATCTCAGATGCAGAGCATCTGCCATCCGCGGTTTCTATTTTTTATCTCTACGCTCTCAGCGGCCTCTACGGTAAACAATCTGTGTAATCTGTGAAATCAGTGGATAATAATTAGTGCCTTATTCGTTTCCTAATTTGTGCCATTCGTGGTGAATTGTCTTTTCGCTCACCACTGAGCAAGCTCTCCCGTAAACTCCTCCACAAGGTCCTTCATCGTAAGTATCCCTGACACTTTTGCACGTTGCGAGTACCCCGCGGTAACCAGTACGATCTTGCAACTGTCGTCTCGCATCTTATCGATAGCATCGCTTACTGAGATCGACCCGCTAAACCGCGCTATAGGTTTGACAAACTGTGACAGGTTGTCAAACTCTTCTGCCGCCAGCGCCTCGTAGATATTTATAAACCCTATGATGTTTGAGGGTTGCTTGCTGTACACCGGGTACCGCGTATAGTGATGTTTTTTAAGCAGCCCAAGAAGTTGGTTTCTATTAGATTTCACATTCACCATCACGGTTTTGCGAACGCGGATCATCACCGAGCTTACAGAAATATTCGATATATTCATCAGCCGATTAAGCATCTCATTTTGAACACTGCTAAGCAGCCCCTCGTCATGCGTTTCGCTTATGATCTGTTCGACATGCGCAGGACCAATACGCGCTATGGGCCGCGAGCCGCTCGTGCTGCTGCGAAGCTTTCGGCCGGTAAGCCGCGATATTATCTTCAATAGCTTCACCGCCCCTGAGCATTTAAACAACGTATGAAAAAACCACAACGCAGGTGCCGTCCGAGGCATGATCGCATCGCACCGATAGTAATAAAGGTTCTTAGGTATCACCTCAGAAAAGATAAACAACGCCGGAGCCATGATCAATGTCGCATAAACCTGCGCCGAGTTCTCGCTCATCGCAAACCCAAGCAGGATCACTGTCACAAGATAAGTCGCCAGGTAATTGACAAGGTTGTTCCCGATCAGCATTGAGAAGATAAGCCCGTCGCTGTCATCCATCGCCTTCGCCAAAAGGGTGTACATCTTGCGGTTTTGTTCCACACCAAGCCGAAGCCGAAACTTGCTAAGACGATATATCCCCGTCTCAGTACCCGAAAAAAACGCACCAAGCAAGATCAATACAAAACACACCAAAATTTGAACTACCAACGTCATATAGTTACCTAAACAGTGCCGGCATAGCCGGCCTCCACGCGATCAGTAAACCTTTGGTTTGCTAATCGCCCGGCGAAGCGACCCCGAAGGGGCCATATAAAACAGCATCGCCGAAAGGCGATTCCTCAATTTTTCATTTTTATTTTTGATCTTTAATATTCGCCTCCAGCGACAGCACAAGACTTTTGATCCGATGCTTATCAACTTTCTCAACCGTAAGTTTCAGGTTCTTCAAATACGCCGTATCTCCCTCACGCGGGATCTTGCCAAGCAGCGCCGTCGCAAGCCCGCCGATCGTACACAGCCGCCCCTGATCCGCGGTGATATTAAACGCCTGCGCCCAGTCATGGATCGCAAGGTCCGCCGCCAGCCGATACTGCATCGACCCGATCTGCTTGATCGCCTCCTCAATATTCGTCTGATCGATCGGCCCAAGCAGCTCCTCGACGATATCTTCAAGAGACACCGTACCGGCGATCCCTCCATACTCATCGACCGCAACCGCAGTATCGGTGTTAGTCGTCTTAAAAAACTCCAGCAGCGATTCCACGCTCTTTTGCTCCGGCACAAAGTTCACTTCTCGAACAAGTTGATCCGGAGATTTCTCCGGCGACAAGAGCAGGTCACGCTGATGCAGAAGCCCGACGATATTATCGATACCCTTAGCATGAACAGGTATCTTCGTCAGATCACCATCGTTCATCAGTTTCATGATACGTTCCCGCGGCTCAGAAACATCGCACGTCACCATATCAACACGAGGCCGCATCACATGCCGAACCTTCAAGTAGCCCAACTCGATCACCTCCGCGAACACCTGACGCTGGTCCTCGGTCATATGCCCCCGTTGCCGCGTAGACTCGATCAGCGATTTAAACTGCGCCGGTGTCACCGTTTCCTCTTTTTCCGCACCTCCCGCAAGCAGACGTATTGACGGCGTTACGATCGCAAACTCAAACACCTTCAGAAGCGGACCAAGCACACGCAAACACAAATAGCACCCCGGCGCCGCCATAATGCAGAATTGTCGCGAATAAAGATAAGCCGTCGACTTAGGAAGCATCTCGCCGCAAAGCAGCAATGCAAAAAACGACACCGCCCCCATCGCAACCGCCCCCATCGCGCCATAAGCATTACCCACACGGATGATGCACACGCTCGACAACGCAAAGTACATAACGTTAACCACCATATTCGCAAACAGCAAACTCGTCAGCAATTGACGAGAGTCCTCAAGAAGTGACGCCGCAAGGTTTCCCAGCCGGTTCGCGGACTCCTTAAAAAGCTTCACTTGACGCCGGGAAATATTGAAATAGGCCGTCTCAGAGCCCGAAAGAAAACCAGAACACAATAAGAGAAGTGCCATCGATACCAACTGCCAAATGTTATCGAAAACTGTTACCACCTGTATATACCATTCACACTAAACAGTGCCGGCATAGCCGGCCTCCACGCAATTAGCAAGCCTGTGGTTTGCTAATTGCCCAGCGAAGCGACCCCGATGGGGGAAATCTCGAATCACAAATCACGAGCCCCGGCCAAAGGCCGGTTCCTCAACACCGAACCCCGAACTCCGAACAACGAACTCCTTAGAATCAGCCCCAGCCAAAACCCAAACCAGCCTTTGGCTGGAGACGTTGCAAACGTCCTACCCGCTAAACGCTGTACGCTATCCGCTAGAATAGCCGGTTCCTCAACACCGAACTCCGAACAACGAACTCCTTAGAATCAGCCCCAGCCGCCCGTCACGTCGAACCTTTAGGAGTCGACGGGAAAGGATGGTTCCACGCTCTAGAGCACTTTAATATTTTCTGCTCTGCTTTATGGCGTCGAGAGGACAAGGCTGACAAAGAAGAATACGTAGCAATATTGAAATATTGCAAGTAATTCTGATGCCGACAGCCGAAGCCGCAACAGGC
>SDBV01005251.1_pt1 | contig 18331 bp, 21 predicted proteins | sample 2277081 | NCBI WGS metagenome assembly SDBV01 (sample SAMN10402039, study PRJNA504765) | marine sediment metagenome | isolation source: marine sediment core GS10_PC15, 223 cmbsf | place: Arctic Ocean: Southern Knipovich Ridge | collected 2010 | reverse complement strand
GCTTTTGATACTGAGCCTATTTTATCTGATGTTACCCTAGCAGATAAACTTAAACTTGTTGGGGATAGACTCTATAAAGGAGGGGTAGAACTTCTCCATTCTGGTAAGCAAGTTATTTCTTCTGTACTTCCTCTGAAGATATTTTCTAATTCTGGTTTTTCCTTAGAGGAACAGGTTAAAAGTGGATGGATTACCAAAGAGCAAGCAGAGGAAATAAAGGCAAAGGGTGATTGGAGACCTTGGGCAGATGCTGTAGCGAATATGAATGAAAAGGTGGTGGAAGCCTTTACAGAAAGTTATCAGCGAAGAGAGGCAGAGCATAGGGTATGGTTAGAAGAGCACCCTGCACTAATTCCTCCCCCTGAGTGGGAAGGGAGAATAATAGATATAGCTAGGGAAAACCCTAAAGTTTTGACTGACCCATTATTTATAGCTTATGTGGCTAGTGAGTCAACTATGTTTACTGCAGCTTTCTTATCAGCTTCAATCTCGGTGGGTCTTTTAACTAAGAACCCTGCTGCAGGTATGGCTGCAGGAGTGGTAGCAACTACCCCTTTTGAATCTAAACAGCTTTTTGATGAGCTTCTTCTTTATACCTCCCCTGAGCAAGCAGCAGATTTAGCTATTACAATGGGAGCAATCATTTCCTCTGTGGAGGTATTGGGAGGTATGCCCCTTCTCAAAGCTGCTATCCCTTCTATATTTAGGGGGTTTAGAAGAGGCTTTACTAAAGAGCTAGTTAAATTAACCTTTAGACAGATGGCTTTGAAAGGACTGAAGACTTTTACTACTATTGAGGTAATGGAAGCTGTTGAGGAGGTAATCCAAGATGCTATCCATAATGCCACAATTAAATGGTTTGATGAGACAAAGGAGATATTTAGGGATGTCCCAGAGATAGTTGCTAGGACAATGCTTTCTACATTAGGTTTTGCAGTTGGTGGTACTACAATTTCTACCTACCATGAGTTCAAGGTTAAACTTCCTCCTGATGTCCAGCAAGAAGTAGATGAGAATATAACTAAGATGGAGGAGGCTGGTCTTCCAACTGAACAAGCACAACTAACAGCTATGTCTCAAGTTATGGAGACAGAGACTGGTCAAGTTCAGGTAGAAGAAGCAGTAGAGGCAGCTGAGGAGCAAATTCCTTCTGTGTCTTCTTCCTCTTATGGTGAGTTCTTAGAATGGATGAGGGGTCTTTCCCCTGAACTTCAGAAGTCCCTTTTCCCTGTGAAGGACTTTATTGATTTATATTCAAGGTTGGCAGTAGAAGGTACAGCTTTCCCTAATAAGCAGGTTAATGAGCTTTTTAATATGGTTTCAAAGGAGCTTATAGAGCTAAAGAAATCTAAGGCTAAGGTCTCAGTACAGACCAAGAGAATTATAGCTCTTATTGATGAGGCTATAAGTAAACCTACTAGGCTTAATAAGGTTATTGCTATAGACAGCTATGTTCAGCTTATGCATGGTGTAGAGGACTTTGTTCCTAGTTCCTTAGTTGTACCCCCTAAAGCTGGTGTTATTGAACCAGAAGTATATAGCCAAGCCCTCAAGGATATAGACAAGAGAATTAAGACTATTCTTGGTGAGTTAGCTAGTGGGGACTTTGTTCCTGTATCCGAGAAGGTTACTAAACTTGACTCCAGGCTTGCTTCCTATATTGAGGATATAGAAACAACCAAGTCTTCTATAGATATCCAGAAGGCTAGACTTGAGAAAATGAAGATAGGTGGGGAGCTTCCTAGCGAGCAATTATCCCAAGTATCCCTGATACAGAACTTAGAAGAGAGACTGGTAGAACTGGAGAGGGATAAGAAAGCTGTACAGAAGAAGGCACAGAAAGCTAATAAGGAAGTCTTAGATGCTACAGAAGTTCCTGAGTCTGTATCAGTTGAACAGAATCTAGCTTCTTGGGAAAGATATAAAGCAGATAGGATTGCTGAGGGTATAACCCCAGAAGAGCTTGCTCCTATAAATATGACTATAAGGGACTTGCAGAAGAAGAGGGGGAGGAAAGCTCCTATTGACCCAGGGGTTGCAGAGACCCCACAAGTAGAAGCTGTATCCAATGAGACAGCTACCCAACAGGTGATAGCCCCATATCTTGTTACAGACCCTCTCATCCATGAACGAAGACCAAGAACTATAGAGTGGGAGCTAGAGCAAGAGGATGTAGAGCAGACACTAGCTAATCCTGATATAGCTGAGGTTATTAAGATACCAAAGGAAATTAGAGCTATAAGAGTCAATGCTGAGACTGTTATTAACAGACTCCAATCTGAATACAAAGCTGCCAAGAAGTCTAAGGATAAGGATGCTATCAAGACTGCAGAGAATAGAATCAAGAGTGTTGCTAAGGATGCAGGACTGAGTAAGAAAGAACTACTTGGCAAAGGGTGGGATGACCTTCCCCCCGATAGTAAGATAAGGCTAGCTATCTCCCTAATCCCTGATAAGTCCTTGAAGTTTCATGGTATCAGAGAAGGCTTTGACATGGAGTATTTTATGGAGTTTCTAGAGGAGATGACTGGTGCTCCTTTCTATTCAATCTTGAGGAGGATGGAAGCTGCTGGTGCTGCTACTGAGACTGAGAAAGAGATAATCTTGAAGAGGATTACTACAGACCCTTTCTTTAAGGATATAAGAACCAATGATGAGGCTCTTGCCAGGGTAGCCCAAGAGATAAATGCTAGGAATGAAGTCCAAGGGATTGAACATCCAGAGGATGTATCCGAGAATGAGATGCTCTTGGCTGATGCCATAGAGGATGTCTACAATGCTTATAAGCCCATAGTTCGTTATTTAAGGGTCATGAGAACGGACTCTGATATAGAATCCTTCAAGAAGGAATTTCCTGACGCTGTAGAAGCTGGTAAGGAGGTTGAGCTAGAATTAGCTATCAAGCTCAAGGAAGAAGGTAATCTCGATGACTTGTGGGCATACCTATTTACCCTTGATTGGGGTGTAATAGAACATGGCTTTGACCCAAGGTTAATAGCTTCTCCTGGTCTAAAGATTAGAAGAAGAGGGGGTCTTCATGTTACCAGAGGTAAAGGTAGACTCCTGCGTAGGGAATCTATAGAGTATCCTGCTGGTAAGATGGGCATGAATGTCTTAGCCAGACTTGCTTCTTATATTGAGCAGATGGAAATTCAATGGAGGATTGAACCCGAAGTAGATGTTCTATCTGATTATTGGGATATGGTGGGGGATAAGTTTGAGGATTGGGGACAGATAGAGAAGGGTCTTGAGACTTGGCTGGAGAGAGTTCAGAATATTGGTCTTGGCTATAACTGGGCTGATAGACAGGTTAGAAAGTTGTGGAGGCAATCTATGGTCTCTGTATTCCTTGAGGTCTTTATGAGCTTTAGGAATAGTTTTCAAGCTATTGTTTTTCATACGGATAGGACGGAATTATTCAGAATTATATTAGATAAACTCCCTGCCGATGTATCAGAGAAAGGTAATCTATATTTTGAAACCTTTGTTAGTCAGCTTGGTGGTCTAAGGAGAGATTGGCTTCATGTAGGTGAGACTGGTTTCCTTATCCCTGAGTGGTGGAATAGACTAGCAGATTCCCTTAGCCTCTATGGGAAGTCGGACTACTATCCTAGACTATGGTCTTTTAAAGCAGCTCTTAATAAAGCCCAAAGAGCTACTAAGGATTATACTCAGCATAAGAATATTGATAAATGGGTTAAAGATTCAGGAGCTATTCATCTTCGAGTTATAGAGAGGAACTATGCTATAAGCCATTACTTGGGACAATTTGATAAGATGTTCAACCTTGATGTTCCTGGTCTCCATGAGGTCAGTGGTGCTGATATGACTAACTTCTATGTAGCCCAAAGAATAGCTGATATTACCCACTTTAAGTATAGAAGGTCATCCAGAGGCTTAATAGAGATGGGTAAGACAGGAACTACCCTGTGGAATCTGATAGTTTTCCCTAGAGGATATTCCCAGAGACTTTATTTTCAAGCTGAGAAGATAAAGAACGCCTTCAGTGGGGAAACTACTTGGGATGAAGCTAGAGGTGGCTTCAATGACATAATGAAATTGGTTGTGGTATCCTTACTTTTTGATGAACTATTCAAGACAGTCTCAGGTAGGAGATTCAACCCTTACTTTGTTATGAACATCCTGTTTGGTTGGCAGTTTGGTGGTCTGTTTGTAGGTATAGCCAAAGACCTGTCTGTAACCTTTGGTGATATAATGGTCTTAGTCAATCCCTTTGCTGAAGAGGAAAGGAAAGACATAGCTTTGTCCCGATTACCAACAGCTATAGAAAGGCTTGGTGATACCCTTATTCCCTTCTATCGGAGGGCTTGGGATGTAGCAGAGGCTTCTTTGGGTAGGGAGCATCTTGATAGAAACTTACTAAGGAAGGTTAGGGGGCTGTTGGATAAGGGTTATACTCCTCAAGAGTTGGATGAAATAGACAGGAAGCTCTGGGAGAAGATAAGAAAGGGAGTTCTTGGTGGTGAAGTCCAAGACCCAACTAAGCTCCAAGCAGCTATGGAGAGGATAGATGAAGCTCAGACTAGGTTAGGGACTATAGATATTACAGGTAGATATTATACAGTGGGTGACTTTGGGGGTGAGATAGCCTCAACTACCAAGTCTATCCCTAATATCCTTATCACTGAGCAAGAGGGCTTTGCTCCTATGGTTCTCTTCTATAAAGACAGTGAGGCTCAGTGGGAAGAGTTATTCAACCTCCCTGCCAATGATAAGGTTGCCAAGAGGAGAGGACTATCTACTAGGGATGAGTGGAGAAAGGAACATATCCTTGAGGAAGCTATGCTTCTATTCTGGGAGAAGTTTAATAAGTCAGTCTTTATCTTGGGGACTCCCGAAGCCAACGAGGTTAAAGCCCTTCTCCAGATGTGGTTTGACCTGTACGGCATTGATAGGGCTATGCATGGGAAATGGTCTGATTGGACACTACCTGTGGAGATACCCTTGCCAGAGGAGTCATAGGGGGGTTGACAAGCAGTATTTTGTGTGATATACTGCTTTCTAGTGCCTTAAAAGGAGGAATATCTACAATGTCTGACGAAGGCGAGAATGGCGATGTGGAAAAAATCATCCCATCAGAAGAGGGTAAAATCAACGCTGGTGAAGATGGTAAGTATCCAGAAGTAGTCCCTTGGAACAAGTATGTTGGCATCAAAGAGACTTTAGGGAAACAGAGAAGCCGAGCAGATACAGCCGAGGGAAAGGTCACAAGTCTTGAAGAGCAGTTGAAAAATGCTACTAGTACTGAGGATGTTCAGAAAATCAGGAATGAACTTGAGGAAACAAAAGGTAAGCTCAAGGAGTCCACTGATGAGCTGAATACCTCCAAGGAGCAAACTCTTACGGAGAAGAGGGGTGTCCTCGCTAAGAGTGGTGTCCCTGAAGAGAAAGTTAAAGATATGTCTGTTGCGGAGTTAAATGCAGCCCTTATGGTATTGGAGCATAATAAACCTGGAGCTGATTTAGGTGGTGGTGGGGGAGCTAATTCATTGGAGGGTTCTCCACTGGAGTTAGCCACAAAAGCCTATACTAAGTAAAGGAGGAATAATACCATGCCCTGGACACTAGCAGAGTTCTCAAAGATAGAGACTGACACTCTGCGTAAGTCTGTTATTGATACCCTGATTATGGAGTCTAACCTGATGGAGATAATCCCTTGGGAAACCATTGGGCAATTAGCCACTACTGTAGTCAGGATTCAAGACTTACCCAGTGTTGGTTTCCGTAAAATAAATGAGGGCTATGCCGAGTCAATTGGTCACTTTGAACAGAAGGTGGAGAGTATCTCCCTGTTTGGTGGTGACATAGACACTGACATAGCTATCGCCAGAGCCAAAAACTCTATAGCCGATGCCAGAGCAGTTCAGCAAATGCTGAAGCTCAAGGCTGTAGCTTATGACTTCAATGATAACTTCATCAATGGCGACCCAACTACTGACCCAGAGGAATACAAGGGTCTTCAGAAGAGGGTTGATGACGTTAATACCGAAGGCTTTACCGACCAGTATATTGACCTAGCAGATACCTCTGATAAAGGTATCAATCGTTCCTCAGCTTCTCGCTTTGCTTTCCTAGATAAGCTGAATGAGCTGATTTATGCTATCAAGGGTCATAGCCCTGACTTCCTGTTAATGAACAAGAAAACCCTTCTAGCTACTCGTTCACTTCTGTTGAGGGAGAAGTTGCTTGATACTACCACTGATATGTTCAACAGGAAGATAGATGTGTATATGGGTGCTAGGATGATTGACATTGGTGTGAAGGCTGACCAGACCACAGAGATTATACTCAATACTGAGTCCCTTGGTGGGGGTTCTAATGAAACCTCTATCTATGCAACCAAGTTTGGTGTTGGGGATAGCTTCTGGGGTATCCAACAGTACCCACTAGAGGTCAGGGACATTGGTGAGTTGCAAGCTAAGCCAGTCTTCCGCACTAGGGTAGATTGGAACTTGGGTCTAGCACTAGTTGACCCACGAAGCGTAGGCAGGCTCTATGGAATTAGGGCTGATGCCACTACTTAAAGTAAGTAAAGAAAAGGAGGTAATACAATGCCTTTTGATGCAAACCTGGTTTTAATAGATGGGACAGTGGATGTAGATTCAGATGATGGAACTACTTTTGCAGTCCCAGTTTCTACTACGAGGCTTACTGCTACTGGTGCTGCTGTAATAGACCTGAAGAAAACTGGAGTTAAAGGTCTGGCTGCAGTCCTTGTAATCCCTGCCCTTACCTCTAGTACTGACTATCTTACAGCTACTATACAAGAATCAAGTGTAGAAGCCTTTGGTAGTGACATCCATGAAGTTGTCAAATTTGACATCGTTGCAACTACCCTAGGTAGGATACTTGCTAGTGAATGCACATCAGCTGTCATAGTTGTCAAAAGATTTACTTCTGACAAGAGATATGTCAGAGCTGTCATTACCCCAACTAAAGGTACTGGTGATGGTAGCTTCAGTACACTTCAAATCCTGTTAAGTCCATATCCGTTTAATATCCTGTAGGAGGTAGTTATGCCAGAACTAACAATAATAAAGACTGAGTTTGAGCCTGGGTATATCATAACTACTGATGATGGTGGGAGAAGGGTTAGACATGCGATAGCTCCTGTCCTGAGAGCTGCGGATATACCGACTGGTTTAACCTATAGTCAGGTAGCTTCAATATCTGCCCTTGCTAACCTTGTTGTCATCCTGATTAGGACTCTTATAGACCGAGGAATACTAAATGAGTCCTTCCTGGAGAATGATGACATGGACTTAGACCATATTATAGCAGCTATTGAGGCTATGGGGGGAAGTTATGGAGACCCTGGCTTAGAGGATGCTGATGAGTAGGAGGAGATAACATGAATTATCACCAGCCTGGTCGGTTAGGAAATGCTATCCTCGGATAGCGTGATTGGGATTAAGTTCTGAGTTAGCTATCCTAGGGCTTAAATAGTATTCTAAGAAAGGAGTAACAAGATGCAAACTAAGATAAGAGGTACAAGGGTTGGTTCAAGCACGGATGAGATTAACCTCTCTGGTTCTAGAGAGGGAGCTCTTTACGTTGCAGACTACCTGCCTAGATATGCTTTGTTAGCTAAGAACGGAGTTGGTGTAATCTGCCAGACCACCACAGCTCTACTTGGTTCTGTAGCTATCCCAACCACTGGTGCTGACATAACCTTGCGGAATGGTTCTAGTGACAAGTGGTATATCCTAGATAGAGTGTTTGGTAACACCGAGGCTTATGATGCTGGTACGTTTAATACCTTCTTCATCTGGCTGGCATACATGGGTCTTACAGCTGCTCTTACTGGTGACATTGTCCCTGTCCTGATGAGTGGGACTGCCTATTCAGGTGATGCCCAGTTTGATGTCAATGAGACCATCGCTGCTGCTACTTGGCACTCATGGGGTCGCTCAGAGAGAACCCAAGAAGGTAATGCTAAGGGTATGTCTAACATTGACGTAGCCATCGAGGGTCGTATCGTTGTAGCCCCAGGACACGCTATATCAGCTGTCTGCGGTACTAATGATAGCAACATCACTGCCCAGTTGGGCTTTAGCTGGTTTGAAGTCGAAATGGACTAGAGCCATTGAGATTAAGCAGACCACCTAGTTAATAAGGGGGTGGGGGATTTCCTTCCTCCATCCCCTTCTTGGTATGAGGAGGAATAACATGCCAATTCAGGAAATAGAAGTATTGACTAAAGATAGCAGTGATGCCCAAACAAAGGCTGCTGTTTCTAGTTGCATAGCTACAGAGGTAAGAGCTGGTATGGCACAAGACCAAGCTATAGCAGCTTGTCATGGAATGGCTAGGGATAAGGGTGCTCCTGTAGCACCAGAAGGAGGAAGCTAATGGCTAGAGATGTAGATATTGGTAAACCATTACATGAGACATATGATTCGGATAATACACTTGTTGCTCTACTGGATGAAACTATAGATTTATTGTCCTCAAAGGATACATCTAAGGCAGTGTCTTGTCCAAGACATCCTATAGCGGTTACAGGTGTTTCAGGTAACACATTCACAGCAGGGGATGCTTTTGGCTTACTTATAGAAATCCAAGTTCCCCCATCAGGAATAATTTATAGTGCAACATTCTTTGACTTGGACAATGAGGGAACGCAGTTTGATGCTGAGATATTCAGACAGAAACCTGCTCAGGTAGCTAGTGAAGCTGCTTGGACTCTTGCTGTAGTTGATGCTCCAAAGTTTGTTACTGAATTAGCCTTCGTAGCTTTCGATGACCATACTGCTACACAGACTTCAGAACTGACTAACATTGGTAAAGCCTATACAGCTCCAGCAGGGATATTCTGGGTGCAACTTGTGTGTAGAGCTACTCCCGATATGGCATCTGCCTCTGTTAATCCAAAGATTCAGCTACAGATACTTCCTGATGACCTTAATTGGCAGGAGAGATAGATGATTGGGAATAGAAGAGCCTTAATGGACAGTGGTCTAAGGAACTACCTCCGTAGAGTTCCTAATGATAGTGTCTTGTACTATCCTGGTCTAAGAGGTGGGGATTCCCCTATATTGGACTACTCTGGTCTAGCTTCCCCTAACAATGGTACAGTAAGTGGGATTACGGAGAGAAGACTACCCAGTGGTTTATGGGTTAAAGTCTATGATGGCACTGATGATACTCTTTATAAACCTAGCCCTAGTTTCATAAATGATACTGAGGGTGCTGTTAAGTTCTGGTTCAAGCTCGATGCTAATGATACAGATTATTGCGTGGCTTCTACATCTTTAGAGGGGGCAACTGATGATGAGTGGCTTCTACTCTATTATAGAGGAGCAATTAATAACCGAATACAAGTTCTACTGAGGGTTAATAATCTTACAACATTAGAGCTTGATACTGGTATTAATATAGTAACAGATACTGACTGGCATCTTTGGCTGGTCACTTCAGATGGTTCTACTTTCAGAGCCTATTTGGATGGTAGTGTGGAGTCATTAACTGCAGTTGGCGGAACCAACTCAGGTCAGTGGATGGCTGCTGCTACGCAGGCTGATGTCTTTACTATGGGGGCAGTTAGGAGAGCTACGCCAGTTCTTGGTTTGGCTGGACAAACTGCGTTAGAAACAGTTCTTAGTGCTAATGTATCTGCCCAACTAGCCAAAGAAATCTATGATGCAGAAAGACCTTTTTTCTATCCATAAGGAGTGTAACTATGCTTAAAAGATTGATAATAGACCTATCCTTTCAAGCCAATGAAGATGGGGAATATGATGTCCTTGAAGACCTACTGGAAGAATCTAGAAAAGCTATCCAAGATGCAATTGTTATCAAGGAAGGAACTTCTGGTGAGGAAAGGGGGTTCATACTAGTTCAAGACTGCTTCCATGATGAAAGTCCTGTTGGGAATTGTTCCCCAATAGAACGCTGGGAAACAGGTAGAGGGCAGGTTCTCTAATGGAAAAGACACAGAAAGAGATGGTACGAGAGCTATATCAAGCAGTAATTGGGATTCCTGAGAACCCTGATGAGAATGGTCTAATTGGTGATATGGCTGAACTCAAGGAACTTGCCAAATCCCAGAATAATAGAGTAAGAAAGAACGAGCAAAAGATAAGTAAGATATGGGGTATCCTAATAGGAGTTGGTGCTCTTGGTGGGACTGGTGTTGGATTTGGAGTGAAGGCTCTGTTTGGGGGGTAAGAGATGAGAACTATTCATGCTGATTTACTTACAGCCCAAGTGTCTGGAGCAGCTGACCCCTTTATCAACCTAAATATTAACAGCACCGACTATTCCTCTAGACTAATATCCCTAGAGCACATAGAAGAACCCTACCGAGATAGGGCTACGATAGTCCTAGCTAACTCTGATAATCACTTCGATGGTGTCAATCTTCGTGGTAAGTCCTTTACCATAGGCTATGGCTATACTACGACCTCTGGTGATAGATACCTAGGAGATGGTGATGGTAATGATGGCATCTCTACCCTTTGGGTGAAGTCCCAATCCTTAGTATCAATGGAGGGGGAGCTTGTGTGCCTTCTTGAATGTGAAGGTGGCTGGATGAAGCTCAGGGAGTTTAACTTTATTGTTAATTCAGACCCCCCCTATTTTAACATACAATTTACTGCTACTGATACAGTCTATGCAATCATAAAGAAAGCTCTGGAGGAAGCAGGATTCACCCTCAATGCTCTTGGGACTCAGGATGATGGTATTATTGCTACCTATAGCCCAATCTTTGTTGCTAATCCCTTTACTTATGATAGCCCAGCAGCTATAATCTATAAGCTTCTCCAGATGACAAAGACCTATCTTAGGCAAGTGGAGTCCTTAGCCTTTGAGATAGTCTATCCTCAAGAAGCTGATTCTGTCAATGAAACATATTATAGTGACCAAGCTCCATACTTCAGGGAGTATGTGGAAAAGCTAAACCTTCTTGTCCCTAACTCCATAGCTGTATTCTGTAATAGGGATGATGAACCCCCCAATGACTGGGACACAGCTGAGCATCCTCTTGTCACTGGGACAGCCCTAGACCAAGATTCTATTGATGCTTATGGGGAAGTTACTGAGTATCACATAGCTCCTTTTATCTCCAGTAAAACTGATGCTGACAATAGGGCTGCAGCTATCCTTGAAAGATACAAGGCTGAGACCCTAGCAGGAAGATTAGTCCTCCCCTTCCATGACTGTAGGGTAGAGCTGTATGATAGGGTAAAAGTTTATGATAACAGGTAAGGAAGATGGCTGAATCAACAATACTAGCTACAAATGCTGGCAGGTTTATCCGTAGTAATGGTGCTACCTTTGCTGTTGCAAGGGCAGGGTCTGGAATTATCTCTGTTATAGACCCTGATGGTACTAATCCCGACTTCCTTCAAGGTGTTCGTTATGACCTGACAGCATCCCACTTCCTATATAGAGCCTTCCTTTTCTTTGACCTGTCTGGTATAGCAGCTGGTAGAGTCCTTGAGGGGGATGTAACACTCCAGCTATATGTGAACATTAAAGACTTAGGTGATGCTACCTTCCCCAATGTTATAGTCTGTGAGGGTAAGCAATCTGGTACAATAGTAACTGGTGATTGGTCTACCCAGAATAGTGAGACCGAGAATCATGGTGAAGAGAGCATTGACAATATGACCACTGGGCAGTATAATACAATTACACTTGATGCCAGTGGTAAGGCTTTAGTTCAGGCTGCCTTTGGTGGTACACTAAAGCTATGCTTAATGGATGAGAGAGACAATGAGAACAATGGCACAACTGTTACAAGGACACATGGTATATACTATTGGATGACCCAGAAGGGTAGTGGCTTTGAGCCTAAGTTAGTATTCACTGCCCATAAGAGGGTATATCCTTCTGCAACAACCACCAGAGTTACCAGCATTGTCCATAGATATAACAGGGGGATATATATGGTAGAGCTTGGTCTTGGGGAAGTAATCTCTGACTTTGGTATCCCAACTGTTGAACCAGTAGTTGAGAAGTCCTATGAGCCAAAGAAGGAAGAACCAGCTCCAGCTCCTGAGCCTACTCCTGATGAGCCTGAGGAAGAGCGTCCCCTTCGACCTACCTTCCCAATGTTTCCTCCATAGGGGTTAATAATGATAAAGATAACTGAGTTTTATCCAGAGAGACAAGGTAGACCAGCAGGTATAGAAACTGTAGACTTGGAAAGTGGGCAAAACTCTCTTTTATTTAGCTATCTTAGTTTAAGGGGGGAATATACGAAAGTGGAAGCATTATTGGATAGACTCTTAAGTGAGCTAGTACAAAAGATGGAAGCACAGACTAGGGAGCTTAGGGAAGTTAAGCTCCACCTTGCTAGTATGTCAGATGCTCAGGTAGAAGATGCTCATCTAGAGGAGGATGACTAATGGCTGTACCAATAGTATTTGTAGGCAAGGATGGACAAGAACATTCCCTAGAGGAGTTGTTTGAGCATCGTGATTTTCTATTTGATGTATCCAGGGGGAAGGTCAAGGGTGCAACCCCCATTCACATCCTAGGCAACAATGATGCTACCAGCACGTCACTACAGGATATGTGGGAAGCTGGTGGTCTGTATGTATTTCCCGCTGCTGGCGGTATTCAGATGGAGGTTAGAAGCACTGGAGCTAATGCTGCCAATGACACTGCTACTGGGACAGGCGTACAGCAAGTGATGATACATTACCTTGATACTAACTATGTTGAGAGGTTTGAGTTCAAAGAAATGAATGGGGTAACTCCTGTGAATACAGTTGCCACAGATATTCTGAGGGTGCTGAATATGCACGCTTCAAGGGTTGGGAGTGGAGGCGTAGCTGCTGCAGAGATTACTCTTGAGGATACAACCAGTGCTGTGGAATACACCCGAATCAGAACTGGTATCAATACATCTTTAACTGGAGTGTGGACAGTCCCTGCAGGTAAAACATTATATATAACTGAATGGGAAGCAAGTGCAATAGCTACAAATGCAAACAGGACTGCAGAGTTCCTTCTGAGAGCTACATCTAGCTTTCATGAAAACCTGTTACTAGGCATCTTCAATGTTAAGGATATTACACATTTAACAAGTGGGTCAATAGAAACAACTTTTGACCTGCCGTTAAAGATACCATCCAAGGCTGATGTTAAGGTATCGGTCAAATCTAGTGCTGCTATGGAAACTGCCTGTCATATAGAAGGATGGTATGAAGAAAACCAGTAAAGAAGGAGGAAGATAATGACCCTTACAGAGATGATTGCAGATTTAAGAACAGAGCTATCGGATGCTGGTACTTTTTGGTCAACTGCTGAGTTCACTAGGGCTGTTATAAAATCTGTAGCTCTTATGTCTAGGTTTATACCTAAAAGAGCTATCATAGAAACCACACTAACCAGAGCTATAACAGGTGAAACCTTGACAATAGCCACTAATACAGGAACATTGGCTAATAAGCCTGTTAGGGAAGGAACATTGAATATCCCCAACAAGACCCTTGATACTGACTACACTGTAAACTATATCACTGGTGTAGTGACAGAGAAAGGTAGTGGTCTACCCGATACTACATATACTGTTAGTTATGAACTAGACCCACTCATGCTAGATATAAGCTCCCTTCTACCTGAAGAGAATTATATCAAGATAGAGAGGGTTGAGTCCCCTGTGGGGAATGACCCTCCTACCTACCTTACCTTTGATGTCTATGGGGAAATCATCCTTATCAGAGGAAGAGGTGTAGTGCTTACTGAGGATAACCATGTTCGTCTTATTTACCTCAAGCCCTGGACTGCTCCAGCAACCAGTACTGATGGGGATTATCCAGAACATCTTGATAATGCTGTTATTATAGGGAGTGCTGGTCAGGCTCTGATATTCAAAGCAGAGAAGTATGTTCAGCAGTCTATTACGGAGCTAGAACTTGTTAATGCTGCAGCTGATTCTATGGCTACCCCTCTTGCGGATATTAATACAGCTCTAGATAAGGTTGCTACCCATGTAACAGAAGCTGGTACAGCTCTCGATAAAGTTCCTACTTATCTTGAGACTAATGATACTACTGATAATGCTAAGGATGTGCTGGCTAATATCACTGATAATATAGCCGACCTTAGAACTGCTATAGAGACTGCCTTAGACCTGTCTAGTACATACTTGACCAATGCTACTACTCCTCCTTCAGCTCATGATTACCTTGTTGATGGTGATGACTTCATTAATACTATCAATGATGGTGAGAGGGTAGCTGAGAAGTATGCAGAGTATGCTAGGACATCAATCCAAATCTATCAGGGTCTAGTTGGTGAGGCTGCATTAAGACTGGAGAACCTTAGAAGCCACATTGAAGAAGCAAGTGGCTGGATGAGGATGGGGGATACCTTCATAGCTGAGGCAGGTCAAAGGCTAGGACAGTCCAGTGCCTTTATTGGTGAGGCTATACAGAGGGTAAATGAGGTCAATGCTTGGGCTGTACAGGCAGATAGATATGCTGTAACCTCTAGAGAATACCTCAACATAGCTGGTAGATACCTAGCTTCTGGACAGGCTAAGATAAATGAGATGCTAATTATGCTAGGATTAAAACCTGAGTTTGATACATATAAAAGCTCATCTGGGCAGTTTAGCTAGGGAACACTAAATTTCCTTTCAGACTCCTTAATATGAGGCTTTCAAATGCAATCTAAGGGGCATTGGAAGACTCTTGAAGGGTTTTGTACCTGAGAAGGAATAGTTGCTTTGCTAGATTAGGCATCCACCCAAATATCTCTGCCTCTAAGGGTTCACCTGCGTCAGCCCATTCCTTATTCCAAATACCAAGAGCCTTAGCCTCTGCGATTACTAGCCTATGGTCAATATCCTTGATATGTTCCCAATCAGCTTTCTCCAGCTTGAACTTTCTAATGATAGCTGAGTTCAAAGTCTCATACATTTTCAAGGCTTCTGGCATAAGTTGTTTAACTGGACTGGGAATGTCAGGTAAGTATGCCTCCTCAGCATCATGGAGTAGCCCAGCAAGAACAGTAATAAGGTCAGCTCCTCGCTTATCAAGGATTACAGAGACAATAACTGAGTGCTCAGCCACTGAGTAGAACTTATTGCAGTGCCCTCCAAATCTACAAAGTAGAGCTAAGGCATGGGCTATGTCCTCAAGAATAATGTCCTCTTCCTTTGGCTCAAGGAAATCAAACTTGGGGACAAATAGGGTGCTTAACCAGTGTCCTTCATATTCATCAGCCATAATTATTTCCTATAGTCTGTTTGCTTAGTCTTAATTTCATCCATTCTGAATTGCTGTCTGTCCAGTCCATCATAGATAAACTCTTTCACAGTCATATCCTTCATTGAGTTGGTGAGCTTGCGTAGCTTGGCAAAGATTATAAGGGACTGACATACTACATCCTGAAGCTCAGTAATTGAGTTAGCAGCCCTTGCTCTTATAATCTCATCATCCTCAGACCTAGCAGTATAGATGTAGTCTTTACACACTGCACCATACTCATAGCCAAGGATAATTATGTTCTCTCCTGCTCCATCATGAGGGCTTAGAACCCTCTCAGGAACAGCATCTGCTTCTGCCTCCAGACATTTTTCTAGTTCTTTGTTTAAGTCTACCATTATCTTTCCTCCTTTTATATATCTCGTTTATTAAGATTCCCCCTACATTGAGGCGTGTAAATCCTTATAATAGTTTTCTTTAGAAGACTTCTTGACTTCCAGTCTTATTCTGGGAGTCCCTAAATCCTGTGGGACATACCCTTTCCTCCTGATATAACCCTTATAAGTCACAAAGCCACCAGTATTGATAAGCAGCTTTCTCCTAGTTATTATGTAGTTAGCCCTGTTCCACCTCAAACTGATAACAGAAGGAGAAAGAACATTCAACCTATGGATTATTTGGGTATGGTCATGGGATAGGATATAGAAATCAACGTCAGCTACCTTAGCTAACTCCTCTATCTTATTAGCTTTAGCTCCAGCAGTTCTAGCTCCCCCCCAACCATGAGTAATCCAACCTGTAAAGACCGCTGTGTGGTTATGTGAAGATAGTCTGATTGCTATCATTCCACCATCAGGCTTATAAGGGATGTCTCGGCTATGGTCATTATCAGGAACTCCATCGGGTCTAAGGTCATGGGCTAGATGAGCCATGTAGTCTGTACCAACTTTTCTAAAGATAGCTTCCTCATGTCCACCTCTAGTAATCATCAGTATCTTGTCCTTAATTGGGTGTAGTCTTGCCTTTAGTTGGTTATAGGCATCATCGGGTGTTACCAGGTCTTCCCATAGTTCAGAGGAGGTATCCTTTCCAGCACAGTTCATTACATCCCCATTAAGAATAGTACGAGCATTGTCTCTCTCCGCTATATACTTGATATACCCATCAGAGACATCATGGTCTGCATCCCTAGCTCCCTCATGAAGGTCAGCAAGGGGTACTAGGTATAGCTTGCTGAACTGGGATAGGTCTGCCATAACTATCTGGGATTGGAAATCTCTCTCCATGTATCTACCCTCCTCATTATTCTACTATGGTACTCCTCATCAATCTCATAACAGACTATATTTCTGTTAAGCTCCAGTGCTGCTATTACTGAGCTGCCAGAACCGCCATATGGGTCTATAATGAAGGCTCCTTCCTCTGTACTAAGTTCTATAATCTTCTTGTACAGGTCAACAGGCTTCTCAGTAGCATGAATCCTGTTAGTACCTACTCTTGGTATCTCCCAGATGTCGTGCATCCTACCACCCTTATGCTCCCAACCTCTGCCCTTAGTGCCAAGAAAGATAACCTCATACTTATTTCCTAGACTGCCCTTCAGGTCTCCTGCAGCCCAGTTACCCTTGTCCCAGATAATCTCATTCCTGAGAAAGGTGTGGAACTTCTCTTGAAACCACCAGGCTTCTTGCCAATTGGTGAAATAGAAGAAGGCTTTACCATCCTTGAGTACACGGATACACTCACGGACTACCTCCAGCTGGTCTCTTCTATCTTGCTGGACTAGGGATTGGGATAGCTTGTCTTCCTTGTCTTGCCTATGAGAGGTCTTGTAGTCAAAATATGGGGCATCTATGAGGCAAAGGTCAGCAATCCCTTCATCCATACCTTTTAGACCCTCTAAACAGTCACTTGGTAATATTTGGTACATCCTCTATCCCTCCTTTCCTTATGAAGAACTTACCATGCAGGGAGCACCTATAGTTAGCTCCCCCCAAGAGCTTCTCTTCTACCTTACAAGACCTGTGACAAGAGGGGCAAGGCTGATGCTTAGGCATATTGGGGAACTTAGGTTTCTTCATCTTCAGTAGCTTACCATAGATACTACCTAATTTACTGGGGGTAAGAGTCCTTGTTCTGTGGCTAGTCTCCATCTTTAATGTCTCCTCTTTTCTTGGTTAAATAAATCCCTCTTTATACACTGGCAATTAGCACAAAGGACTTGAAAGTTAGGAGGATATTCCTCTTTCTTCAATCTGAGATAAAGTCTTGTACCACTTCTAGCTCTTCCCTCTTTGTAACCATCATTGTTTATATGGTCTATACTTAGACAAGGAAGCTGGCTTTCACCACAAGCAGTGCAAGCAGGAGGGGATACCCCCGAATAATGTGTGAGGACTTCAGTCTTAAGAACCTTCCATCTATCAGCCCAAAGTTGCTTCATCTTCTTAGTGTGTTCTTGATTCCATTTCTTGCTTCTCTTAAGAGCTAACTCTCTGTTTTCATCATACCACTTACGAGAGTGTTCCCTATGGTATTCCTTAGAATACTTCTTTGAACCCATAAGCTACTTTACTCCTTCTAACTCCCCATAATTCTTGCCCACAGAAACAGAGAAGGGATAGTCGGGGAAATATAGGGATAGTTCTTTACAAGCATCAAGAGTCTCACCTAATATAACATCTGGGACTTCTAGCAAGACCTCATCGTGAATTTGGATTACCATTCTCACTTCTGGGTCTAGTATCTCTTTCCTTAATATTATCATACATTTCTTCACAATGTCAACAGCTGTGCCTTGGACAATGGTATTGACTACTTCCCTTTCAGCCTTCTCCCTTATCCTCCAAGCACCAGCATATAGCTCAGGTAGGGGTCTGATTCTACCAAACATATTGACCACATAGCCATCCTCCTTAGCCTTGGAAATAGTTTCTTCCATCCACTGATAGAGTACAGGATAGGTAGCCTTATGCTCTGCCATGAATATCAGAGCTTCTTCTGTGGTACACTCCAGCATCTCTGATAGCTTGTATTCATCAGCCCCATATACCATAGCAAAGTTACCCTGCTTGGCATCATACCTCCGCTTCTTCATCACAGCCTCATCATCAGTATGACCATACATACGGACAGCAGTAGCA
>SDBV01005250.1_pt1 | contig 18333 bp, 29 predicted proteins | sample 2277081 | NCBI WGS metagenome assembly SDBV01 (sample SAMN10402039, study PRJNA504765) | marine sediment metagenome | isolation source: marine sediment core GS10_PC15, 223 cmbsf | place: Arctic Ocean: Southern Knipovich Ridge | collected 2010 | reverse complement strand
AGCCAACTCGAATGAATAGCTTTCCCATACGCACTGAGTATAGCCAATTACCTCACGCTCCCCCCGGTTGATAAACTTGAGTATCTGGGCATCGGTAAACCTTGTCCTACCAGTAGCAGAGGGATCGCGGGCGAGTTCTCGGGCTTCTGTGACCAATTCGGCTGCAGTCCGGGCCTCTGCAATGCCTGTAGCCCCCAAAATGCCCCCACAGGCTAAGATTAAGGCCAGAATGGGTACTTTGGCACGTCTAATGCGAAAGAGAGTCATTATAAGCCTTTTACCTCAGATATTGAGTAAAATTCAAATTTTCCCCCACCATCCGTGCACGAGTCCCGGCCGTGACAGACTTCCCTAACGTCCTCTTTGGGCCAGTACAATACTGTGGTCTTTTCGCCATGTGTTGAAATCGGCTCCTGCACCGCTTTCACAATAACGAATCCGAATCCCAGAAGAAGCATAAATCCAGCCAACACTGCTAAAAGTTTCATTCTTCACCCCAAAGTTTCTTGAACATTATCTCTCTTGAACCGCAAGACTCATTGATTCGATTGTTATATCGTCTGCATCCGCCGTTGTAATCCATAATTCAATAGTCTCGTTTGTTGAAAGGGAATGTACTGTTGTGATTGATACCGAGCCAACATCAGCGGTGTTCGGTAATGAACGGATAGACTGCATCAAGAAATCATTACCGGCACCCGGAGTGCCATTTTTCACTATTCTGAAATATCCAGTTGTGGCACCGCCTGATGTTTTAGATACACTCAAAGACACTGTAATTAAAAAATCTCTTGTAATGGCACCATCATAACGCAATGTACATTCAGCAGATTCAGTAAACTGATTCAAGCTCGCTGTGCCACATGTACCAGTTGCTTTTACGAAAACATAATTGCCTGTAATGTCTGTATGACTCGCATTATCTGTAGAAATGTACATTTGTGCAAAAGGCAAATCAGCCTCCGTTAATATCTCTACAAATCCACCAGCATTTGTATCTGACGCAACAAAAATCGTGTCTATCGCATCATCTTGAACACAAAGCTGTCCAACGGCATCAGGTGTTGCGGTTATGCAATTTGCGTCATAGGCTTGTGTCCAACGGCCCGTTGCGGTGATTGTTGACTTGGTGGCAATGGCACCGAATTGAGATGCACCCGCAACGTCTAAAAGCGTTGCAGGGTTGCTCGTCCCGACACCAATATTGCCCCCTATCGTTACATTAAATGTGCCATCACCGACCTCAAATAATGTGACAGGACTCGCATTCGCAATGCCGACGTTGCCATTGCCTAAAATTGTTATACGGTTATAGCCACTTGTCGCCAATGCGAGAACAGCATCTCTCCGGTTTAGGAAAATAATATTTTCATTGCCACCTGATGAGCTTCCAAGGTACCAGAGTTGTTGGTCGGGGTCGCCACTGCCATCTGATTCATAGCCTGTAATTACTGCAGCGGCGTCTACATCATCGGCGGGATTTTGGATAATTAGTTGTCCTGCGGCGTGTGAACCGATTACCCCCGGAACACTTGCTTTAATATGAAATGTGGAGTCTGGAGAAGGTGTCCCGATCCCTACCCGTCCAGCCCACGTCACAAGTGTCGAAACACCGACGGAGAAATTAGGGCCTGCGATTAGAACGTCACCATCAATGTAAAGATGGTCAGCCCGTACCGTTATCGTATCGACGTGAATCCCACCTGCCACCGTTACGCTAGAGGCGAAATAGGCGTCACCATCAACATCTAATCTGTAATCAGGTGAGTTATCACCCATCCCAATATTGCCGCCATGCATTATACGGAAATGGTCTACAAGAGCATCTTCACGGATTGTCACAAGTGGATTCAGGTTTGTCGTTCCATGCACTATACTGAGGGATGTGGGCCCACTATTGCCTGTAAGCAAAGACAATAATGCGCTTGGAGCAGTATCACCAATTCCTACATTCCCGGCACGGACAACAAACGTGGACACACCTACTGTAAGTAGTGGATTGGTAAAGGTAGCGGAGGAAGTCCAGCTATGCGCCCCTGTCCAGGGATAGACTGCCGCCAAGTCCAATGCCGATGCGCCTATACCTGTAAGTCCCGCACCACTTCCGTAGAACGCCGGGGCTGTTATGCTGGAAATAGACAGAAGGTCGCCGTCTATAAAGAGATGATCAGTCCTTACTGTTATCGTGTTGGCAATGATTTCATCGCCGGTAATAATACCAGTAACGTCCAGAGTGCCAGTAATGGCTACGTCATCAGTAAAGACCTTGTCCCCGGATATTGTGGATGGATTGTGAGCTGGAGTTAATTCTGCGGCTTTAAGGGATGTGGTGATAAACAACAGCATCCCAATTAAAAGGTTTTTCCTCATTTGAGCCTCCTGTTTTTAATCAGAGCTGTCGAAGTAATCAAAACCACGTATTCTGACGGCTGTACCCGTAACCTCCACCCGACCATAGAGTATGGTTTCGCTGTATTCCCTAAAACTCCCACCAGGCTCCAGGCGCACCCCTTTCGTCGTGCTTGAACAAGTCACTCCCACAGTGTTGAATGAAGACAGACAAACGTCGTAGGTGCAGTCAGCCAATGTCCCCAGTACGCCATTCCGTCTGGGTGCCCTATTAGGCAGGACAGCCGTCCAAGCGGATGAGGACAGAGACACATTTATTCCCGATCTGGTATCACCCTCATTGATTGAACCCATCTCGACATAAGGCGAACCGCGGGGGACTGCCATCGCAAGGCTGGTAAGCAAGCAAACGGAAAGTAAAGCGCACAGTATATGACTCTTCGGCATAGTTCCTCCTAAAGATTCGTTGCGACTATTTTGTAATGAATCACTATGTCAAGCGGTGAATCTCCGGCCGCTGAATAAACCTCTCCATCCTCCAAGCCAAGAACAAGAGGCTCATTCGCTCTAAGTTCTATGCTTGAATCACTGCCATTGGCAGCTGAATGATGTCTTACATATCTTAACTCATCATTGGTCTGGTCTATCATCCCCGCAGTCTCTATTTCAGCTACGACAACTGTATCGGAACTCGTGTAGCAGAAAACTAACTGCTCATTTGCGCCCACGTCATCATAGCCAGCACCAACACGGTCGTAGAGAACAACTGCATCTAAGAAGACGATAGCCTTATTCGCGCCTGGGGCCAATATCACCACAACCGGGGTAGCATACAACGTCTGCATTTGGGTAGCGGTAACACCTGTGCTTATCACAAGCACTTGGTGTGCACCGGCTCCAAGAATCAAGCTATTGGATGCGGTCATGTCCGTACTCACGCTGGCGGCACCAGTGATCGTGACATCGCCTACTTGAGTGAATGTCCCGGAGTTGGTTATTCCGTCAGAGTACAAAGTCCCGTCAAGGTAAAAGTCCTGCCATTGGTAAGTGCCATCACCCAAGTCATAGGTGTCGTCTTTCCCCGGAATGACATTGTAGGATGAGTTGGCCCTCATGATACTCACAAGATTCGTGGCATCCCATCCGAACGTGGCACTGTCACCGGATTCCACATATGCCAGTTTTAAGGTAACGACTGAAAGACACATTAAGACAAGAACAGCGTATAAACTTTTTCGCATAATAGCCTCCAGTAAACTCGTCTTACAGATTCGTGGCAACAATCTTGTAATGAATCATTAAATTCAATATACCAGTGCCAGTTGTAACCTCTCCGGTTAAGAGAGAGATAACCAGTTCGGCATTTGCTACTGGAACAAGGGATGACTCAGTACCTACCGCTGCCGTATGAGGATAAACGATAAGTAATACGTCAGTGGCAGAGTCCAGAAATCCTGTCGTCTCGATTTCGGCTACTGCGACTCCTGACCCATCGGTGTAGGAAAATACTATGTCTTCTCCCCCCGCAATCCCGCCGTAAGCGGTGTTGGTATCAAAAAAAACCACGGCATCCAGAAAGACAATGGCATAGTTGGAGCCCGGAGCATCTATCAGCGCAATCGGTGTGCCAAAAAGTGCCTTGATTTGATTAGCAGTGATTGAAGTGCTTACCACCAGTTCCTGATGGGCACCTGCTCCAAGAATTAGACTGTTTGTCACGGTCAGGTCTGTACTGACTGAGGCCGATCCGGTGATGGCAAGAGTCCCTGTCTGTGACAGTGTACCGGCATTGGAGATGCCATCGGCAGTTACGGTGCCATCGAAATAAGCATCCTGCCACTGAAATGTGCCGTCTCCGAGGTCATAGGTATCATCTTTTCCGGGGATGACGTTATACGAGGAATTAGCCCGCATAATACTGACTTCGTTGGTGGCGTCCCAACCAAAGGTCGCGCTGTCTCCTGACTCGGCTGTCAATCTATCGGTCACAAACCAGCCTGCTAAAAGCAGTAGCAAGACTGGTAAAAACAGTCTTTTCTTGTTCATAATTTTCTCCTTTGTCAACTCCCCCATCCTGACGGACGGGGCTTGTATAGCTCATTTCTTATGGGGCAGTTGACTTGTATCCTCCCTTAATTCGCTCTGAGCCTCTCTATGTTACAGAGTTCAGGATCGCTCGGGTCAACCTGTCTGGCGGCGTCCTTGTAGCGCCTTGCCACTACGCCAAACTCAGGATTGCCCACTTCGTCTTGTACTGCTTTTTTGACAGCCTGTTGGTAGTTGGATTCCTTAACAGGATCGTTTGTTGATGGGAAGGCATCCATCATCTTTCGGGTCATCATGTGTTTTCTAAGCCACTCCTCGTCCGTCTTCATCTGGGCGTGAAGTTTATTGGACTCTTTTGTACTCGCTTGTTTGGGAGCAAGGGCATCCAGTGCCCTCTTGTTGCGATTTATTCTCCGCATTATCCCGTCTTTATCAACTCCCTGGGATACTTGCATGGGTCCGGCCTCGGTTTCTGTTGGCCCCGTATCCAACCCTTTCAAATATCCTTCGTCCTCACTGATAAGTCCCCTGATCCGATCCACTTCCGAATTTGACATAATCGGCCTTGGACCGGCAGTTTTTACTGCCTTTCGTGGCTTACCTTTTGGCCATGCCATGTTGACCCTCCTGTGTTGTAGACGTTGTTGTTACGCTACTTTATGTCCGAATATCCAGCTCCAATCAACGGCACTGGCATTGCAGCTCATGTAGGCCGCATGCTTGGACGTGATGGTGTCCATCTCGCCTGCGTAAAAGAACTCTGTCGGGTTCCAGTCGTACCATGTCAGCTCTCTCTTCATTTTCTTAGAGTTGACGAAGAACCAGTTGTTTGAGTCTGTGAGCCAGTTGTTCCACACCACCAGTTTGTATCTGCCCTTGTGGAAGTTGTCGTTGTTTAACGACGTGTCAACCTTACCGTTGGTCTTGATGAGCTCGTACGCCTTTTCATTGAGCTCCGTGGGAACGATGAGGCAGTCCGGGAAAGAGCTTGTCATGATGTTGTCACGGTTGGTTTTGAACTTTATCATCAACCGCCTGGTCGCCTCAACAGCGGCCGGGGAGAACGCCGTACTACCGGCATTGCTCTGATTGCTTCCGCCCACGTTTGATGTGTGCGCTGAGTAGCACAACACCTGTCCGTCACCAACAGTCGCGGTGGAGAATGCGCCGTTGAATATCGAAGCCGCGATTGCCTCACGCTTGGCGCGGAACCGCTCGGCCAGGAGTGAAACCTGTTTGCGAACCACCCCGTACAGGTCATTGCGACGGAGTTTCTTCGTCACCTTGACACCCATCGCATACTCGATTTCTTCAACCGATTTGCGATAGTTCTGTTTTGACTCGTCGTATGCTATCTCGCCGTCAAAGACTGGGACAGCACCGAGGTCGCCAAGCGTCAGTTCGTAAACTATCGCCTGGTCAGGGGTTTTCTGACCGTATATTGCACCGATCATGCTTTGGAAATCCCCGTAGTCAACTTCAAAAACACTGCTGAGATCCTTCTGTACGATGTACTTCCAGTTGGCCTGATTCATCACGCCCATGATTTGCCTCCTTGAAAAAAAACGATGGTGAAAGTAATGGTAGTTGCTGAGGTGAACTTCAAGCTCGAAGACCCGTGAACTACCTCGTCCTCGTGGACAAGGCTTCTCAGTAATGGTATGGCCTGAGAACTTTTCTTGTTTCAACGACCACTTTGGTCTCCACAAGCGTAGATTCGGGCAGTTCCTGCCCTATGAAAATCAAACACCAGGACAATAAATCGTATTACGCGGTGCGTACAATCCTCTGAAGTGAACGAACTTGCTGTTGAGTCCTTGCAGATTGTGGTGAATAGTCGGGTCCAAATCTATCCAACCCGCACTATCGGTGGATCTCATCTGGTTCTTTAGAAGCACCCATATCAGAGGGCTTCCGGCTACAGCGGCATCGGTGCCGATTTTGTCGGAAGTCGAGTTGAGCTTAAACTTCAGGTGAAAAGCCGGAAGAATCTTAATGAAGGTGTCGGCTACGATACAAGTCACTGTAGATGCTGATTTGATCGTTGCGTCTCCTCCTGTGGAGGCTTTGATGTAGAGCAGTTGGCCGACTCCGGTACCAGAGACGACATATATCCACCCGCCGTCTATGTCATCTTCCAGGCTGGTCGCGGTTATGGAAGTGGAATCGACACTGGCATCCATTGCCCCCGTGTCTGACAGATCGTACTCGATTGCGACTGTGCAGCCGGGTACAAGCGGGGCCACCTTCCTTTTTATGTCTATCAACCCGTCATCCGGTGTGGTGTCGGTGTCCACTGAAGCATCGTGCAGGCCCTGCATGATCCCCACAGCATCAGCGGAAGCTCCTGTGGCAAGAATTACGCAACTGTTATTCGTGCCGTAGGTGGCTCCGGCCATCACTAAAGCGCCGTCTATTATGTCCGTGCCGTTACCGTCAGTTGAGAAACTCATTAGCGGTGTTTTAGGACCTGAAATAATCTCCATAGTTAAACTCCTTTTTCTACAATACTCGTTGTAGTCGCACGATGTTAGGCACCGGAGTTGTATACCGTATCTCGCGGTGCAAGCAGGGCTTGGAACTTGATACCGAGGGAATTGAGTCCACCACCCAAAAGATTGTGGTGTACTGTAGGGTCTAAATCTATCCATCCCTCTTCACCCTGGAGTCGGTACTGATTTTTTAAAATTACCCACAGCAAACCACCGGCAGCGGCTTGACTTGCCAGTTTGTCGGCTGCAGTATTGACTGCCAGTAATGGGTGGAAAGCCGGGAGAATCTTAATAAAAGTGTCGTTCTCAGCGCCAGTCACTGTGGATGCTGATTTATATGTGGCAGTGGCGGCGGCAGAGGTTTTGATGTACATCAACTGTCCTATACCTGTGCCGGACACTATATATATCCAACCCCCGTCAATGTCGTCTTCCAGGCTGGTATGGGTAGCCGTGGTTGAAGTTACGCTGGCACTCATGGTCACAGTGCTCGTCAGGTCGTACTCAGCGGCCACGATGCAACCTGGGAGGAAGGGCATTACTTTCCTTCGGGTGTAAATCAACCCGTCTTCCATTGTGGTGTCGGATTTTCCTGTCTCATCATAAGTGTGAAGCTCCTGGAGAATGCCTATTGCGTCAGCGCATGCCCCGGAACCAACTATCCCACAACCCCTGTCTTGCTCGTCAGTTGATCCTTTTATAACCACCGCACCTTCAACAATGCTGGTGCCATTACCGTCTATGGCAATACTCAATAACGGAGTTTTTGGACTTGAAATTATCTGCATTCGTTTTACTCCTGTGCTCTTTCTTTCTCGTTGCCAGCGCTCGATGTATTAGGTAGCAGCGTTAAATATTGTGTCTCTCGGCAAAAGCAATACCCTGAATGTGATTCCGAGGGTGTCGAGCCCGCCGCCACGGAAATTATGGTGAATCGTAGGGTCGAGGTCTATCCATCCTTCCTCACCTTTGATTTTAAACTGGTTCTTGAGGACTATCCATCTCATTGAACCGGCAGCGTCATCTGTGCCGATCTTGTCGGCAGCAGTGTTTATCTTCTCGTACTGATGGAAGACGGGAAGTATTTTAATGAACGTATCACCCACAATGCAAGTCACAGTGGATGCGGACTTGATTGTTGAATCACCGGACGCGGAGGCTGTTATGTAAAGTAACTGCCCTATCCCAGTTCCTGAAACAACATATATCCATCCTGCGTCTATGTTGTCTTCCAGGGAAGTCGCTGTGATTGAAGTGGAATTCACGCTCGCGTCCATCGCTGCCGTGTCGGACTGGTCATACTCAGCGGCCACGATATCACCGGGGTAAATCGGTTGAACCTTTCTCGTGACGTAAATCAAACCGTCCTCCATCGTGGTGTCGCCGGTATCTGAAAAATCATGCAGCTCCTGAAGGATGCCGATTGTGTCGGTACACGCTGTCGCACCTACCACTCCGCAACCCTTGTCGGTTTCATCTGAGGCCCCACGCATTATCACCGCACCTTCAACTATGTCAATGCCAGCTCCGTCAATGGCAACGCTCATCAGAGGGGTCTTATGGCTTGAAATTATTTTCATTCAAATACTCCTTTTCACTGCTTTCTCGGTGAAGGCACTCGCTGATTACTCCGCGCCATCCGAACTATTGCAAAGTGGGCAACCTGCGCCTTTACGATGGGTTGACGAACCATACTCTGAGGTTCGGCTTGTACCGTAATTATCTGTGTAGGTGGTATCGTGCTCGGTGATGGGACCTTGGGCACCGTTGCCACTATATGTCCCGCTGTGGGTTCTAACTTTCTTGCTGTCGAAGGGGAAACCGCATTGCTTGCAGTGGACTATCTTTTTGTTCCCGCCCCGCCCCTGGCCTCTACCAGTATTGGCGCTGTTGGGACGTATCCGACCGTCTCTGGCGGTGCCGGACGGGAACAATGGTCTGCCAAATGTCATTCAATCATGAGAATTTGGGTTCTTCTTCTTTGCTGGCAAACTGAACACCGTTGGGGTCTATCGGATGTTGCACTTTCTTGAGTCTCGCTGACGACTCGGTATCTGGCAGGGTTATCTTCATGCCCACGCCTTCCATGACTTCACCGGGTAATCCTGGGGCCTTACCCTTGGTCGCGTCATCATCGTCATCACTGTCCTCACCTGGCTTTGGGCTGTTGAGTAGGGGATCACCGGTCTTGGCTGGTGCGGGAATGGGGTTCTTTCCTTTGGCGTATGTCTTGGCTCTTTCCATGTGATATTTCACCCTTTCCGGATTGAGTTTCTCTGAGGCCGGGACATCCTTAAAATACTCTTTTATCCCGCTTCTTAACTTACCCACTTGGGCATCGGCGGTAACTGCATCGCCTATTGCGTCCTCAACATTCGTGCGGGCTTGTATTGTGTCACCCTGTTCTTTGAGCTCCATGTGTGCCACAAAAGCTATTGCATCTTCGCGTCTTTTGCCTGGATTCCGTTCTTCCCATTCTTGCCATTTCTCTTCAGGAAGATTCCTCATTACTTCAGAGGTCATTATTTTCTGACCTGCTGGCTGGACAAAACCTGTTGAAGCTGCCGCATCTTTTAGTTTTTTATTTTCTGCCTCCAAATCTTCAACTCTTTTCTTCTCAGCCGATTCATCGGCAATTTTCTTGTCTTCGGCTTCCTTGGTTGCCTTTGCTGCATCTTCTTCTTCGGTTGTCATTGTTTAGCCCCTTGTAACAGTTTGATTTTGGCACGGTGTTCGCCTATAGCCAGATTCATGCGGTCGATTTTAGGCTGTGCTCTTTCTACTTTGGCTATTACCTCTTTAAGTACTCGTACTGCCCGTTGATAGCATCTTGCATCAGCGCCGTCATTCGCCGGATTCTCGCTTAATTCACGGTCTAAAATCATATCGCGGCAGACTTCGTTTACTTTGATTTCAAGCTCGATGTCGGCCTTCAGCAGTTTCCATCCCTTCGGAAATGGGGCGTTTCCTATATCGCTTAAATCTTTAAAGCGCTTCATCCTCTCTTTTAACGCTGTTACCTTTGCTTCTCTTATGTGTATCTCGTTGAGCTTAGCTGAGCTTATCATGTAGCAACCCCCACGTTGAGTCTAGCATATTTACCATGAAATTGTATTGCTTTCTTATCGTATGCTTTGGCAGCGTTGATTTCATCTTTAAATGTGCCTATATACAGGTGTCTTCCCTTAAATGCTATTTGTGCACACCATTTCCCGGCTCGCTTGTGCCAAGATACTCCCTTGTATTGAGAAGACCCATTCCTGTGACCGTCAGCATTCGCGCGATTTTGAATAAATGTAGCCAACCGTAAATTTACCTTTTGATTATTTAACCCATTACCGTCGATGTGGTCGATGCCTGATCCGGGGAAATCTGTCAGGAATCTGTGCATGTGAAATATTTTCAATTCTCCCTTAATCCACTTACCTCTTCTGGCATACCAGACGCAATGACTCTTGTTGGCATACCATTTATATTGATTCACCCTTTCAAAATCCTCGTCGTCAACGAGTGCGAATTTTCCTTGGGTCAACGGTATTTGTTTCATTTAATTGTCGATTCAGTGACCAAACCTCCACCGGGAGCTCCGCCACCTTCCTTGTTGAATCTACCAAATTGGTTAAGCGCAGTCAAGAGCTGCTGATCTTGTCCTGGACCCAACTGACCACCTTTCATCTCGATCAGGAATCTTTCTGGTCTCTCTATTCTACTTGCGGCCACATAATCATTCCAAAGGGACACGAGTATCTGTGGCTTCATCTTGATTGCGATAGGGAATAACATTGCACTCTGGGCTAGAGCGGCTATCTTGCCCATCTCGTACTCAATCGAAGTCATGGCACCCTTGGCCTTTAATGCGAATGAAACCCCTGACTGTGAAAGTTCTTTAATTGAAATACTGGCTACCTTGGATTCGCCATCCTTTACGGCCATATACTCTATTCTACCCTGTGCATTGCGAAAATACAAGGCCAAATGTAATCTTACCAAATGGGGGATTGATTCTTTCCAAACGTCTATGTAATCCTCTGTGCGTGTATTGGCCTGCTGTAATAGCATGCGGGTCTTTTGGGCAGGAGCCCTGGGGTCTATCTTTGAGGCTTGGCCGCTCTGTGATTGCGTCGGCCCCACTAGTCCTTCAAGATACTGGATGACCAACTCTTCTTCGTCGCGGGAATTGTTGGTATTGTCCAGGTTGTAAAGTTCCAACTGACGGGGCATCTTACCGGTACGCATCAGCGCATCCGGAACCCATATTGTCATGCCTGCACGAAACATCATGTCCTCACCGGCCAAGTCAACGTCTTCCTTCAGGCTGTTCGGCATTATCAACGTGGGCGCGTCTGTAACCCGGCGAACATTTGAACGATGTCTATGGATAGCGTTTAACTCGCGGTAAAGGTCAATTCCGTCCTGGAGTAAAGCATCACCCAATAACCTACCGTCACGCTTGACAAATTTGAACGGTATAATATCAGGTACGTTCTTGCGGAGTCCGTATCTGCGTATGCTCAGGATTTTAAATTTGTCCATCTCCATGATTACCGAATACCGCTCGGAAATCTTATCACCATCCAAATCTATTTTGACCATCAGTCTGGCTAGATTGTATGACACGCCTTGGTCGCCGCTTGAACTTATGCCTTCAACCAAATCTCTTGCCGAATCCCACTCATCCGGGTCGGCGCTTTGACCACGGGGCTTCCTTACTTCTTTAGCCACGTCCTTTATGTACTCGTTGTATTTGGTGCGGATGTCGAACTCATCACCGGATTGCTTGAACGTATATCCGTACATAGCCAGGTCTTCTATTTTACTTGAGTACAAAGGATACCAGAGGAAATGAGCCAATGGGAATAAAGTGTACATCGGCCCGTCATGTGAGACGAAATCGGTTTCATACTCGCCGTGTATCTGTTGCTCAGGCTGTCCAACATGCTCAATGGCTTCGTCGTATTCTTCCTCACCCATGCCAGCGTCTTCGGCTGTGGCAAAGTCAATCGTGAACTCTTCGGCGGTTTCGTATATCTTAAAGTCAACACCATGCTCTATCCTCCTATCCCAGTCGCCACTGATAAGCGCTGTGCCGTCGCGGTAGCCGGGTAAGCATGTGTCCTTGAGGCATTCCAGCATGTTAGTACCCTCGCTGATTGTCCAGTTAACCGCTGATTCCAGGGGATTAATTAGCTTCCGCTCGGCCCCCGGACCCAACTTGGCTACCACTAGCTGAGAGTCGAGAAATACCGCACGTATGAACCCCGCCCTTAATGTCCTGAACTGATTGGAAGCGAACCGGATGTCAATGTTTGACGAGTCCTCACCAAAAGGAAAGTCTGTCTTTTCGTCATTACCTTCAAGGAAATTATTGCGGTCTCGGAGTGTACTGCGGAGGTCTGCGGTATTGTCCCTGCATGTCTCAAGCCAGCGTCTGAGTTTACGTTCAAGTACCTCGCGCTTGTCCTGGGTTATGCTGATGTGCTGAGCCTTGAACATCTGCTTCGCTCTTGATACGGCAGCGTCTGCCTTTTTCAGCTCATCAGGTGGTGGTGGTATTTTTATGAACATTTATCCCCTTATCGCTGAAGTGGAAACTCTACGTTTCTTTCTCTTCTTCACCCAAGGTCGTACACCTTTGCGGATTCTCCTTCGTTCGTTAGGGGTGTACATCTCTTTAAATCTCTCTCGTGAGTGCTTGGACATATACTTCTTGCTTGCCCGTTTATCCGCAGGACTTGCTTTCGCAAGTGGCAAAGTGATGTAAAAGTTTGGCTCGTCTTCCCGTTTCGCCTTAAACCTTTTCTTCACCATGTCAGTACCTCGCTACAGGCTTTGATTTCTTGCCAGAACCAATCTTGACGAAATGTTTTGGCGAGTGCATCTTATCTGAAGCCTGCACCTTGTCATCGCCACGTCTTATCCGTGATCGCGCCATGTGTCCTCCTATTTTTATGAATTTTTCTATGGCATTCTCTACATAATGTTACTCCATTATTTATATCCCATAATTCTGCGAACAATACTGCCGCATCATATAAATTCAATAGTGGCATCTGTTTTTGTATTTCTTTTAATATCTTTCTGAATGATTTTTTATGATGTGCTATTAAATTTCCACTTGTTGCATCCCCACATTTCTGACAGGTAAAATTATCTCGAAGATATATTTGCTGTCGCCACTGGGTATATTTGCCACTACCCCTTATTCTAACATCCATAGGTGTTGTGCCACCTTTCCAAAATGGATTTTTATCCCCATTTCGACATATTTTCTTCATTGCTTTAGATATTTTCTTTTTTGTTTCAAGAGAAACAAAATGTCCCATTCTCAATGCTGACAGTTTCTTTCTTATTTCTTCTGAGAAACGGTTTCCTTTATTTGCCTCACCTATCTTTCTCTTGTGTTCTTCTGTTTGATGTCTACCTCTTTGGAAGTCTGATATTTTTTTTCTGGCTTCCATAGACTGAGGATGACCTTTTGTTTTTGCCATATTTCTTTACAGTGTCCTATTTATGGTACTTGACCGATTTGCTGCCACGAACGCCTTTCTCGGGTTTAAGTCCCGGTTTTTGCATTTCCTCGTCAGGTCCGCCCGTTACAGATTCGAAACTTTTGTAGGGGAGTTCGCCCCCTGGCTTACGTTTTGCGTCTGGCTTGCTTGCTTTCAACATTTTTTTGCCCTCCTGTGAATTTTTCTGTGACAATCATGGCACAATGTTACCCCGTTGTCTATATCCCACAAGGGTGTATAAGCAATCGCACCATCGAAAGCGGTGAATAATGGTAGGCACTTCCATGCTTCTTGAAGCAGATTGTGAAAAGGTATCTTGTGATGGGCATGGAGTCCGCAACATCTTTTCTTACATTCTTGGCAGGTAAAATCATCCCGAAGGAATACTCGCTGTCGCCATTGAATACATTCCAGACTTCTTCTGACTTTCTTATGAATAGGTGTTATGCCGCCTTTCCACGCACTTGATTTCTCGCCTCTCATTTTCATCTTTGCTTCTTCTGAATGGTATATTCCTATATGAGCTTTCCTCATATTTTCCACATGCTCTTTCGAGAGTTTCTTTCCTTTGTGCGCCATGACTTGCCTTCGCCTGGTCTCTTCTGTCGGGCGCTTGCCCGTATTAGATTTTGATAGTTTCTTTCTTGTTTCCGCCGAGACAAAACGCCCCATCCTCGAAATGGCCATCTTTCTTTTCGTGGCCTCTGAAGGTCTCCTGTCTTTAGTAGAGTCCTTGTATATCCCACTTGGCATATGTCTACAGAGTTCCTTCCTCTACAGATTTTTCACAAGACCGTCAAGGGCGAGGTGCATCACCTTTTCGGCTTTCGCTGTGATAGCGGGCTTCGGCAATGCCTGCTGAACCTTCAGGGCTATCTCACAGGCACGGACGTACTCTTCAATTTCACACTTAGATTTGGCCATGTTTTTTACTCCGCTCCGAATTGGGATTTAAGTGTTTCGCTGATATGCAAAACCTTTGCTTCAAGAACGCCCATCCGCGCTTCAAGACTGGGTTTCTCGGCCTTCACTACCGGCGCTGGTTTGACTGCCTTAACCTTCGGAAGATTCGATTTCTTCTTTGACATGTCTTAAGACCTCCCTGAATTTCCGACATAACTGCCGGTTCCATCGAATTTGCCATCTTTCGTGAAATACAACTCACGAGGATAAATCTTGTGAGCTTTGCTTTTGATAGTTATTTTGTTGAGAAACTTCCCGTCCTTAACTTTGAATGTAAGCCCTGTCACCCTGTCCGTAAATGTCCAGTTATTCCTTATTTTCATACGTTCATGACCTCCCTGTGAGTTTGCTTACAAATCCCCTCATACCTTGCTGACCGTTGGCTATGATTATCTTCTTCTTACGGCTTTCATGGTCAATGTACCACTTGGTTAAAATGTTAACTGCGTCGTGCATTAGAAAGCCTGTCATCAGCAAACGACTGACGAACTTGGTCGGGATGACTATGACCGCAATGTCCTCGTCTTTACCGAAAAAGCCCATAGTCATCATATCCTTGGTGGTGAAGTTCACCATCTCTTCGTCAGCTTCAGGTGTTGGCTGTAACTTTGGCTTTTCTTCCATTGTTGTCTCCTGTTGCATGCTCGAATGCTATCAAGAACTCGGTGGGTACGATCTGGTACTCCTCATCCTTCCAGGTGAAGCTGACTGCTTCCACATGGCCCATCATCCACACGCGATCACCCTGGCGAAGCTCTGAATACTCAGGCGTTTGCTTCCTGCCCAGGCGGTAAACGATTCCTTCTTTTGACGGACGTTGTTTCTTGTACTTGCCTTCCAGATGCGCCAGCACAATACCACTCTTGGTGACTGTGGTGTCTTTTAGGTTTATCAGCATAACATGATGGCTCATCGGGGTGAGGTCGGCGGGGTTGTACGTCTTGTTCGGGTTGTGCTCGTAGCTCATGGGTTCTCCTTTGATGTTTTAATCTGAAGTGTCAAATCCTTAAGCCATTTCTCCTCAAATTTCTTAATTGACTCTTTCAAGTCCTCTACCTTTCTAAGTTCAGGGGTTTGGAACATGTCTTGATATGGGAGCAGAAGTCTTCTACTCACCAGGACACCAAAAAGATGTTCTATTTCGCATGTTCCATGCGGGCCAGTTATTCCTGCCTCGGCTGTGCTATGGTACCAGACTAGACCTAAAGTGAAACCTTCGAACTTTGAAATGAAGAATTCATAGCCCTTTGAAACCAAATAATTACCGAACGCAAGAACGTGGTCAAGTTCCTCCAACGTCCTTATAGGTTGGTACTTTATTTCACCATTAAAAATCTCACTACGAAACTTCAATGTTTCGGTATCGTACTCCGGCCATTTCTCTGTTCCCCAGATCGGACTCTTGCCCACTGTTGTTTCCGTCATGATTTCTCCTTTGATGGTTTCTTGTACTGTTTCAAGAATATTTTTGCAAGGCCTTCATAATCAATAAATGAAGCATTGACGCATGCTTCCCACGGTTTCATCAATGCCTTGCGGAGTTTTGGCGTTGCTTTCATTGTTATACCACCGACCTCTTAAACCTCGGTGCTGTAATCCCTCGCCTGCTCTTGGGTGTCCTGCTCAGCACCTCTCTAAATGTCTGCTTACGTTCTTCAGGGTTATAGTGTAGGTTTTTTAGTTGATGTATTGCAATAGCTAATGTCAACACACGGTCATCATAACAACCTGTCTGGGCCTCGGCCTTGCCGTTATCACCTACAACAAACGTCCGACACTCGTTGATTGAATCCTTTGAGTTTAAACGTACGTCAAAATCTCTCACTGCCTCTCTAGCGTCAGTTAACATAATCGGTCGGCTCTTTCCCGTGGTCTTCCAGCCCACGCCTTCATTGTCCGTCCGTTCAGGCTCGTAATGCAGATTAGGATAGGGAGTGCTCTTAATGTGCAGCCCGGTAGCCATGCCCACGCTGTTGACCTCTGGGATGAGTAAGGCCCAGTTATAGACCGCACCTATCCACATCATTATATCGCCAAACTTATCGGGAGGGGTATACCCTGTCCACTGGGCTACCTGTTCCCATGAGACCGAATCGTATACGTCTGCCACTGACCTGTCCAGTCCCTGTATGCCCTCGCTCACGTCGCCGGCGATGATGTACCTCGCGTTCCGCTCCACACCTCGCCAGATCGTCAGGCATCCTTTGGGACTCGGTTCGAGCTTGATCTCCCCGCCTGCATCGCGGATATCGTATGTGCCTTTGACCGGACGCACGTTTTCTTCCATCTTCTTTAAAGCTGTCCAGTCGAAGTACATTGAGCCACTTGTGAGGAACGCCTCTTCCCATGTTGATGGGTATTCCTGGGGAAAAAGTTCAGGACTGCTCATGCCTCTGATCTTGTTCCGTCGCCAAGCTAACTGTGCCCAGTCAAGATCAAGTGCGTCCTTTAGTTTCTTCTCGTCCTCTGCCAGCTCAAACGGACCTGACTCAATACGATACTCCGGATTCTGCCACCATGCGAAGAAGTGAAATGCATAATTGCTCTCGCCGGCTATGGCCTTCAAGCATACCTCATGGAATTTATTACCCATGCCATTAGCGGTTGATTCGATTACGCCGTAAGCATCGTCCACGCATCCTTCCTCAATGCCTGTCAGGATTTCGGGGTGTTCGTAAAAGGCCATCTCGGAAATGTGATAGTGTGTTATGTCGTCACCTCTACCGAAAGCTCTCTGACCAGCCGTACCGATCCAGAAACTGCTCTCTGTGTCTGGAAAGACGATCTCTTGCTTGCTTTCATCGGAAATCTTGATATTGACACCACAGGTCTTGAGATAGAACACCACGCGCTTGAACAGTCGCACGGTAGCTTCTTTCTCATGAGAAACGAGCACGGCTCTGGTATACTTACGGGTGATGCAGGCATGGAGGAATATTGCGGTAATGAGTGCCGAGAATCCCATCTTCTTGGCTTTGAGGATGATGTCGCGGCCTGTGCGCTTGGCGTAATATAGTGCCTGGTTGACATTGAGAATAAACGGGACTTTAACGCTCTTCTTGTCAACGATCCAGAAAAAGGTTTCAATCCAGTATTTGGCATCTGATAGCTTCCTCTGTAATTCTATTTTACTTAACTTCGGCATGCTCGGTTGGCTGTGATGTGGGTTTCTGCTTGCATCTCTCTGCCCAGGAGCTAAATATCTGCTGCTCAAACTCTTTCCTGGCTATGGCTGAGATAGGGTGGAATATGTCTTCGTGCGTTCCGTCCATTCTCTCGCGGGTTGGCATGGCTAACATGAGAGTATCGTCACCTTTGCGCTTGAGTATCTTTAATCGGTGGACGGCTAGGATGTTATCGAGGATAATTGAGACGTAGGTGACAAACCCGCCTCGGGGCTTGGATGGGGGGAACCACAATTTTGTTATACGCACTCAGTTGGGGCCAGTGTCTTCTAGTATTTCAGTGCTGTACTTCATTAACTGTGGTGCTTTACCGCAATAACAAAGCATCTTCTCATCTGGTGCTGCATCCCAATACTTCTTGACTACCGGGTACGTTGTAGGCTTCTCGTGATCGCAGGTGAATGTTACGGTGATGCGTTTCTTCATGTGTTACTCCTCAAGTCCCAAATATTTTTGAATACACCCATCTTGTAATTAAGCGCAACCTTGTAGAGTGGCTCCCAGTTCTCCCCCCAGTCTTTATACACCTGTGAACTCTTGCGAACACTGAATCCGAATGTGTAATCACGCTCTTTCATATTACTCCTATTTTTTAAAAGCTTCTCTCCCAAAGGCCCGATTAAACTCTCTTTCCCTAGTAGGTGAAAGAAAGCCTAAGATTCTTTGAGAGAGAGTGTACTCAATTCTAGTGACTGAAAGTATCGTTTTGTTCAGTCCTTCTACTAGGTCGAGGTGGAATGGTTATATCGGGCTTCATCGCTTCCATCATTCCTCTCTTTGACGGCACAC
>SDBV01005249.1_pt1 | contig 18333 bp, 9 predicted proteins | sample 2277081 | NCBI WGS metagenome assembly SDBV01 (sample SAMN10402039, study PRJNA504765) | marine sediment metagenome | isolation source: marine sediment core GS10_PC15, 223 cmbsf | place: Arctic Ocean: Southern Knipovich Ridge | collected 2010 | reverse complement strand
CCACCACCATGTGCTCGGGCTTCATCCGATCGTAAGCCACGCCGCTAGGCTTGATCACCACGCGATCCCGGTCCTCGTTGATCCCGCTGACGTTCCCCCAAGTCAAAGTCACCAATCCATACCGGACCAACGCCAGGTTAGCCTCGCAGACTTGTTCGCGGAGTCCGGTGAGTGACATGGGTTCTGGCCTTCAGTGGGGGAAGAAGGGAAAGGAAAAAAGGGAAAGGGGGAAAATGGGAAACGCAGTGTGGGGGTTTATTGTTGTTGATGATTGAGTTCTACTCGTCGAGGGTCTAGTTGGAATTCGGAGAAGTTGGCCAGTAGGCCCATCGGTTTGTTTGCACCTTTCAAGTAAGATCTCACTTGGGCGTAATGCTTTTTGTTCAGTGCCTCGGCCGCTTTTAGCTCCACGACCAGTTCGTCTTCAATCAACAAATCCAATCGATGCGTTCCGATACTCTTTCCACGATAAGTAAGATTGATTTCAGATTCCGATTCGAAGTGGATGCCCTGATGCCCCAATTCAAGCTCCAAAGCACGGTGATAGGAGGATTCCAAGAAACCGGGTCCTAATTCCTTATGCACAGCAATCATGCACCCAATCACCCGATAAACCAAATCCTCCAACTCCCTCTTTTCCATCTACATCTTTTTCCTTTTCTTCTTTGTTTTTCCCCTTTTCCCCCTTTCCCTTTTTTCCTCCCCCTACTTTCCCTTTCTCACTCGATTTCGAATGGCAATTAGTTCTTTCATCACGTGGTTCAACTTGCCGTCTGATTGCGTGGTGCCGAAGCTGTCGTGTAGTGTGTGGTAGAGTTCGTAAAGTTCGGCATAGACCTTGGCGGCCGCTTTGTTGGGTCGGTAGACGGTCGACTTTACGCCGGTCATCTTGCGTTGGGCCTGCTCGGTCTTTTTGTAGGCTCCACCGACGACCGCACCGAAGATGGCGGCCCCTAGGGCGCAGGTTTGGGCCGAGCGGCTGATCTTCATGGGGCGATTGCAGACGTCGGCGTAGATCTGCATGATGAAGGCGTTTTTCTCGGCAATCCCGCCGCAGTTGACGACCTCTTTGACCTTCACGCCATACTCTTCGAACCGCTTGATGATCGTCAGCGCCCCGAAGGCGGTTGCTTCGACCAAGGTGCGATAGATTTCCCCGGCCGTGGTGTGCAAGGTCTGGCCCAGCAGCATTCCGGACAGCAGCGGATCGACCAGGATCGTGCGGTTGCCGTTGTTCCAGTCCAGAGCCAACAGGCCGCTCTCACCCGGTTGGAGTTTATTGGCCTCGCGCGTGAGGTTCACATGCGGGTCGCCCTTGGCCGTGTATTTCTCGGGCGTCAGGTAGGAGACGAACCAGTTGAAAATGTCACCCACGGCCGACTGCCCTGCTTCCAGACCATACATGCCGGGAATGATCGAGCCGGGCACGATGCCGCACAGCCCGGGGATGTCGGGCAAGTGATCGGCCAAGGGCGCGACCATCATGTCGCAGGTGCTCGTACCGATGATCTTCACCAGCGTACCCGGCTTGATGCCCGAGCCGACTGCGCCAAGGTGTGCGTCGAACGCACCGACAGCCACGGCGATCCCCGCCGGCAGGCCGACCTTCTTGGCCACCTCGGCCGTCAGTTCGCCCGCCTTCTGATCCGAGGGCACGGCCTGGCGTGTGTAATGTTCGCGAACCCGTTCCAATCCGGGCTCCAGACCGGCCAGGAAACTTTTTTTCGGCAGCCCGCCCCAATCGTCGTGACACATGGCCTTGTGGCCGGCGGCACAGATTCCCCGGGGCATGGTGTCGGGGTTTAGGTTGTCGGTGATGAAGCCGGGCACGAAGTCGGCCAACTCGACCCAGGCATAAGCGGCCTCGAACACTTTCGGGGCGGTCCGCTTGCAGTGGAGGATCTTCGACCAATACCATTCCGAGCTGTAGGTGCCGCCGCACTTGGCCAGATAGTCGGTTCGTCCGCGCGAGGCCTTCTCGGTGATCTCGGCTGCCTCGGCGTGGCCCGTGTGGTCCTTCCAGAGCCAGGCATGGGCGGCCAGATTCTTCTTGAACTTCGCTTGCAGGGCCAACGGCATGCCTTGGCGGTCGACGGGAATCGGCGTGGAACCGGTCGTGTCGACCCCGATGCCGATCACCTTCTCGGGCTTGAAGCCCCGTTTTCGACCAGCATCCTTTAGTGCCCCGCGGACCGACTTATAAAAACCGTCGATGTAGTCGGCCGGGTTCTGTCGGGCCAGGTTGGGGTCCCTCGGGTCCAGCAGGATGCCGTTCTGGCCGCTGGGATAGTCGTAAACGGCCGTGCCGACTTCGCTGCCGTCGGCCACGTCGACCACCAACGCTCTTACGCTGTTGGTGCCGTAATCCACCCCGATCGCAAACCGTTTTTCCGCCGCCTTGGCCATGTCTGAAGCCTCCTATCGAGTTTTGGACTGCCGGACCCTCTTATTTAACCCGATTTGGCCCACTGTACAACCACCCCCGGCCGGTATGTCGGCCTCTCAGGACGTGGGGGCCGTGCTTTCGCCGTTTCTTGCCCGCGTCGCGTTGCAACCGGACCATTGGCCCCCGTCAGCCGGATGGCGTGAAATCCGAGACCCGTCAATCCGGCTCAAGCACGATTGTTATCGGCCGGTCACGAAGCTCAATTTCCCGGGTATCCGTCCGCGGTCACATACGGCGTCTTGCCGCCGGGGTGATCGCTACCGAGGGTGCCTCATAAGAAGACTTTGGTCGACATCCTTCGCGCGCATCACCATGATCCCCACCAGACCGCCGGCTATGCTGCCTGCGTGCGGTACGAATCTCACGACGACCGTCTCGACCGGTTGTCCAAAATCGTCCGTCTTACCCCGGATCAGTTCGAAGGGGATCTCATAGGCCACCTGGAAGAATTCATTCGGGCGGTCGTTGTTCAGCGTCTGCGTGGCGACCTTTCGGCCGTTGATCAATATGTCAAATACGCGGTTGATATCGCTACCCCAATAGGTGCAAACAAGTTGACAAGGCTCCACGGGTGAGACTTTCAACGTGTACTGGAACGCGTCGGGGTGGCCCGCATGGCGATAGGTCCGACCGCGAAACGGCCCGGTCGCTCCACCTTGGACCCCATGCGCCGCCTCGGACTGGGCGTCACCGATCAGCACGTAGTCGACGGCCTTGGCAAACCGCGCTTTCACGGCCCGGTCGGCATCAAGCTGCTTCTGGAAATTGGGACCCTTGGCGTTCGGAATCCACGTGGCATACGAAAAGGCTTGACTGTGCGGGTCCGGCCGATGGTTCGGGTCCTTGTACCATCGCCCCACGTTGGCAAACGGCAACATGCGAACCGTAAGCGGCTGGCCTTCGACGGTGACCAGTTCGGTCTCCAATGCCGGGCCGAGTGCTCGCTTGGGGGCGGCCTTCACACGAGGCGAAGCAGCCCTTTCCAGATCGACGGCCACGTCTTCCGCAGTGATCGGGGTCGACGTGTTCCCGGCGAAATTCTGCCATACCGTATCGAACGTATAGACGACCGGGCCGCGCATTAGGGCAAAAGGGGCGTCCGGATCGAGTTCGGCTTCGCGCATCTGTTCACCGCCACCGCCCTGAAGACGCACGATCCGGTCGCGCACATGATGCTGCCGCTGCACCCAACGGACCTGCATGGGAAAACGCAACTCGACCTTGTCGCCCGCTTCCCAGCGTCGGGTTAACTCCACATAAGTGCCGGGCCGAACGTTTTCGACCGGTTGGCCATCCAGCGTGACCAAGGGGTCTTCGCACCAGGCCGGCATCCGCAACCGCAGGGTGAATTCGCACGGCTCGACCGGATTGACGTGCAGCACGATCCGCTCGTCTTCCGGGTAGCTTGTCGCTTGCCGCAACTCGACCGGTCCTTTGTCCTTTAGCTCGATACGGACGTGCGATGGCACATACTGATTGACGATGATCCCTTGGTCGTCTTTTGCGTAGAGGAACAACGGCAACAGCGAGATGATGCGGTGTCCGCTGCCGGTGCAGCAGTCGGGCCCGTGGAAGTAATCGTGCTTCGTGCCGTTGGGTGGCGTGTGGTAGCGGTTGCAATCGCCGTCGATCGTCTGGGCGGCAAACACATGGTTGATCAGCAGCCGTTCCAAAGCGTCGGCATACTTCGGCTGCCCGGTCAGTTCGAGCAAGTATTGTGTCACCTCCATCCACGACATCGTGGCACATGTCTCGACGACGTGTCCGGAGAGCGGCTTGATGTGGCCCCGCTCGTAGTGTTCACCGACGCTAACGCCGCCGGTGATGTACATCTGACGCTTCGCCACGTCCTCCCAGGCGCCGACGACTTTCTTCAAGTAGCCCGCCTCGCCGGTCACCTGGTACATCCGCAAGAAGCCCAGGAAGTTCATCTGAAACGTGTGCGAGTGGACGTACGGCTGCAACTCGTGAACACCCAGTCGACCCTCGGCCACAGCATCGAGCTTCGAGAACGAGTCCCAGCCGCTCCAGCGGTCGATGTTCTCGATCACCCAACGGCTCCAGTCGAGATATTTCTTCTCACCCGTCAATTCGTATAGCCGCAGCATGGGATCGATCAGCAGCGTGCCTTCCCAGCAGTAGTGAACCCCATGGCCGGCGATCGCCGATTGCCCGCCGACGTGCTTCTGTTTGTTTTCCGGCGGGCGAAGGTCGGACGGCCAAAACTGGGCCTTGTCCGGGCCGATCGTTGCGACGAAGTAATCGCCCAGGCGTCGGGCCGTTTTCAAGGCCACGTCGCTACCCCATTGCTCATGCGCACTGAGCAGCCCGTGCATCATGAAGTAGAGTTCATAAGGGTCCATGCCTCGCAGGGGCTTCTCGGCGGTGCGCAATGTCGGGTCGGTGATGCCCACATATCCATCATCGTCCTGCGCGGCAGCGATCCGATCGAGCACTTCCCGGGCCTTCCGCAGCAACTCTTCATCACCCGACCAGGCAGCATTCAGTGCGGCCGACTCGAGCCACTTACCCGGCTGCTCACCGATCCACCACCAATCGCGATGCCGCTTCTGCTCGACCATGCCGACGAAGTGATCGATATCGAACGCCGCGACATAGTTCTCCCGGTTAGCCCGAATCCGCTCACCCACAAAGCCACCAATCTCGCGAAAGCTGGAGATCGGGATAGGATACTGCGCACGGTGAACCCGCACCTCCTCCACGCCCAATGCCGACGAACAAAGCAGCAGCAGAAAAAGGGGACATTCTACTTTTTCGAAAAAGTAGAATGTCCCCTTTTTTGGTTTGTGGTTCATTTTGGTGTCCTTTGGGCTCATTTGAGGAGTTCTGCGGGATACTCGATGGTCATTCCGGTGGTCTTGTCGGTCGGCATGGGCGCCTTGGCCGAGCGGAGGAAGTCTGTCAGTGTGTGGGCCATTTCGCGCAGCTTCGCCGGCTCGCTGGCCGCAAGGTTCTGCCGCTCGCTGATGTCGGTGCGCAGATTGTACAGTTCCAGCCCTCGGTCCACGTGCTGATAGATCAGCTTCCAGTCGCCCTTGCGGACCGAGCTATAGGGCGGCTGGTCGTAAGTGTTCGGGAAGTGCCAGAAGATCGGCCGTTGGGGGTCGGCCGGCGGTTGCTGGTTCAGCAGGGGCACGAAGCTGATGCCGTCGATCGTGCCGCCGATCTGCTCGAACTGCGTCACGCCGGCCATTTCGAGAAACGTCGGGAAGATGTCTTCGATGATCAGATAGTCGTTGCAAGTGGTTCCCGGCTTGACCATGTCCGGCCACTTGACGATCATCGGCACGCGGGTGCCGCCCTCGTAGGGCGTGATCTTGTGGCCGCGCAACGGAAGATTCTGCGGGAGACCGCGCGGGCAGCCGTTGTCGCTCATGAACACCACGATAGTCTCCTCAGCCACGCCGAGCCGTTCGAGGTTGGCCAGGATGTCGCCCAGCGATTTGTCCATGCCCTCGATCATCGACGCAAATACGGCCGGCAAGCCCTTAAGTCCCGCATCGGTGTACTTCTTGAGGAATCGGTCGTCTTTTTCCCAGGGTGCATGCACAGCATAGTGCGACATGTAGAGGTAGAAAGGCTTGCCGTCGGCCACCGCCCGGTCCATGGCCTGATTGGCCTCGATGGTCAGGGCCTCTGTCAGATAGACGTCTTGGCCATGGTACTTATCGAGTCCGGGCACGTCCCAGATGCGATCTCCTTTGCGGAAGGCAGCGCTGTAGTTGTTCTTACCGTGGTAGCTTCCGGGCCCGCCGGCCGCGTGTCCGGCGATGTTGATGTCGAAGCCCAGGTTCCGCGGATCCTCGCCGGGCGTACCCTTGGCCCCGAAATGGGCCTTGCCCACGTGAATCGTGCGGTAGCCGGCCTTCCGCAGCAGCATCGGCAGCGTCACGGCATGCACGGTACGCTCCACGCCCGGCTGGGCACTCAATCCGTTGACGTTCCAGGCGGGCGGCTGGATTGTCGGATGGTTCGAGTCGGGCGAGCGGTTTTTGCGCAGCGTCCAGTTAGTAACCCCGTGCCGAACCGCGCTGAGTCCGGTCATCAGGCTCACGCGCGACGGCGAACAGACCGCACAGGCGTAGGCCTGCGTGAACTTCATGCCACGCGCGGCCAGCCGTTCCATGTTCGGCGTCTGATAACGCCGGTTGAGCTTGGTGACTTCCGTATGGAACGGCACGGAGGTGTCCTGCCAACCCATGTCGTCGACGAAGAAAAAGACGATGTTGGGTCTCTGCGCAACACCCTCTGCTTGAGAGGCGCCGGCCAACCCAAGGGCAGAAAGGACGATGGCAAGCAGTATGGTAGTGATGTGTTTCATCAGTGTTTGTCCTTTTCCTGTGCTTCAGTATCGAGAAAAACGCCGTGCAGCACGGCGTTGACGCCGGCGGTGCGGAGGATGCGGAAGTAGACCGGGCCGCGGACTTCGAAGACGAGGTAACAACCGTCGACGAAATCGGTGACCTCCGTGCGGCAGAGCTGCTTGTCGGTTCGCGCGTCATGGGCCGCAATCTGCATCGTCCGGTCGCGGCGGTCCCAGTCGCAGACGTATAATGCGAGTTGTCGCGGTTGATTGCCCTCGACGAACGCATCGACAAGCACTTCCTGGAAGTCGTACCAGGCGGCGGCGACGCCGTCCGAAGCGTCCGGTTTGACCAGCGCGCGGGGATCGCCGGTGGCGGCCTCATACATCCACTCCTGGCCGTCGCAAGTTACCGAGGCATCGCGAAAAGGTCGGGCGAACCGGCCGGTGGCGAACTGGAATCCGTCGGCCCCGTAAACACCCTGCCAGCGGCCTTGGGTTTCTCGATCGACGCGCACCAACGAGGCCGTGGCCGGGACCCGTTCGGCCGGTTTCACCGGCAGCCGAGCGTCGACCACGGGAAACTCTGTTATGCGAAGTCGCGTGCTGCCATAGGGGATCAACTCAAGCTGGTCGATCGGCTCATAAGTTTTCACCGGGCTGGTCGGCGGGGCGCCCGCACTGTGACGCCGCGTTCTCCAGCGGGGAATCCGTCGGCCCTTGACCTTTAGCACCACCGGCTCGTCTTGTTGCCAGGTGATTCGCTCGAAGCCGACCCACTGCTTTTGACCCACAGGCCCAAGCGACCACGATCCCAGCGGCTTGCCTTGGCTGGAAAGATTTGCCTCGGCCGGATGAGGCAGGACCTGACTGACCTCCACCTTGAAAGCCGCCTGTTGCAGCCGACTGGGGTCGATCTTTCGCAAGATCGGTTCGCCTTTCTGTGCAAAGGGGACCTCACCGATCGGATGCGTCACGACCTGGGCCGATTTCTCGATCCCGTCGGCGTCGATTACCAGGCCATAGTTCCAGGGCGTGGCGGGGTGAATTTCCCAATCGAAGACCGGAAAGCCCGACCGCTGGCGGATGGGCGCCGCGGTCAGATGTCCGTTGGACGTGGCACACTCGCGATAGTCCTGGCCAATCCGCAGGGCAAAGTAGATCGGCCCGCGGGCCACGGCCACTGCCCCGTTCGGCCGGGGTTCGGTTCGTACACGCATGGGTAACTCGATCCGCACCACGTCGCCCGTCTTCCAGGTCCGATCCAGCACAGCAATCTGCCCGGGCGCCGGGCTGAGTTGCTGCCCTTTCACACTGATCGTGGCCCCTGTAGCCCAGGCGGGAATGCGCAAGTGCAACGGAAAGTTGGTCGGCTCGGGCAGGTTCACCTTGAGGCGAATCTGCCCGTCGAACGGATAGTCGGTCTCTTGCGTGATCGTGACTTGCCGACCCTGCCGGCCGACCTTGGCCGTCACTTGGCAGGGCCCGTAGGCCACGGCCAGCAGACCGTTGTCGTGGGTCGCCATCCACATGCTTTTGACGAACCGCGGCCAGCCCTGGTGCATATTGCACAGGCAGCACGTGTAGTTGGGCAATAGGCCGTAGAGGTTGGAAAACGGGCCGTTATCGAAAACGCGCCCGGCTACGCTGACCAGAACCTGGTTGGTCTGCGTGTCGTACTGATGGGCCCACATGTCGGCCGTCGTCTCGCCGGGAAAGATGTTGTAGGCCAGCGACTCCAACCGGTCGGCCAGACTGGTTTCGCCGAGGATCTCGAACATCGTCTCCATCGCATAAGCGTATTCGACCGTGTTGCACAGTTCGGAGCCGTTGGACGGATGTCGGCCGATTCCCAGTGGTGGGAAGTTCTCGTGCGCGCTGAACCGGCCGCCGATCTGTCCGAAGTGTTCTTCGATGTTGTTGATTCCGTCTAGAACGGCCTGCCGATACCGCGGCTCGGGCGACTGCTGATAGAACAAGCCGGGGTACTTGATCCGCCATGCGGTGATCACGCCGTGGGTTGACGTTTTCCGGTCGGGGAAGCCAAGGAAGCCCTCAGCGATGGTGTTGATGCTGCAGATGTTGTAGTGCATGTTTTGCAAGGGCTCGGCCGGGCCGCCAAACTCGCGCCGGGCCAGTTCCAACAGCTTGGCGTTGCCCGTGCGGTTGTAAAGCCAGTACAGGGGGATCAGATGCTCGTGCCGGCCGGCGTATTCCCAGCCGTGGGGGTCTTTGACGTCCCACTTGGCCCGCCGGTACCAGTCTTGCATCCAAGGAACAATTCGCGGATCGTCGGTCGCCTCCTGATACTCGATCAGAAACCGCATGATGCTCGCGTTGCCAAAGGTAATGTTCTTGCCCGAGTCGTGCGAAATCCGCCGCCCGACGTATCCCTTGGCCAAGGCCATCAGCCGCTCGTCGCCGGTGGTATAGGCCAGCGCCACCACGCCTTCCTGATGATAGGGCGGATTGCCGTCACGGCTGGGGACTTCGAACGCGCTGTACACATAGCTGGTCAACGCATCGGCCTGGACCTGCAACTGGTCCCGCAACCAACCGCGAGGCTTCACGGCCCCCAGCGGCAAATGCACAAACGCCGTCTGCTTCAGCGGCCGACGATTGACCGTATAGTGTTGGTTCTCGGCCCAACACACCGACACGGCGCCAAGCAACAGAATGAATGTTATCGCGGGAACAAACCTTGTCATGTTCTTTTCCAGTCACTCCTTCTCCAGTCACTTCTTCACCGGCCGAAGCACACGCAGGCCGAACAGGCCGCCGGCGAAGTTTTGGGGATGGGAGGTGAACTTGACGGTCACCTTGGTCTTGTCTCGGGTAAGCTCGGGGGGGATCGGATAATCGACCTCGAAGAACTTGCCCGGCTTGTCGTGCAGGAGTTTTTGGGTGGCGATCTTGCGGTCGTCGAGGAGGATGTCGAAGTTGCGCTGACCGGCTTCGTCGCCCCAGTAGGTTGCCTGCAGGATCACCGGCTCGTCGGGTAGGACCTTCATGTCGAAGGAGAACCAGCCGTCCCGCGCGTCGCGCCACTTGCGTCCTAAGTGTTCGCCGTTGTAGGTTCGCTCGCCCTGCATGTTGTGATCCCGCTCGGGCTGCATCTCGCCCGGCTGGACGAAGTCGACCGTTCGGGCTTGCAGTGCTCGCTCGCGCTGCAACTCGGCCTCGTACGCGGCCTGGCGCTCGGCCCAAGCGGCTTCGGTGAAGACGTCCCAAAAGATCGTGTAACGTCGCTCGTGCGTCTGGAAGAAGGGGCGAAGCGTTACGTTTCGCGGTCGGCCTACGTCGACCAGCGTAAACGTGTTCGGTTGGCCCTCGACCGGCTCGAGCCACTCGGCCGGCGGACGCCCTTCGGTAATCAGCGCCGGCACGTACGTGGCCGAGGTGACTTGCGGGTCGTCGACCGGGCCCAAGTCGCCGGCCAGGACCAACGGCCCGTGCATCACGGCCACGCGGTTAGGATTGTCGGGCATGGCCTCCAGTCGAAGCGACATGGGAATGCGGACTTCCACAACGTCACCCGTTTTCCAGGTCCGATCGATGGTGACGTAGCTGGACGGCTTAGCGTCGATCGACTGCGGTTGGCCGTTGACCTTCAGCACGATGCCCTGCTCGGCCCAATAGGGATAGCGGATTCGCAGGGCCAACCGGACCGGCTTCTGGCAAGTGAAATGCAGCGTGGTGGTATCGTCGTCGGGGAAGCGGGTTTCCTGCTTCAGCACCAGCCCCTTTTCTTTCCATGTGAGCTGCGATGCAATGAACAGATTCACGAACAGTCCGTCGTCGTCATGGAAGTAGATGCTGTCGCCGTACTTGGCATGGTTCTCCATGCCCGTGCCCACACAGCAGGTAAACCCGAACGGATCCTGATAGACCTTCGTGCCGCCCATCTCGAGGGCCAGGTTGTAGATCACCCGACCGTCCTCGGGATGCTGCGACGCGCGGATGTGGTTCAGCAGGGCCCGTTCGTAGAAGTCGGCCACCTCGGCCGAGGCGTTCCAGGCGAACACGTGACGCGTGAGCTTCAGCATGTTGTAGACGTTGCAGGTTTCGGTCGTGTTGGGCCCCAGCCGATCGTTGAGCTTGTCGGGTGGCCCAAAATATTCGTTGAAGCAATGTCCGCCGGTCACGTAAGAATGATGGTTGACCACCCGGTCCCAGAAGAACTCGGCCGTGGTTCTGTCGGTCTGGTCGCCCGCCACTTCGTAACGCTTCGCCAGCCCAACCAGCTTGGGGATCTGCGTGTTGGCGTGGATGCCCGGCAGGCAATCGACGCCGCCCGACAGCGGATCGAGCACGGCCTTATGGTGCAGTCGTCGCGACAGGGCCAGGTATCGCGGCTCGTCCGTGTCGGCGTAGAGGTCGGCCAGCACCTCGTTGATGCCGCCATGCTCACAGGCGAGTATCTTTTGAATCTGCTGTTGATTCAAATCGGCCAGCACGCCGTCGAGCCAATCGCACAGCTTGCGGGAGACCTCCAGCGCCTTCTCATTACCGCAAATGCGATAAGCGTCGCGCAATCCGGCCAGCAGCTTGTGTTCGGTGTAGAGCGGAACCCAAAGCCCGTTTAAGTCAAAACCCTTCGAGCGGATGTCTCCTTTGGCGATTTCCTGCTCGAAGACCTCCTTGCCGCGAGGAAATGCGCCGAGGTAGCCGCTCGGATCGGCGGCCTGACATTCGGCCAACTGGTCGACGATGTAGTCGCCCCGCTGCTTGAATTGCTCGTCGCCGGTCGAGGCGACCATCAACGCACAGGCACTGAGATAATGTCCCAAGCTAAAGCCGGCAACGGTCTGCGCCTCCCAGCCTTCGTAATGCTTGGCCTTGGGCTCGAGCCCCGCCTCGATGCGATACTTGGCCAACAGCCGGTCCGGCTCGTAACGCAACAGCACGTCGCGGTGCAACTGCATGGCCTGTTTGAACGGCCCGTCGAGCAGCCGAACCTCGGTGAGTTCGAAGGGTCTGGCTTGCAGGTCCACGACCTCCTTGCCGAAAAGTGTCGTCTCGGTCGCCAGCGGCAGCGAACAAAGCACGGTCAAACAGACTATATAACGGCTGATCATGACAATACACCTCACGGGGGTTAGGATTGGGCGAACTTCTCTGGTATTTTTGTAACCGGTCGAGACGCGATTGTCCATGGAATATCGAGAAAAACGCCCAAATCACTCGGAAGTCCCCCGTTCCCTGCAGGAATACAAAGCCGCGACCGGTGGTCGCGCCGAAACATGGGGGTGGATTGTCTTCTGCAATGCCGGGCGCGACCAACGGTCGCGGCTTTATAAGCCACGTTCCGTGGGGCTTGAATGGCCGGGCATTATGCGTTCCAATATGGATTGTAGTTGTTGGCAATATTTACCGTCCCCCGACTATGAAGGACGAGCATGCCTGGCCGTTCTCAATCATCTCACGACGTACGTATGCGGGGATTTGCCCGGCGGACGACCGTGGCCGATGCGCTAATCTGGCTGGATGGGCATGGGACGCGGTTGTCGGCGGAAGACGTGCCGCTGGCCGACGCGGCCGGGCGGGTGCTTGACCGGGTGATCACGAGTCAGGTCGACGTGCCGGCGTTCGAGCGCTCGATGATGGACGGGTTCGCCGTCCGGGCGGCCGACGCCATGGGGGCCTCGCAGTATAATCGGCTCGAACTGGACGTCGTGGGTCAATCGATGCCCGGCCGGCCGTTCGACGGCAACGTGCAGCCGGGCCAGGCCGTGCGGATCATGACCGGAGCGCCCATGCCCCAGGGCGCCGATGCCGTGCTGCCGGTCGAAGTGGTCGAGATCCAAGGCAAAAAGATTCTGGCCCAAGGCGACGTCTCGCCCGGAAAGCATGTCGGGCGAATCGGCGAAGATATCGCGAGCGGAACCGAGGTTCTCCCCACCGGCCGCGTCTTGCGGCCGCAGGATATCGGCGTCCTCTCGTCGATCGGCCAAGCCGATGTGCCGGTGGTCCGGCGGCCGAGGGTACGGATTGTGGTCACCGGCAACGAACTTCTGCCGGCCGGGTCGATGTCCGAGCCGAACAAAATCGTCGACTCCAACGGCCCGATGCTCGAAGCCCTGGTCCGGCGCGACGGCGGACAAGTGATCAACCCGCGCATCGTGCCCGACACGCCCGGCGATGTTCTCGAAGCCATGCGGACCGACTGCGACGTGGTGTTGGTCTCCGGCGGTTCGAGCGTCGGCCAAGAGGACCACGCCCCGACGTTGGTGCGCGAACATGGCGAGTTGCCGATCCACGGGATCGCCATGCGGCCCAGCAGCCCGACCGGCATGGGCACGCTCGACGGCCGGCTCGTGTTCCTTTTGCCGGGCAATCCGGTCTCTTGCCTGTGTGCGTATGATTTCTTTGCCGGCCGAGCGATCCGCAGCTTAGGCGGCCGAGCGGGTGATTGGCCCTATCGGCGTGTACGGTTGCCCTTGGCGCGAAAGATCGTCTCGACCGTCGGACGGCTCGACTACATGCGGGTGAAAGTGACCGAAGGCCAAGCCGAGCCGCTGGCCATCGCCGGCGCGTCGGTCCTTTCCTCGACCACCCGAGCCGACGGCTTCGTCCTGATCCCACCCGACAGCGAAGGCCACCCGCCGGGTGATGAGGTGGAAATCCTGCTCTACGACTAACCGTCTTCACACTAACCACTATCCACTGCCCACTATCCACTATCTCCCATGAGCCAAGAACAATTCCTCAACGTCATCGATCGCGACGAGGCCGAGCGCCGCTTCCGCGGGGCGATCGACTGCCAGGCCTTGGGCGCCGAAACGGTTCCCTTGGCCGACGCCATGGGCCGCGTACTGGCCGAGGACATTGCGGCCATGGTCGACGTGCCGTCGTTCGATCGGTCGAACTACGACGGCTACGCGGTGCGGGCAGCCGATACATACGGAGCGCAAGAGGAAGAACCCCGGCAGTTGGAACTTCTAGAAGAGGTTTTGGCCACCGGCGTGGTGCCGACGCAAGAGGTCGCGCCGGGCACGGCGATTACGATTGCCACCGGCGGGATGCTGCCGCGCGGGGCCGATGCGGTGGTGATGGTGGAATATACCGAAACAGACGGCAATGCGTTGACCATCACCAAGGCCGTTACGCCCGGGTTTGGGGTGTCGTTTGCCGGTAGTGACGTGACGGGCGGGGAAACGGTGCTAAGGCGAGGGCAGTTGTTGACCAGCCGTGAGACGGGCGTGCTGGCGGCCATCGGTGTTGATGAAGTGCCCGTCTGGCGGCGGCCGGTCGTGGGCATTGTCTCGACCGGCGACGAAATTATCGAGCCGGGCCAACCGATGCGGCCGGGTATGGTCTTCGACAGCAACGCCCGAATCCTGGCCGACGCGGTTCGCGAACTGGGTGGGCAGCCGCTGATGTTGGGTATTGTGCACGATGACTTGGACCAACTCCGCGAGCGACTGCAGCAGGCGCTGCAACAGGCCGACGTGGTGTTGCTTTCCGGCGGTACGAGCAAAGGGGCGGGTGACTTGTCGTATCGGGTCGTCAGCGAACTGTCCGAGCCGGGGATTGTGGCCCATGGCGTGGCCCTGAAGCCGGGTAAACCGATCTGCCTGGCCGCCGATCGGGGCAAGCCGGTCGTGATCCTACCCGGCTTTCCGACCTCGGCCATCTTCACGTTCCACGAGTTCGTCGCCCCGGTCATTCGCATGCTCGGCGGTCGGCCGGCCTTGCAACGGGCCACGGTCGACGCCCGATTGGCTGTGAAAGTCAACTCCCAGATCGGGCGAACCGAGTACCTGCTGGTCGGGCTTGTGCAAGGTCAAGACGGTTTGGCGGCCTATCCCATGGGCAAGGGGTCCGGCTCGGTGACCACTTTCAGTCAGGCCGACGGGTTCGTGACCATCGGACGTCACGAGGAGATCGTCGAGGCCGGCGCGTCGGTCGAGGTGCAGTTGCTCGGCGGCGAGCTGCAACTGGCCGACCTTGTTGTGATCGGCAGCCACTGCGTGGGACTCGATTTTCTGTTGAGCCGATTGCAGCAGCGCGGTTTCGCGACGAAGTTCATGGCGGTCGGCTCGACCGGCGGCTTGCAAGCGGCCGGTCGCGGCGAGTGTGACATGGCCGGCATGCACCTCTTGGATCCCGAGTCGGGCGAGTACAACTTGCCGCTGTTGACCGCGGACTTGGACCTGATCGAAGGCTACGGCCGGCTGCAAGGCGTGGTCTTCCGGCCGGCAGATAAGCGGTTCGAGGGCCGCGATGCGCGGGAGGCAATCGCTGGGGTCAAAGACGATCCGGCGTGCGTGATGGTCAACCGCAACCAGGGCAGCGGCACGCGGATCCTGATCGACCGGCTGTTGGGCGGCGCACAGCCGACCGGCTACGCGGTCCAACCCCGCAGCCACAACGCGGTGGCGGCGGCCGTGGCCCAAGGCCGCGCCGACTGGGGCCTCGCCATCGAGTGGGTGGCCCGCCATGCCGGCTTGGGTTTCTTGCCGATCGAAGACGAACGATACGATTTCATCATCCCCAAGAGCCGACGCGATCGCCCGGCCATCGCGGCGCTGCAAGAGTTGCTCGCCGAGCCGTCGGTACGCGAGGAGTTGAAGCGGATGGGGTTCAACCTAGAGAGTCGGCTGAGGTAGGGTGGGCTTGCCTGTTGTGTGGAGAATTGTGATAATTGAGATGCCGGCGGCAAGAGTTGGGACTTTCTCTCGAATTGTCATAGGAGGGAAGTGAGCGATGTCAGACGATCTGAAGACCGTGGCCTCCTTTACCACGCCGATCGAGGCGGATCTAGTGTGAAACCGACTCGAGGCGGCCGGTGTTCAGGCGTTTCTGGCCGACGCCAACACCGTCGGGTGGTTCTGGTATTTGGGTACGGCAGTCTCGGGCGTGAAGGTCGTGGTCGCCGAGTCAAATCTACCGCAGGCGGTGGGGATTCTCGAACAAACCGCGGAAGAGTCGGACGAGTCGTCGGAGGCTTGGACCTGTTCGAAGTGCGAGACCCAGGTGGACGGCCTGCTGGACGTTTGCTGGTCGTGCGGGACGACGCGCGAGGGCGAGGAAGATCCTGAGTTTGCCGACGCCGACGCGCCGCCCGTTCGAGAACCGGTCGAAACGAAAGGGCCGCCGGGACCGATGCTTGCCCTGGTCGTCGGGTTTTGCCTTCCTTGGGCGTTGCTCAACGGAATGGTCGGCTTCGAGATCCTTGTCGTCAGTGCGATGAGCCCTGTTGCGGGCGTCGTGATTCTCTCGTTGCTGGCGACCAATGTCCTGCTGATTACCGGCCTCTTTCAAGGGCTTTACTATGCACCGCCCACACTGATGCCACCGGAAAGCGAGCCGGAATCGGCCGATCTGGAGGAAGACCCGCAGGCCGAATGGGAGGAGGTTCATGCGATCGTCCGACGTGCTTGCCTGGCTGCGGTGTTCGGGCTGGCCTTCTTCGGTCTGTTGAACGTCTACTCCATGTGGTTGATCTTGAGACATCGTTTGTATCGCCGCACCGTTAATCTCCGGTCGCAGTTACTGCTCTATTCGGCCATTGCACTAGACACGGTGATGTTGGCCCTGTTCTTGCTACTGTTTCTAGCAGTTGGGCATCTGGGCTGAGGTGAGGCACAGCCGTGCGCGACTCCGCCCACCAATCCTCAGCCGCTTGCGGCTTTGCAACGACCAGCGCAGCCGTTATGCTAATACATAACGTGCGGCGGCTGCCGATTGAACTTGGTCATCTACGAAAGGATTTCCCATGTCACGCCAACACCACTTGCTCGCGTTTCTCTCGCCCGTCTTGCTGGCGATGCTTGCCACCGCTTCGATGGCCGAGGACAAGGTTCTGGTTCGCTTCCATGACGACTTCGATTTGGCTAAGGTTCAACCCAACGACGTGCAACTGAAGTTGGCCAATTCGCAACTCCGCATGAAAACGGGCCACTCGACCGATTGGCCCGGGATTACGCTGGGGGCGCCTCAGGGTGGCTGGAACTTAACCGCGTCGGGGTATGTCTCCGTCGACATCGAGAACCTGGGAGCCAATCGGGTTGACGTGAACATGCGGGTGGACGATCCCGGCTCGGCCGTGGCGAACAACTGGCTCACCGGTCGCCTGACACTGAAGCCGGGCGAGCGGGGAACGCTGAAGGTTCAGCTTGCCGGGAAAGTGCCGGAGGAGGTGAGTTCGAAGTTGTTTGGTATGCGCGGCTATCCGGGCGGATGGCAGCAAGGGCGCGGGATCGACCTGAGCCACGTGGTGCAATTGATCGTGTTCGTGGCCCGGCCTTCGGTAGACCATGCCTTTAAGCTCGGCAATATCCGCGTGGAAGGTTCGCCAACCAATCCGTTGCCCGAGAATCTCGACACGCTGTTTCCCATGATCGACCGTTTTGGGCAGTATATACACAAAGATTGGCCGGGCAAACTTCACGACGAAGAGGACTTCTCTACTCGCAAGCAAGAGGACTCGGACGATTTTGCAGCCCATCCCGGGCCGGAGGACTGGAACCAGTACGGCGGCTGGCAGGCCGGACCGAAGCTTCAAGCGACCGGGCGCTTTCGCGTGGAGAAACACGCCGGCAAATGGTGGTTCGTCGATCCTCTGGGGAATTTGTTCTGGTCGCACGGCGCCGACTGCGTCCGCTCGACAAGCGGCTACACGCCGATCACCGATCGCGAGCACTGGTTCGCCGCCTTGCCGGGCAAGGAGTCATCAGGAGGTCAATTCTACGGCAAATCAAACTGGGCTCCCCACGGTTACTACCAGGGCAAATCCTTCGAGATATTCAACTTCACGGGCCTGAACTTGTCGCGAAAGTATGGCACGAACTGGAGCGGGAAGTTCAACGCGTTGGCACACCGAAGGTTGCGTAGCTGGGGGATGAACACGATCGCCAACTGGTCGGACCCGGCCATCTATCGGCAACGCAAGACGCCCTACGTCGTCACGGCCGGCGCCAGTTCGAGGAAGATCGAGGGCAGCGAAGGCTATTGGGGTAAGTTCCCCGACCCGTTCGATCCGAAGTTCAAGCAGTCGCTCGGAGAACGTCTGGTCCGAGAAAAGGGTCAAGCCGCCGGCGATCCCTGGTGCCTGGGCTATTTCGTCAGCAACGAGCTTAGCTGGGGTGATGAGTTGTCGCTAGCCATCGCCACGCTCACCTCGCCGCCGGATCAGCCGGCCAAACGGGTGTTTCTTGATACGTTGAAGGCGAAATATGAAACGATCCAGCGGCTCAACGCCGCTTGGGGTTCCGAGCACAACTCATGGGATGCTTTGTTGCAAAGCACCACACCGCCGGACAAGGAAAAGGCTCGCGAGGATCTGGCTGCGTATTATACGCAAGTGGCCGAGCAGTACTTCCGCATGTCTCGCGAGGCGGTCAAAGAGGCCGACCCTGGGGGACTTTACTTGGGTTGCCGCTTCGCCTGGGTCAACGATCGGGCGGTTCGGGCGTCGGTCAAGTATTGCGACGTAGTCAGTTTCAACCGCTACAACCGCAGCGTGGCCGACTTGGGCTTGCCCGACGGGTGCGACAAGCCGATCGTGATCGGCGAATTCCACTTCGGCGCGCTGGATCGCGGGATGCTTCACACGGGC
>SDBV01005248.1_pt1 | contig 18334 bp, 19 predicted proteins | sample 2277081 | NCBI WGS metagenome assembly SDBV01 (sample SAMN10402039, study PRJNA504765) | marine sediment metagenome | isolation source: marine sediment core GS10_PC15, 223 cmbsf | place: Arctic Ocean: Southern Knipovich Ridge | collected 2010 | reverse complement strand
CATCTGTGGAAGGTGATTATAGCCTGAAGTTTTAAGCAAGTCGACTGAATTAATCAAAGACTGCCTGTTACAAGTCTTTATTATGACTAATCTTAGAGTGAGATGAGTTTTGACACCCTACGCGCCGGAGACGAGAGAGTGGGCTAGTAGAGACAACGGGCTGCAAGGCCCGGCGGAACGGTGCGGCTGTGCGGTAGTGTTGAGCTTGGGAACTAGGAACTGTTATCTTTTTGTAGCCGATTTAATAGGTGACTGTCCCCTATTACTCTCATACTACCTTCTCCTGAATTGGAGGTTAAAAGAAAAACTCCTTCTCGGAACGGTTTTGAGAAGGATCAATTAAATCTACTACTATGTTCCAGCTAACCAGTTTGCTGCTAGTTCGGCTAGGTCAAACATGTTGACTTTGCCGTCACCGGTTAGGTCACCAGGGACGATTGATCGTGGTGGTGGGCAGAATAGGAGGTTATTGTTGCCGCTATCGGGATGTAAAACGTTCCCGCCAATCGCTTCAGACGTGTCAGGATTAAAGCAGAAATAGCTGTCTGTTAGCGTTGGAGAAGAATTAGCAAAAATATACATCCCGCTGCCCATGCTTGCTGTATTCTCGCTAAATATGCAATTGCTTAACACAGGTAAAGAAAAAGAAGAATTGCACACCCCACCGCCGCCGCCGCTAACTGCACTATTCCCACTAAACGTGCAGTTGCTTACTGTAGGAGAAGAATTAGTATTATACATCCCACCGCCGGAGATTGCCGATCCGTTGGTTATCACGAATCCATCTATGACGGTATCGCTGCCTTCGCCTGAGTCGCAAGTGATAACACTTCCGACGGCGTTGCCATCGATGATAGTTGATGTCACGATAGCGGCATTTGTTGGGTCGGTGCTGCGGAGCGTTATAGCTCTACCGAGCATGTTGAGGTTTTCGACGTATGTTCCGGGGGAGACAATGATTATGTCGCCGTTTGTGGATGCGGTGATTGCGGTTTGGATTAATTCGCCTGAGTTAACGGTTGTTGTTACTGCTGAAACCGTTGAGGCTAAAGCAAACAGTGTTAATAAGATGATGAACTTTTTCATTCCTACTCTCCTTAGAACGAGCCTGCCTCGAAAATTACCAAACTCAACAGATGAATTCGATAGCTGTTTGAGTGAGATGGCTCATTTTCCTCTCTCATGCGGCGAAATTGAAGAGGAAGCTACCTTTTCACACCAAATCCTCTAAAATCAACAACCCTCTACCAAAAGATGCAAAATACGAAATGTAATTGTATTTATAGCCTTTAAATTGCCGGCCGTCAAGTGATCAGCGACAGTTATTCTTACCTTCGGCGACAAATAAAGTTACCGGATATTAGGCAGAGACAAGTCAGAAAGAGGTGATCCTATGAGTCAATTCTTGGTACGTTTTGGTACGCGTGACATTTCCGACGCAGTGATGGCAAAAAAAAAGCCTCGTAAGTATTTTACTTACAAGGCCTTAACCAACGAGGCCGAAGGGACTCGAACCCTCAACCTTCGGATCGACAGTCCGATGCTCTAACCAATTGAGCTACGGCCCCTGTTTTTCAAAGCAATAATTTAACAATATCATAGCACAACTGTCAATAAATTTCCCAAACAAACACAACTTTTTGGCCTATTCAAGGCCAAAATCGACAAGTCCTGTCAAATTCGATAGCTCAAAAACAATTTGGCCATTTCGATACAAGGCAAGTTACCGCAGCGAGTTCGATTAGCACAGCAATATTTATTGCTTGAAGTTAGCCGCCAATTCTGTATCATTTCTTATGATAAACGTTCGATAAGGGGATGTTTCATAACGTACCCCCCCACTCAATTTTGAGGAAGTGATTAGCCCGAAAAAATGCGATTAGTAGACATTGTAAATTTCGACACTTTTGTTAAAGCAGAAAACGATGAATTCGGTGAAGACCAACACGACTTCACGTTACCGAAAGAAATAGGCATACTGCCTATAAGAAACGCTGTTGCATATCCGGGAACGGTCATGCCTCTTGCAATAGGCAGAGAGCGAAGCCAGCGACTTCTAGAAGACATCGTACCAAACGAATCCATCATCGGCCTCGTAACACAACTGCATCCAGAAACCGACCGGCCTCGTGCAAAAGATATATATACCGTGGGCGTGGCGGCATCGGTCTTAAAAGTCATAAAAATGCCGAGAGGCACAATTAACATCATTGTACATGGCATCGCAAGATTTAAAATACTCAAAATCATCAGCACTCAACCATATATAAGAGCGAGTGTTAAAGTCCTGCCGGTAAAAATTAAAAAAACAAAAAAACTACAGGCCCTCATGGTCAGCGTACGTCAAACTGCTAACCGTGTGATTGATCTAAGCCCAAACGTGCCGGAAGAAGCTGCCGTACTTCTGGAGAATATCGAAAATCCATCGAGCCTCGCCGATTTTCTGGCAGCAAATTTGCATATTTCAATTTTGGAAAAGCAGCAACTGCTGGAAGAACTCGACGCAGCCAAAAGGCTCGAGATGGTCTCGGCTGCTCTTGCCAGCCAGCTTGAGGTTCTGGAACTAAGCCACAAGATACAAGGCCAGGTCAGAGATGCCGTTGATAAAAATCAAAGAGAATATTTTCTGCAGGAACAGCTAAAAGCCATCCAGACTGAATTAGGACAAACCGACAGGCAAACCGAAGAGTTAAATGAGCTTGCTGAAAAACTCAAAAAGGCAGGCATGCCAGAAAACGTCGAGACTGAAGCGGTGCGTGAGTTGGATCGCCTGAGTAAGATTCAGCCTGCTTCGCCGGAATACAGCGTTATTCGAACTTATCTCGACTGGGTTTGCGAACTGCCTTGGTCACGCAGAACCAAGGACCTGCTCGATATCAAAAAAGCCGAGCGAACCCTCAATAAAGACCACTACGGACTTGAAAAAGTGAAAAAACGTGTTCTCGAATTTCTCGCGGTACGCAAGCTAAACCCAACCGGAAAAAGCCCAATACTTTGTTTCGTCGGCCCGCCAGGCGTAGGAAAAACCAGCCTCGGACAATCAATAGCTCGCACGATGGGAAGAAAGTTTATAAGAATTTCGCTCGGAGGAATTCGGGACGAAGCTGATATCAGAGGCCATCGCAGAACTTATATCGGGGCACTGCCAGGAAGAATACTGCAGGAACTCAGAAAGTGCGGCACGAATAACCCCGTCTTTATGCTGGATGAACTCGATAAAATTGGCCAGGACTTCCGCGGCGACCCTGCCAGTGCTCTTTTGGAAGTTTTGGATCCGGAGCAGAACAACTCTTTTACAGACCATTACCTCGACCAGCCATTCGACCTTTCAAGTATAATGTTCATAGGTACGGCAAATTATGCCGAGCCAATTCCACCTGCCCTTTTGGACAGAATGGAAACCATCGAGCTGCCAGGCTACACCGAAAACGAAAAGCTCAAAATCGCCAAAAAATATCTCATACCGCGTCAGCTTTCAGAACACGGGCTGAATAAACAGCAGCTTACCATAAAAGACGAAGCGGTATTGGGTATTATCCGAAGCCATACTCGCGAAGCAGGCGTGCGAAATCTCGAACGCAATATCGCATCGGTTTGTCGATACGTAGCGACAGGAATTGCCAAGGGAACAAAAAGACAACGCACTATCGCCAAGCGTCAACTTTCCAAAATTCTCGGCCCAGTCAAGTTTGAATCCGAACTTGCCATGCGTACAGGCGTTCCAGGCGTGGTGACTGGTTTGGCTTACACGCCGGTGGGAGGTGAGATATTGTTTGTCGAATCGGCGGCGACGCCAGGCAAAGGAGAACTTATGCTCACCGGCCAAATAGGCGACGTCATGAAGGAAAGCGCACAAGCCGCCTTTTCGCTTGTCAAAGCTAATGCCGATAAGCTCAAAATCGATATCGAGAAATTTACTAAATTTAATTATCACATCCACGTGCCAGCAGGAGCCGTTCCAAAAGATGGCCCAAGTGCAGGCGTAGCGATGTTCACGTCTTTAGTATCGCTGATCATGAAAAAAGCTGTTCGCCCGGAGGTCGCAATGACAGGAGAGATTACACTGAAGGGTCTGATACTGCCAATAGGAGGGGTGAAGGAAAAAATTATTGCCGCAAAACGAGCCGGCATCAAAACGATCGTACTGCCCGCCAGAAACCGAAAAGACATGGTTGAGGTGCCAAAAGATGCAAAAAAAGGCATCGAATTTAAGTTTGTAAAAAAGGCGAGCGAGCTGCTCAAAATAGCGATCGAAGGTAATTAGCCCGCACCCGTTATTTTATTCACAACCTTTACCACTTCACTCATTTCGGCAACATCATGCACACGAACTATCGATACGCCTGCAGATGCGCATAAGGTAACGGCTGCTGCTGTCCCAAAAACTCGTTGGCCCGGTTCAGCCTTTCCGATAATTTCGCCGATGAACCGTTTTCTACTCGCCCCGACAAGAACGCGATAACCCGTTGCAACAAACAGGTCAATATGTTTTAAAAGCAACAGGTTATGCTCAAGCGTCTTGCCGAAACCGATTCCCGGGTCGATAAAGATCATCTCTTTCTTAACACCAAAACTCTCAGCCTTTTCCGCTCTTTCGATAAGAAACTCCGAAACTTCTTTCACTACGTTTCCATACTCAGGCTGAATCTGCATAGTAGCCGGTGTCCCCTGCATGTGCATGACAACAACCGGAACCCCTCTTTCGGCAGCTAATTTTATCATCCGCTCGTCAGCCAATGCTGTTATATCATTTATTATCGACGCCCCTGCGTTTAACGCCGCCTCTGCAACTTCGGGCAAATATGTATCGATGCTGATGGGAACATCGACCTGACTCGCAAGTTTTTCTATTACGCCAACCGCCCTTTTTATCTGCTCGGCCGCCGAAATAGATTCAGAACCAGGACGCGAAGACTCCGCACCGACATCGATAACAGCAGCACCCGCCCCAGCCATTTCCAAACCATGCTGAACCGCTGCGTCAGGCGATAAAAATTCTCCGCCATCGCTGAATGAATCGGGCGTGATGTTCAAAATGCCCATAATCAGACAGCCATCAGAAAAATCCAGCTTTCCGCCAGGCCATTCTAATATGTCTTTGGATCGTGCCCCTGCCATCTTCAAACCCCGAATCCAATCCCGCTAAGTTTAGCCGCAAGTGAATCACACGCCTTCTCAAATAATATCCGCGTATTACCAAACTCCCTGCGAACAGGATAGTTTTTGCGCAAATCGTCAAAAAACGCCCCCCGCTGCTCGACAGGTATCGTAAGAATTTCCCTTGTGTTAAAATCATCGCGATTAATATTATACACCTGCTGCACCGTCTGATGCAAAATTCTCTGCTCCGTCTCAGATTCAGCATCGATTCTGATTTCAGCGATCTCCGGCCCAGGCAAAAAATCAGCAGCCTCATATTTCGCTTCCAAACCAAATTGCTCGCAAAGCGCCTTGTATATCATGATCATCCCTGCAACTTTGCCGTCAAATGAATAGCCTGCGATATGAGGCGTGGACAGATCAACCTTCAGCAAAAGTTCATGATCGATATTCGGCTCATTCTCCCACACATCGAGCACAACACCACCGGTTTTGTGCGCGCCCATCGCAGCTTTCAACGCTGCGGTATCAACAACACTACCTCGCGATGTGTTCATAAAGAAAACGCCCTGCTTCAGCGAACCGAAAAACTTCTCTCCAGCAAGATGAAAAGTTTTATCGCTCCCCTCATATGTCAATGGCGTATGCATAGTTACAAAATCACAGCCGAAAAGTTCTTCCAGCGGCAGATATTTCGCATCGCCGGTCTGTCTTGCCAAAGGCGGGTCATTCAACAAAACCTCCATCCCAAGCGCTTCAGCATTTTTCCCGACAAGACTTCCCACATTTCCCACGCCTATTATACCTATCGATTTTCCTTCTAATTGAAATTTGTATTTTTTCGCCACACTCAGCATCGCTGCTGCGATATATTCTGCTACCGAATTCGCATTGGAACCAGGCGCAGAGGTAAAGCCGATACCGTTTTCCGCCAGATAAGCAACATCGATATGCTCAAAACCGATGGTAGCCGTGCCGACAAACTTCACTTTACTACCTGCCAGCAATGACTTATCAACCTTGGTAACGCTCCTGACCAAAAGAGCGCCAGCCTCTTTAACCACCTCACCAGACATCTCTCTGCCCGAACAAAGCTGCACCTCGCCTACCGACGAAAAGCATTCTTTTACAAAAGGTATATTCGCATCAGCAACTATCTTCATAACAAAACCACCAAAAAACCTATTCTTAACATCTACCATAGCCAATTACGGACTTATTTTAGCCCCCGGCCCATCTTATTGCACGAACTTTCCCCCGGGATAAAAGATGACAGAGAACAAGCCTTGGCAGAAACCATATGCGTAGAATACAAACTTGAATCGCAAAATTTAGACCACTACAACCTCACTCGCCCCGCTGGTTATCTGCGATACCCCCTGCTGTCACTACTGTTCCAGCCACCGCCGCCGGAACGCTCTCGGAGCCTGTTGTTCTGAGGTCTTTCCGACCTTGCCTTGGCCTGATTGACTGTCAGGGTTCTGCCGTCAAATTCCTGGCCATTGAACTGTTCGATCGCCTTTTCGGCTTCCGAATCATCAGACATTCCAATAAAGCCAAACCCGCGAGGCCTGCCGGTTGCACGATCCGTAATAATGGATGCGCTCTCCACCTGCCCGCACTGCCCAAACAACTGACGCAATTGCTCTTCGGTCGTGTGATAATTGAGATTACCAATATAGATATTCACTGCAAAATACTCCTAAAAAAGAAACTCCCCTAAAATAATAGAAAAGGGTCACACCTCCAACTGACCTGGAGTGAATTGAAGCCAGAAAGATACGCCCCCACTAACGACAATAAAATTGTATCCCGCCGGCAATAGCCAAGTCAATTAAAAATCATTTAATGCAAAAATAATTTACCACCGCAACTTATAAACATATCCAAAATAAATAATACAGACAAAAACAGTGGTCAAAATCCGTCAAAAAGCTTTAATACGAAAAGGTTTATGGAAATATTATGTTAAAGTTTTTGTAAAAACGGCTCCTGTAAGGCAGTTTTTTCAAAAAAAGAATTGACCCACCAGACACATGGGCGTAAATTACTATATCAAAGGAGAGGGGTGGGAATTTATTACTTCATCAATTGGTAGCACGGAGGCAGAGGAATGAAGATGAATTTTCCTTTTACATACCGTTATGGATTTGTTGTTTGGGCCTTACTCGGGTTTACAACATCCGTGTTGGGGGTTGTATATCCTATCGAAATCTTCACCGATAACGGCGGCTACTACAATGATCCCGACTTGATTTTCACTGTAAATGTCTTCGAATCCGGACCTCTGGTCAGCTTTAAATTCGAGAACAACAGCACCATACCATCTTCCATTACAGACATTTATTTCGATGGCGCCTCGTCACTTCAGACAGCTTCGCTCATTGATGCTGACGATGGAATTGGCGGACACCCAGGCGTGGATTTCAGCTTGGGAACCAGCCCGCAAAATTTACCAGGAGGAGAAAACCTCATTCCACCGTTCACAAAACCACCTGAATTCAGCATAGACTCTGACCCGGGACAATATGGTACGGCAATACACGGCATAAACCCCGATGAATGGCTCACAATTAACTATCACTTACATCTCGGCCATTTTTTTAATGATGTAATTAGCGAATTAAACACAGGAAATTTACGAATAGGAATTCATATCCAGGCTCTGCCCAATGGCTCGAGCGAATCGGGGGTAAATGTTCCGGAACCGACAACGTTTTGTTTGTTAGTTTCAAGTATCCTGTTTATGCGAAGAAAACACTTTCGGCGAAAAGCCAATCGGCCTTAAAGCTCAAAACCGGCTATCTTCGCACCGCAATCCGGACAACACGAATTCTTTATCCGATTATCAGCTATACTGTAACCAAGCCTTTCTATCAGCATCTGTCCGCACTTATAACAAAACGTACTTTCCGCCTGCGCACCAGGCAGATTACCAACATAAATATACCGCAACCCCGCAGCCTTGCCGATTGCCATCGCGCGTTCGAGCGTCTCGCCAGGCGTCGGCTGCGCCTCGGTAAATTTATAATTCGGGTAAAATCTGCTCACATGCCACGGAACATCAGCACCAGCCGAATTAACAATAAACTCGGCAAGGGCTTTCAACTCATCGTCGCTATCGTTCTGCCCCGGCACGATCAACGTAGTAACTTCCAGCCAGATGTCAGTATTCCTGGCGATATGTTTTATCGTCTCCAGAACAGGCCCCAGCCTGGCCTTGCAAAGCGTTTTATAATAATCCTCACTAAAAGATTTCAGGTCGATATTTATCCCATCCAGCCATTCGCTCGCAAAATCCACCGCCTCGACAGTCATATAGCCGTTGCTGACAAACACATTACTCAGCCCACGCTCTTTCGCAAGCCTGCCGCAGTCATTACACAACTCCATAAAGATCGTCGGCTCGGTATACGTATAAGCAATACTCTTGCAACGGCTCCGCACAGCCGCATCAACAATTTTCTCCACCGCCATCGCCTGCCCATCAATTTGGCCGCTCTCCAAAGGCATCTGGCTTATCAGCCAGTTCTGACAAAACGAACACCGAAAATTGCACCCGATCGCTGCGATGGAAAAACTTTTCGAGCCAGGCTGAAAATGAAACAACGGCTTCTTTTCGATCGGGTCAGGATTCGCCGCACAAATCTTATCGTAATTTAGCGAATAAAGCACCCCACCTATATTTTTTCGCACGGAGCAATGCCCCAGCTTTCCCGCAGCGATCAGACATTTCCAGTTGCAAAGATTGCACCGAACCTTCTTACCTTCCACAGCTTCCCACAATACCGCCTGCTTTAAATTTTTTTCATCTACTGCCATATCCACACCATTATAAACTGATCCATCACTAAATTAAGCCATAAGCCCTGCCCAGAACCTTAACAGGATGCAAAGCCTTCTTCCCCGTCAATTGCTCTATCTGCATCTTACATGCCGAACATTCTGTTATCACGTATTTTTCTTCAATTTGGTTAAGAGCCTCAACAAATGGCTCGGATATTTTTTTCGACAGCTCGCGGTTCTTGCGCTGCATCCCGAAAGTACCCGCCAAACCACAACAGCCCGCCTCGATATTGGTAACCTGCAACGAACACAATCCGTTTAAAAGCTCCGCACTTGCCCTGTCCCCACCAAGGGCGCACAAATGACAAGGCTCATAATAAGCAAAGCTCCTGCTGACAGCACCTTTGGGCGATTTCAATTTTCCCTGCCTGTAAAGACCGAGCAAATAGCCCATCAACTCAAAACTATTTTCCGAAACCAGATCAGCATCATCACCATCAATAAAATATTTCAACTCATCTTTCAAACACAACGCCGCACTTGGCTCGGAACACACGATCTTGAAACCGGCTCGCACCACCGAGGCAAAATTACTCACAATAAAAGACAAATCCTTTTTCGCACGTTTGATGTCGCCGTAAGCTATTGCCGTTATCGGCGCAGGCAACTGCTCAGGCAAAATAACATCAATATTATTGTGCCTTAAAAATTTTATCACCGCAAAACCAAGCTTATGGTCATTATAATTGGCAAAGCTATCAACAAAATACGCGACCTTATCGACAGGCTCAGCTATCGCCTCACATGACCCAAGATATTTACGCCCCTTCTCCAAAAAGCTCCCACGCTGAAATCTCGGAAAACCCCTCCTGCTGTCAAGACCAGTAACCTTTTCAAGAAACCATTTGAAAGGCACAAGCGACATGAAAAAATCCGACAATGGCGAAAACACACTGCCCAACAAAGACATATAACGATTATTGCTCAAAGCTGTTTCTGCTCTTGTCAAACCCTTTCGTCTGGCGTATTCAGTCCTCGCCTCGACTATAAGCTTTGAAACATCCACACCGGACGGGCACTCTACCGAACACATTTTACAATTCACACACTGCTGAATGATCTGTTTAAATTCCCTGGATTCGAATTCGGTATCGCTTATCAAGCCGGTAATCCAGCAGCGAAGAAGATTCGCCTTCGCCCGCGAACAGCAAAGCTCTTCCGGCATCGCCCGATAAACAGGACACATCCTTACCCCCGGCTGCGTACTTCTGCACACACCATCGCCGTTGCACTGTTCGATTGCGAGACGAAACTCATCAGGCCCAAAAAGAAGATTGGTTTTCAGCCTCTCAGCCACCGGCCTGTGCTCCGCTCGCAGATTGCAGGTCAAAACATCCGCAGCATCATTAAGAATTTTCCCAGGGTTCAAAATATTGTCAGGATCAAATATATTCTTGATTTGCTTTAGCAGCTTATAATATTCCGGGCCGTATTGGCGTTTTAAAAACCCAGCCCTTACCAGGCCATCGGCATGCTCGCCGCTTATCGTACCGCCCAGCGACCACGCAAGCGCAAAAACATCATTGGCGATCGAACGCATCTTAGCCACATCATCCGCATCGCTCAGATCAAGATAAGGCCTAACATGCAATTCGCCATCGCCGGCGTGACCATAGTAAGACATTGCAATATCATATCGCCGCCCAATTTCGTCAAGCCCCTCGATGTATTCCCCAAGACACGTATTATCGACCGAAACATCCTCCACAAAGGGTATCGGATGTTTGCCGCCTTTTTGCCTGTTAACAAGCCCAACGGCATCCTTGCGTGATTTCCACAACCTTTCCTGCGCCTCAGGATCAAAAATAGTTGCCCGCCCCGATGCAAGCTCGCCCACTGCCGAATCAGTCTTTTGTATCTTCTCTGCAACCACCTCATGAGTTGTTCCGACATGCTCAACCAGAAGCACCGCCTCCGCATCACCGGGAAATATATCGCTATAAGATGGATACGCTTCAAGGGTCATCTTGATCAAACTGCGGTCAAGCAATTCGCACGCACTCACCCCACTGTCAACTATAACAGGCACCACCTTGGCCATCATTTCGAACGAATCAAACCCAAGCTGCAACAAAGCCTTCGCCTCCCAAACTTCAACCGTTTTCAAAGCGATCTCCGTAAATATCGCAAGCGTCCCTTCCGAACCTGTCAAAACCCTTGCCATATCCATCCGTCCATGATCGCAAACACCAGCTATGTTGTACCCGCTACGATTGCGTTTGCTCACAGGAAGTGCCTTTGCGATAACATCGCTGTTTTCAGAAAGTAACGATATGCACTTGGCCGCTATCGAATCTACCACGCCTTTATCATCTTCCATGGGCAGATAGCCGTTCGTAAATTTCACAATACTTCCATCCGCCAACACCGCATTGATACTCTCGACGTGATCGGCGATATAGCCGTACTCCAGCGAATGTGCCCCCGTCGCGTTGTTTGCTACCACACCTCCGATAACCGCCCTGTTCGAGCTGGATGGGTCAGGCCCGATTTTCACATCAAAATCTGCGAGATAATTATTCAAATCATCAAGCACCACACCAGGCTGACACACAACTACTCCGGTACCAGCATCGAAGGATAAAATCTTATTCATATAGCGGGTAACATCGATAATAATGCCGCTGCCGATAGCTTCCCCCGCCACGCCGCTGCCTGCCCCGCGGGCAATAACAGCAATATCATTTTTTCGCGCATATTTTACCACCGCTGCAATATCTTTCGCATCGCGTGGCCAAACAATACAAGCAGGCATGATCTGATAAATGCTCGCATCGGTACTGTAAGCTGCCCTGTTAAAAATATCGCCGCTTACATCTCCTCTGACCATTCCAGCAAGCCGAGAACTTATTTGTTCAGAACTAATCGCCATTCATACCCGCCAGCTTAATGCACTTTCAATCTAACACAACAACACCAACCGATTTTCTCCAACTGCGCAAAATAACAACAACCAATACCCATTACAAAAAAAGTTAAAATCGCAGGCGTGTTATTCAAAATCACGAGGAGAGAATTGCGTCTCAAATTTCGTCCCACCGAACCGCAACGCAGCAAGATCATTTTCATCAACCTTACCCGCAATAAACTGCTGAACAACCGGATTCGGATGATTGCGAATATAATCGGCATCACCGTCGGCAATAACCTTCGCATTGTGAAGCATAATGATACGGTCAGCTATCTTATAAGCACTCGTCATATCGTGCGTCACAACAATCGCCGTCACCGTAAGCTCTTTGTGCAGCTTCAATATCAATTCATTTATCACATCCGCTCGTATAGGATCCAGCCCCGTCGTCGGCTCATCATACAAAATAACTTCAGGGTTCATCGCAATTGCCCGGGCAAGAGCAACACGCTTTTTTTGACCGCCGGACAAATTCGAAGGATAATAATTCTGATATCCATCAAGGCCAACCATCGCAAGCTTCGCCTTGACCAGATTTTCAACTGCTTCCCAGTTTCTTATGGTATGATGCTGAGCTATCGGAAAAATTATATTCTCCGCCACACTTAAACTGTCAAACAATGCACCCCCCTGGAAAAGAAATCCATAGTTTGTACGTATCTTATCCAACTCGTGCGGCTCAAGGTCGTCTATACGGCTGCCTTTAAAGAAAACCTCGCCGGAAGTAGGCCTCAAAAGTGCGATAAGATGTTTTATCAAAACCGTCTTGCCGCAACCACTCGGACCTATTATCACCGTCGTTTTTCCCTCTTCGAACGCAAGCGAAATCTTATCCAGAACCAGCCTACTATTAAAGCTTTTGCTGAGGTTCCTGACGACTATTATCCCATCGTTACCCTGGACTTTTTTTACCACTATCCACCTTAGATCAAAATTTTGACAGACCAGAATGTGTTATAAATAGCCTTGGAAATCACCGCAAGGATGTAATCCAAAGCCAAAATCGCAATGAAGCTATTTACAAACGCTTCAGTGCACGCCTGTCCTACTCCCTGAGCGCCTTCCTTGCATGTAAAACCCTTGTAACAACTTACCGCGGCAATAGCGCCGCCAAAGAAAAACCCCTTTACAACCCCAACGTAAACATCCCACAACTCAACTCCGGCTGCACTAAAGTTCCAGTACGCCCTGCTGTTAATGCCAAGCTGGATCACACTTATAAAATAGCCGCCCAGAATACCCATCAAATCCGCGTAAACGATCAAAAGAGGCGTCAAAAGCAAACACGCCAGCACACGCGGGGCAACCAGATACTTAATCGGATCAGTTCCCATACTCCTGATCGCATCGATCTGTTCGGTAACGTTCATCGTACCGAGCTCAGCGGTCAACGCACCGCCAACCCGCCCAGCCAACATAACCGCCGCCAACACCGGGCCCAATTCCTTAACCACAGAAACATTTATCAGCACACCAAGATGTTCTTCCAAACCCATGCCAGCTAATTGGTCATAAGCCTGTATCGCAAGAACCATTCCAACAAACGCACCCGTTATCATCACAACAGGTACGCTTTTCACACCGATAAGATGCATCTGGGTCCATATGAGAGGAAATGACCTCGGCGTTACGCAACTCGAACCGGTAGCGATCGCCGACTCGCCGACAAATCTCGCAAATCGACCGACATTCCCAATACCTGCTATTGTTTTGCCGCCAAGATGTTCAAGCATAACTCTGCCACTTATAATCTTTTTTAAGCGTCTCTAAAATAAACTCCCGATTAAACCGTTTTTACTCCCTTGCAAACTACATGTCAAGAAACTGTTGATAGATACAACATTACATTCCTCCGAAATGCCTAAAGACCTTTCCGTTTGACGCAGGCCAAACACGCAAAAAATGGTTTTTTACTGACATTTTTTACACCATATTTGCACACTTTGCGCGCACTTTTTACCGATTTCCATCCAGTTTTTACCAAAAAATTCACTAACCAAATTTATCGGAAAATCCAGCATAACACCCTTTAAAAACTACACTTACAAGTAAAAAATTGACCCAGGCGGTTTCTCGGCAAACCCAAAACAACACACATTTTCGCACAAAACACTCCAGGCAGACCCATCAACACCTTCTAACATAACATCTTCTAAAAACAATACTTACAAACGAAATGTCTGCTGATTGGCTTTTTGAAAAATTTGCGATCTTACCTATTTTAACTAAAGATTTCCGACACACCTCTCCGATACTTATCTTGGCTATATTGTTTAAATTACCTAAATTAACATTTATTGCGGCCCATGGCTTCACCTATGCCTGCAGATGTTAAAATAGGAAACCTTGTCAGCGAATTAAGATATGGAGAGACAAAAATGGTTAACGACGCAATTCTCGAAAAATACCTAAGAGCCCTACTCGAAGGCGATCGACAAATTTCTCGAACCGTAATCGAAGAAGCCCTCCAAAGTGGAATACCAGCGAATAATGTTTATATGGAAATTATTTGGCCGATTATGATAGAAATTGAAAATCTTTATAAGCAGGGAAATATAAATTTTACGCAGGAGCATATCGCAACGCGGATTAATCGTACCATCGTCGACCAGTTGCAAAACACGCTGCCCCGGAAACCAAAGAATGAGAAAAAAATCGCTATCGGTTGCGCGGATAGTGAATCGAGCGAACTTGGTGCGCAGATTGCAGCGGACCTGTTTGAAAGTAGCGGCTGGGAGGTAAGATTCTTCGGCGGAGGCGTGAGCAATGACGATATCCTTGAGTTTATCCATGGTTACAGCCCAGACGTGCTTTTGATATATGGCGCAACGTCACAAAATGCTCCTGTAATTCGTCAACTAATTGATACGGTTCGGGAAATTAACGCCTGTCCTGATATGAAAATAATGCTCTCAGGCGGCCTGTTCAATCGGGCCGAAGGGCTTTGGGAAGAAATTGGCGCCGATCTGTTCGCCTCTACCGCAGCAGAAGCTGTCGAGATCGCCTCTGATGAAAATCAGACAGCCTGTCAGCCGGAAAGAACTATTAATCGTCGAAAATTGAAATCAGCCGGCCAAGCCAACAAAATCCCCGTCGCAGTCCAGACTGCTGATGAATCTCTCAACGCCCCCAACACAACTTAGTTGCTTATCCAGCTATTTTTTAGCATATTTTTTAAACCATTTGCTATGGTTTTCTTTTTCGTATTCTAAAATTACCTTATCACTGCCGGTTATATAAGCAGGATCTTTTATAGTATTTTTGTCATGCCATCTATATGACAGCAGGATTTCATCAATGTATTTCATTTTATAAAATTTAGCCAACTGCAGGTTCATATACCAATCGTCCATCTTCATACCTGGTATATATTTGCCAACTTTTATTAGCGATTGTATTCTAAACATTTTGCCGTTAGTGATATAGTTGCCCATTATCAAGGTTTTATAGGTTCCGTATTTTCTAGGTTTATATCTACGTCTTTCTCTTCTGCTTTTTTTCAGAAACTCTGCAAACGTATGATAAACAGCATTATCAATTGTGGTGTTATTTCTTTGTTTATCCCAGTAACACCTTTCGCTTTTTTCGTTAATAATTTGATTGTCTCCCACAGCCAAAGCATACTTGTTATGTTTTGAGAGAAAATCATATAGTGTTTTGATTGCCTGCGGCTCAGCAACATCGTCAGATGATATCATATAGAAATAATCGGCCTTAGCCCAATCTATAGCTCTATTCAAAGTAGCTGGAAGGCCTTCGTTTTCTTTGTTAATATAATCAAATCTTACAAATCTTTTTTTACACTCAGGCAGAAGCTCTTTTATTTTGGCGTCGGTATCATCTGTCGAGCCGTCATTAAATATTATCAGCTCGATGTTTTTATGTGTTTGCTCTATTATGGAGTTTATGGCTTCCTGCACATAGTCTTGATGATTATATGCAGGTATCACAATTGTAACCAAATCATTGTTCATATCTGTTTAAGTTTTAGAATTTTTCTTAGTTCAACAGGGTTCATCACTTGCCTTTGATTCGCCTGGGCGATTAGATGCACTCGTTCCAATAGTTCGATATTACTTGCCGGCTTAGTGCGTTTTTGATCGTACCAGATATTATCTTCCAGGCCAACTCTGACGCCAAAGCCCATAGATATTGCCATAGAATTGATTTGCAATTGATAATTTCCGACAGCGCCCATTGAGCAGTAGGATTTTTCCGGCAGATCATTAACCAGAATTCCGGCGTGCAGTAAATCAGCTTGGGCGCAGGCAATATTGCCCAGAATCAGATTTATATAATAAGGCGGAGCTATCAGTTGTTTTTTAATTAGGTATTTCAGGTAATTAACCATTCCGGCACCGAACGCTTCAGCTTCCGGTTTTATGTCCTTATACTGCATTTCTTTAGCGAGATTTAAAATTATTTCCGGATCATTTAAGCTGGCTTGTTTGTTAAAGTTCAGAGAACTCAGCGTCAGGCTTGCCATATCCGGCTTGAAGTCACCTTTTAGCTGCAGCACATCAGCGCGTTTTTCAAATTCGTTGTATGTTCTTCCGCTGGTAGATACGCAGATAACCAAATCAGGTGCAAACTCTCTGATACCACTTATGATCTTGGCATAAACTTCTTTTTTATATGTTGATTTCTGGCTTTGGCTGTCTCTTGCATGCAGATGAACCATAGATATGCCCAGATTATATGCCTGCATGACGTCATCTATTATTTCGTTTGGCGTAATCGGCACATATTTGTTATCTGCTTTGGTCGGTATCATTCCGGTAGGAGTAAAGTTGATTATCAGCTTGTTCATACAGCTGCGCCTTTTTGTATATATTCCGAGACTTTGTTTGCAGGATGTCCCATATGCTTTCCGCCGCTTCCAATATTTTTAACAACTAATGAGCCGGCACCTACGAGGTTGGCATCTTTAATTTCAATTTTGTGTATAACGGTAGTGCCCATGGCGATAAAGTTCAAGTTGCCGATTTTACATGAGCCGCCGAAATTGCAGCCTGCTGCTAATGTGTTATGACTGCCGATGTTAAAATCGTGTCCGAGGTAGATGTTTTCACGAATAAAATTATTGTCGCCCATTTTTCCCATCGGACCGATGTGCGTGTTAGCCATAATGATATTATTTTGGCCCAATATTACATCTTCCATAACGTCAGCTTTTTCGTCTATATAGTTTATCAGGTTGTAACCTTTTGCTTTGGCCCTGAGGAACATGTCTTTTCTCGCTATAGTTCCGGTTGTAAATCCGACGTTTACGATTAGCATGTCAAATTTTTGAGGCGGATAGTGTAGCTGGATTTGGTCAAATGCTATTATTGGCATGCCGCAGAGCGAATCTTTCTTGATGTATTTTTGGTCCGCGGTAAAACAGCAGATATCATATCTTCCGCTTTTTGTGCTGGCGTAATAAATAGTTTTACTTATTGGGCCTATGCCGAAGATAACGATGCTATTTTTTTTGTTCATTATAGTACCTGAAGTATTTTTTAGTGTGGGTACTTATATTTTGAGTTTGAACTGAGATTTCTTATTTAAATCTGTTCAGATACGCTGCTAAACTTCATTCTCAATAGGATAACAATTCTTTTTGGAAACTCAATTATTAAAGTAGAATGTGCTTGCAAATCTCAGCAATTAAGTGATATAATCAAGATAGAGAATCACACATACAGAAAGGGGGCAGTTATGCTTGAGCTCTTAAAAAAAGTGCTCTATGCGGGGCTTGGAACGGTAGCCATCACGGAGCAAAAGGCAAGGGAAATTGTTTCGGAGTTCGAAAAGAAAGGCCAGGTCACAACCGAAGAGGGCACCCAACTGGTAAAAGACCTCGTTGAAAAGGGCAAACAACGCAGCAGAGAGATGAAAGACGATATCGCTGAACAGGTTCAAAAAACGGTGTCAGGCCTCGGGCTGGCCAGCAAAAGTGATTTCGACGAGCTTGAAAAGAAAGTGGCTGAGCTCCAGGACAGGTTGGATTCGTTGAGTTAGGCGTATAAGCCTGCTCGGAAACAGACATAGTTTTTTGAATTCGGCGAGAAAATGTTTAGTCCAATCAAAAGCTATCGGACTCTCAGCCGATACCGTACGATTGTGTTGACAGTAAGCAGGTACGGCTTTGGAGAACTTTTCGGTCGGTTGAGAATAAGGTCGTTTCGGCGCAAGAACGTCACGGCAGAAAAGGTGATGTCAAGGGGCAAGCGATTCAGACTTTTGCTCGAAGAACTCGGGCCTACCTTTATAAAATTCGGCCAACTTTTGAGTACCAGAAGCGACCTGCTACCGGCAGATATAGTGGAAGAGTTGATCGAGCTTCAGGACAGGGTCAGCCCGTGGGACTGGGAGAAAATAAAACCTCGCTTCGACCAGGCGGGAATTGACATCGAAAAAAATTTCAAGCAGTTTGATACTGTCCCAATAGCCAGCGCATCTCTTGCGCAGGTTTATTCGGCGATGCTTAATACC
>SDBV01005247.1_pt1 | contig 18334 bp, 18 predicted proteins | sample 2277081 | NCBI WGS metagenome assembly SDBV01 (sample SAMN10402039, study PRJNA504765) | marine sediment metagenome | isolation source: marine sediment core GS10_PC15, 223 cmbsf | place: Arctic Ocean: Southern Knipovich Ridge | collected 2010 | reverse complement strand
AAGATAGTATTATAGGGTCCTTCTTATGGCGGTCGTAGCTCAGTTGGTTAGAGCGTCGGATTGTGATTCCGAAGGTCGCGGGTTCAAGACCCGTCGATCGCCCTTTGCTTTTAAAGATATCTTTTCATATGATCGGACCAAAAAAGCTTTCTGCTTACGAGGTTCCATATGAAAGCAGGTATCCTCTCACTTCCCCTTATTGGGGGAATGTGTTTTCTCACTGCTCAAGAATCAGAAACCTGTGATATGCAGTGCTATGAACTTACCTATCCTTCTTGCCGTTTTGATACGTGCTGTAGCTGGAATTTCTTTGTCACAGCAGAAGGTCTTTGGTGGATCGCCAAAGAAAATGGTCTCATCTATGCCCAAAATGGCGCAGCTGGCCCAGGACCACAAACAGCCGATGTGCCACCCACTTCTTTCAATTTTAAAGGAAAATTGGAGCGGATTGATCCCAATTGGGATTGGGGCTTCCGCTTGGGGCTTGGCTACAATTTTTGCTATGACGAATGGGAAGCTAAGGCCACTTGGACTTATTACAAGACAGATAAAAGTGATCAAAAAGAAGGGAGCCTTCTCAATTTGTGGGGTCATACAGATGTCTCTTCTTCGAGCACCTCCAATCTGATCAAGGCCGACTTTGAATTGCACTATAATACGTTTGACTTGGAGTTTGGGCGCGGCTTTGGGGCGGGGCGCTGTTTTTGTTTGAGGCCCTATTTTGGAATCCGCGGCGCCTTTATCGATCAAAAACTTGATGTTTTTAATCAGGCTCTTCTTCTCAACCCAAATCCAGGGGAAACTCTATCAACGGATCTCAAAGCCATTTCTGATTTTTCCGGAGGGGGTTTTCGCTTTGGCTTGGATGGACGCTTTGATTTTTGCTGGGATATGAGCCTTTTTGGCATCGCAAGCTATTCACTTCTCTATGGAAAATTCCACGCTGATTTTCGCGAAACTACCTCTGGCACCCCTGAAGATGGGTCCAATATGACTGCAGTGAGTAATCTAGTGATTGCCGATACCGATGATGAATTCCATATGGGAGTTTCGAGCATACAACTAAGTTTAGGCCTGCAATGGAATCGGTCCTATTGCTGTGATCAATACCGCTTCGGGCTGCATATCGCCTGGGAACAAAATCTCTGGTTCCAATTGAACCAAATGAATCATTTCCAAAGTCGCCTTGAAGAAGGGATTTTATTGCAAGAACATGGCAATCTCTCACTACAGGGGATCAGTTTTGGAGCACGGTTTGATTTCTAAAGCCTTTCTCCTTGCTGCCGCTTTGCCCGCAATTGCAATGGCAGAGGAGCCTCCTCTTTGTGAATCTTATACACCTGGACAGCTTTGCCTTTGTGACGGATGGGGTGTTTCTCTTATTGCAGAAGGACTTTATTGGACGACTCGCGAGCACCATCTCGTTGTCACTACATCGAATGTGGGTTTGAGCCCCACGAATCAAATCCCCCCAGCACTTGACCGTTGGAACTTTCGCGGAGAAATGGTTCGCATCGAGCCCTCTTGGGATTTTGGCTGGCGCGTCGGCGCGGGGTTTACTTCTCCTTGTGATTACTGGGATTTTTTCGTCTATTGGACCTCTTTTCGGACCGATGACGGTGAAGAGGTCGATATCATCGATTTGCCAGGGCTCAATTTGTGGGGACATCCGGATGCACAGAGTGCAGTGCGACTATTTGCAGCAGAAGGAGATTGGGATTTCAAATATGATGTCTTCGATCTCGAATTTGGAAGAGCTTTTTGGATTGGGAAGTGTCTTATTTTTCGCCCGCATTTTGGCATTCGAGGCGCATGGATCGATCAATCGCTGGATTTTGTCTTTGATTTTCAACCACAAAGTGGAAATCCTTTTGGAGCTCTCACCAATCTCTCCTGCGACTTTTCGGGAGGGGGCCTTCGCACTGGTTTTGATCTGCACTTCACCAATGGAACCGGTTTTGGCCTGTATGGGAAAATCAATATTTCTCTTCTTTATGGGCAGTTCAAGTCAAATTTTCTCGAAACAGAAACCACCCCTTCTGGCAATACGGTCATCGCCGATTCGGTCGATGATTCTCATATGGGCATCTCAGCCTTTCAAGGAATTGCAGGAATCAATTGGAACCGTTGTTTTTGTTGTGATCGCTTTCGCTTGGGGATTCATGTGCAGTGGGAATTCAACTTGTGGAATGATCTCAATCACTTCATGCACTATTTAAATTCCCTTTCCAGCGGCATTTTCCTGCAGGAAAATACAAGCTTAGCACTTATGGGAGTTTCTTTTGGCGGCGGCTTTGATTTCTAACATCTTTTGTGCTATTTAGACGATTATGAACTTGCTTGTCGCTCTTCTTCTCGGCCTAGTGCAAGGCTTAACGGAATTTTTTCCAGTTAGCTCATCAGCTCATCTAAAGCTGATGAAAATCTTATTCGGAATCAAAGATGTCCCCATCATTTTTGATCTCGCTTGCCACTTGGGAACTCTTTTCGCTCTTCTATGGTTTTTCAAAAGTGAAATCACACACATCCTCAAGAAAGATCGAACAAAGTTGAAGTATCTTTTTGCTGCTCTTTTGCCACTACTGCCCTGCTACTTTTTTTTGGCTCCTATTCGCGAAATGGTCTCCAAACCGGAATTTTTAGGACTTTTTATGATGCTAACCGGAGGGATTCTTCTGGTGGGTCAAAAGGTGCGGATCAAGAAAAAAAAAAGCCTCCTTCGCGATGTTTTGCTCATTGGTACGATGCAGTCAGCAGCGCTCATTCCCGGTATCTCACGCAGCGCATCTACTATTTCTGCTGCGCAGGTATTGGGTTGGGAAGTCAAAGATGCTGTTCGTTTTTCTTTTCTTTTGGCGATTCCGACAATTTTGGGAGGCAATTTACTCGAGATTGAAAGACTATGGAAAAAAGGGCAAATGATTCAACTGATGAATCTGCATTGCTTTGTCGGATTCATTACCTCTCTGATCATCGGGCTGATGGTGATTCGCTTTGCAATCAATTGGCTTGAAAAGGGAAAATTACAGATGTTTGCTTGGTATTGCCTCGTCATTGGAATGCTCGTTAATGTGTACATATATTTGAAATGAAGAAAAAAAAGAAAAAATCCTTCTTAGAAAATCATCCAGAAGCCAAAGGGCTTTTTTTGCTAGGACTTGCGCTCATCATGCTTCTCTCTCTTTTGAGCTACCATCCGACAACTCCTAAGGAAAACTGGTTGGGTCTTGTGGGATATGGAATTGCTTCGGGTCTAACCAATGTTCTTGGCCTCGGAAGTTTTCTCCTTCTGTTTTATTTCGGCTACTTGGGCTTTAAATTTTTAAGCCGGGGTGAAATTCCTCATATCAATGCAAAGCATCTCTATTTTGGGGCTTTTCTTGTCTCATGCTGTATTTTGCTCAACTTGATTGCCGAGATAAAAGCTCCTTTTCCCGATCTTTTAGCGCAAAAAGTTCCCATTGAGACGATTGTCCTTGAACTTCCCTATCCACAAATGCACATCCGGCAGAATCTCGGCGGAATTCCGCTCTATTATATCTACCGTGATCTGCCCACAGTCAACTTGATGCATCTTCTTAGCAATGTCGGCATTGGCATCACCTTTTCTATCATCGCCATTGTTTCAGCGCTTCTTTTTACCGAAACCAAAGTCATCACACTTTGGGAAATTGCCAAAAAATTTGCAAAGTATTTAAAAAGCTTGCGACTTCCCAAACGCCAAATACCTGAGCCAATGCCTATTGAAGAGAATACTCTTCTTCCCGAACCGATTTTTTCTCCCTTTCCGAAGCAAAAAAGGAAAATCGCATCTCCAGAAGTAAAAAGAGAAAGAGCCATCCGCGCGCAAACAGTCGTCAATGGAGATTATGCCCATTTCAAGATCCCGCCAACCTCTCTTCTTCGCAATCCACAAAAAGTCGATCTCTCCACATTGAAAAAGGATTTGCGCCGTCAAGCCGAACTTCTCGAAGAGACGTTGATGAGTTTTGGGATCGAGGCGAAAGTCGGAGACATCCATTGCGGTCCTACGATCACTGCTTTTGAAGTGCAACCATCCGTAGGTGTGAAGGTACAAAAAATCAAAGCACTTGAAAATGACATCGCCCTCAACTTGCAAGCCCGCTCCATCCGAATTATCGCACCCATCCCCGGTAAGGCTGCAGTCGGAATAGAAATCCCATCGATCATCCAACAAGAGGTGAGTTTTAAGGAATTGCTCGTCAACTATCAGCAGGGAAGGCAAAAGGCGCAAATTCCCATTTTGCTTGGCAAAACCGTGAGTGGTGAGCTCGTGATGAGCGATCTGGCCAAGATGCCACACTGTATCATCGCAGGGGCCACGGGATCGGGGAAATCGGTTTGCATCAACACGATTGTTCTATCAATCATCATGAATGCACGGCCCGATGAGATCAAACTCCTTATGGTCGACCCAAAAAAAGTAGAATTGACCGGCTATGCCAATTTGCCACACATGATTGCGCCGGTGATTACCGAAGCACATGGGGCTTATGCAGCCTTGAGTTGGCTCGTCAAGGAAATGCAAAAGCGCTATGAAATCCTCAAGCAGCTCGGCCTGCGCAATATCATCGCCTTCAATTCCAGAAAACGGGATCGAAAATTTGAAGAGTCACTCAACATCGAGATCCCAGAGACGATGCCGAAGCTTGTTGCAATTATCGATGAATTTGCTGATTTGATGATGGCATCGAGTTCTGATTTAGAAACGCCTATTGCTCGCATCGCCCAAATGGCGCGTGCAGTTGGCATTCACCTCATTTTAGCAACGCAGCGCCCATCGCGCGAGGTGATCACAGGACTCATCAAAGCGAATTTTCCCACCCGCATTGCCTTTAAAGTGGCCTCTCGTATTAACTCGCAAATCATTCTAGATGAGACAGGGGCAGAAAACTTGCTCGGCAATGGAGATATGCTCTTCCTTCCTCCTGGCAGCTCCAATCTCATTCGCGCACAAGGATCCTATATCAATGACGAAGAGATCAATGAAGTGATCCGATACGTTTGCAATCAGGCTCCGCCTAACTACTTAATTCCCTCATTTGATACGATGCCAAAAGAAGATCTCTCCCTTTTGGCTGGTATCGAAGATGAGCGCAAAGACAGCTTATATAACGAGGCGCTCTCTATCGTGACAGGAACTGGAACTGCATCCACCACGTTTTTGCAGCGCAAGTTGAAAATTGGCTACGCCAGAGCCGCCTCACTAATGGATGAACTAGAGATCAATGGAGTGATTGGACCACAAGAAGGGGCTAAACCCCGCAGAGTCCTTCTCAATTCGCAGAAAGAAAGGTAGGCAAAAGTGCAAAAAATTCTCCTTGCAGATGCAGACAAAAGCCTGCTCGAGAAGATCCGTAAAAACCCAGGAAATGAGCACTATGTCTTTGAAGTAGCCACATGCGGCGAAGAGGTCCTTGAAAAAATCAATCAGTTCGAGCCTCATCTTGTCTACATCGATTTGTTACTCCCCGAAATGCACGGGATTGAACTTCTCAAACGCATTCGCCACAATCCTAAATCTGAAGGCCTTGGAGTCATTCTCACCTCCAACAATTCGATGATCCAAAATGTCCAAGCGGCCATCAAAGCAGGCGTGGATTACTTCCTCACCAAACCCTTTGAAATCCCCTTCCTTTACATCCTCTTCGATCGTTTTTTCGAAGGAACACTGATGCCCGAACCCTCTCCTCCTCAGAGATCTCCCACAACTGAAGCGCAAGCAACTTATGATCCCAAACAACATGATCAAAATTCTTATATCAAATTTTGGGGAACACGCGGCTCGAATTCTGTCTCTGGCCACGATTACATCCGTTTTGGAGGCAACACCGTCTGTCTCGAAGTGCGGCATGGCGAAGACATGATCATCATCGATTCCGGCTCTGGCATTCGGCCTCTCGGAGAGATCCTCAACGCCGGAAAATATAAAACCATCCACATCTTCTTGAGTCATACCCACTGGGATCACGTAACGGGATTTCCATTCTTCGATCCCATCTACGATGCCGATGTGCAAATTGTGATCTGGTCGCCTATCGGTTTTGAAAAATCCACCCGCGAGCTCTTTACGGATATGCTCGCCTACGCCTATTTCCCAGTCCGCCTTGAAGATATCCGCGCCAAAACTTCTTTCAATGATCTGCGCGATGGGCATCCCGTTTCCATTGGCGATATCACCATCGATTCCCACTACGCTTACCATCCTGGGGCTACTCTTTGCTTCAAGATTCATGTGGGCGGCAAAACCTATGGCTACGCAACTGACAACGAAATGTTCATGGGATACCATGGGAATCCCAATGCGATTGGGAAAGATCATCCCCTCATTGAATCACACGAAAGCATTATAGAATTCTTCAAAGGCTGTGACACTCTCATTCACGAAGCACAGTACACCCCACTTGAATATCAAAGACGAGTGGGATGGGGGCACTCCTCCATCTCCAATGCTATCCTGCTCTGTAAATATGCGGAAATCACAGAATGGATCGTGAGCCACCACGACCCGAAGCACACCGACAGCGATCTGCTCGACAAACTCCAGCTTCACAAAGACATTTTAGAAGAGTGCAATCTGCACTGCCACGTGCAAATGGCCTTTGATGGGATGAAGGTTCTGATATAGTTTATTTCGTGCACGGGCTCGGGCACGAAAATTCTTTATTAATGATGTGTATCGTAAAAAACATATATTCTATGATATAGAGAGTTTAGGTTTTGATTTGAGGGCCCTATGCAATTAAGCAAAGTAAAAAAAATTTTAAATCGACATAAGAGAGATCTAGCTCAATTGGGCGTCTTGACCTTGGCCCTTTTTGGCTCAATTACAAGAAATGAAATAAAGCCTGGGAGTGATATTGATATCTTAGTAGATTTTGATGAAAAAAAGGGGATTTTTGGTTTTGTGGACTTGAAGAATTATTTGGAAGATCTTCTTAAATGTGAAGTAGATTTGGTTACTAAAGATGCACTGCATCCTGCTCTAAAAAAGAAGATTTTGCAAGAGGCTAAGCATGTCTTCTAGGGAATGGAAATTTCGTATTCAAGACATTCTCCGATCTATTGAGAAGATTGAGAGTTATCTCGATGGAATGACTTTAACCCATTTTAAAAAAAATGATTTGGTAAAAGATGCAGTGGTGAGGAATCTTGAAATTATTGGCGAAGCTAGTAAAAATGTTCCCTTAACCATTCGCCGTACTCATTCGGATATTCCATGGACTCAAATGAATGGCATGCGCAATATTCTCATTCATGAATATTTTGGAGTTGATGCAAAAATTGTTTGGCACACAGCCAAGAAATATTTACCTGAGCTCCAAAAACAGTTAATCGCTCTTCTTAAAGACAAAAAGAACTAGAAAATTCTTACCACAAGATCTTATGGCTCACCTGGTCTTGGTGCGCGATGGCAACCTCAACATCGGATTTTTGCTTCATAAGCATCTCTCGTATGGTTTTTTCTGCAAGCTCGGGAACATTGCACTCCGATGAGAGATGGGCAAGATGGACATGCTTGAGTTTGGGATGGAGGAGCTGCAAGAGCAATTCTGCTGCCTGCACATTGGAGAGGTGCCCAAGGCGCCCAAGAACACGCTGTTTATAAATGGCTGGACGTGGACAGGAATGCACCATTTCAACTTGGTGATTGGCTTCCAGGTAGAGGTAATCGCACTCTTGCAGTTTATTTGCAACGAGACTCGTTGCAAAACCGAGATCGGCGCAAATACCCAGTTTGACAGAATCTAAGCGAAGTGTGAATGCAACGGGATCCATGGCATCGTGTTGGATGCTAAAGGGATCGAATTCAATGTCGCCAAATTCGAATTTTTCTCCGGTAGAAAAGATCTTGAATTTGGGTGCATCGCCAATGTTTTCATAAATCGCCCGAGCTGTATCGCTATTGGCGAATACTGGAATACCCATTTTACATCCGAGTATAGCAAGACCGCGGATGTGATCGGTGTGTTCATGTGTAATGACGATGGCATCGATATCGGCAAGATCGACGTTGATTTCTTCGAGCTTTTTCTTGATCATCCGCGCAGAAAGTCCCGCATCAATCAGCACTTTTGTGTGCTTTGTTCCCACATAAAGAGCGTTCCCTTTAGAACCTGATGCAAGCGGACAAAATCCAATCATACCACATCTTTTTAACAAACATTCACATAATACTTCAAGTTTTATTTGACACATTAAAAAAGTTTTTTATAATGGTGTTATACGAGAAAAATTATGTTGGAATCCAGCGAAGAGATTTTAGAAGATATCAATGCCACACTTGAGCAGCTGACGCAAAATGCTGCAGCGCTAAAGTCGGCAAAGACAAGTCATCACTTCAAGCATGAAGTTCAGCATTTGGAGCAAATGCAAGAAAGTCTTCTTGCACGTCTTATGCATCGGCAATCTCTTTTGGAAATGGACAAAAAGAAAACACTCGAATCAATTCGGAAAGAAACGATTGAGCGCAAAGTTGTTGAATATGCCAAATCTTTAAAGCCTGATAGTCGTCGGATTTTACGTAGGATAAAAAAACCTCTCAAAATGTGACCAAACTTTATCAGGGTCATTTGTCCATTCACTTATCTCAACTACAGTTATGTGAGCTAGATCTCTTTGGTTTTGACCAAGGTAGGCATGCACTTTAATCGACAAAATCTTCAAAATTGAGTCATGATCAACAAGTCGTTCTAAAGCTTTATTTGCTGACTCAATCACTTTCTGATAACTTCGATCAATAAAATGTTGCTTTGTTTCTCGCAGCAAAATCTCTTGACTAGCAGTAAGAGTCAAACCCATAAATAGCTCCTAATTTTAGAAATCGGCAAGATCGCGCAGAGCCTGTTCCAAATCATGAGGCTGTGGCAGAACTGCATCTTCGAGTACTTTACTATATGGAACAGGACAATTGGCTCCTGTCACACGCATGATGGGCGCATCGAGATAGGGAAATTCTTTTTCCGAGATGCGCGCTGCAATTTCTGCTCCAAAACCGCAGTTGCTTGGCGCTTCATGGGCAATGAGGAGTTTGCCTGTTTTGCGCACTGATTTGGCGATCGCCTCTTCGTCAAGAGGAACGATGGTGCGAAGGTCGATGATTTCGACGGAAATCCCCTCTTTGCCAAGTTTTTCTGCTACATCGGCTGCCATGAAAATCATCATGCCCCATCCCACAAAGGTGATATCGGTCCCTTCGCGGACAATATTGGCTTTGCCAAGGGGAAGAATTTCGTCTTTTCCGGGCATCTTGCGGGCACAAAATACTCTTTGGCGATAGAGTCCTTTATGCTCGAGAAAAATTACTGGGTTGGGATCGCGAATCGCTCCTTTGAGGAGTCGTTTGGCATCTGCAGCATTGCTTGGGATGACGATTTTGAGGCCTGGACAATGGGCGAGAAAAGCTTCAATGCTTTGCGAGTGATAGGGACCACCCTGGATGTACCCACCGTAGGGCATTCGGATCACAGCGGGACAGTTCCACTGGCCATTGGAGCGATAGTGATAAGAAGAAAGTTCATTAAAGAGTTGGTTGATCCCGGTCCAGATGTAATCGGCAAATTGCACCTCTGCAACGGGTTTTAGGGGCTCTGTGAGAGAAAGCCCGATGGTCAGTCCAATAATTGTCGATTCGGCAAGGGGTGTATTGAAACAGCGATCTTTACCAAATTGCGCAGTGAGTTCGCGAGAAACACCAAAAACACCGCCTTTGCCATGCGCCACATCTTGTCCAAAAACAACAACGCCTGGATCGCGCTCCATTTCTTCTTTAAGTGCTTGGTTCAAAGCATCGACCATCACAACGGCATCTGAAGTATCGGCTTCTTCTCTTTCAGCTGCGCTTATTTCCGGTACTTCTTTGAAGACTTTTGTGTCATGTACTTCTTTCAAAGGATGGGGCACTTTTTCAGCCTCATTGGCTGCGTCTTCCACTTTTTGGAAAGCGGCTCTCCGTATCCCCTCGAGCTCATTTTCAGAAGCAAGGCCCATTTCTTGTAGCCACTCTTCAAAAAGAGGAATGGGATCGCGCTTTTTTTCTTCTTCAAGCACGCACTGTTCTATGTATTTTTTGGGGTCATCGCTACTGCTGTGTGAACCAAGGCGCGGCACTTTTGCGACGATGAGGCTGGGTCCGTTTCCTTTTCTGGCTTTATCGACAGCTGAGGTAAGTGCTGTGGAGACTTCTTCAAAATTGCATCCGTCAATATCGTGGATAGCAAGGCCATAGTAGCCACTAACCATTTTGGCAATGTTTCCGCCTGCAGTTTGCTCTGAAATAGGAACAGAAATAGCCCATCCATTGTTTTGGATGACGAAAATGATGGGAAGCTTGTGCAGGGAAGAAAAATTGAGTGCTTCGTGAAAATCACCTTGCGATGTGGAACCATCTCCACCTGAGACGTAAACAATCTCGTCTTTTTTTGTGAGTTGGATCCCTTTTGCGACACCGACTGCTTGCAAAAACTGCGCTCCCACCGCACTCGACTGGCAGGGAATGTGCATCTCTTTATGTGTAAAATGATCCGGCATCATCCGCCCACCCGAATGGTAGGGGGTTTCCCTAGCTAAATGGGCAGCAAGCATGTCTTTGAGATCGACACCAAACCCTACGGCAAAGGGGCGATCGCGATAATAGGGAAGGCCCCAGTCACGGCCCGCTTCAAGTGCAAGACCACACATGCTTCCAATCATCTCATGCCCCAAGCTCGACAAATGGAAAGTTCCCCCCTTGTTTTGACGGGCGAGTTTGCCCATTTTTTCGTCTAAAAAGCGGGTAAGATACATCGTCTCGAGCGTTTTGAGGCATTTTTCCTTGGCAGCTAGCGCAGATGTAGCAGTGAGGGTCACGATTTTTTCCCTCCTTTTTTCCGTTTGATAGGGGTGACTATTTTTGTGGGTCGCACTTTTTTTTCAGCCTCTTTTTCCTTTGAACCCGGTTTCGCTTTTTCCCTTTTCTTCGGCAAGAAGCCTTTGACCACTTCCATGATCCCCTTCTTTCCTTTCTCTTCAACTTCCTCTTTCACCTCTTCTTTGCCAAAGGTAACGGCACCGCGAATGAATTTTTCTTCTCCTTCGGGACCCATTTCTTTGAGATCGGCAAGGCGCGAAGAGATATGACGAAGAGATTCCAATCGCTCAGAAAGAGCTTGCAGTTTTTCGTCAACTTTAACACGTGCACTTCCCCGCAAACTTGCGAGTAGTTCTGCCTCGGTGTCGTAACGCGAAGAAAAAGTTACTTCTGTCGCACTTGTAATTTCTGGTGAATAGAGGAAATGGTGCGCAGAAGAAGGAACGGTTGTATAGATGTCGACAGTAACCTGCGGCTCGAGCTCTACTTTTACGACTTGTTTAGGCGGACGGCCTCGCTTCGGTCTAGGATTGAGCGCTTCATTCGAGTAGTAAACTATTGACTTGGCCACAATCGCTTCACGCGCAGTGGAGACATCGCGAGGGACCTTAGAATCAAAGAGATGTTTTTTCAGTTTTTCAATCAAGTTTTTAGTGAGATCGAGATCTTCTTCAAAAACAAATTTAATTTGATGTCTGCGGAGCCATTCGATGATTCGAATGCGTGAGCGCTCAACATAAAATTGCTGCCATTTTTCTAACTCAGTGAGATGGTCGTAAATGAATTCAAGAAAATTTTCCCTAGCCTCTTTGGTTTGGATGATATCTAGAAGTTTTTCCTTCGTATCGATATCATAAACTTTTTCATTTACAAAACCCTCCATGAATTTTTTGGATTCATAGAAAGTCATTTTTGGAATGAGAAGATAGCGTCCACCATGTTCTTCAAATTCTTTTTCCAAAATATCGAGTTCTTCTTGGCTCTTATCCTGGTCGATAAAGAGCAGAAACCCCTCAATGCGATCGAGATAGAAATCGCGCTCATCGTCTGATTTTGCAAAGGCATCCATCAGACGGTGAAAACGCAATATTAAAGGATTTTTTGCTTCTGGATATGTGGTCTTAGCCATGCTTATGTAACCTCTTAGGAAAAGTACAATTTACCACAAATAAAGGGACTATTCAAGGTTATTCTTCTGCTCGAGAAGTGCTATAAAATTTTAGAAAAACAAAAAATGCAATGAACATACAGAAACTTCCCACTAGAATCGACAGATGGGGGTAGAGTGCAACAAATGAGCCAGAAAACAGTGGCAGGAGCGCCATGGAGGCCCATTGAACAGAGTTATTGATCCCCATGAGTTCTCCTTGTTTTTCTTTCGACCCTACGTTGGAAACCAAAGTCGCAGCTATTGGGAAAATGAGCGCATGTGCAAAAGCAATACAAGGGATGAGGCAAAACAAGCCCACATTGTTGTTCACAAAGAGCATTATGGGGAGCATGAGGGCCATGAGAATTAGTCCCATGCGCAGCAACTGATGGGGAGCAAACCTCTTCAAAATGGGCCGGATGAGAAGACCCTGGCTAATGGCGGTCCATACACCTATCCAAGCGTAAAAGTTTGCAATCTGCTCTACCCCAAATCCGAGCTTCCGGATCAAGAAGACAGGAAAAGATTCGTTAAAAAATCCCCACCCGAGACAAAAGATGAACATGGCAAGAAACACACCCCTTAAGTCTGGCATAGAAAATGCCCTGCGAATCTGCTGAAAGCCTTGGAGCAAATTGATCTTCGATGCTACTTTTTCTTCTAAACTTTCCTTAAAAGTAAAGAAGATCAAAAGAGTATTGCTCATGCAGATTAGCGCAGATATTAAAAATGGTAGGATGAACCCAAATACTGCGAATTTCCCTCCCAAAAAGGAGCCGATGACAAACCCAGTCCAAAAGAACATTCCCACTAAACCAAGATTTTTTGCTTTATTTTCCTTCGTACTGATCTCAGCAATAGACGACTGAGCAACGGCATAGCTCCCCGCTGCAATCCCCGTCATGAACCGTGCAAAAAACAAGATGCTAAGACTTGCAATGGCAAGTCCCCCTGCGGAGAAAAGATAGCTTAAGAATGCCAGCCCCATTGAAGCGGCAAGTACTTTTTTGCGTCCAAATCGATCGGATAGAGCACCGAGAAATGGTCCACCAAAAAATTGGCCGATGCAGTAGGCCGCCACCAATAATCCAAAGAGAAACCCCCGAACACCAAGAGAAACTTCAGGAGAAAGGATTCCTCCCTCATTATTGATAATCAAAGGAGAAAAGAGGGGAAAGACCAGCCCAAACCCCAAACTGTCGAGGAAAACCGTAAGTAACAATGGAACTCGCTTCGGTCTAGGAATGAGCGCTTCATTTGAGTAGTAGACTATTGACTTGGGCATAATCGCTTCATCCGCAGCGAAGACGTCGTGAGGGACCTTAGAATCAAAGAGATATTTTTTCAGTTTTTCAATCAAGTTTTTGGTGAGGTCGAGATCTTCTTCAAACATTTTTCTAACTCAGTGAGTGTGGTCGTAAATGAATTCAAGAAAATTTTCCCTAGCCTCTTTGGGTTGGGTGATATCAAGTAAGTTTTTCCTTCGTATCGATATACACATTCCGATTCAAGAATTGGTTCTTGAATCGGAATGTGTATATCACAAACTTTTTCATTAACAAAACCCTCCATGATTTTTTTGGATTCATAGAAAGTCATTTTTGAAATGAGAAGATAGCATCCACTATGTTCTTCAAATTCTTTTTTTCAAAGTATCGAGTTCTTCTTGGCTCTTAGCCTGATCAATGAAGAGCAGAAATCCCTCAATACGATCAAGATAAAGATCGTGCTCGTCGTCTGATTTTGCAAAAGACATCCATCAGGCGGTGAAAGCGCAATATCAAAAGATTTTTGCTTCTGGATATACAGTCTTAGCCATGCTTAAGACAATTTACCACAAATAAAAGGGTTATTCAAGGTTATTAATTTAATTTGCCCCCTATCTCTCTAATATGGGCTATCTGCGCAAAAGACCTACTTCGCTTTCCTCGTCGGAAAGGTGCATTTACACCTTCCCTTCCTCGCAAATCTTGTATCTCTTCCGCTCGAAAGCGCCCAAAAAAGAGATAGGGGCAAGTTAAATTATTATTCAGTGGTTCCTTGAAAAGCACTATAAAATTTTAGAAAAACAAAAAATGCAATGAACATGCAGGCACTTCCCACTGTAATCGGCAGATGAGGGTAGAGCGCGACAAATGAGCCAGAAAACAGCGGCGGGAGCGCAATAGCGGCCCATTGAACCGAGTTGTGAATCCCCATGAGTTCTCCTTGCTTTTCTTTCGACCCTATGTTGGAAACCAAAGTCGCAGCTGTCGGGAAAATGAACGCTTGTGCCAAAGCAATACAAGGGATGAGCCAAAACAAACCCACATTGCTTTTCACAAAGAGCATTAGGGGAAGCATGAGAGCCATGAGAATAAGTCCCATGCGCAGCAACCGATGGGGAGCAAACCTCTTCAAAATGGGGCGGATGAGAAGACCTTGACTAATGGCAATCCATAGACCTACCCAAGCGTAAAAGTTTGCAATCTGCTCTACCCCAAATCCGAGCTTCCGGATCAAAAAGACGGGAGAAAATTCGGTGAAAAATCCCCACCCGAGACAAAAGATGAACATGACAAAAAAAATACCCCTTAAGTCTGGCATAGAAAATGCCCTGCGAATCTGCTGAAAGCCTTGGAGCAAATTGATCTTCGATGCTACTTTTTCTTCTAAACTTTCCTTAAATATAAAGAAGATCAAAAGAGCATTGCCCATGCAGATTAGTGCAGATATCAAAAATGGTATGATGAACCCAAATACTGCGAGTTTCCCTCCCAAAAAAGGGCCGATGACAAACCCAGTCCAAAAGGCCATTCCCACTAAACCAAAGTTTTTCGCTTTATTTTCCTTCGTACTGATTTCAGAAATAGACGACTGAGCAACGGCATAACTCCCCGCTGAAATCCCCGTCATGAACCGTGCAAAAAACAAGATGCTAAGACTTGCAATAGCAAGTCCCCCTGCGGAGAAAAGATAGCTTAAGAATGCCAGTCCCATTGAAGCAGCAAGTATTTTTTTGCGTCCAAATCGATCGGATAAAGCTCCGAGAAATGGTCCACCCAAAAATTGGCCGACGCAGTAGGACGCCACCAATAATCCAAAGAGAAGCCCCCGAACACCAAGAGAAACTTCAGGAGAAAGGATTCCTCCATCATTGTTGATAATCAATGGGGAAAAGATGGGAAAGACCAGTCCAAACCCCAAACTATCGATGAAAATCGTAAGTAACAATGGTAATAGTTGCATATTTTCTATATGGACTTAGTCGAATAAATTCCCTAGAAAAAATCTCTTGACTGTGGCTATTATAGCATAAATGACAACAATAAAGGTACCAATTTCTAAAGATTCTTTCATTCCGACCCTTCCAGAGGTGCCATCCCGCAAGCACAATTGGATGGGAAGGATTGTGAGTAAAATCTGCAATGCAGAAAAATATGGGATCATCTATCGGGTCATCATTTTCACCCTGGCAATTTTCACCTCTTTTTTCCTGATTGTTAGTGTTGTGCTCTCCCCTCTTTTCATCTACGGATTCAAAGAATATATACGCCAATGTGAGAGACAACGTTATGACAACAAATACAAAAAATTGCTGCAAATTGCCAAGGAACATGGGACACACTCTTTTTTAAAGGGGCGCATTGCCCCTCTCGACACCATCGATATCAACTTGTGGGGTTCAACCCGCAAACACATCATCAGAGATCTCGAACTGAAAAAAGAGGAGCTCAAAGGTCTCAGTGACAAAGATCTTGTCCGAATGGCCGCTACCAAGTACGATGACTTCCTCGAGCGCTATAATTTGCGCATTTCATAAATAAAAATTATACATTTTTTTTATCAAAAAGCAACCCACCTGCCTTGACTTCGGCGAAAATTCCCCGTACAATTTACCCTTATGCTCGATATTAAGCTGATCCGAAAAGACCCTAAGCTCATTGAAGACAAGCTGAAGACCAAAGACCCTGATGTTGATCTCTCTCCTATTTTAACACTCGATGAGGAGGTGCGCCTTCTCAAGACCAAGGTGGAGGAAATCAAGAGCCAACGCAATTTGCTTTCCAAGGAAATTGGTGAGAAAAAGCGCAGTGGGGAAGACACCACTGCCTTGATGAAAGAAGTGAGCGGTCTCGGTGAGAAAATCGAAAAGATCGACAAGCAGCTCGATGAAAAAGAAAGCGCACTGCATGATCTTCTCGCACGCCTACCCAACATCCCCGATAGTGCGGTGAAGGTGTCGCAAAATATCGAAGATAATGTCGTTCTCAAAAGCTATGGAGAAAAATCGAGTTTCGACTTTTCTCCTAAAAATCATGTTGAACTCAATGAACGGCTGCATCTCTTCGATTTCAAGCGCGCAGCTAAAGCCTCGGGAAGCAATTGGCCTGCTTATCGGGATAATGGGGCAAAACTCGAATGGGCCCTTCTCAACTACATGCTCGACATCCATCAAGAAAACGGTTTTCAGTTTTGGCTTCCTCCTCTACTTGTAAGACCTGAAATTGTTTTTGGTTCGGGCCAACTCCCAAAATTCGAGCACCAACTCTTTAAGATCCACGATGAGGATTACCATCTCTATCTCATTCCAACTTCCGAAGTAGCGCTTATGGGGCTACACCACAATGAGATCTTAGACGGTGAAAAATTCCCTCTTAGGTATGTTTCCTATACGCCTTGTTTTCGGAGAGAAGCGGGAGGACTTGGAGCCCAAGAACGAGGTCTCATTCGGATGCATCAGTTCAACAAGGTCGAAATGTTTGCATTCACCACTCCAGAACAAAGTGACCAGATCTTTGCCGAAATGCTCGCTTCTGCCGAAGAGCTGATCAAAGGGTTGGGGCTGCATTTTCAAACAACAGAACTCGTTACTGGAGACATGTCTTTTGCTGCATCAAAAACGATCGACTTAGAGGTATGGCTCCCCGGACAAGACCGCTATTATGAGGTCTCCTCAATCTCGCACTGCAATGACTTTCAAGCTCGCCGCTCGAACACCCGTTTCAAAATCAAACAAGAAAAGCCTGAGCTGTGTCATACGCTCAATGGTTCTGGTCTTGCTACATCTAGACTCATGGTGGCTCTGCTTGAAAATAATCAACGCGAGGATGGTTCTGTAGAAATTCCCATTGTGTTACACAAGTACCTAAATGGAATGAAGGAACTCACTCCAACATGACCCATCAAACCCCACCCGAACATTATAAAGGCAAAAGTGTCTCAGAGCATCTCAAAGATGCACGCCTGCGCGGCGCAAGAGCTACGAGTGAAACGCATGGAACGGAACTCCCCGGCCACTTTTCTGCAGGTAGCGACAGCGCCAAAAACACAGCTGTAATATTTCTCATTCTCTGGGCTTCTTCCGAAGCTTTTGATTTCGATCCTTTGCTTCTTTTCATCGTTTTTGGTGTGGGTTGGATCCTTTGGAGTACAGGCCGGAGCGCATTTCTCGGTTGGGCTCGGCTTGAACGCCTTCATCGAGTGATTGAAGAAGAACGCTATGAGATCGAACATCATCGCGACCAAGAAAAAGAAGAATTACGTGAGATGTATGCCGATAAGGGATTTTCCGGAAAGTTGCTCGATGAAGTAGTGGATATCCTCATGTCTGATGACAACCGCCTTTTGCACATCATGCTCGAAGAAGAGCTCGGTCTCTCACTCGAAGTTTATGAGCATCCTCTCAAACAAGCTTCTGGAGCTGCTGTTGGAAGTATTCTCGTCAGTGCGCTAGCTATCCTCGCCTTTTATTTTTGGCCCTTTTTTGGTATACCTCTGATTTCTTTTCTAACCATCATCATTGCTTCCAAACTCACAGCCAAATACGAAAAGCGTAAACCCTTAAATAGCATTATCTGGAACTTCTCCCTTGCTCTTTTTTCTTCTGCTATTGTTTACTTCCTCGCAAGAATTTTATGAGTCATCCCTATATTTTCGATGAATTTTTTGCAACAGGGCGCGATGAGACGATCAGTCCTTTCCTTACCCCTAAGTCACGCGGATGGGGAAAAAACTTGTCCCTCAAAAGTGCCGTCCTCGCAGCATTCTTACTCGCCTTTGCCTTTGGCCTTTCTTTTGTGAATGCCAATGCTTCGCACCTCTGTCTAGCATCCGTCTACTTCTTAGTGGGAACACCTGCCCTTCTCAACACTTTAAAAGATCTCCGCAGCTTAGAAATCAACATCGATGTCCTGATGACACTGGCCGCGCTACTCTCGATTATTATCGGCAGTGGCATTGAAGGGGCTCTTCTTCTCGTCCTCTTTGAATTTTCAGGTGCAATGGAAAACATGGTGACCCAAAAGACCAAGAATGCTCTTATTTCATTGCGC
>SDBV01005246.1_pt1 | contig 18338 bp, 18 predicted proteins | sample 2277081 | NCBI WGS metagenome assembly SDBV01 (sample SAMN10402039, study PRJNA504765) | marine sediment metagenome | isolation source: marine sediment core GS10_PC15, 223 cmbsf | place: Arctic Ocean: Southern Knipovich Ridge | collected 2010 | reverse complement strand
GAATGATGCTGGCGGGGCCGCTTCGGTGGCCCTTTTTTTCGACCTGATTAGGGAGAGATGAGCGAAATTTCGGCTGCGCAGGTCAAGGAGCTCCGTGAGCGCACGGGCGCGGGTATGATGGACTGCAAGCGCGCGCTTCAGGAGACTGACGATATGGAGGCGGCCGTTGAGTGGCTGCGTGCGAGAGGGGCCGCCTCGGCAGAGAAGCGCGCCGGCCGTGAGGCTCGCGAGGGCTTAATCGAGAGCTACATTCACCATTCGAAGAACGTGGGAGTGCTCATCGAGCTGAACTGCGAGACCGACTTCGTCGCGCGTACGAACGAGTTCCAGGCGCTAGCTCGCGACCTGGCCATGCAGATCGCGGCGACATCTCCACTTGCCATCTCCGCGGACGATGTGCCGGAGGACGTAATCGACCGCGAGCGCTCGGTCTACCGCGCCCAGGTCAAAGAACAGGGCAAACCAGAGCACATCGCCGACAAGATCGTCGAGGGTAAGCTCCGCAAGTTCTTCGAAGTGTCGACGCTCCTCGACCAGAAATTCGTCAAGAACCCGGAGATCTCTGTGGCAGACCGGATTGCCGAGACGCAGAGCAAGCTGGGAGAGAAGATCGTCGTCAATCGGTTCACGCGTTTCCAAGTAGGTCAGTAAGCGAGTGGCCCCGCGAACCCTCAAGTACGGGAGAGTTCTCCTAAAACTGTCGGGAGAGGCGCTGGCGGGCACCGAGGGATTCGGCATCGCCGCCCCGGTCGTCGATCGTCTCACCGAGCAGATCAAAAAGGTACACGAAGGCGGGGTGAGTCTGGGGCTCGTGGTGGGCGGCGGGAACATCGTTCGCGGCGCCGTCGCCGCCGCCGGCGGAATGGACCGGGTCTCGGGCGACTACATGGGTATGCTGGCGACCGTGATCAACGCACTCGCGCTCCAGGACATGCTGGAGAAGAAGCAAGTCAAGACGCGGGTGATGACGGCGATCCGCATGGAGGAACTGGCCGAACCCTATATCCGTCGCCGGGCGCTGCGCCACCTGGAGAAGGGGAGGGTGGTCCTCTTTGCCGGGGGTACGGGCAATCCGTATTTTTCTACGGATACCGCGGCGGTTCTGCGGGCTATCGAGATGGAAGCCGATCTGATCATCAAGGCGACTAAGGTGGATGGCGTCTATTCGGCCGACCCGATGACCCATCCCGACGCCAAGTTGATCCGCAAGATCACCTTTCTGGAAGTGATGACGCGCGAGCTGGGGGTCATGGACACGACGGCGATCTCGCTCTGCAAGGATAACCACCTACCCGTCATCGTGCTGAACCAGAAGGTGCCGGGCGTCTTTCTGGCCGCCGCCCGCGGTGAAGAGGTCGGAACGCTGATTTCCAGAGCACCATCATGATGACGATCGTCAAGGAAGTGCGCGCTCGAATGGAGAGCGCTCTCGATGCCATGCGGAGAGAGTTTGCCACCGTGCGCACCGGCAAGGCATCGCCGACGTTGCTCGAGCACGTCAGGGTCGAAGCCTACGGCTCGATGATGCCGCTGGAGCAGCTGGCGACCATCGGCGCGCCCGAACCGCGGCTCCTGGTTGTGCAACCCTGGGACAAATCGCTGTTGGGCGATATCGAGAAGGCCATTCAGAGCGCCAACCTCGGGCTCAACCCGTCCAATGATGGCAGCGTCATCCATGTGCCGATCCCGCCATTGAACGAGGAGCGTCGCCAGGAGCTGGTGAAGCAGCTTCACAAGATGGCGGAAGAAGGACGCGTCTCGGTGCGCAACGCCCGGCGCTCTGCTAACGACGGGATCAAGGAGCGTATGAAGGAGGGAGAAGCTTCCGAGGATGAGGGTCATCGGCTCATGGACGAAATCCAGAAGATGACGGATGACTACGTTGAGAAGCTCACCGCCTTGCTCACGGCTAAGGAAGCAGAAGTGATGGAGGTCTGAACAAGGGAAGCGTGGCGTCTCTCCTCATCGACTCGATAACGAGATCATGTCTTCTGATCGCCTCCAACGCCTGAAAGCGTCGCAGGCCGACGTCCCCGCACACGTCGCCATCATCATGGACGGTAACGGGCGCTGGGCACAGGAACGGGGCTTGCTCAGGCATCACGGCCATAAGGCCGGTATGAAGTCGGTACGCGAGGCGGTGGAGGGTGCCCTCCAGGCCGGGCTCGAGGTGCTCACCCTCTTCGCCTTTTCCCAGGAGAACTGGCAGCGCCCCACCGACGAAGTGTCCTTGTTGATGACTCTACTCCGGCGCTACGTGAAGCTCGAAGCCAGAGAACTGGCGGAAAACGGCGTCGAGGTCCACGTCATCGGCGACCTGAAACGTCTCAAAGGTCCGGCGCGCCGAGCCATCGACGTGCTGACGGATACGACCAGGGGCGGTGTGAAGCTCCAGCTCGTGCTCGCCATCAGCTACGGCAGCCGGGCGGAGATCGTCGAAGCGGCGCGCCGCCTCGCCGAGGGTGCGGTGAGCGGAAGGATCGAACCCGGCGCGATCGATGAAGAGTCGTTCGCTGCCGAGCTGCTGACCTCCAGATGGCGGGATCCGGACTTGCTGATTCGGACCTCGGGCGAGTACCGCATATCGAACTTCATGCTCTGGCAGCTCGCCTACACGGAACTCTATACGTCCCCCGTTCTTTGGCCCGACTTCAGCAGAGAAGACCTGTTCGAGGCGATTATCGACTACCAGCGACGCGAGCGCAGATTCGGCAGAGTCAGCGTTTGATGGGAGGCTCTGGCAGTAACCTGGGTAAGCGCATCGCAGTCGCAGCGGTTGCCATTCCGATCATCGTCGGACTCGCCTACGCCGGCGGTATTTTTCTGGCCGTCTTTCTGGCGGTGTTTGGCGCGGTCGCAGCCTGGGAGTTCTGTTCGATGAACCTGGTTCGGGGGGTCGCGAGCTTCCCACGGCTGGCGGTCGTTCTGGCTTTCACCTTTCCCATCCTGGCGGCGACCGTCGGGCAGGGGCGCTTCTTCCTCTGGGCCACCGCCATCGGCCTGACGCTGGCCACCCTGGCGGTCCTGCGGACGCCGCTGGATACCAGGCCGGCCCTGGCGATCTCGCTCACAACATTTGCCGCAATCTATACCGGCGGTCTCCTCTCCTTCGCGATCTGGCTCAGAGATCTGGATGGGAGTCCCGGTTGGCGCGGTGCCGCCATTCTCTTCCTACCCATCGCCGTGACCTGGCTCGGCGACACCGCCGCCTACTCTGTGGGCAGGGCGTTGGGGAGGCGCAAGCTGGCCCCGGTGATCAGCCCCAACAAGACGTGGGAGGGGGCGATCGGAGGGTTCGCCGCCACGGTGGGCGGCGCCTACGTATGGGTGGAGCTGACCCGGGGCTGGGTAGGGTGGTCGTTGCCGCTCGTTCATATACTCGCGCTCGGCGCCCTGATCTCGGTTGCGGGCCAGCTGGGCGACCTGGTGGAATCGAAGCTCAAGCGGGACTGCGGGGTTAAAGACAGCTCCGGCCTGATACCCGGGCATGGCGGGTTCCTTGACCGTGTGGATTCGCTGCTTTACGCCTTCCCGGTCACGTTCATCTATCTGAGCGTGGTAGGTGTGTGATGGAGACGAAAGGCGTGGCCATCCTGGGCTCGACGGGCTCGATCGGGCAAACGGCCCTCGATGTCATCGAGCGCTTCCCCGACCGCTTCAGGGTCGTGGCCATCACGGCGAATCGCCGACTTCAGCTGCTGAAAGAGCAGGTGGACAGGCATCGGCCCGCTCTGGCTGTGCTGGCGGACCACGGGAGCGCGACGGTAGGTGACGGGATCGCCGTGGGTTGGGACGCGGTGTTGGAGGCGGCAGCGCACCCCGACGCCGACATCGTGGTCAACGCCCTGGTGGGCGCCACGGGCCTCGAGCCGACCCTGGCGGCACTGAAGGCGGGGAAGCGGGTCGCTCTGGCAAACAAGGAGTCGCTGGTGGTGGGCGGGTCGCTGGTGCTTTCGGCGCTCGAGGAAGGCGGGGGTGAGTTGATTCCAGTGGACAGCGAACACAGCGCTGTCTTCCAATGCCTGGGCGGTACGAACATCGAGGGAGTGGAGCGTGTCGTGCTGACGGCCTCTGGCGGGCCATTCCGAGAATGGAACCCGGCCGAGCTCGAGGGAGTTACGCCAGCGGAAGCACTACGCCATCCGACCTGGACGATGGGCGCCAAGATCACGATCGATTCGGCGACAATGGTGAACAAAGCGCTGGAGGTGATCGAGGCGCACTTCTTGTTCGGCCTCCCGTACGATCGGGTAGCGGTGGTCATTCATCCCCAGTCGATCGTGCACTCGTTGGTGGAGTTTCAGGATGGCTCCGTTCTGGCCCAGCTGGGACAGCCGACGATGAGCGTGCCGATTCTTTACGCGCTCACCTATCCCGACCGATTGCCCTTCGATCCGCCGCGCCTGGACCTGGTGGAGGTCGGCTCGCTGAGCTTCGAGGCATTGGAGCGGGGGCGCTACCCAGCGTTCGATTTGGGCAGGGAGGCGGCGGAGTTGGGCGGAACGGGTCCGGCGGTGTTCAACGCCGCCAACGAGGTAGCTGTGGCGGCATTTCTGGGAGGTCTCTTGCCCTACTCATCGATCCCGGACGTGATTAAAGTTGTTTTGAGAGAGCACGAGATCGGAACGGTGGATTCGCTCGATACGGTAAAGCGAGCCGACACGTGGGCTCGCCAGCGCGCGGGAGCCTGTCTGCAGGACCTCGCTTCGAAGACAACTCGGTAGGTGTGATGACCACGATAGTCGCTTTCGTCGTCGTTCTGGGCGTCCTCATCTTCGTTCACGAGCTGGGGCACTTCATCACGGCCAAGCTGGCCAAGATCGCCGTGCCCCGCTTCTCGATCGGCCTCGGCCCAAAAATCTTGGGTGTCACGGTCGGCGAAACTGAATACGTCCTTTCCGCGCTCCCGTTGGGCGGTTACGTGAAGATGGCGGGTATGGGCGGGGATGAAGCGACAGAAGCGATCGAGGGAGGCGGTGACGATCTGGATGTGCCGCCGGAGCGCCGCTTCGATTCCAAGCCCGTATGGGTGCGCGCCGTGGTCATCTCCGCTGGCGTCATCATGAACTTCATGTTTGCCGTCGTTGTGTTCGGCGTACTGTCGTACCAGCAAGGGGATGTGGCTCCCGTCGTCGGCAAGGTGATGCCTGGTAGTTTCGCCGCCGCCGCCGGCATCCAGCCCGGCGATCGCATCACTACCGCAGACGGTCAGCAGATATCGCGAGCGGAACGATTGGGCCGCTACATCCGCGATAAAGGCGAGGGTGTGGTCGAGTTGGGGATCGAGCGAGGCAGCCAGCAGCTGGTGCTGTCAACCGAGATCGGCCGCGTGGTCAACGTGGATTCGGCGACGGGCGACACATCGATCTATCAAGGGATCGGCGTTGGCTGGGACCTTTCGGCCCGTGTTCAGATCGGTGGTCTGGAGGCAATCGGTTCCGGTTGGAGACAGACGGTCTTCTGGAGCCGATTGATACTTGACTTCCTCGGTGGGTTCTTCGTGGGTCGTTCCTCCTTCAGAGAGCTGGGTGGACCGCTCACCATCGGACAGCTATCGGGCGAGGCCGCCCGGGCCGGGGTGGGTGTGCTGCTCAGCTTCATGGCGATCCTGAGCGTCAACCTCGCGATCCTGAATCTGCTGCCGATCCCGATCCTGGATGGTGGACATCTGATCTTCCTTGCCATCGAGGCGGTGCGCGGGAGGGCTCTTTCGGTCGAGGCGCGGGCGAAGGCGAGCCAGGTGGGATTCATCTTCATCCTGGCGCTGATGGCATGGGCGTTGACCAGCGATCTCCTCAGACTCACTGGCAACTAGAAGAGCGCCAGCTGCGGTGAGCGGACGGCGGAGCACAGGCGCTCGATGTCCAGGTTGGCCAGCGGTCGATCCTGTTCCGCCACCCAAACCGGCGCCTCGAACCCTCTCTTTCTCAGCGAGCTACCTACCACATCGGATGCCAGGGCGGCTGTATTGCACTCCTGGCTCAGGTGAGCCAGGACGATGCCGGCGAGCTCGGGGTGCATGAGCTCGCAGCCGAGCTCGGCTGCTGCACGGTTGGACAGATGCCCGTGGCGGCCGGCTATCCGGCTCTTCACCGACCACGGGTAAGGACCCTCTCGCAGCATCACGTCGTCATGGTTGGCCTCCAGAATCAACAGGTGCGAACCGCGTAATGCGTGGCGGACTGAAACCGTAGGTGTGCCGAGGTCGGTCGCGATCCCCACCTTGAGTCCCGTGCTCCGCTGACGGATCGTCACCGCCACAGGGTCGATTGCATCGTGGCTGGTTAGGAAAGGCTCGATTCTCAGGTCCGCTAGATCGACCGGCTCACCGGCGCGATAGAAACGGATCTCTTCATCACCTCTCAGGAGGGTGGCGCACGAACGGGCCGTAGCGCGGGTGATGTAGATCGGGATTCTCTGGCGGCGCGCGTACACGCCCATGCCCTGAGTATGATCGCGGTGCTCATGTGTGATGAACAGAGCCGAAACGGAGTCGGGTGGGATATCGATGGCTGCCAGACGGCGCTCGATCTGGCGACCGCTCAGGCCAGCGTCGATCAGGATGCGTATCTCGGAGGTTTCCAGAAGAATCGAATTGCCGCGACTGCCGCTCCCCAGCACATGCGCGCGAAAGCTCATCCACCCCGTCCCTTACGCCAACAGCTCTCCAAGTAGCGCCGCCCCCGGTCGCTGAGCTCAACTCCGCGCCTCTCCATGGCCCGCCTGGCCGTGTCGACGAAGGCGTCGAGTCGATACTCCCCCAGATCCTCACCCTCACCCCAGCTGAACGGGGGGACGTACCTGGGCGGCATGCGACTACCATACACATTAGCCCCTGCACCGATCACTGTGCCAGTCCCCAGCAGCGTTCCGATCCCCGTCTTCGCATGATCGCCCAGGAAACAGCCCAGCTTGACCAGCCCGGTATCGACGATACCCGACGGTGTCCAGACCCGAACCGTGTGGTAGTTGTTCTTCAGGTCGCTGTTGGTCGTCCCGGCGCCGAGGTTGACCCAGCGGCCCACGTAAGCATGGCCCAAATAGCCGTCGTGCACCTTGTTCGTGTAGCCCAGGATCACGCTGCTGGCCACCTCGCCCCGCAGGTACGAGTAGGGGCCCGCGACGACCGACTCGAGAGAGCCGCCCAGCAGCCTCGAATGGGCACCGATCAGCGATGGACCGGCCAGACGCGTTCCCGCTCGGATTTCCACCGCCGCCTCGATCTGAACCGGGCCCTCGCGTAGATCGAAGACGCAGCCGGGCTCGATTCGAACGTCCGCCGCCAGGCTGAGAGGATGATCTCCGATGGCATGGGTCCCGGCGGGCAGTCGCGAGCGTTCATCCTCCAGCTCGGCGAGCTCGAGCGCCAGCCAGCTGGGAGTCAGCTCCAGGAGCTCCCAAACCCGTTCCACGAGGCGGCCTTCGACTTCGGTCACCGGGTCGACATCGTGCGGCGGCACCAGCTCATTCAAGAAGTCCGCTGGCGGCTCGCTACCCGGGGGCGCCATATAGGCGACCACGGCTCCACCCATCGAGTACGCCCCACCCGGATCGGCGAGTGGCACTCGGGTTCCAGGCTCCGGCACGGCGCGAGCACACCAGAAGAGCGTGGGCTCGCTCGGTTCGTGCGGCTCGATCACCGGCCGCGCGCCGCCCTCCTGAAAGTCGCTCAGGTGCGGCGAAGTCAGGTGACCGGCGCACTCGAGTCCCAGCGCTCGCTCGATGCGCGCCGCCAGGCTGGTGCCACCGAGTAGCAGCTCGGCCGCCGGGCGCGTCAACGTGAACGGTTGCCAGGCGCGCGCGCGCGCATCGTCGAAGATGATGAGCCGCGGGGCCATTCAGGCGTCCCCTTTCTTCAGCTCGCCGGGCAAGTCCTCGATCAACTGCTTTAGTTCTCCGGTGCGCTCGATCGGGGCCACGAACGTTATGCCGCCCGCTCGCGCCACGATCATGTTCTCGACTCCCCACACGACCACCGGGCCATCTTCGGCCCAGATGATGCAACCGTCGCAGTCGCGGGCCACGCCATCGCCCACCACAATGTTTCCTCTCGCATCCGTCTCGCGCAGGCGGAGGATCGCCTTCCAAGCGCCCAGATCATCCCAGTCGAACTCCGCTTCCACGACGGCGATCTTGGAGCTGCGCTCCAGCAGCCCGTAGTCGATCGTCAGGTTCTTCGGCATCATCGCGAAGAAACCCGGTACATCACCACTCTCGAGCCGCTCCAGCTCAGCCGCGATCTCCGGCGTGTGAGTCCGCAGCTCGTCCAGGAGCGTGCCCGGACGCCAGACAAAGATCCCCGAGTTCCACAGGAACCGGCCTGCCTCCACATACTTCCGGGCGCGTTCCATGTCCGGCTTCTCAACGAAACGTGCCACCTCGAACGCTTCGGCCTTCGTCGCGGGCCCAACCTCGATATATCCGTAGGCTGTCTCGGGACGCGATGGTCTGATGCCCAGCGTGATCAGACGCCCCAGGTCGCCGGCGGCGGTGATGGCGCGTTCCAGCGTGGCTACGAATCGGTTCAGCGGCTGGATCACGTGATCGGAGGGCATGGCGATCATGACCGCGCGGGCGGGATCTGATGCACGGCGTTCGATCTCGACGGCTGCCCAGGCGAGAGCGGGCGCGGTTCCGCGCGCCTCCGGTTCGACCAGGAGCTGGTCGGTGGGAAAGTCCGGAAGGTACTCGGCGATGACGTCCCGGAGATGACCACCGGCGACGATGAGCACGCGTGAGCTGGCGGCGATGGCGTAAGCTCGTTCGAGGGTGTCCTCGATCAAGGGGCGACTGGAGGCCAGCGGCATGAACTGCTTGGGTCGTCGAGGTGTGCTGGCCGGCCAGAAACGCGAGCCGATTCCACCCGCGAGCAAGATCACCCAGGGCTCGAAGCCGTTCACAGAGCTCACGATCGATCCAGTGGGGAAGCGATCCGGCAGAGGATCAGATCAGGCGCGCGATCTGCTGCCGATTGTGGCGAATCTCGTACAGCAGGTCACCGAACGGTACGCCCGCCCGCACGAACGTGACGAGGATCATCTCCTGAGAGATGTCGGTGACGATAGCTACGCCGTCGGCGAATTCGATGACCGCGGTGTTCAACCCGTCATGGTTGGCGGCCGAGCCGAGCTCGCGAGCGTTGCTGAGCAAATTCGGAGCCATGGCAGCCACAGCCTCGCCGTCGGCACCGTTTGACGTGTGCTGGTCGATGAGCAACCCGTCCTTGCCCACCGCGTAAACGGCTTCGACTTCGGAGCGGCTGCCTAGCCGATTCAGAAGGTCTTTGAGCGTTGGCATTTGTCTCCTACAAGGATGGATTGATTAGGAGGGAGTCATGTAAACGTACCGGGCGAAACCGTCAAAGTCAAGCGTTCATGGGCCTTCCCGCCTTGACACTCCCCATGGCCTCCGATAGGGTTGGGCGTCAATATGAATACTCAGAGTTCCATTGCGCTACCTGTGCGGGCCTATCTAACCGTGGTTGCCGCCGTTTTGGCCGCCGCCTGCGGCAACGATGTGGATTTCACCTTCCCGGCGCCGGATGCGACCCTCGAGGTCGAGCTCTTTGACCTGGTGACCGGGCCCATCGACCGTGCCAGCGCCTACGATATCGTCGCCGGCGAGGGCCGCGGTTTCCCGCGCGCTGTCCGCGTGGACCAGACCGATCAGTGGGATGTGGCCTTCGCGATGCTGGACGGCGTTTCCGTCTGGCTCCCGCGTGGCTTCTTCGAGGGTTTGGAGGTCACGTCGGGTGTGACTATGCTGGAAGGTACCTTCGACAGCATTCGGTTCGTTCCAAGGGACAAGGAAGATTACGAGGACCAGGAAGCGGTCCCCATCGACGTGGGTGCAGTCTACGCCGTTCGGAGCCGGAACGATCCTGGGCGGAGCATCCCCTGCAAGATCTTCGGAAAGATCGAGGTGCTGTCCATCATGGGGGATCCGGCCCGCATGCGGTTCCGAGTGTATTGGAATCGGAACTGCGATGACACCAACGTCGATACGACGAACCTCGACGACGGCGGCAGCTTACTCTGATAGATTCTCACGAAGCGATATGCTCGACTTAAAGCGGATTCGGTTCGAGACCGACGCCGTTCGGTCGGAGTTGGCCAAGCGGAAGGATCCCAGCGTGGACGGTGCGATCGCCGAGCTCCTCCGCCTGGACGAGGAGAGGCGCGTGGTGATCGGTGAGGTAGAGCAGCTCAAGGCGCGCCGCAACGAGGCGTCCAAAGAGATCGCCGCCCTCAAGAAGAAGCGGGAAGACGCCGCCTCGCTCATCGACGAGATGCGTGAGGTGGCCAATAGCATCTCGGAACACGATGGCCGTCTCTCGGCAATCGAGTCTGAGATCGAGCGGATCCTGCTCGAGCTGCCCAACACGCCGCTGGCAAGCGTACCCGCCGGTGATGAGTCCGCCAACGAGGTCGTCCGCTCCTGGGGCGAGCCGATCGAGGCCGGCGAATGGCGTCTGCCGCACTGGGAGATCGGCGAACGACTCGGCATCATCGATCTCGAGCGCGGCGCCAAGCTGGCTGGCTCCGGGTTCCCCGTGTACGTAGGTGCGGGAGCCCGATTAGAGCGTGCGCTCATCAATTTCATGCTCGAGTTTCATTCCAGCGAGCACGGCTACGTCGAGGTGGCACCGCCATTCCTCGTCACCCGCCGCGCCATGACCGGAACGGCTCAGCTACCCAAGCTGGCTGCGGATGCCTATAAGATCGAAGCGGATGATCTCTGGTTGATACCCACGGCCGAAGTTCCCATGACGAATCTGCACGCCGGCGAGGTCCTGAACCAGGATGAGCTGCCGCGGCACTATGTCGCCTGTACCCCGTGCTTCCGGCGCGAGGCGGGTGCGGCCGGCCGTGAAACGCGTGGGATCAACCGTATCCACCAGTTCGACAAGGTCGAGATGGTGCGGCTAGAGATGCCGGAGAACTCGGAAGCAGCCCTGGAACAGCTCGTCGATCAGGCGGAGCGAATTCTTCAGGAGCTGGGGCTAGCCTATCGAGTCGTGCGCCTCGCCGCCGGTGACATGGCCCAGCAGAGCGCCATGACGTACGATATCGAGGTGTGGGCAGCTGCAGCGCAGCGTTGGCTCGAGGTGTCGTCTTGCTCGAACTGCACCGACTACCAGGCACGGCGGGCCGATATACGATTCAGGCGCCAGAAAGGAGACAAGCCCGAGTTCGTACACACGCTCAATGGCTCCGGGCTTGCCCTTCCGCGTACGGTGATCGCCATACTGGAGGCTTACCAACGAGAGGACGGGGCCGTCGATGTGCCAGAAGCACTCCGGCCCTACTTTAGCGCCGCTCGTATCGCACCGGCGTGAAAGCACGACTCTGGGCCGTCATTCTCACTGCGCTCTTCGGGGTCGTTCTGGCCTGGTATCTGTTCTACACGCAGCAGTTGGTAAGTGCGCTGCGGTCTGACGCACAGGCTGTCTCGCACATGTATGCGCACGTTCTTGAGGGGATCGCAGCTGGCCCCGAAGGCAACGTGACTGCACTGTTCGATCTGTTGGGCGACATCGAGCGCCTCGGAATCCCTGTCATCCTCATCGCCCCCTCTGGTCAACTATCCGCCGCGGCGAATCTACCCTTCGATTTCGACCTCTCCAACACCGAGGATCAGAAGCGGATCCTCGAATTCATCAAAGTGCTCGATCGCCGTAATCCACCCATCGTCGAGGAGGGGATCGGCGAGATTCACTTTGGCGCACCTGCCGTGGTGGAGAGACTTCGCTGGGTGCCCTGGACCCAGGCGGCGACGCTCGTCGTCATTGTACTCGCCGCCGTCTGGATCGTCAGGTCGACCGTAAGCGCAGAACGGGAGCACGTATGGGCGACGATGGCGCGCGAGGCGGCACACCAGCTGGGCACGCCACTCAGCTCGCTGGCTGGCTGGGTCGAGATCTTGAGGATGAAGGCGGACGAGCGCGCCGAAGTGGCGCCGGATGAGATGATCGCCCGCGAGGTCGAAGTCGATGTCGATCGACTGAACAAGGTGGCCCAGCGGTTCGAGTTGATCGGCCTGCAGCCGCAAATGCAGAGCGTTAGCATCGTGGACGTGCTGAGAAAATTGCAGAAGTACTTCAGCGTCCGGCTGCCGCGGCAGCAGAACGCGATCCGGCTCGAGATCGATTACGTCCCGGACATACCGAAGGTGATCGGCAACCCCGTTCTGCTCGAATGGGCGTTTGAGAACATCATCAAGAACTCGATAGACGTACTGGCGGGACGTGGCGGCAACATTCTTATCAAAGTGCGAACGGTGGATGCCAAGGTTCACATCCATTTCTGTGATGATGGGCCGGGCGTGGCACCCGAAGTCGGTCAAAACGTGTTCGAGGCCGGAGTCTCGGGCAAGGGCGGTTGGGGAGTTGGACTCACCCTGACGCGACGGATCATCAAAGTGACCCACCGGGGGTCGATCACCCTCGGGATACCCGATCAGGGGGCGGAGTTCATCGTGGAGCTTCCGGCCGCAGTGAACGAAGAGGCAGAGGCGTGAGTGGGAACCAGGTGGGCGAGTCGACTCACAACTATCTCGAGAGGCTGAACCCCGAGCAGCGTGAAGCGGTCGAGCATTTCGAAGGACCACTCCTGGTGCTCGCCGGCGCCGGGTCCGGGAAGACGCGAGTGCTGACGTCCAGGGTCGCCCACCTGATCGATGGGTATGGTGTGGATCCCAGCAGCATCCTCGCCGTCACTTTTACGAACAAGGCCGCCCAGGAGATGCGCTCGCGAGTTCAGAGCCTCCTCGGCAAGAGGGGGGGGACCGGCGGCATCTGGATTGGCACCTTCCACTCCATCGGCGCTCGAATCATGCGGCGCCATGCGACCCGCCTCGGTTTCAGTCCGGGGTTCACGATCTTCGATCAGGACGATAGCCTGCGCCTGATCAAGAGGGTGGCGGAACGGCTCAAACTGACGAAGACTTGGAAGCCGAAGATGATCCAGAGTTCCATCTCCGCCGCCAAGAATCAGCTGGTTACGCCCGAGGAGTACGAGAACGCAGCCTATGAACCGTTCGCCCGCGCTGTCGCGAGCGTCTACCCCGAGTATCAGAAAGCGCTGAAAGCCGGCAACCAGCTCGACTTTGACGACCTGCTGGTCAAGCCGGTCGAACTGTTCACCCAACATCCAGAGGTGCTCGAATCGTTCCGAAGGCGCTTCCTGTTCGTGCTGGTCGATGAGTACCAGGATACAAACCGCGCACAGTATCAATTCTTGGGCCTACTGGCGCGGGAGCATGAGAACCTGTGCGTCGTCGGTGATGATGACCAATCGATTTACGGCTGGAGGGGCGCGGATATCCGCAACATCCTCGAGTTCGAGCGGGATTTCCCGGCGGCGCGCACGATTCGGCTCGAGAAGAACTACCGCTCGACCCAGGTCATCTTGCGCGCCGCCAACGCGGTCATCGCGGAGAACAGGCGTCGTAAAGGCAAGACGCTGTACACCGATAACGACGTTGGCCCGCTTGTCACGCTGACGCGTACCGCTGACGAGGTCGACGAAGCGAATTGGATTCAGGGTGAAGTCGACTGCCAGCTCGGTCTCGGCGCCGGACGAGAACATCGCGACTTTGTCGTCCTCTACAGAACCAACGCCCAGAGTCGCGCGCTGGAAGAGGCGTTTCGTAAGGCCGACGTACCGTACCGAATCATCGGTGGCGTTCGCTTCTACGAACGCCGGGAGATCAGAGACGTCCTCGCCTACGTGCGTCTGATCTCCAACCCGAAGGATACGGGCGCCTTCCTGCGCGTAGTGAACTATCCGCGCCGTGGCATCGGGGATTCCACACTCGCCAGGTTGCTCGAGAACGCAGCCGCTGACGGCGTCAGTCCGCTGCAAGCTGCCCGTGCCGCAACTTTGATCCCTGGCATCCCGACCGCCGGGGCGACGGCGCTCGAGAAGTTTGCTTTGCTCATCGATCGCTTTCGCGGGCTCGCCGCACACATGCGAGTCCACGAGCTGCTGGCGGAGCTAATCGGTGAGCTCAGACTGCTGGAGAGCTTGCGCGCCGAAGGGCATGATGGAATCGAACGGGCGCAGAATGTCGAGGAGCTAGTGGCAGCTGCCTCGGAGTTCGATGCCGAGTCGGCGAGCGAAGCCGAGGAACTTGGAGATATCGAAGAGATCACAGAGCTCGATCTGTTTCTGCAGAAGGTGTCTCTGGTCGCTGAGGTCGATAACCTCGACCCCGAAGCCGACGCAGTCACGCTGATGACTCTTCATAATGCAAAGGGGCTGGAGTTCCCCATCGTGTTCATCTCCGGTCTCGAGGAAGGTTTGTTCCCGCTTTCACGCTCGCACGACTCGATTGAGGAGCTGGAGGAGGAGCGGCGCCTGTTCTACGTTGGTATCACTCGCGCCAAGGAAAAGCTCTATCTGACCCATGCGCGGGCTCGACGGCGCGCCGGCGACTGGATGGTGTCCAGTCCATCGGCGTTCCTGAAGCCGTTGCCGTCCGAGCTCGTCGTGGAAGGCGAAACGGCACGCTACGCGGAGCGCGAGATCGGCCGGCGTCACCGGCGCGATTGGTCGGAATGGTCGACGCGACGAGAGCCTGACAGGGTGCCTGGCGAGCTCACCTATGATTATTCGGATTCGCAGGATGCGCCGACTCTACCTTCGCTCTCGGAAGGAGCGCGCGTTCGGCATCCACGCTTCGGGTTGGGTGTGGTAACTCAGCTTGACGGCGATGGTTGGGATGTCAAGGCGGTCATCGAGTTCGAATCGGTCGGACGAAAAAAAGTAGTGGTCCGGTATGCCAACCTGGATCTTGCTGATTTGTGATTTATGAGGGATGAAGATCGAAGGACCGGTCGATTCATGATTCATGAGTGATGAACGGTGAGTGATGAACGGTGAAGATCGATCAGTTCTTCGAGCTGATGTTCGCTTCCGCCGTCCGAACACTGGCAACGAATATCGAGATCAGTTCGTCCACTTCCAGTAGCGCGTCCTCGACGGCCGGGGGCGGTGTGAGCTCGAGGCGGCGAATCAGATCCAGCCAAACATTGCTTTCTCTCAGTTCCTTCAGACACAGCCTGCACTTATGAACGAAATCGCGCCGGGACTCGCTTGCCCGCGCCTTGGCGTAGTTCGCTGCGGGCGACGTTGCGCTTCGCACCAACTGACGGGAGATATGTCGGCTCGAGGGATCGTCTTGTAGGCTCTTCGCGATTCGACATGTCGCCGCCGCAAAGCCGCTGAGCCTATCTTCGAGATCGTGGTACTTTCGTTTGCAGTCGCTCACCTAGCCTCCACGCAAGAGCCCGGTCTCCGCCGGCTCTTACGCTAGCCAGATGCTATCACCGAATCGTCAACAACCTCGATCCTCACTCCTCACTCACCACCCATGAATCACAAATCATGAATCGACCGTTACCTCGATCTTCACCACTCATGAATCATGAATCGACCGGTCCTTCGATCTTCATCCCTCATGAATCATGATTCCTCATGGCGTATTTGCTTCACCTCAAGATGAACAAGATCGATCCATAGTCCCTCAGCGGCCAGTCGCTTGTCCCACCAACCCAGTTCCTCCGGTAGGGGGAAGCGCTCCTCGGCGAGCTGATGCAGTTCCTCTTGCATGCGCGTCTTTCTCCGCGCGCTCGCGCGGGTCAGTTGTTTGGCCTCACCCAGGGTTCCCTCACCGGTCGGGTCCAGTCGTGCCGGCACCGAACGGCCGCGGGATACCAGGTAATCGAACGAATAGTCGAAGCTGATCCGCAACCAGGCGCTAACTTGCTGATCGTTGATGTCCCAGCGCGAGAAGTCGATTACCCGGTCGAAGAATGCTTGCCACTTCTTATCACTGGCGATCTTGATCATGCCCCGGAAGATCCGTCGGTTGGTCTGGAAATTGAACAGTGCCCGGTCCAGACCGCGATTCAGGAACTCATCGTTGTGACTCTGGTCGAATTCGGTGATCAGGCGGTGGGCTGCCTCCAGGTACGCCTGACCCAGATGGGTATCCATCCGATGTTCCCAGTACGAGTGGCCGATCGCCTGTGTGTTCGCCGAGGTCAGAAGGCGCCGCGGTAGGAAGTAATTATGTGCGATCGTGTCGCCGGCCAGGTGGGCGAGATACCCGAGGGCGCAGGCGCGCGTAGCGTCGCTTTCCGCACCGTCGTATAGCTCCTCGCCGATGTGCCAGTGGTGGCAATGACGGCCGACCGGTGCGTATTTCTTTCCGAAGGTGATATCTGCCGCGATTGAGCCGTAGAGGAAATCGTGCGGCCAGCATTTCAGTAGGTGAGCTACGCCTGCGGGCAAGAGCGACAATGCGCACAGGATTTCTGTGCCGACCAGGATATGCAGGCCTGGGCCCCAGGCGAACGCTGGCTCCGGTGCCAGCGCCACCGCGAGCATCACCAGAACGAGCAGTGCTACCCAGCGCATGTCGAGGACACTAACGGCGGAATTTCCCGTACTCTTTTTCTAGGGTCTTGCGAGCGCTCCCCAGCTGTTTGCGGGCCATGTCGACGAACTCTTCACGAGCCGCCTCGATGTTCGCCGCCAGCTCTTCGCGGAATTCCGCGGCTAGATCGCTGCCCCACTGGCGTGCCTCTGATAGCGCCGCCCCGCTGGCTTCCCGCGCTCTCCTGTAACCGCGCACGATCGCCGGCGCCGGGCGTCGCTTGCGCCCGGGTATCCAGGTGACTGCCAGCCCGACTCCCACCAGCGCGCCGATCGCGAAGGCCAGGGCGAGCCCGGCCGCCTGGCGGCGGGTCTCTTCGTCGTCCAGCCCCAGTTCTGCTTCTATTGTTTCCATGGTGTCTTTCAATCTGTTACTCATCGCTCTCTACTTCCGTTTCTTCGCTGCCGCCCGCTCCGCGGCGTCGGCGACCTGCGAGCATCCGAGCGCCCGTCCTGATGCCGCGAAGCGCGGACGATGCGGTTAATATTGTTTCTTCTACTTCATCCTTGGCCACGTCGATCACTGCGCCCAGCTCGCGAACTCGCTCTTCCGCACCATCGATGGCCTCGATCAGTCGCTCGTTCGCCCTGGCCAACGTGTCACCGGCGCGTTCGACTTCCTTACGCACCGTCATCACCATGTAGTTCAGGTTCTCACCGACGGCGCGCGCCCGGTCGAGCACAGGGCGGGCGTCATCGGCTATCCGATTGAGCGACGCTTCGATCTTGGTAACACGAACGAGGAAGCGGCGCAGCACGAAGGCTAGGAACAACATTCCGCTCCCGAGGACCAGCACCGAGCTGAACGCGATGATCTGCATCACAATGTCGAGCGTGTTTTCCATCACACCACCCCTCCGCTTAGCTGCCCGCTACTCCGGCTTGCGCCGTGCCGGAACCGAGCTCCCCGGCGCGCTGCAGGATCGCCTTGACCAAGAATGGCCCCATCAAGTCAGTGATCCCGACTCCGATCACGACCGTAGCCAGAAATATATCGATCGGCCTGGCCGATACAGAAGCCTGTGGATCATAGATCATATAAAATGAGATTGCCATGGCGAGGGTGATCCCGCCTTGGGGCACGAGCGCCAGCCCGAAGCTGGCGGGGATATCCAGCTCGGGTGGCCTGAAGCCGTAGGCGACCAGACCACCCAGCCATTTGGCCAACAACCTGCCGGCGACGTATACGGCGACGAACGGCACGATCCACCAGGACGAAAACTGAAGCAGTGCGCCCGCCAGAACCAGAATCATTATATAGATCGGTTTCTCCCACTGTGAGAGTGACGCGTAAGCGCGCCGGCGGAGTGGAGATAAGTTGCCGATGATGATCCCGGCGATCATGCAGACGAAGAGCGGCGACAGCGAGAGATAAAACGCGGTGCCGGCGGCGAACAGAACGAGGCCGATGAGGAAGAGTGTGAATTCCTGCAGGCGTGGTCGCACTCGAGTCAACGACAGGAACAGAATACCGAAGAAGAAGCCTAGCAGAACGGAGATCGCGAACCACTCAAGGAACGAGAGCACCGCACCCTCCGCGAGCCGGCCGGTATAGTAAGCAGCGTGTATGAGGCCGAGCGCCACGATGCCGACGGCCGCATCGAGGCTGCCGACGTAGAACAGGAAGCGACTGATTCGTCCCCTGGCCCCATAGGTATTCGATACCATGGCGATCGCGGCCGGGGTCGAGACGCAGGCGGTCGCGGCCGCCGCTGCGACGATCGCATCGACTCGTAGGGGGAGCCAGGCCGAGACGACGAAGCGGCCCAGCAGGAAGACGGCGAGGAAAGCGACGATGGCCTGTAGCCAGGCCAGAGCGAGATAGGATCGCGGGAATTGTCTCAAGTGATCGCGATCCAACTGCAGCCCGAACAGCACGCCGATCCAGCCCAGCCC
>SDBV01005245.1_pt1 | contig 18342 bp, 14 predicted proteins | sample 2277081 | NCBI WGS metagenome assembly SDBV01 (sample SAMN10402039, study PRJNA504765) | marine sediment metagenome | isolation source: marine sediment core GS10_PC15, 223 cmbsf | place: Arctic Ocean: Southern Knipovich Ridge | collected 2010 | reverse complement strand
CAAGTTAGTCTAACATTATGACTGGTACATATTGTGGGGGCAGGCCACTACTGGATGCTCATTAAATTAAGCTTGTACATCCAGTAATTCTACGATAAAAGAATGGTTATTGATAATTCTTGAGAAGTACAGGTAATTAACCTATCGATATACTTGGAATTATAAATCGCTATTCTGTCTTTTTCTGTCGTAACAATTGACGCATACCATGAATGGATTTTTCTAATGCACCCGGATTGAGCAACGAGCAAGATAGTGAAGTTCCACCGGATGTCGTGATCTTAAACTGCTCAAAATTAATATTAAAATCGCTTCCTTTTTGGGTTTTCACTTTAAACTTTTCAGAAGATGTTGATATTGTGACAATATCCCTATAGAAGTACTCATCAGTATGTTCGGTATGCTCGTCGGCGATAATAGAAAACGCATATTTATAAGAATGCACCTGGCTTTCACTAAAAAATAAGATCATACCCTCGTAATTGGAAGATCTATAGCCGTTATCATTGCCTTTTTTATATAGGAATGGAGTAGTTAGGTCATAAAAGGCAGGCCCATCTAATACAATCGGTGTAGCCAAATTGATTTCTTCCTCATCAATACCCAATTTTCTCAGTGCCTTTTGCTTCAAATCCTCAATTTCTGTTTTGCATATTTGATTTATCTCACTATCGGTAGGCTTCCCAACTGTACTCCCAAAAAGAAGAAAGGCACCTATACCCGCAAGCACTAAACCTATTACACCGCATATTTGCCCAGCGTCGCTACTAAATCCAAAGAGCCCCAAAATGCCCACAACCAATAGGATAACCCCCCACTTAGTATTCGGTTTAGCGAAATATTTCTTATTACGTTGGTAGTCCATGTTGTCCTCTCCTGTAGGAATCAATTTTGGATAAAGTCTAACTTTAATGACGTTGGCGAAGCTCTTGTATTTTAAACAGGCTTGTACAAATTCTTTACTACCATTAGAAATCATCGTTGACATCAGATAACTTCAATCCACAAAGAATATTTGTTTTATGTACTTTGCTGTATATAATTAAATTTATCCTCCCTTCACCTTCATCAATCACTTAAAAATATTTCTAAAATGAGAACTTATTAATGAGTATACAGGCTTTATGCATCCGTGACAAGGAACTCGCGTTAATTCTTCTCTCCAGTTATTCATAATTTTTAGCGTAATGAAGTCGAGTTAAGAATATCGGGAATAGAAACACCCAACAACTCAAATAAGAACCTGATATCGTCTTGAGTTACGTTATTCTGATAAGCCTGAATTAATTCATCATAATAAGTTGGATTAATATTCAGTGATTTTCTTTCATAAAAATCATATTTTACATATGCAAGAAGATAATAATAAATCCCCCTGTTCTCAACCTGTATTGCTGCTTTGATGTATTCGATTGCCTGTTTTATGTCGGAAATGTGAATGAGGAACGCCTTTTTCCCTTGGAGCATAGATACAGCAGCATAGAAATAAATTTCTGAATTATCAAAATTGTCTTTAATAGCTTTTTCAAAACTTAATAAAGCTTGTCTGTAAAGCTTTAGTTTTAGATAACATAGAGCTATGGATAAGTTTATTGTTGGATTATTGGGGTCTTCTGAAAGCACTTTCTTGTATGAACTGACATACTTATTAATATCTTGCGGTAGAAGTGAATATACACTTGAGAAAGAAGTTATCACTAATTCTCTTCCGCAGTATTTACATGTTTTTTGACTTGTGTTTACTGGGACGCCACATCCGGGACATGTCAGGTCTATAACAGTGTATGGCATATTTTTTTCCATCCATCTTGGAACTCGATTTTTATGAAGCAGTGAAATGTTTATCCTAATCTTGGAACCATCTGCGTCTTCCTATTATACGTTAATCAAAATAATATTCTTTAATTTCATGGGTGATGAAGTAGGATGATTAACAGCTGAACTTCGATGCTTGATTCCATCGTGAAATAATTTTTGCATTTCGCATCCAAATCATCCTTTGATAGGTTGTTAAACCATATCAGAATTCGTGACAATTGATATTTTTATCTTTCTTAATCCACCCTCAGTTAACCGTGGGGGAACTTACATGTATTGATGAAGTATTCCTTAACACTTATGACCGAAAGGTATCGTCCAGGTGACCTGCCCCCCAAAAACTGATCCAGGTCACTGTTCGGTCCCTCCAAAAAAGCACTAAAAAATTACAGTTGGATTAGAGACCACTAGTCCGCTTGTCTCAAAGTTATTTATCAAATACGCTCTGCTGAGTCCATCTAATTAACTAGCTCAAACCAAGGAGATCAAAATGAAAGACACAAAAGAGACCGTATCCAAAACCAAGGACCAGACACCAGCAATTGATATTGACTCAATTTTAAAGCGTATTGAAGAGTTGGAAGAACGTTGCAATCAGTTAGAGACCACCTTGAAGGACACAGTAACCTTTGATACCCTGGCTGCCCGGTTAACCGGAAAGAAGACTGTAAAAAAAAAGACGAGCCAAGCGCGAATGGTCACCAGAAGAGAAAGCTGCCTTTCATGCAAGAATGGTGGCAGCTCGTCAGGCAAAAGAAAAAGCTCGAAAGGAAGCTGCCAAGGTTGAAGCTAAGAAGAAATAAATCAATCCGATGTCTCGTTATCGGGATTATGTTCTCCCTAGTCCTGTAAATGTATATACCAGGACCAAGGGATTATATTACTTATCAAATATCCAATTGGAGAGTAAAAACGGATAAATGTCGATAAAAATAATAGTGGCGAGGGCGGGACTTGAACCCGCGACACAAGGCTTATGAGTCCTCTGCTCTGCCGACTGAGCTACCTCGCCGATATGTCAAGCGGCAAAATGTTACTATGCCCGGTCATTTTTGTCAATTATTTGTCTCGAAGTGCACCCGCATATTCGTTTAATGCCCGGTAATAGGGCATGATGCTGGGGATGAAATGACGCTCATCCCTGGCGTGCGGGTTCAATCCACTTTGTCCCCAAACAATTCCCTGTCCTCTTGGTGCAAAGCGGGCACTCGTGCCGGGCAGCTTCTTCCCAATTCCAGGTTCGGTTTTAGAGGCTGAGCGAACTGCTTCAATCAGTCGGATTAGATAAGGGTTGTGAGGGTCACAAGCAATGCCGTTCTCCATGACAGACACATTTAATTCGAGCTGGTTAGCGCTGCAATAGGAAGTCAATTCATCGTAAAGCCGATCTAAATCATCTTGAGGGATGGGCCGGATTTCAACACCAAGCCGCCCATAATCGGGGCGAATATTGTATATCCCAGGCTCACCGACTTGAATGAACGGGAAAGTGACCTGTGAGCGCCAGTTATCAGTACCCTTAAGAGTTAAACGGTCTCCGAGCAGCTCGGTAATATCTGAACGAGCTTTAATCAGCACTACAGAGATATCCTTGCCCTGCCCTGCCACACCGGTGTGCCCTTTTTGACCCCTGGCAGAGATTTCAAAGCGCATCACCCCCCTGTTTTCTATGCATATCTCACCCCATAATTCATCTCCCCGCTCACCTGTCCTCTCACCGGCAATAAACAACTCTGGTGAATACCCTTCAGTCTCAAGGATTTTCAGCACATGTGGGCTGCCCATCGGCTCACTCTCACCGTTTTCTTCGTTTCCGACTAACAGCAAATTTATCCCTGGAAGGGACCCACCGCGCTGCATCTGATCTTTCATCCAAACCAGATAAGTGGCCACAACCGTTTTCATATCTGACGCACCCCGACCCCGCAGGTAATCTCCTTCAAGAGAGGGTATAAATTGAGAATCATCCGGCTCTGGAGCTACGACATCAAAGTGCCCCGAGAGCATGACCGGTGCCTGCAGCTGACCATGGAAACCTGCCATTATTGCCGGGTACCTGCTGTGATCGAAATAACGTACCTCAAGACCGTGATTTCTCAGGTAATCGTAAATTAACGTCGCGGCTCGGATAACTTCATCCAGACGTTCTTCATCACCGGCAGTCACGGAGGGGATCTCGATCAATTTCTTGGCTAGATCGACAATTTCGCTGGTCTTATCAGGATAAGCGATCTCGATCATCTCCTCGGGACGAGGCCGGAAACGAATTGGGGGCAGCGGATCGAGGTGGACATCTTCCCGGCAGAATTGGAGCATATCACCTAACTTTTGGCTGTCTGCTCCCAGCGATGGGAATGTTTCCGCAATTGTTTCCACATCGTGCAAGACCTCTTTTTCCCGATCTTCTGCCAATGACTTGAGCAGCTCTAACGGCACAGGTACCTCTTCACAATCTTCAATTGAGTTATCCCCAAGTTCTTTACAAACCTGATCCCTCAACTTCTCAGCCTGGTTAGGACCACCGCTTGCCATTTCTTTCAATGGGATAAGTTCATCTGTCAATCCAAGTAATTCGGCCAGTGTTTCCACTTCAGCTAAAGTCCAGGTTAGAAAATCTCTCATTGATGCTGGTCTCTTGTCCAGTGGGTTCTCTATCTGGGCGTGTATCCCGAATTTTGAGGCTAATTCCTCGTTATTTCTGGCGCGCAGGATATCTTGCCGATCGTATCGATAGGAACCAGCAAATTCCTGGTCAGCATATATTCGGATTAGCAGTAAATGTTTTAATGTAATGTTGGCAACATCCAGCTCTAAAGGATTGCCGCCATCATCGCTGCGTATCTCGACCCGAGCCATGGGTAAGTTGATCCGGGCGAGCAAATTCTGTACCTCGATCTGGTTGATCATTTCATCCAGTGGTTGATCCTGCCCCAAAACGAACAGTCCGCGTCCATACAATTCATGCAATTGATCGCTCGTAAATTCGATCAATCTTTCGACCGGCTCAGCGAATGACCTGGCTCGTGTCGGAGTCCAATTGTTGTTTCCAAAACGGATACCGCGTCGGACCAGGTCATACGAGATATTCAGATAGGATTCAAGTGATTGGTATAAATCCGGAAGGTCTAACTCGATCGGATTCGGAAAAGTTAGATTGCGAATAGAATCGTGTTTCGAGAGGTAAACCACAGGTTGATCGTTTTTTGATCCCGCTCTGAAGGGTGTTGCCGCGCTGGTGGCGATGAAAAGGCAGGCAAAAGCGCGCATCAATCTTGTGGCGGTGATATAGAATTCACTCTTATATTGATCCAGATGCACTGGAGGGTTTGAACCACCGGTTCGATCTGCTTTCGGCAATTGCATATAATCCCATTCGAAAAGTGCATCTGGCAATGAGAGGTTCGTGTGCGTGCCGGTAGTCGCTAAAGAATCACCGTAAAGGTGGATACATTGTTCAAGGTACCTGCGCTTTGCCAAATGCCAGGATCCAGGGATTGAATCAAGACCAACTGAGGTTGGGTAAGGTAAATTACCAGGCCACATATAGAGTCGATCATCGAATTCTCTACCTACCCGGGACAACGAATTGATCAAGATTGCTTCCATCAATCTCGCTTCATAGATGGCAGACCGAGGGCGGAAATATGGCTGGGTCGCCCACTCGATCATCCAATGGAATACCTCCAGCTGGCTGAATTCCCGTAAGCGCGAGGAGATAAAATCTGAACGCAAATAATCGACGAAGGATTGTTGGTCAGGGCCTGACCCTACAGTTAGCAGTGGGTGGAAGCGAGAGTCCAAAAGATTCCACTCGATCTCCAAACCACATAACCCAGTCTCGGGTTTCGCTTTTATGGATGCCTCTCGAGCCAGCATAAATTTTTCGGAAAATTCAAATAACTCAACCATTTTCACTCTTCCAATCCGGGTTTACCATTACGCATTTCGTTCAAACCTGCCAATAATCTTTCAGCCGCGCCAAGTGTGCGTTCAACGGGGGTTGCATAAGAAAATCGGATCCATTGGCCTCCAAATGGAGAGAAAAATGCGCCAGGTACGATCGCCACACCATGTTCCTCAGCCAGATATTGACCTAAAGGTTCAGAATCCACCCATCCACGAGCTTCAAGCCATTCGCCGACGTGGATAAAGGCATAATATCCTTTCCCGATGATATATCTCAATCCTTTTCCATCGAGAAATTGTTTGAGCACCTTTCGACTGGCATTTGTTGGTTCAACAATCGAGCGGCTGGCCTCTTGATACCCCATTTGATAAGCGACCATTGCCACAGCCAGTGAGTAATAGGATGGCATCACGCTGTGAGAGGCGTAGGCGACAATATATTTTGTCACCTCTTCAGAAGCGATCAGGTGGCAGTTACGAATATTCGAAGCTCCCAGGCTTTTTGTGAGACCATCTAAGAACATCAACCTTTTTCGCTCCTCGGCATCGAAGAAACCCAGGAACGAATTTAAGTCCATTGGTTTATCATCCGTTATAAAATGGTACATCCAGTCAAAAAGAACGAAGGCAACACCTGCTTTCAGAGCCGCCTTTGCTAATTGCGCTTGCCTATCCGGACTGATCGTCAAACCAGTCGGATTATCCGGGCAGGTGATCACTAAACCAGCGATTTTTCGTCCAGTCTTAGCCGCATATTCAACACAGGCATTAATTCCCTCTTCTGAGTAAACCCAGCCCTCCTCCGGGTGACCTGGTGCCCACAAAACATTTGCCCCAACTCCATATGGACCCCAGTTGTAGGAGATCCAGGGCACGCGTGACACCACCAGGACATCCCCTTCTCGACCATGCCCCAGAGCAAGCATCGCACGATAAGCCTTCACCAGTGCGTCACGTCCCCCCACAGTGCCAGTGATATTGCCTGGTCCAATTCCGAGGCCGGGATCTAATTTCCAATAATCCTCAATGACAGACTTTCGGAAATCATTCGTACCAAAAGGCATCCCGTATGCTGTGCCATTTTCAACTTGCATTTGGGCTGCACGTTCAAGGATCTCAAGCGGAGTTCCAGGCAAGCTGGCACCTCCATCGCCTTGAGAGGCATCAAAGGTCGGCATACCTGGATTCCTGTCCCGGTAAACGACCAGCGACTTATTGATCAGGAACATTCTTGATGGTGGGATTGGGGTTAACTGTCCAAGGTGGTCGCTCACCGGAACCAAAGTATTCCCCGGAACTGCATAGGTAGGTGTTTCATGAGTAATTGTTTTCTGCATTGCTGACTCCTTAGAAATATCTCTGATCAGTTCAGAATGAATAGTAAAATGCCCCGAAAGGTTCGGGGCATTGGATTATTCTCAGAAAATTGCGATATGGACTGATCCGATTACCGCATTAATAAACCCATGCCCTTGTTGGATGCAGGGTTAGTGTCGGTATGACTGCGGGTAAAGTTTGAATTATTTATCGTGCGCATATTGGGCCAACTATATCACTTGGGTTTAATACCGTCAAGGTAGATTAATTCCCGTTTTTTTTTTTGCAAATTTAATACACAATCTGTTAGAGATGGCGGTCGACGATATAGTTTGACAAATTTACTAATGCCTGGCGTTCAGAGGTCAGTGGCAGTTCATCCAGGGCGTCCAAAGCCTGGTCAATAAATTGCCGCGCTTTGTCTATCGATTTTTCAATTGCACCACTTGCTTGTATTGCTTCAACCAATTGATCTAAATTCTTATTATTAATATTCTTTCCACAAAGAATAAAATCCAAGTTTTGATCGTCAGAGTTTGTTTCACTATAATAAATAGTTGGCAAAGTGACTATACCTTGACGCAAATCATTGGCAACGGGTTTGCCAACTGAGGTTGGATTACCTGTAAAATCCAGCACATCATCGATAATTTGAAAGGCCATACCTATTCCAGATCCGAAGCGCTGAGCTGCATCAAATGTAGACTCGCGCATTGGGCTGAGGATTGCAGGGGCAGTGGTTGCCAAAACAAAAAGTGAACCGGTTTTAGCATAGATTCGTTCCATATACTCTTCATAATAGCCATCATTTTGTCGAGGAAACATTTGGGTGATTTCGCCGTTTACGATCGTCGCTAGGGTTTCTGCAAACAGGTGCATTAATTCAACAGAATCAGTTTGAGCTGCCAATTTAGCTGCACAAGCAAAGATGAAATCCCCTGTTAGAACAGTGGCGCCAGGTGTCCACTGAGCATTTAGAGTTGGGATCCCCCTTCTTAATAAGGCGCCATCGATAAGATCATCATGAACCAGGGTTGCGGTGTGCAGCAACTCAATCGATGCCGCAAGCGAAATTGTTTTTTCCTCATCAGCTCCCAGTATCGCGCCAGTGAGTAAAGCGACAGCGGGTCTAACTCGTTTCCCTCCCGAGGATAGTAAATGTTCCAAAGCAGCCCTCAAATCTGGATGGTGTCCATTGGAAACATCTCGCATCCTCGTCTCAACCTGGAGGATGCTGTTCTGGACAGGTGTGTAGAATGCTGCTGTGGTCAATTGATTATCACCATCCAAACAACCGCCCTGCGTTAGCAGTTGTGATTTCCGTAACAGTATTATAATCTTCTTGATGAAGTTCGGCGATTTTTTCTGCTACCAACTTCACCTTTGCCGGTTCGTTTCGCTTTCCTCGATGTGGGTGAGGGGAGAGAAACGGCGCGTCAGTTTCAATCAATAAATCCTGGAGAGGTAATCTTATCACCAAATCCTGGAGATCTCCTGCATTCCGAAAAGTAACCGGACCTGTTATACCGATGAAGAAATTTAATGTGCCTGCCCGTTCTGCTAACTGCATATCACCTGAAAATGAGTGTAATACACCCGGAAATTCAGCCAACCCAGATTGAGAATGTTCCAAATTTTTTCGCCACTCTTCCAATATATCCAAAACCTCTACCAGCGCCTTTCGGCTGTGAATGATTACCGGTAAATTTAATTCAGCTGCTAAATTAAGTTGTTCCCTAAATATTTGTACCTGCAATTCTCTGGGAGTTTGATCTCGGAAATAGTCAAGACCTATCTCTCCAATCGCAACTACTTTCTTATCAGCGGCCAATTTATGTAATTGGGAAACAGAATTGCTTTTCCACGAAAGGCCGTCATTTGGATGAACACCAACCGCAGCATAAACTTCAGAATATTTCTTTGATAAATTTACCGCGTTAGTACTCGATTCCAGGTTAATGCCTGGGTTCAATAATCGTCCTACACCAGCTTCTCGTGCGCGGGCGATTACCGAATCGCGGTCCTTGTCGAAACTGTTAAGATCCAGATGACAATGTGTGTCGACTAACACTTATTTCAGACCTGCAATCCGGAGACCATCTTCCAAAATGGCAGCGACCTTATCTTGGTCAGTCGTTTCTGTGTAGACTCTGATAATCGGCTCAGTTCCCGAGAAGCGAATGAGCAACCAACCATTCTCACCCAGCGAAAATTTATACCCGTCTTTGGAATTGAGATTGCTGACTTTAAATCCGCCAATAGTCTCCGGATTTGCATTCAATATTCGTTCCCGCCTTGCCTGAGAGTCACCTGTGAAAGGGGTATCGATGCGGTCATAGTAATGCGCACCAACCTTCTCAAAGAGTAAATTGATTAATTCCGAAGGTTTGCATTGCAGCTTGACCATCATGTCTAATATAAATAATCCAGCCAAGATTCCATCACGTTCGGGAACATGCCCATGGAAGGCGTATCCACCCGATTCTTCTCCACCGATCAAGGCATCATGTTCGAGCATCGCTGGCGCGACATACTTAAATCCCACACCAGTCTCAACCACTGGAACGTCATAGATTTTTCCCAGCTTCTTAAGCATGTCTGTTGTGGAAAGGGTTTTTACAATTGGACCACGTTTTCCTCGAACTTCAAGTAGATAATATGCCAGCAAACCAAAGACACGCAACTGGTCAATGAACACACCATTTTCATCACCGACTCCGAGGCGATCGGCATCTCCATCCGTGACGATTAACACATCTGCCTGAACTTCAAGGGTTTTCTGTAAGCCAACATCGACATTGGGAGGAATAGGTTCTGGACGGGTCATTTCTGGATAGATCGGATTGCGGTAATCGTGAATTTCTACTACTTTTGTCGTCCCACCTGCCAATAATTGAGAAAACCAGCCTGCCCCATTACCCCACATTGGATCGATGAGAACAGTCAATCCAGCCGATTTAATGGGTTCCAGATCCACCAAACGATGGATTTGCTCAACATAAGCTGGTTTTGGATCAAAAGATACGATGCGCCCCTCCGATAGTGCTTCAGAAAATTGGACTCGCTTTACATCCACAATTGATTCAGGAATTCGGTGCTCGATATCTTTTAATCCCTCGGGAGCAATCGCACCACCATATCCATTTCGTACCTTAAAGCCATTATCGGACGGAGGATTATGAGAAGCAGTAATATTTATCGCTCCAACAGCACCTTTTTCGACAACAGAATACGAGATCACGGGAGTTGGTGTCGCCTCTTCCGTCAAATAAACAAATATATCATTAGCGACCATCACTTCTGCGCAGGCCGCGGCAAAATTTTCTGACTGAAATCGCTTGTCATAACCAATTACCACCCATTTCTCTTGAAATCCTTTGGAAATTAAATACTCTGCGAAACCTTGGGCACAACGACGGACATTATCAAAGGTATAATCTTCTGCGATCACCGCCCGCCATCCATCTGTGCCAAACCGGATTGTCCCCAACATAAGACCTCCAAACAATGAGAATTAGAACCCGCCTATTATATCAAGGGATAGAATTGTAGGAGGGGAGATTTATTATCTACATTGACCGATATTCCAAATTGGGTTCATTAATTTAAGAATAGTAGAGACCGATCAATAATTTGAGACATGCTATAATCTTGCTTGGTCATCCTAAAAAATAAATTTATCGATATGCAAAATAATTCAATAATCTTCCTGGATTATGCGTCGACAACACCCGTAGATCCCAGAGTGGTGGATATAATGCTGCCCTATTTTGGTCAGAAATTCGGGAATTCATCATCCATACATAAATATGGGCAGCAAGCAGAAGGCGCCTTGGAGGCATCCCGCCAAGTAGTGGCGGACTTTATCGGTTCCAAATCCAAAGAAATCATATTCACTTCCTGTGGTTCAGAGAGTGACAATTTGGCATTGAGAGGAGTTGCATTCGCCGAGCGAAAAAGCCGCGGGGCTGCCCACATATTAATCAGTCCTGTCGAGCACCCCGCAATCTCCAATACCGCTTACCAATTGCAGGAGCTGCACGGGTTCGAAGTCGAGACCATTCCTGTCGATCAATATGGAATGGTTGACCCAGATGAAGTCCAGAAGCGCATCCGCCCGGAAACTGCAATCGTCTCGGTGATCCACGCGAACAATGAAATTGGATCGGTCAATCCAATCGATGAAATTGGGAAAATTTGTCATTCCCGGGGAATCCGCTTTCACACTGATGCAGTCCAAGGAGCTGCTCATCTACCGGTCAATGTCGATACGCTCAATGTTGATTTGATGAGCATCGGAGCTCATAAATTCTATGGACCCAAGGGGGTTGGAGTTCTTTACGTGCGAGAAGGCACTCCGCTTTTTCCATCCCTGACCGGTGGAGGACAAGAAAACAATCTTCGCGCTGGCACCCATAACATTCCATATATAGTCGGTTTAGCGAAAGCATTCGAATTAGCCCAACAAGAGCCTCAAGAACGACTGAGCCACTACTTACCTCTGCGCGACCGAATCATCAATCAAATTCTTGATGAGATCCCATCGGCGAAATTAACCGGCCATCCGAACCTCCGCCTACCAAACCATACGAGCTTTATCTTTCAAGGTGTTGATGGCAATACATTACTAATGATGCTGGATGCCGCTGGATATGCGTGTTCTTCAGGTTCGGCATGCAAAACTGGTGATCCAGAACCTTCGGATGTCTTGCTCGCCCTGGGATTTCCCAAAGAATGGGCATTAGGATCGTTACGGGTTACCCTTGGTCGGATGACGACGAAAGGTGAGATAGAGGGTTTCCTGGAAACATTACCCGGCCTCATTGATCAAGTCCGTGAGTTGATTACTCGGTGAACCCACTTCAGCAAACAGGAAAAAAACGCTGCCACCAAGATTATCCCCCAACCTTCAAAATAAGTCGAAGAGCGATCCACCCATGAAAGTCGTGGTTGCGATGAGTGGTGGAGTTGATAGTTCTGTGGCTGCTGCTCTTCTGGTTGAGCAAGGTTATGATGTCATTGGCATGATGCTGCGCCTTTGGAGCGAATCTGGCACTGGAAACATTAATCGATGCTGTTCTCCTGATGCCATGGCTCAAGCAAAGCGCGTAGCCGCCCAACTTGACATCCCTTTCTATGCCATTGATGCCCAGGATGTTTTTTACAATCAGGTAGTAGTGCCATTTATCGAAGGCTACACGCAGGGCATCACTCCTAATCCCTGCCTGCAGTGTAATCGGCATATTCGCTGGGAGTTTTTGTTGAACCACGCACAGGCATTTGGTGCTCAGTTCATGGCGACCGGTCATTATGCACGCGTGAGAAATCATTCCAACCGCATGCAACTGGTGAAAGCTGTTGATGAGAGTAAAGACCAGTCCTATGTGCTGCACGTTCTCGACCAAGATAAACTCTCAAAGGCATTATTTCCATTGGGAGAATTCTCAAAAAGCGAGGTAAGAAACATCGCCAGAAAGTTCAACCTACCTGTTGCTGATAGACCTGAAAGTCAGGATTTGTGCTTTTTAGGAAATGGTGATTACAGAGAGTTTCTTAAGCGGAATTCAGTTCAAGATCCATCCGAAGGAGAAATTCTCAACTCACAGGGACAAATTCTCGGGAGACATAAGGGACTTGCGATGTATACTATTGGTCAACGTCGGGGATTGGGATTATCGTCTCCAGTTCCATTGTATGTAATTGAGAAAGATCTAAGGGTAAACGCTTTGATTGTTGGCCCCAAGGAAGAGTTGGATCAACAAAGATTATGGGCAAAAAATGTGCATTGGGTGTCCATTGAGCCGCCGACGAAACCAATTCAGGCGCAGGTTAAGATTCGCTACAAGTCAAGCGAAGAACCAGCTATCATAAATACAATTGAGGGTAAGTCCGTCGAAGTGAAATTTGATCATAAAATCAAAGGCATCACTCCTGGTCAAGCAGCAGTCTTTTATGATAGTGATATTTGTTTAGGTGGTGGAATAATTGAGGCAAGTGATTAACCAATAAGATAGGAAGGTTTTTATGTGCGGAAGATTTACCCTGACCGTCGATCCAGGTCAACTTCAGGAAGCATTTCCCTGGGTCGATATTCCAGACGAAATACCCCGGCGGTACAACATCGCTCCGTCTCAACCTGTGGCAGTAGTTCCAAATGATGGTCAAAACCGGGTTGACTTCTTCAATTGGGGACTGATTCCTTTTTGGGCAAAAGACCCCAAAATTGGCAATCGTATGATTAATGCTCGCTCAGAAACCCTAACAGAAAAGCCTTCATTCCGGGGTTCTTTCAAATACAAACGCTGTCTTGTGCTCGTAGATGGTTTCTATGAATGGCGCAAGGAACCTGGCACACAATCAAAAACACCTATTTATCTACGCTTGAAGAATATGGCGCCTTTTGCTTTTGCTGGTTTGTGGGACATCTGGCATTCAGATGACGGCTCAGAGATTCGCACTTTTACCATTATCACTACAGAACCCAACACCTTGATAATGGAGATTCACAACCGGATGCCAGTTATCTTGCCACAAAACACATATAGAGATTGGCTAAAGGAAGGAGAAAATGATCCTGATCTATTGAAATCATTTCTTCGTCCGTATCCCAGCGAGGAGATGGAAGCTTTTCCCGTCTCTAGACATGTCAACAGTCCCCAAAACGACACACCAGAATGCATCATCCCAGTTGAATAGGTCACATAAATGCGCATAGGATTCATTGCGACACGCTTACATGGCACAGACGGTGTTACTCTCGAAGTTGAGAAATGGGCTAAAATCTTATCGGGGTTAGGTCATGAAATCTATTATTGTGCGGGCGAGCTTGGTGGCTATGCGAAAGACGGGGTTTTAATCCCCGAACTGCATTTCGCTGACCAAACTGTCTTTGCCCTCAGCCTAAGGGCGTTCGGTAATGACCCCGAAGAAGATGGAGATGTATTAGCGGACCAAATCTACAGCCGGGCCGATGAGATGCGGGCTCCTCTACGCAGCTTTATCCGCTCGAACCACTTGGATTTGATCATCGTCCAAAATGCACTAACCATTCCCATGAATTTGCCGTTAGGCGTCTCACTAACAGGCCTCATCGCTGAGTTGGGAATCGATACCATCGCCCACCATCATGACTTTTTTTGGGAGCGCCAACGCTACCAAACCAATGCCATCCTCGATTTATTGGATACCGCTTTCCCTGCAAAACTCCCCAACATCCAGCATGTAACGATCAATTCAATCGCCAAAGCGCGCCTGAGCGCTCGCAGAGGTATTTCTTCTATTGTCATTCCGAATGTACTTGATTTTGCCACCCCCCCACCTAAAATTGATAATTTCAATCAGGAATTTCGTTCGAATCTTGGTCTGCATGAGGATGATCTATTCATCTTGCAACCAACCAGGGTAGTCCAACGCAAAGGCATTGAGATGTCAATCGAAATTGTGAAGCGATTGGATCTTTCCAAGCCACAATTATTCATCTCGCATCGATCGGATGATGAGGGTTTGTCTTACTGGCGTTGGTTAAAACGGGAAGCTTCTGTTATGGGTGTTGATGTCCAATTGATAGATCATTTAATTGGACCAAATCGGGGGACCATTAATGGACACAAGATTTACTCCCTGTGGGATGCTTTTCTCAACACGGATCTAATCACATACCCGAGTCTCTATGAAGGCTTTGGAAATGCACTCCTCGAGTCAATCTATGTCAAGAAATTGATAATTCTCAATCGCTACCCGGTGTACAATGCAGATATCAAGCCCATCGGATTCAAATTCGTTGAGCTAGATGGTTTCGTCAATGAAAAAAGTGTACAGGAGACTCGCCACCTGATGAACGCTCCCGAAGAAGTAAGAGTAATCACGGAAAAGAATTATCAATTGGCAAAAGAGCATTTCTCCCTCGAGGTACTTGAAGCGAAACTAAAGGATTTACTCTCTAATTTCTAACAACTTCAGACCAGGAGAATTTATCAATGAACATTGGGCAGAGAGTTGGAATCATATCCACAAGATTGGCCGGAACAGATGGTGTTTCTCTCGAGACTGCTAAATGGGTCAAAGTCCTAGCATCCTTGGGGTACGAATGCTTTTATTTTGCTGGAGAGTCTGAATGGCCTGAAGATCGGACTTATTTATTACCTGAAGCTCATTTCAATCAACCTGATATAAATGAATTAAACCATGACCTGTTTGATGATTTCCATAGACTGAAAGAGACTTCTTCTGGAGTCAGTCGACTAAAAAAGCATATCAAGTCTCATTTACACAAATTTATTGATCAATTTTCTCCTGATGTCCTGATCGCTGAAAATATCCTCTCAATCCCCATGAATATCCCCCTTGGGCTTGCCCTTACCGAAGTGATCGTCGAAGCAAACATTCCGACCATCGCCCATCATCACGACTTCAGCTGGGAACGAGAGCGGTTTGCAATATCTGGGGCTGAGGACTATTTAAGAGCTGCATTTCCTCCGACCATAAGGCAGATCCGCCATGTTGTGATCAACTCATTTGCCCAACAACAACTGGCCTTGCGAACTGGTTTAAGCTCGACTTTAATCCCAAATGTCATGGAATTCAGAAATCCCCCACCGGAATTGGATGACTATACGCTAGACATGAGAGAAGAGCTCGGAATTGACCAGGATGAACATATCCTCTTGCAACCCACCCGCATCGTTCCCCGAAAAAGGATCCAACTCTCACTTGAGTTAGCTCGGCGGATCGATCGGAAATGTGTTGTTTTGATCTCCCATGAATCAGGTGATGAGGGCAAGAAATATGAGGAATACTTGCGCGAGTTAGCTCAATTTCTCGGTGTGAAAGTGATCTTCGGAGCAGACCGTTTTGATTATATACGTGGAGTTTCATCCGCGGGGAAGAAGATCTATTCACTGGAGGATGCGTATCTTCAAGCTGATTTTGTAACATACCCATCCAAAATCGAGGGATTTGGGAACGCTTTTCTGGAGACCGTCTATTACCGGCGACCGATCGTGATGAGCACCTATGAGATATTCAAAACCGATATTCAACCCAAGGGTTTTAAAATTATCGGCTTCGGAGATTATATTGACAACGGTTGCATCACCGCTTCCCGTCAAATTCTTGCTGATCCTGCCCAGGCGTCAGCTATGACTGAAACCAATTTTGCAATTGGTCAACGTCACTATTCTTTCAATATATTAGAAAATCTTTTAACATCATTATTGAACGAATGTCTAGGTGGTTGAACCTATGCCAATATGATTCCAAGAAAAGAAATCGGCACGAAATATACCGATCTACTCGAAGTCTATTTCGCCAAAGCGAATCAGAAAAGCTTCGGTATACCTGGAATTTTTCGTTACGCAGTGGAAAGATTCTCGCAGATGCGCGCTGTTGAAGGCTCTGCCAGTATTGCCTTCTTTACAATCTTTGGATTGCCCCCATTGCTAATTGTAATTGTCACCGTGGCGAGTTATTACTTAGAAATCCCCGACATCCAAGAACAGATCATCCAAGTTGTTGAGGAAATACTCCCCATACCCCCAGATCTGATAATTGAATTTCTTGAAGGAGTTCTCAACCAGCGTGGAGCAGTTGGAATCATCGGTTTAATTGGTTTAACCTGGGCTGGATCGGGTGTATTGATGTCATTAACTGCGAATATAAATCGAGCTTGGCCCACCGCAAAAATCCGCAATGTTGTGGAAAAAAGATTGGTTGCATTCCTGATGATAGGGGCATTTATTTTATTCATCGCCGCAACCTCTGTCTTATCGACCATTCTCGCGTTTTTCACCCAACTTGATCTACCATTTACACCCATCAGCCCGCCTGTTGGTATACTGACAGATATAATACTCTTCTCACTAAGATTTATCCTATTCCTGGCGCTATACTTCTTCGTGCCAAAAACGAGAGTAAAGAAACGAGCTGCATTTTGGGCGGCTGTATTTGCATCGATTGCCTGGGAAATAACCGCCTATGGTTTTAACTGGTACTTCCAAAGCGGCCTTGCAAACTATAATTTCTTGTATGGCTCTCTGGGAACACTGGTGGCGCTTATGTTTTGGATCTATTTAGATTGCCTAATTCTGGTTTTTGGGGCTTATCTTAGCGCAGCTATTGTGAATCACAATAATCTTGGCGATAGTTAGAAGCCCTTCTCAAGAAAACGATTACAAGCGATGCGTATATCTATTCTCCATTATGCGGCCCCACCCATTGTGGGCGGTGTTGAAAGCACAATATATCACCATGCCCGTCTTTTAGCGCAAGATGGATATCAGGTATCCATCATCGCTGGAAGAGGAGAGTCTATCAATACTCAAATCCCTTTCATCCTGGTGCCTGAGATCGACTCTCGTCATCCTCAAGTAATTGAAGTTGGTCAAGTCTTGGCCGCCGGCAAAGTCAATGAAGAGTTTATCGGACTTCGCGACAAACTCTATCAAGCATTGATCTCAAATCTCGATAGATCGGATGTTCTGATTGTCCATAATGTGATTACACTTCACAAGAATCTTGCGCTCACCGCGGCATTGAAGCTAATCTCTGAACGGCAAAAGCCGCTCATGCTTGCCTGGTGCCATGATTTCGCCTGGCAAGATAATCTCTATATACCTGATTTACACCCTGGATACCCATGGGATTTACTGAAGACTCCTTGGCCCGGAATTCGCTACATAACGGTTTCTGATCACCGCCGGCATAGGTTAGCTGAACTACTGAATATTCCAGACTCAACAATCGAAGTTATTCCCCCGGGGATAGATGTATTTCAATTTCTCAATCTCTCTCCTATCACCCAAGAAATAGTTCATCGGCTGCAGCTATTAGATTCAGATCCGTTGGTTCTACTCCCCGCGCGCATCACCAGAAGAAAAAATATCGAATTCGGTATCCAGGTGATAAAATCGTTAATAAAAATCTACCCGGATGTATCCTTAGTTGTAACCGGTCCGCCTGGCCCTCATAATCCCAAAAATATCGTCTATCTTAATTCACTACGGACTTTAAGGGAGGAACTGCAGGTTGAATCGAACGTCCATTTCCTGTACGAGTTTAAGGGTGAAGACCAAATATTGAAAATACCTGATGAGATAATTGCTGATTTATATCGATTAGCAGATATTATAATATTTCCTAGTCACCGGGAAGGATTTGGGATTCCAGTCCTCGAAGCTGGGTTGGCAAGAACTCCAATATTTGCTGCTGATATACCGTCAGTGAGGGCAAGCAGCAGCGGATTGATAAATTTATTTAATCCGAATGGTGATCCACAGATAGTCGCCAACGATATCCATAATTTCC
>SDBV01005244.1_pt1 | contig 18345 bp, 18 predicted proteins | sample 2277081 | NCBI WGS metagenome assembly SDBV01 (sample SAMN10402039, study PRJNA504765) | marine sediment metagenome | isolation source: marine sediment core GS10_PC15, 223 cmbsf | place: Arctic Ocean: Southern Knipovich Ridge | collected 2010 | reverse complement strand
TGAATGACTACTTGGCCACCTATAGGCCTTTCTTCCCTGTAAACCAATGCTATTTAAGGTATTAAACATTAAAGGTATTTAAAATATAAGTGAATTAGGTTTTATGTGGTATATGAATTGCTTTAAAATAATTATGGCATCTAATAGAATTCATAAACTGAGGCAAAAAGATTTTGTTGATAAATGATAAAAAGGATTCTAATAGTTGATGTGGTTTTGATGAGTAAAAAAAATTATCTGTCTGTTTTAAAGGGATATTAAGTCGAATGGTCTATTGGCTTCTTATTTGAGGCCATTTCCTTATCCGCATCCATAATGCCCACTGAAACCACTAATTTTAAGGCATTTTCAATACTTATATCCAATTCCTTAACAGCTGACGGCTTCACAAAGAGCAGATAGCCTGATGTAGGGTTAGGACTTGTAGGAACAAAGATGGATAAGTATTCTTCATTATTGAGCAACTTTGATCCTGTAATGAAACCGATTACCTGCATCTTTCCGTCGAGAAATGGCACGGAAACGACCTTTTCATAAATATGCTCGCCTGAATCAGTAAGGAGTGAAACCATCTTCTTCATTGTGTGATAAATTGGCTGAACCATGGGGATGGAGAAAAGAATTGATTCAACGGCAAGCAGTAACTTCTTTGTGATAAAATACTTGCCAAGGAGCCCAACAATGTAGAACAGCAGGAGCGTCAGGAATACTGCAATAATGTTGATAACCCAGGGCAGGTAAGTTACTTGTATATTGATTTTCTGGAAGAGTATGGTAACAGCAGGTGAAAGCGGATCAGCAAGGACATTAAATACAAAGCGGATTATTAAAAAAGTCAGATACAGCGGGACGATAATTGCCAGGCCAGTTAAAAGCGTCTTTTTTATTGAATGCTTAGGTTTTTTCATTATATGTTTTCCCATCGTATACTTTTTTGAGAATATTTAAAAACTGATTCCACAGCACATGACAGAACTTACGTAATTTTACAGGTTTTTGATGATAAATTCTATCGTGAGGCACAATATCCCTCAGTCAAACATAAATATCTGTACTGCCTGTGCCTTGCATCCTTTATCTTGCATTGTGCATACTGTATAGCGTTTCAATCTAACTTCTTTCTTTAATTATTTGCAATAACTTATCAAAAGAAACAGTCTTTACTCCGAGGGTGCTTGCTTTCCTTAGTTTTGTGCCCGGGTTTTCTCCTGCCACGATATAATCCGTCATGTATTTAACTAATTTCAATAGACAATTATAATTCAAATGATTTTACTTCGGAAGGATTAAAGTAGTATGCATCTACTTCATCAAAGTAACCGCAAATAAACTCATCTAGAGTCCTCCCTGTTCTTACAGAAAGCATAAAAGCATATAAAAATACTTGTGTTATTGCTTTTTTTTCTTTATATGCTTTTGGCTTGTAATCCCAAACATTAATTTTTCCATTTTTCTCATATCTTAAAATATCTATATGTCCAGTTAATGCCTCATACGTTTTAAAAACATTATAATAATCCTTAAATTCTCCTGATTCTATCCATAGAGGAATTTCACAAGCAATTGTATTAAAATCATTCTCAAGCATATATTTCTCTAAATTTTCATGTCTACTATTACAAGGATTAAATGATCGGCTTTCTTTTGCAATATTTATAAGTTCATGCTCTGTATTGTGAATAAGAGGTACATCAATTTCCGTAGTTATACCAGAAACATGAAAGTCACTTTCCAAGAATAAATGATTTGGACAATCTGTAAAGAGGAGATTCAAATAAGCTTCGATACTCTTTGGTAGTGGTGGATTATTAAGTGATAGTCTATATCGTATAAAAAAAGTATCACGACGCTTAAAAGAATGAGTTTTAATTTTATTATTATGAAGCTGCTCATCCTTGTATGAATAAAAAATACCATGTCTTGATAACCTGAACGGATTTGCTGAAGAACTTCTATTCCTTGTTAAAATATTTTGAACTGTCTTAGTAGCTTTTTGCTGATCCTTCTTAGGCCAAAGCACTTCTTTTATAAAATCTCTTATTATTTCTGATTTTCCAGAATCAATGGCTATACACTTAAAAGTTATAGTTGGGAATAATTTATCAAAATTAGGCAAGCTAAGCTTTGCTGGCATTAGTTCATAAACATCAACTGAAAAATTAGAAGAAAGACTGTTATAAATCTCTCTGAATTTAAATGCAGTTGTATTATTGGTCGAATCATAAATCATGACAAACATATTTGGTTTTTCTATTTTATCTGATATAAGTCTTTTAAAATGCTCCAATATAGTATCATCCAGATATTCTATGGCTTCTTCTTCACTTTTCTTATAATGATGTGAGATAGAACTAATTAAAAATCTTCTTGCCTCATCTACTAAAATAGGAAGTTCTGGCTCATCCGCTTTGATATCTAAAACACCAAAGTCTCCATATCTTAAAAAAGTAAACAACCTTCCTTGAGTAGTAAAAATACGTTTTTTCTGAAATCTCTCTTTATAGTTTGTAATATCTATTTTAATTTTAGCAGTCCAATTTTTTTTAAAGATGGAGATAGTTTCGTCTTCTCCTATATTCAATTTAAATTCTGGAGGTGATTTGATTTGTATACTAAATTTTATTGCATGCAATGCATTACTCCATTGTTCATATGCTTTCTTGGAATCATAAAAAATATCCCCCTCTTCAAACTGAGAGTGCGCAATGGCATCACTAAATGCTTGCGGTATTGCCCACTGGAAACCTTCAATAAATTCCATTCTATTAAGTGGGATATTCTCCTCTGACCTCTTTGAACTTTTATCACCCATTAAAGTTCATTCCCTTCATCTCATATTTTAGAAAACATATCATCTTTTATTCACAAAATCATTTCTCTTCTACTTGCTCTTTACTCAATTCCATCAATTCATTATAAGAAATAGTATTAACTCCTAATTCTTTAGCTTTTTTAAGTTTTGATCCTGGCTTTTCTCCAGCTATCAAATAATCAGTATTTTTTGAAATAGATTTTGAGGTACGTCCTCCCAGGCTTTCAATATACTGCTCTATTTCCATTTTTGGCTTATGCAATGTTCCAGTTATTACAAAAATAAGACCGTCAAAAGGTAGTTTTTTTGTTTTTTCTTCTTCTGATTCTGACTTTTCAGTTCTAAAATCCGGATTAGATAAATCTAACCCAAAATCTTTCATAGATTTTAAAGTATTAATATTTGCCTGGTCATTAAAAAATACAGATACTGAAGTAGCTACTTTTTCACCAATTTGTTCGATTTTTTTGAGGTCCTGAATCTTTACCTCATATAAATCATCAATAGTTGCAAATTTTCTCGCCAATAACTTAGCAGAATATTCTCCTACATAATTAATACCTAAAGAATATATGAATCGGGAAAGGGTAGTCTTTTTACTTCTTTCTATTGAATCTATAAGATTTTGAGCTGATTTTTCTGCAAATCTTGGTAGTTTAAGAAGTTTCTCTTTTTCCAGTCTGTATATATCTGAAAAGTGATGAACAAGCCCTTCAGAATATAACAACTCTACATTTTTTTCACCAAGACCCTCTATGTCCATCGCAGCCTTAGAAGCGTAATTCCTCATCTTTTCCTTGGCTTGTGCACTACAATTCAATCCTATACATTTGAAAGCTACTTCACCTTCTTCTCTTATTACAGTTGAATCACACACAGGACATTTCCGCTCAAAGTAATAGGGCTTTTCTCTTCCATTTCGTTTCTCAGTCATAACTGCCACAACATGAGGAATAACATCTCCCGCTCGTTCAACCTCAACAAAATCTCCAATTCTAATATCTTTCCTCTGAATCTCATCCCAGTTGTGCAATGTAGAGCGGGATACTGTTACACCGCCTATTTTTACCGGTTCAAGCATGGCAACAGGTGTAATAGTGCCTGTTCTTCCAATACTTGCAATTATCTTCTTTATTTTAGTCGTGCCCTGATGGGCTGGGAATTTATATGCTATTGCCCATCGGGGCTCCCTTGTTTTTAAGCCGAGAAGACCTTGTAGCCTGAACTCATTGACCTTTACTACAGAGCCGTCAGTCTCAAAACGGAATTCTTTCCTCTTTGCTTCAATCTCTCTAATGACAGCAATTACTTCATTAATCCCCTTGGCAAGCCTGACATTAGCAGGGACAGGGTAACGCGCCCTCTCGAGCCATTTGATAAATTCCCACTGGGTTTTTAAATCCATGCCTTTGACAGCGCCAATGCCATAACAGGCTATGTTAAGCTTTCTTGATGCTGTTACAGAAGGGTCAAGCTGTCTCACAGAGCCTGCAGCAGCATTTCTTGGATTTGCAAAGAGGGATTCTCCATTCTTGTCCCTTTGCTGATTCAGGCGTTCAAAATCATTAATATCCATATAGATCTCTCCGCGGATATCAATATCCTCTGGAATTTTGTCCACACCTTCAATTCTGAGAGGTACAGACTTTATTGTTTTAATATTAGGGGTAACATCCTCTCCCTCATAGCCGTTACCCCTTGTTGAGGCCTTGTGGAGAAGTCCGCCCCTGTATGTCAGTTCAATAGCAAGCCCGTCATATTTTGGCTCAACAGTGTATATAATTTTATCGTCAGATTTGAGAAATCTTTTAATTCTCAGGGCAAATTCCCTTATCTCATCCTCTGAAACAGCATTATCAAGGGAGAGCATGGGCTGCTTATGTTTTATTTTTTTAAACTTATCAGTTGGGGGTGCTCCAACACGCCGGGTTAGGGAATCAGGCAGGACAAGACCATGGTTTTCTTCAAGTTCCTTCAGACGTCTGTAGAGCAGGTCATACCCCTCGTCAGAGATTACAGGGGAGTCAAGCACATGGTACTGATAGCAGTGGAAGTTAAGCTCTCTAACGAGCCTTTTTATCTCCTTCTTTATAGCATTAGGTGTCTTTTCCATGATTTTCTACAAGTTTCACGAGAAACCTCAATGCTGATACAGAGGCTTCCTCTTTGTTTGCATTTCTGTTTCCTTTTAATCTTAGTTCATACGAAATGGTTTTTCCCCGTGTGCTTACCGCCATATAAACAAGTCCCTGCTCTTTGCCTTCTAGCACATCAGGACCAAGGTTTCCGGTGGTGGCAAGCGAATAATCTGTTCTTGCAAGCAAACGAACCTTTTCAGCCATTTCCCCTGCTGTTTCTTTACTCACTGCTCCATAGCGAAGGATGGTATCAGCCGCGATACCGAGAATGCCTTTTTTACTATCTTCTGAATAAGGGACTATTCCTGCCATAAAGAAGTTGCTTGCCCCTGGCAAGTCCGTAAGATAACTGCTTATAAGACCGCCTGTGCATGATTCGGCGACTGAAAGGGTCAACTCTTTATCTTTGAAGAGCCTGTGAACTTTTTTTATGACCTCCAAGTCCGGTTGTTTCATCAGATATGATTGTAACATTTCAAGGGAAAAACGTGAATGTCATTTGGAAACAGGTAACGGAAGGCAGGGGTGTGATTTTCCGGCTCTGCCAGGGGATAATTTTAAACAAAATACTCCCTTTTGTTTAATGCATTAAAGAAAGTACCAGAAACAATTAATAACTTCTGCAAGATGTCTCTGAGCAGGGTAGTTATGCTAAAATAATAAAATTGTATTATATATATTTGCAGGTCTGCAAATCTGACCCCATTTACCATGACCCTATATTTTAGGTTTGACCCCAAATCTGCGGCGCACGCGATATGCGCCATCTAAAAAAGTTTTAAGAAAGGAGTGCTAACATGGCATCCATCAAGATGATCACTGAAGAAGAGGCTACAGGTAAAGTCAAAGATATATATGAGGAGATCAAGTCTCAGCTTGGAATTGATTTTGTTCCAAATATGTATAAGATTATGGCTCACAAGCCTGATTATTTAGAGACGACCTGGAACAAAACCAAAACAATTATGCATGACAAAAAAGGCAAACTTGACAATTTAACAAAGGAAATCATCGCAGTGGCAGTATCCGCCACGATGGGATGTAAATACTGACTCGAAGTTCATACTTCTGCGGTGCGGAAGTTAGGACTGGATGATGAAGGTATTCTTGAATTGATGGCAGTTGTTGATTTGTTTAGTGGGTTCAATAAATTGTTGTTTGGATTACAAGTGGAAATGGATGAAAAACCCTGGTATGGCTGAGGTTAAGAGACTGAATGCCGTGAGCATTCACTAATTTACAACACAAATAGACATTTATGCAAAATGCAATTGGGGTTAAGTCTGGAATTATTAGTTATTATATTCATCTCCTTTATTAACCTGCCGAATTAAATAATTTCTTCAACATCTTATAGTTCAAGACCCCATGACCTATGTTATCTCAGCTTCATTTTGTGAAATGTGTAGACCTGACCCCTCCGTCGTTAGAAGATTCTCTTAATTAAGTTTTTAAAAATTAATTTTTGTTTAAAGATTATATTAACGATTCACGGTTCCCGGTAATGTACCTGATAGTATCAACTATATCAAAAATTAAGCTAATACTGGTTAATAGCAACGCTACTCCCATCCATATTCCAAATGGATCATCAAAACCTATATTTGAAAAATTTCTCATCAAAAAATAGATCGCAATCAACCAAGGCGCATGCATGAGTCCCATTAAACGAGTCATCCCTTGTGTTTTATACATAATTACACCGATGGCAAAACTAAGCACTGTTGTAATAAACATTACTTGTGCTTCAACATGGCTTATATAAAATAACGGAAACATCATATTGGACATACCCAGTATCATTAGCCAAAGCTGTATCATAATCGGTAGCTTTCTGAGTCCCCGCATAAAATCAATGACTGGTTTCATTTTAATCTTTTCAATTATGCTGTGAAGGTAAATAATTTAAGCTTCTAACGTCCAAGCTCACCTGCCGCAATGAAGCATAGCGTAATTGCGGTCAGGTAGCGCCTTGTCAGCCATTTATTCAAGTAGCATTAATTAATCTGATTTTTCCTGCTGCATCTCAATAATGATGAAGTGCGCCTTATCGGAGGCAAGTGTAAACTCCATATCGGCCTGGCCGTATATCTTCAATGAATCACGCTCTTTTAAAGAGGGATATTGATTAATATTTATGCTTCCTTCAAAGCAGAAGATATATGCCTGGCGACCTTCGTTAAGAATGAAGGATATACTCTTATCTTTTACTGTTAATTCAGATACATAGACATTAATATCCTGACAAATATAAAGCGGGGCAAGGTCTTTGTTTTTTGAACCGGATATAATTTGTAATAATTTATTGCTTCTGTCTTCGAAAGAAAATTTATGGAGATTATATCTAACAGGTAGATTTTTTGTCTCCGGTAAAATCCATATTTGAAGAAAACGGCACCAATCATTCTGCTCATTAAGCTCAGAATGCGTCACGCCCGTCCCGGCTGAAATACACTGTACATGTCCACGACTAAGAACTTCATGGTTACCAGCACTGTCACGATGTGTAAGTTTCCCGGCAACTATATAACTGAAGATTTCCATATCACGGTGAGGATGAGTACCAAAACCGCTATCAGGCTTTACATCATCATCATTTATTACTCTTAAAACTCCAAAATTCATATTTTTAGGATCATAATAACCGGCAAACGAAAAATGAAAATATGTATTCGCCGGATGCATATCACCAGCCTCTAAATAATGAAGGTCTTCAGTATTTATTTTTTTGTATTTTTTCATCATCCAAAAATGAAAAGAAATTTTGCGTTTATGATGAACTTGGCTTTGTTATTTAAAAAATCACTTCCGCCAACATTAAAAAGGCTACAAAGATAAAAAGTACGCCTAAGCTGCGTTCCAGAAAGTGTTGAGAAATACGGCTGGCAACTGATGATCCAAGTTGTGCGCCAATGACAACCCCGGGCACTGTGAAAATGACTATACTGAAAACTATATTCAGGACTTCCTCTCCTGCCCGGGTAAATTGTATAAAATATCCGGTAGCAGCTGACAGAGCAGTGAGGGCTACTATGAAAACACTTGTGGCAACAGACACTTTACTTGGCACACGACAGCGTTGGAGGAGAAAGTAGCCGTTGAGTTCGCCCAGCCCTGTAGAAATCATGCCTACAAATAGTCCTCCCACCCCGGCTATAAGCCGACCTTCATTTTTATTGCACACAGTGTAACAGATTTTCTCATTATCAGTTGTGCTGAGACAAGTCTTTGCCTTATCTCCTCCATACTCTTTCTCTATCGCTGTGTCCATCCGTGCTATATCCTTTTGTTCCGGTGTACGGAGAAAACTGAGAGCTACAACAAACAACCCCACACCAAATACAATCTTCAAATAGACAGGATCGATATGTCCGCTAATCCATGTACCAGCCAGGGCCATGGGAATTGTTATCATTAAAAGGTTTATTCCCAACCGATAGTCTATGAGACGTTTATTAGCATAAGCATATAGCCCGCTGGCAAAACCAAAGACTTCGGTAATCAATCCCGTGCCGATAGCAACTTCAGGGGATAATCCGAGTGCCAGCATGAAAATAGGTGAAAAAAAAGTAGCACCGCCTACACCAGAAGCCATTGCAGTGGTTGCAATCAGGATAGATACTGGCAGCATATACCAGAATTGTAATGTCATTAAGCGTCTTTCATCATTTTAAGATTAATTTTATTTCTTAATATTAGATCCGGAATAATTTTTCTTCCTTTTACGCCATTAAAGATTATTAGAGGTGACTTTTGGAAGCAGGCGTCCAAAATATTTCACTTGAATCCCTTTAAGCCCTTTTCTGTCATAATACCAGCAGTAATCTATAAAATACTTACGAGAAGTCTGTTTATTTTAGCACAAAATCTATACACTATTGCCATAAACATGAAAAGAGGTCCCCAAATAAAAATTATCATTTTTATTGCCCTGATTGTTGCTCTTTACCTTATCCATTTCATTTGGGACATTACGTTTTTTTTTAATCCTGAGAGAATGCAAGTCATGCTAAATAGTGCAGGGGCGTTCGGCCCTCTCCTCTACATGTGCATGATGGCTTTGGCGGTCGTGGTCAGCCCTATTCCCAGTCTTCCCCTTGATATCGCAGCCGGTGCGGTATTCGGACCTCTTCTCGGGACTCTCTATTCGGTTGTCGGTGGACTGGCAGGTGCGGTTGTAAGCTTTCTGATCACAAGGTTCCTGGGGCGTGATGTACTGGAACGGTTCCTGGGCGGGCATATCAATTTCTGCACACAATGCTCTGACAAGCTCCTGTCAAAAGTAGTATTTATTTCCCGGCTTGTGCCTTTTATATCATTCGATATTGTCAGCTATGGCGCAGGGCTCACCAAGATGTCGCTCAGGACATTCACGATAATGACTTTCTTAGGTATGATACCAATGACATTTGTCTATAACTCTTTCGGCGCTGTTTTCATTGTTCATAAAGGCATTTCCATAGTGTTGGGTGTCTGCATGGTTGTGTTCTTCTTCATCCTTCCGCGGTGGATGGAAAAACACAAGCCGCTTTCTTTCGATAAATATTTCGGACAACACACTAAACAGTAATATATGCACTCACAAGGCAAAAGTGCGGTAAAATCTATTTCAGTATCTTTGATTCCGGGTATTTCTTCTGCCATTTTCCCCACTGACTATCTTCAGATGAAACTTTTGGAAGTACTCGTCCGAAATATTTTCCCTGAATTCCCTTGAGTCCGTTTCTGTCGGGATACCACAGGCTTCCGCTCTCCTTATCATACAATACAAAGGTACTTTTATATGTCCAGCCGGAAGGTACAATCGTCAAAATCTTTCCATCTATCCGGCGGCTGTACACAGCCGCTAAATCCTGCAGCGGTCAATAACCTACAGCAATCGGTTCTGAACCTATTTTGCTGTTTGCTATTTCATGTCTGCTAAGTTTGGGAATAGAATAAGCTTTAGCTTCATGACCATCTGCAACTCCAAGAATGCGAAGGTTTGAAGAAACATTGTCAGTCTCATCGCTCAAATGTGCGTCATCAAGCGGTTTAAAATAATTTCTTCCCATACCATACTGGAACCCTTCCGGCTGAAAACCAATTGATTCCGCCTGAGATACATCCCAACGTTCGCCCGTTTGATCGACTATATAAACCTTTCCGCTTTCTTTAACGACAAAAGAAAAGGCATTACCTGTGGCTATAAAACAGATAATCCCCAATACAATAAATTTTGGAAGAATAATTTTCTTTAATGATAAATTTGTACTTCTCATTATTTCTCTCACATCCTCCTTCCTGCAAACCTCGTTAAAAGGTGTCGCGTGTTGGTGGCTTTAGACCACCGACTGCGACAGATTTATTTCATCGAAGGTTTTCTTTTAACGGGGTAAATTGTTTTCAAACTGACAGATCAGGCTTTATCATGTTTCATGTCAGCCTTCGCTTCGGACAAAAACCCGGTTCTATTTATTATATGCTTTTCTGTATATATATCAGAACTAATAGTATTTATCAATGAAAAATGTTACTAAAAAATATAATTTTGTGATGTGGATCACTGATTATACACAAATCTACTTGTATCATAAGAATATTTTCATGTTAAAATATTGTTCTTTGGAAATTTTTAGAGTTCAAGTGTTTCCGAGAAGATAAACCATGGGAAACCAGAGGGTACAAAGCCAGGGCTGCCTTTTTAGGAAGCAGTTTTTTTATATTTTTTATTATTGATAAACAATCTCAGTTAATAAACAACGTTTTAAAGGATACTTTCTAAAAAAAAGTAAACCGCTCAAAAGCAGGAAATAAGGCTTGTTTTATTCCTAAACCTTTGAAGGGAGGTAAGAACGCTTAGATGATAAGGCATGTTTGGTGGCTATACAGGAAAACAGCAATGGGGCCAGTTGCTGAACAGCCTAAAAAAATTATGGCCCCAAGAAATCAATTACAAAAGGAGGGTGTTATGTCATTTTTATACGAGAGGAAGATAAGGAAGTGTTTTATCTATGCGTTAGCATTATTGTTAGTGCTGGCTTATACTTTTACGGGATGGGTATCTGTCCAGGCATATGATACTATTTCATATGCAGAAGAACCATTGGAACCGGAAAGAGCAAATGGAAGCCCACACAAACCGGACCATCCCGACCATCCGGAACACCCTGACCATCCGGAACACCCTGACCATCCGGAACACCCGGATCACCCGGATCATCCGGATCACCCATAGGGAAGTCCGTTCAGACAACAAATGGGGTCACGTCCCTGTAAAGCTTTGTAACGGGGAGGTTAATTTTTCTGTACTTCGATAAGCTCAGCATAAACGCTTGTGTAGTGCTTAGGAAGACCATGTGTATCTTGTAATGTCTGTGCTGCCAAAGTATTCAGTATCAACATTGATGGGATACCTAAAGGGGAAGCCATCCCTGAGACTTTTCAGATATATGACAAATTGGGTAAAAGATACTGGGGAAGGCATCTTTGGGCAAGAGGATATTGTGTGAGTACTATAGACCTGAAGGAAGAGCTGATAATGAGATATGTAAAGTTCCAGGAGAAGAAGGAAAAAGAGCTTGAACGAAGTCCGATAACCCTTTATCAATAGAATAACGATGAATCATAGTACCTTTCAGGACTTAATATTTTTCAAGCCACCACTTGAAGTGGTGGTAATTTGACTATTCCGGGAGAATGTAATCAACACCGGCAAACTGAATGTTAGCAGGGTCATTAGAACGCGGGGGTGAAACAGCATGCACACCGCCACATTTTGGACATTTACCCACAAATGTTTCAAGCGTAAATTTTTCTCCACATCCCTGACAGGCTGTTTTTAAACCACCGGAGGAAATAGGCTGGTCTTTTATTTCACCTCCGTGTGCGTTGGATACAAATTCAACCAATTCCCTGCCTTCAGAAAATGGACCCGCGCCAGTACTGCAATTTCCACAATCTCCCATAACAAACACCTCCAATATTAAAATTACTATTTAATATTACATTTTTTCATTAGAGATTACCATGATTTAAATCATAAAGTTTAACTACTCAGGCTGTCAGGTTCAAAGTTCACAGTTCACAGTTAAATTCCTGAAGACAATCAACCCTGGAACCATGGAACTATGAACCTGAGTAGTTACCATAATGTTATTAAAAGATTGTTTAAATGAGGGAGGTTTTAGCAATGAAGCTGTACTAATTCAGTAAAAATATCAGGCGGGTCTATTATCTCCAAACCCGCGGAATTTGTAAATTCGTTAGATAGGGTGCTGCCTATACTTGACCACTTTACCTCGCAATTTAGATGTACTGTTTCTCCTGAAGGGTGATTAAATTCCAGTTCAACTTGTGCTCCCGGTAAAATTTCTAGTGGGGTCTTTATAGGATCGGTTATTATGCAAGCGCCATATTCTGACAGATTCTCTATTTCTACCTTATAACGTTTAATGCCAATAATCAGCTCTGCTTTTAAACTTACAAGGAACCTTTCATATCGCCTTCTATCCATATAGGATTATACTATAATAACCCCCCGGTGCCTTAGCTAAGATTAATGGTGGGACGCTAAGCGTCCCCGTTAACCATGCCAAGCATGATGCCGAAGGCGGGACTCGAACCCGCACAGGTTACCCCACACGCCCCTCAAGCGTGCGTGTCTACCAATTCCACCACTTCGGCAAGTTTTTTTTAAAAATATAATAAATTTTTAGCATACGTGCAGGCCTCTACCTAACGGCAGACAGGTCTACTCCCGAAAATGCCCGAATCTCTGATTCGGCTTCATTTCCGAGGATTCACGACAGACTAAAGAATCATAGATTCTAAGTCTGTCGGAACAAATTCCACTACTCCGGCTTACAAGTGATTATAATAACATTATTTGAATTGCCAAATCCCTGGTTTATCGGTTTGAACAGCTTATCCCGAAGCGTTGGGATGATTAGATGTACCGGAGTAAATAATTCAGAAGTTAATGAAGAAGAGAATGCACGTAATCTATATAATCATGGGGCGGGCTGATTAGTTGAATACCCATACCGCTTTCTGCCTCTCCTGCCTGCCCGGTCATTAAATTCATTTTTCTGACAACCTTTCCTTTAAGCGCAAGACTCTGTGCATTTGGAAGGTTCAGCTTTATATTCAAGATTCTGCCCGAATCAACCCCTCTTTTAGTCCCTATAAAGATTCCTGTTTCCGATAAATTGCTTGTTATGGCAGTATTCTCGCTACGGGTTATGAATTTAACCTCTAACTTTTTAAATATCCTGTTAGTCTTTCTCTTTTCCATGTCATAAAAATATAAAAATATTACGAATTAGTCAAGTATTATCTGTAGCTTTTACTTTGAAAATTAACGATAAGTTCTTTATTTTAAAACATAAATTGTAAGGTAAAATAAAAATGCTCAATTGTGGCTATGGGGCTTAACCTGAGATTGAAAACATTGCAAATCTCAGAAGATAATCAGGGAAAATCCCCAGGATAATAACCATTAGCACTGTTATGGCAAGTGCAATACTCATAGGCACAGAAGTGGAAAGAACTAATTCTCCTTTTGGTTCCTTCATATACATATACATTACAACTCTCAGATAAAAAAACGCAGAGATTACACTGAATACAACAGCAATAATAACCAGGGGCATATAACCTGCGTTGATTATTTCCATAAAGATATAAAACTTGCCGATAAACCCTGCTGTAGGCGGAATCCCGGTAAGAGAAAACATGAAGATAAGCATGAATGCAGAAACTACAGGATGGGCTTTGGCAAGGCCTGAAAAATCCTCAAGATTTTCACCGGGAAAGTCTTTTGTTCTTAAAAGTATTATTATTGCAAACGCTCCAATGTTCATAAAAGTATATATCATTAAATAGTTCATGGTGCTGGACAGGCCTTCGGGCGTTCCGGCAATAATTCCCAGAAGCGCATATCCTGCATGTGCAATAGAGCTGTAAGCAAGCATCCTTTTTATATTTGTCTGCGCAAGAGCAATGATACTTCCTGCGGCCATAGATAACACTGACAAGGGTATCAGGATACTGGCCCACTGCACGTGAACAGCTCCAAAAGAAACGAATAACACCCTGCCCATGACTGCAAATGCAGCCGCCTTTGGGCCGACTGACATAAAAGCTGTTATAGAAGTGGGCGCTCCTTCATAAACATCCGGAGCCCACATATGAAAAGGCACAAGTGCTATCTTGAATCCAAATGCAACTATTATAAATATAAGACCTAAAAGCATAATGGGATTACCTGTAAGGTCTAATGCCAGCAGCAAAGATGAAATATCTTTTAAATTAGTAGTTCCGGTTAATCCGTAAGTAAGAGAAATTCCGTAGAGAAGAAATGCCGATGAAAAAGCTCCAAGGAAAAAATACTTAAGCGCCGCCTCACTGGAGCGGAGCCGGGTTCTTAAGAGGCCCGTAAGAATATAGGTAGAAAGCGCCATCAGCTCAAGGCCGAGATAAAGGACTATCAGATCTGCCGCACCAACCATGATCATCATGCCTGATGCAGAAAAGAGAAGAAGGGCATAGTACTCTCCGAGGGATGCCTTTTCAATGACCATATATTTCAGAGAGATAAATATTGTAAGAATAATGCTGACATAGAAGATTAAATTAAAAAAATAAGCATATCCATCAAATATAAACATTCCCATGAAGGTGCTGTCAGACCACCCCCCGGCATAGAGCTTGTAACTGATAAAGGCGGACAGAAGTGTACCGACAACTCCAGTAAAAGCAATAATCTCTTTTCTTTTAATAATGAGATCAAGCATGAGAAGCATAAAGGCTGTACATATAAGGACGATCTCGGGCGCAATCAGCCTTATGCTCTGTAAATCAAAATTATTTATAACCATCAAAAAATCTCCATCAAATAGTTCGCTATAAGGTTTTCTTTTCCCGCTCCGGTATTTACATTGCTTATCAGATGTTCAACTGAAGAATGCATATAGCTTAAAAGAACCTCAGGATAAAGCCCTATAAGGAAAACAAGTATAATCAGCGGAATTAAGACAACAGCTTCTCTGAAATTCAAATCATTGAGTATGTGGATTCCCTGCTTTGTGTACTCAGGTGAAAGCGTTTCAAAAAAGATTCCCTGATAAAGCCGCAGCATGTATCCTGCACCCAGTATAATCCCTGTTGCCGAAAGCACGCCAATCAGCTTGTTTGCACTGAAGGCGCCCAGTATTATCAGAAACTCTCCAATAAAGCCGTTTGTTCCCGGAAGTCCAATAGAGGCAAGGGTAAATATCATGAAAACCCCTGCAAACCATGGGACAGCAGATGCAAACCCCCCGTAATCCGCAATCATCCTCGTATGAGTCCTCTCATATATAATCCCAACCATCAGGAACAGTGCGCCTGTAATAATGCCGTGATTGATCATCTGTAGAATTCCGCCTTCCACGCCCTGAGTGTTGAGGGCAAAAAGACCGAGTGTTACGAATCCCATATGACTTACACTTGAATAGGCAATGAGACGTTTTAAATCCTTCTGGGCAAAACATACGAGTGCACCGTAAATAATTGCTATAACTGACAGCACAAAAATGGGAAAAACAAAATATTTTGCTGCATCCGGAAACATGGGCATTGAAAATCTTAAAAACCCGTATGCTCCCATCTTGATTAACACCCCGGCAAGGATTACACTGGCGGCCGTAGGCGCCTCTGTATGGGCATCAGGCAGCCATGTATGAAAAGGGAACATCGGCACTTTCACAGCAAAGGCCGCAAAAAAAGCCATGAAGAGCCAGTATTGCAGCTCTAAAGGATAGTGAAGCCTGCTCAGTGCCAGTATATCAAGCGTTCTGTCACCATAAAAATATAAAACCACAATACCTACAAGCATCAGCACGCTTCCAGCAAGGGTATAAAGAAAGAATTTTATGGCAGCATAAATTCTCTGCTGTCCACCCCATACCCCTATCAGGATGAACATGGGAATAAGCATTGTTTCCCAGAAGATGTAAAAAAGGAAAAAGTCCAGAGATACAAACACCCCAAGCATGGCTGTTTCCATTATTAGAATGCTTATATGAAACTCTTTTACTTTTGTTTCAATAGATTTATATGAAACAAGTACAGCCAGGATGCTGAGCAGAACAGTGAGGAATATAAACAGGATGCTTATACCGTCAATTCCTACAAAATAATTTATTCCCCATGAGGGAATCCACGGCTGTTTCTCCACAAACTGCATTTTATAGGTGGTTTTGTCAAAATTGCTTAACAGAGGCAGTGCCGCTAAAAGGGTGGCAATGGTTACAGAAAGGGCAGTCCATCTTACATAGGCCGAATTTTTCATGAACAGAATCAGCAGCGCCCCTGTTAGCGGCAGAAACACCGTCACAGTCAGAATTGGATAATTGAGATGATTTAAGATTATATCTGCCATTTTGCTATCTCATGAAAATTACAAAGCCTATTATCACCAGAGCTCCCGCCGTCATAATAAGCCCGTAAAAGGAAAAGATACCTGTCTGAATATGTCTCAATCTACGGCCAAAGGCATTAATCATGCCGGGGACGCCGTTAATAAAGCCTTCTATTATCTTTCCATCAATAAATCCAAGGAAGACACTTTTACTGCCCTTAAGCACGGGCTGTACAATGATCCTGTCATAGAGTTCATCAACCCAGTATTTGTTGTAAAGAAGTTTATAAACAGGCTGAAATATAGAGCCCAGCTTTTGCGGCAGGTCGGTCCTTTTCATGTACATAATATATGCAGAGAAAATCCCTGCAAGACCGATAAAAACAGATATTCCCAAGACAAGCCACTCTTCTACATGAGTGCCTTTACTCTCTGCTAAGCCAAGCACAGGGGCAAGAAATTCTCCAATCCTGTCTCCATGTTCCATAAAAAGATGAGGAATACCTACCCATCCTGCGGATATTGCGCCGATTGCAAGAAAAATCAGGGGGATTGTCATAACCGGCGGTGATTCATGCAGATGACGTTCCTGCTCAGACGTGCCGCGGAATTTTCCATGAAAAGTCAGGTATATTAATCTGAAAGAGTAAAACGCTGTCATAAATGCGGCAATCACGGCCAGTGCCCAGAGAAACTTACCCATTAATCCTCCTGAATATGTCTTCCAGAGTATTTCATCCTTACTGAAGAAACCAGCAAATCCCGGAATCCCTGAGATGCTCAGTGATCCTGCAATAAAAGTCCAGTATGTAACCGGCATATATTTTTTAAGTCCGCCCATCTTCTGTATGTTCATTTCATTGTTAAGTGCATGAATAATACTTCCAGAGCCAAGGAATAACAATGCCTTGAAATACGCGTGTGTATAAAGGTGAAAAATTGCAACAGAGTATGCCCCCATGCCAAGTGCAAGGAACATGTATCCGAGCTGGCTGACAGTGGAATATGCTATAACCCGTTTTATGTCATTCTGCACAAGCGCTATGGAAGCCGCAAATATTGCAGTAACACCCCCTACAACAGCCACTGTCATCATGGCAGTTGCCGAGAGGCTGAAAAGCGGATTACAGCGCGCAACCATGAACACACCTGCAGTTACCATGGTAGCCGCGTGTATTAAGGCAGAAACCGGTGTTGGTCCTTCCATTGCATCAGGCAGCCAGACGTGAAGCGGTATCTGTGCGGACTTTCCAACAGCTCCGCAGAAAAGCAAAAGAGATATCACCGTAATTGTACTGATCTCATATCCCAGGATACTCATGGTCTGGCCAATGACATTGTTCGCATCACCAAAAACCTTTGCATATTCAAGGCTGCCAAACGTGAGAAAAATAATAATCACGCCAAGACCAAAAGCAAAATCTCCGAATCTATTGACTATAAAAGCCTTTTTACCGGCATTTGACGCTGATTTTCTGTCAAACCAGAATCCTATCAGAAAATAAGAACACAGGCCCACTGCCTCCCATCCAAAGTAAAGGAGTAGAAAATTGTTTGCCATAACAAGTATAAGCATGGAAAATACAAAGAGGCTTAAATAGGCAAAAAACCTGTGGTAGCCTTTATCATCATGCATGTAACCTATTGAGTAAACAAAAATCAGGGAGCTGATGGATGTGACAACTATAAGCATTACTGCAGTCAACTGGTCTATGAGGAAACCAATGGAGACAGTGAAATTCCCCGATATAATCCAGTCATAAACATTTACATTAATGACATTGCCGGCATTTACATCCATGAATGCCCACACCGAGAGTATAAAAGAACCAATAACTGCTGGAACAGATATCCAGTGGGCCTTATCCTTTATAAATCTTCGGCCAAAAAGGATATTTACAACAAAAGCAAGTAGCGGCAGTAATGGTATTAATAAATATTTAAGCATTCACGATCCTTCAATCCATGTATTACAATGCAGAACATAATTTATTTTTCTTTTATAGTTAAAT
>SDBV01005243.1_pt1 | contig 18353 bp, 9 predicted proteins | sample 2277081 | NCBI WGS metagenome assembly SDBV01 (sample SAMN10402039, study PRJNA504765) | marine sediment metagenome | isolation source: marine sediment core GS10_PC15, 223 cmbsf | place: Arctic Ocean: Southern Knipovich Ridge | collected 2010 | reverse complement strand
GACCCCGCGCACGAACGATGGCGTGCGGGGCACCTGAGTCACGGCCGCAGTCTTGATGATCTCCTGAACTTTCAGGATTTCAAGCCCGTACACTTCGTGTCCGAGCTGGAACGTGAGGTGCTTGCCGGCAACGTCGTTTTGCAGACGTTCCCCCTCACATTTCGCAGTTGCACTGTTTTCTGTCATGTTTAGTTGCCTCCTTTTCTTGCAGCGGGTGTTCTCGCTTTTGTGGTTTCACTTGTTTAACTTGTCGCAAAGAACCTGCCTTCGGCGTAAGATCCCTTCACGATTTCGCATATAAACTCATTCGCGCAGCGCCTGCAGTAGGTGTGGCTGATTGGCCGGTTCCGCAATTCCCTTTCTTGGGCCTCCTGCCATTTGTCACCGTGTCTGACGCGCTGGCACACACAACATTGGACTTGCATAGCTTCGTGTCTCCCCTTTTTCAGTCGTCCGCCGCGGAGCCCATGCAAGGGTGCGAAGACAGCCCCTGGAGCATCTTGGCCACTACAGCCCCCACGTCCTCAGGAGGTGCGTCCAAGGTTGTTACGAAGCGGGGATGGAACTTGTGGCCCAGCGAGACCGTGGTCTCGTCCCCATCAGGCAAGACGATAATATTCCTGTACAGCTGTAACAGATCGAGTGACGAATATAGAGCGCTCAGGTGCTCCCGGGTCTCGGCGAGAAGAACGATCAGAACATCCTGAACGTAAAGCTGGCTGAGCGTCAGCCTGAGTTGCGCCACTGATTTACAGATGATCAACCTCCTTTCTGGTATTCGTTTCGCTACATTCCGCGCCACGAGGGCGCCCTTTTCGTTTAGTGTGGGCTTGAAGAGAACTATTGTCATTGTGTATTTCCCGTTTGTAGTTGCGTTACGCGTAGGTAGAGAGCAAGAGTCGCGCCAACCGCGCGGCAAGTTGGCGCAAAACGTATATGTCGTTATATGGGAATGTTTATACGGCGAACAGAGTGCTGGAGTGCGAAGAAAGGGGAAGGGGACTGTCCGACTTTCTCGCACTCTCCCGGGTCTTGTGGCGTTTTTGTGCGGGTTTTCCGGAATAGTGTCGAGCAGAGGGCTTAGTCGGTGATGGGGATGTCGTGCTTGCGGAGCAATTCGTAGAGTCGGGATTTGGACAAGTCCGACATGCGACACGCCTCATCCATGTTATTCTTAGCCAACCAGAGGAGGTTTTCCAGGTATTGGCGTTCGGCTTCCGTCATGACTGTGCTTCGGTACTCGCGAAAGGTAGGTACGGTAACGGCGGTGTCCCTAAGAGGAACATTTTCTTCGCAGGCGTAAGGCTGTTGTCCCACCGCTTCCCGGGTCTTGTGGATTCGCACCTGAATGGGCAGGTGTCTGGCGAAGAGCGTGCTCTCCTTTCCCGCGGCGGTTAGGGCGTGTTCCACTGCATTGACCAGTTCGCGCACATTGCCTGGCCAGGGATAACAGTCGAGAGCATTGAAGAAGTCCGGTGAAAATCCCTTTGTCGAGATCCCTTGATGCTTGCAGAGCCGGTCCAAATAACGCAGGGCAATGTAACGAATGTCCTCGCCTCTCTTCCGCAGAGGTGGCAGCTCGATGGCCAAGGTTCGGATTCGAAACAGGAGATCTTGGCGAAACTTCCCGGCCTTCACCATCTCGTCAAGGTCGCGATTTGTGGCGGTAATAAGTCTAAAGTTGCTGCCGATTTCCTGTTTCCCTCCGACGGGCCGAAAAACCCGTTCCTGCAAAACCCGCAGAAAGGCCCGCTGAACTGAAAGGTGCAGTTCGCCGATCTCGTCGAGAAACAGCGACCCGCCGTCAGCCTCTTGAATCATGCCCGTCTGCGCATGGTCGGCACCCGTGAACGCCCCTTTCTCGTGGCCGAACAGTACGCTTTCCACCAGGTTGTCGGGCAACGCCGCACAATCCAGCACAACGAGATCCTTGTGCTTGCGTTGGCTGTTGCCGTGAATGGCACGAGCGAAAAGCTCCTTGCCGGTGCCTGTCTCGCCGGTCAGCAGAACGTTCACATCGCTACGCGACGTCCGGGCAATGAGGTCGAAGCATGCCTCTATAGCGGGGCTTTCACCGACGATATTCTCCCGCTTGAGAATGACCACGGTTCTGTTGGCGCGCCGTTCTTCCAGGTATTGAAGGACTTGGGACAACTGAAGTTTGACTTCTGGAACGGACAGGGGTTTTTTTACGTAGTCCCAAGCGCCGCTCGTGATGGCCAACTCAGCGTCGCCTTTGTCGGCTTCACCAGTGATTATGATAACTTCCGTGTCAGGATGTTCCTGGCGGATCTCGGGGAGAACCTTCAACCCATTGCCATCGGGAAGCCGAACGTCCAAGAACATCACGTCAAAAGGTTGCTCGCGCAGTTTTCTCCTTGCATCACCGAGCCTGAGCGCATACTCAGCCGCATGGCCCATGTACTCGACACTACGGCACAGGATGCGGCAGATAGAAATGTCGTCGTCCACTACGAGAATCTTGGCCATGCCTCCCTGGGTCTCCTCAAATGTACCGAAGCTCCGCAGACTGTTCCGCGTTTCTCAATAAACCTACTGGGCCAGGAGTGGTTATCGGGAATCCAAAACCCGTCGCACGAATTTGGCGAGGTCGTGCCGCAGGAAGGGTTTCATCATCAATTCGCGCCCCCCCGTCCCTTTCGCTCTTTCCGCCTGGCCCAACTCGCCGTCACCCGTGCATAGGATAATCGGAATGTCGGGACGAATTCCAGTCATCTGGGTAGCCAGCCTATCGCCTGTCATTCCCGGCATCGTCAGATCCGTAATCACCAGGTCAAAGCGTTTCGGATCAGCGCGGAATAACTCGAGCGCCTGAAGGCTGTTGGTTTCGGTATGAACGGTGTATCCAAGACCCTTTAGGACTCGTGTCGCCACCTTCCCAACGGCTTCCTCATCATCGACAAACAGAATGCGCTCCGTCCCGGTCGGCAGAGGAGATGCCTGCACGCCGATGTCCTCTTCTGATTCCTGCCCAACCAGCTGGAGCAAGATCGTGAAAACACTACCTTTTCCCTCTTCACTCGCCACCGCTATGGCACCGTTCAGACCCTTCACAATGCCGTGCACCACCGCCAAACCAAGGCCTGTGCCCTCGCCAACTTTCTTGGTCGTGTAGTAGGGTTCGAAGACGCGCTCCATGACGGATCGGGGCATGCCGTGACCGGTGTCCTCGATGGTGAGTTTCAGGTACGGCCCCGGCTTGATGCCTTCGTAGGCGTGTGCCTCGGAAGGGCTGAGGAGAATCTCCTCCAACGCGACCTTCAACTCGCCACCGTCTTGACGCATCGCGTGGGCCGCGTTGGTGCATAGGTTCATCAACACTTGATGCAGCCGCGTGGGGTCCGCTAGTACCGTATCATGTGGGGCCGACAAGTCCTGGCAAATCTCAATTGTGGACGGAAGCGAGGCGCGAAGAAACTTGAGAACTTCCTTCACAATCGAAGTGACTCGGATGACCCGAGACCCCTCTTCTGTCTGGCGGCTGAAGGTCAATATCTGCTTAACAAGATCCTTGGCCCGGTTAGCGGCTGTTAATGCCTCTTTCACACTATGCGCGGCGGGGTGGTCCTTTGTCAGTTCTTCCATCAGCGCCACTTCTGCATTCATAATGACTGCGGTGAGGATATTGTTGAAGTCATGCGCAATTCCCCCGGCCAGCGTGCCGATGGCCTCCATCTTCTGCGCCTGGCGCAGCTGGACTTCGAGCTCCTGATTCTCTTTTTCGGCAGCGAGACGAGCTGTGACGTCTTCGATCATGCACAAGTGACGCGGATGACCCGTGTCTTTGGCTTTCACCGGGGCGATCGTCATGTGGATCCAGACAAAAGAGCCGTCGGGGCGGATACAGCGCTTTTGTATGTTGAATCCAGGTATCTCTCCGGCGTTCAGGAGCGCCATGTTGTCAAGGCTTTCCTGTACATCGTCAGGATGCGTGATACTCATCCAGTCAATAGTGACCATCTCCTCTCTGGTTCTGCCGACAATCTCCGCGCAACGCGGATTGACCTCGTAGATGCGTCCCGTCAATGAGTCGATTAACGCCATGCCTAAAGGCGCTTCACTGAACATCGTCCTGAACCGCTCCTCGCTAGCGCGCAACGCTTCCTCAGCCCGCTTGCGGTCAGTGATGTCCCTGGCCACGGCAAATACTTGCGCATCCATCACCGGTGTCGCCGTCCAGCTTAAAAACCGATATGAGCCATCTTTGTGCTGGTAGCGGTTCTCGAAAAACGCTACGGGGTTTCCTTCCAGCTGCTTCGCCACCGTCTTCCTCGTTGATTCACGGTCGTCCGGGTGGATGAACTCCTCGAAGGGCCTGCTGGACATCTCTTCCGCACAGCGTCCCAGTATTCTCAGGCACGCGGGATTCACCTTCGTGAAGCGGCCTTCCGCTGGCGAAGCTACGCACATCAAGTCGGCGCTGACATCGAAGAACGACTTCAGCTCGTCCCCCAGTTTCTTGCGCTCCGTGATGTCGACGACGGTACCGAGGAACCTTTCCGGTTCGCCCTCCGCATCCCGACTCAACTCTGCTTGCGCGTGCACCCATATCACGTTTCCGGAAGGGCGCACGATCCGGTGATCGATGTCGTATTCCTTTTCACCGTCAAGCGCTAACTTAATATTCTTTTCTACGAATTCCAGGTCGTCCGGATGCAACAGCTCCATCGTCAAGTCAATGCTAGACCTTGTCGTCTCCGGATCGATCCCATAGATGCGGTAGACCTCCTCAGACCAATACATGTCGTTGGTCTTCATATTCCAATCCAGGAAGCCCATGTTGGAAACGTGTTGTGCTCTCAATAATCTCATATTGCTCTCGCGCAGCGCCTCCTCGGCCAGCTTGCGCTCCTCGACTTCCTTTTCCAAGTCTCTCGAGTGTGCCTCCAATCGTTCAATAATCGGGTTGCCGATCCAGAAGAACAGCGCCGTGCCGGCCAGGACAACGAGAAGGGCAACAGCGGCGGCTGAGAGACCAGACCTGATGAAGGGCGCGCGAATTTCGGCCAGGTTGATCTTCACTACAATTCCCAGGTTCAGCGTGGCGGCCGGCATATGGGCGGCCAGGACCGTTTCGCCCCGGTAATCGAGGCCAATGACGGTTCCGGACAATCCTTTGAGCGCCCTGCGCATGGGTTCGGCCAAATCCGAGTCGAAAGCCACCGGCCCGGGATGTTCGACGGCGCCGTTTCGATGCCGCAAGACGAAAACCATAGAGTCCTCGTCGCGCCGCGCCAACATAAATTCACCCGTTTCGCCGAAACCCTCATAGCGCTCATAAGCGTCGATGATCTGGCTCAGGGTCGCGGCAGAGGCATCGTAATCTGGATCTTCAGCGCGCACTATATCGGCCATCTTGAGGTCATAACGCGCGACCGCCTCAATCAGGCGGGCCTGGCTTCGGGCGGTTGCCTGTAAGTATCCCCTGTGCTCCTGGATATGGTGACGATAGAGCATGACTGTTATGACCGCCATGACCATCGCGCAAGCCCCCACCATGATGAGAACCAAAAAAAGAAACCTTTTTCGCCCTCCTATGGGCGTGCCGGCGCGCTTGGCTCGGGCCAACAGGCTCACCGGAATGGCGTCTTCTCCCGAAACGCCAACCGTGGCGGCCCCCAGCATCAGGAAAGCCAATGAAGTCGTCAACGCCATGGGAACCGTGGCGCCTCGACCATAGAGCAAAGGGCTTCCATAGAAGTACGCAAGACAGAAAACCAAACCGACGATCAGAACCAAGCTCCCCAAGCAGCCCCCCCAGTGTTTAAGGAGAGCTCTCCGGCTTCGAGTTGTGCTTCGCAGGGAGAGGGCAAGCACGGCAAGTCCGGCGAGGAGGAATGCCGCCCCGGTGGCGGGGGACATGCGTGCGATAGGGATTTCCCCGAGATATCCGGCGCTCGGCACCAGCGCATCCTCAAGGTTCAGGTCTCTTCCGATGAAATGCCCGACAATCTCAAGTGCGCCAAAAAGGGAGACCAGCGCCGCCAGAGAGCCAAGAAAGACGAGGCTCGCGGTCGACAGAGACCGCAGGGTCATGGCGAGCAGAATGCCTCCAAGCACGATGAAGCTGATAGCTGTGCTTGGGGCCATGGGGATGTAGCCCTCGCTGACATTGCCGAACAAACCCAGGCCAGGAACGTAGCCCAATAGTCCAAAGAGAGCGATGAGGATAGCCCCGGCTGCTCCGAAAACCGAGACACGCCTGAGGAATAAGCCCTGACCCTGATTGTGATCGGATGCGGCCACCCCTCCGCCGTTTCCAGAGAGAGGCTGGTACCTGGCCTCATGCGCGCCACGCTTGATGTCTCCGTTGTGTTTCATCTTCAGCCTCCTTGCCAATTTCGCCGCCGAGCCGTCTCGCGGCCTGCGATCCTGCTCCGCAAGGTCATCATCGCTCCCAAGCAGAGAGTGCGTCCGTTGCCCCAACGCACCGCGCAATTAATTGACTCTTAACAGAGCATATAAGCCACGGTCATCCCCTGTAGCCTGTCTCCATTCTACCTGCCAAACGGAGTTTGCGCAAGACCCCACGTTGCCGCAGTATGTTCGCCGGGTAAGCATCACTGATCGCAGGCCGGCCGGACTTGCGCCGATGGGCGGCAAATTTCGCTTTTCCCGGCACGGTTCAATATAGCATGTCGGTCTTACCCTCCGGAATTCAGGAGACAAACTGAGATTCTTTTCCTCCTACCTCTGGGAAACAAAAACATGCGATTCGGACTCTAACAAATGTGCCGTTTTATGTGCCGCTTTATTGACGAACAGGCGTTTCGCATGGTGCATCCGCTTTATAAATGAAATGGGCTAAGTAGTTGGTACTGAATTAAGTTCCCACGGGAGAAGGGCTCCCAAGGCCGCCTTCGTACGGGTGTTACAACAGAGGCGGTCCGTGCAAAGTCATGGTTGCCCATGCTCCGTCAGCGAAGACTCGAAGAAAAAAGGCCAACGACCCGCTTTCGCAAGTCATTGCCCTTTAATGAGTTATAATGGTGGGCGGTACTGGATTCGAACCAGTGACCCCCTGCGTGTAAAGACGGTGCCGACAAAAGCGTCAGAAATAGACACAAATAGACAAGGTTTGGTAGCAAAAGTGGTAGCAATGATCGTACTTGTTGCTATCATTGAAGCTGCGGCCCCGGTTAGTCTACACGTCGGCTGAGTTTTTTTACACTACGGGATTCACATGGCTCCCATCATGCCCTCCAATCCAGACAACAGTCCCAAATCTGACGAGCTCACGGAAGTATTTCACATCGATTGACTTCCCGAACCCGTTCAGGGTGCGCAAACTCTCAGGGGAATTGGCCTCAGTAAACAAGGGGGGCCTCCAGCAGGCCACTCGGCCACAGATTAGGAGCATCCTGCCAGGCATCGCCTTCGCTTACGAAGTTGTACGGTGCATACCAATCGGTATGAAGAGGTATCTGATGGAGAGGGCCAAAAGTATTGCGACGGGTTAACATCACCTCGATTTCAGCTTTCCCGGACATTCCTTTCAGGCTGAAACCATAAGGAGCCCAGGGACGGATCTCTCTGCCCTTGTCAGTACACAGTGCGATAAATGCCCCGTCAAAATTCGGAATATCAAGATAGTTGTTTTCTTCTGTCAGTTCGATTTCATAGCTCAGGCCGGCCCCGTAAAATGCCAGCCCCTGAACACTTATGTCACCGATGGACAGTTTTTCCGGCAGGTTGCGAATGATACGTGTTGCACCATCCAGATAGACACCGAAGTCACCTATAAGATAGATTGCCTCAAGGTTACTCAGTGCGTTAAAATCCGTGATCAGCTCAGTAGAATTGTTGCCTGACTGAAGCAATGCCTTGTTGACACCTATCTTCTTGAAGGCAATATCAATCCAGAAACCGTCATCAGGATTGTGTTCAAGTTCTGTGCCATTCAGGGAAATGCTGAATTTGTGTGGTTCTTCAACACAAAGGACAAGGTCCTGTTCGGGCAGTTCGTCCACGGTAAAATTGTATCGCAGGGCTACTTTCCCCAGGGTTTTGCCTGAACTTTCAGGAAAGAACTTCTCTTGAAACCAGGGTTGAATCATCTCCCCCGACCTGGCCTCGATTCCAAAGTGTTTTCGTACAGCTTTGTCTGCCCTAAGCACATCATCTTTTTTCCAAGGCGATCCATCAATGCTGTATTCTACTTCCTCAAGCACACATATGTTCTCTTCTTCTAGACTGTACTTGAAGGGGCCTGCAAGCGTCTGGCCCGCTGAAACACTAAAACGGGCTGGTGGCTTGGTCGATGGCAAGACAGTCTCAGCGCGGTTGTGAAGAGCATATGCCCTGCTTGCTGCTTTCTCAAAGAAAGTTACAACATTATAATTCTTGTCTGTTTCTAGATCATGTATGCTTCCGCTTAGAAGATCGAGTTCCTGAACCTGATAGTATTCCTTATCCAAATCCAGTATTACATCGTCATAGCGATTCTCGCGGTCCGTATTCACAATAACGATATATTCACAATCATCATCTTTGCGCTGCTGGGCAAAGAGCATTGGGAGATTCTGCCCATCGGACGTATGAAGGGAAATACCAGTTCTACCGACCAGTTGTACGATCTCTTGCTCATCCCAGCTTGTAGTGATTGACCGGGCCACAGTTTTTTCAAGCGCTTCTGTGGCAGGCAAGGCGTCGACAAAAGAAGGCAAGTCCCCGGCGAAAATTACTTTGCCACCGACTGATAGAAATTCTGCCAAGACATCAAGTGTACTTTGCCTGATCGTGTCCATACCGCCGACAACCACCGTCTTGTATGCAGCCTTGCCGATGTGCAACAGGGGCGTATCACCGGAACTATCCACCTTATACATCCTGGCAACCATATCTTCGTCGCCATAGTCAAAATCGATCTGATTGCCAATAAGCCACTCAAACATCTGCGTGTAATGCCCCTCTATTTCGAGCATATCAGGATCTTTTGCAGTCAGGAAATCGGTAGCCCCAGGATAGATTTGGGCCCAAATCGTTTCGACCGGGTTCATTACAAGTACATCACAAACCGGGGAGCCTTGAGAAAGGAGGTATCCCATTCTGGCAAAATATGTTTCCACAACCTCATAATCTTTGTACCAGGCACTCTGGTGCAGAATGCTGGCAGGGTAATCTCGTTTTGCTTCACCTTCCATGGTGTACCAGGAGAGGTGATGGCAACGTAAATTGATACCAAAGAGAGCTTGCCAGTCACCCACCCACTTATGTCCCTCAAAACTCATCTGCCATCCCGTGCCACCATACAGCTCGCTAAGAAGACACGTTTGACCATTCTGCCGGGCAGCTGAACTGAGTTGCTTAACAACATGGAAGTTGCGGCCATCCTCCTTGAGTATATCCACTCCAGGATCATGCAGATATTCATAATAACGCATTACGGAGCCGCACACGGCAGTTTGGGCAGCCAGACTGTCTTCATGAAGTATATGCCCGGTTAATCTCAGATTATTTTCATCACACCACTCGTAAACGGGTCTTGCGAAATTATCAAGAAAAAGCCTTTGCAGCAGTTCCATATACTCCCATTTGATTCGCTGCAGTTTTATTCCGTCTTTCCAGAAATAGAGCTCCGGGAGACGTTCTTCAAGACGATGTCCCCAGAGTTTTTCAAATTCATTGAAGAGATCAGCGGTATAGGGAATCAACCACTGCTGCTGTGGGTTTCGGTTGCAGAACGCATCAAAGACGGTACCCCGGTTTGGTTCATCAGTAAACACTCCTCTGATCTCATTGCCGAAATAGTTGCCTGACTTTTCTTTGTAGCGTTCGTATGTACTTTCTATGAAATCCTGAGTCGCTTTGGGATTCAGGGTATCAACCCAGGTGTTGCCATTATAAAAGCTGGAGGGCGTGAAGCGTTCAATGGTAAATACGACAAAGCAAAACGCATCAGCCTTTGCAGGTAGCTCGGTATTCAGCCCAACTTTTTTGTATTCAAATAATTTGAAACCATCGAGCCTGGCATAGAAAACAGCTACTGTCTCTTCGAAGTGTTCGCCTCCAAAAGTCTGAGCTGCTTCAGGATTATCTGCGTACTCATCCCAGGTATAGATTTGTCCGCGAATAAACCGGGCGCGATTTTCCAGCTTCTCGGTGACAATGCCGCCACAAGTCCCGCTGGGCCAGCGGTCTTCGTCATAGATCCAGGATTCCATGTCCAAAGACGTGCCTTTTTCGGTACAGGCATTTATCAGGTCAAACCACTCGTCGCCCAGATACTCGGTCTTAAGGCCTGTGCGCGAGTGCATGAAATATCCACCCAGACCCATCTCTTTCATTACTTCTATCTGACGCAGAAGCTCATCTTTTTCCAGTGTCCCGTTCCAGGACCAAAAAGGTTTGCCACGCCAGGCGAGCCCTGGGTTTTTGAATTCGTTCAATAGCATATTCACCTCACGGGCCGATCGAAAGAGAGCGCGGGAAGGTTGGCGCCGTTCACCAGCGAACAGACCGGAAAGTTCGCGTACGCATAGCGCAGGCGTTTGATTCTATATCCGTTCAATTCAATCTCTACCGAATCGTCCTCGACAATTTTCCCAGTCAGCTCAACGGTTGTTCCGTCTTCAAGCAGACCGGAAAAACCAGCAACCGGCCCTTTCGATTTCAAACCGCCGTCGCAATTTGAAAATTTGAGCGTGACATTCGTGCCGTGCTTTTTGAGCGACTCAAACCTCGGCCCCTCGCAAACCAGATCGGTTTTGCCATAGGTATTGTTCAGCGCGCACAACGCGAGCCGTCGCCCGACCTCCTGCTTGTTCCTTGGATGAATGTTGTCTTTCATGCCGATGTCCATGGCGGTCGCCATACCCGTGTTCGGTGCTTCCAGAATCCTCTCCTGGGCTAGACGGAAGCGAGCCCATACCTCCGGCGGAACATTTGTATTGGGCTGGTTCAAAAATCCGGCCAGCTGGACATGATAGAACGGCATCGAGGGATTGTTGAACTTCGTTCGCATCATCTGCATGTAGTCGCTGTACCAACTGATATATTCGTCAGGCGTTCCAACATTGGATTCGCCTTGGTACCAGATAGTACCGCGCACGGCATAAGGAACAATCGGCGCGACCATGGCATTGTAGCAGCGCGATGAAACGCCCTGCACCCTCAATACTTTCGTATTAAGGACGTCTTTATCCATCTGATAAATCAAGTCGTTCCCAGCGGTTTGACGTACCGTTTGCGCATCCATGAAAGTGGATATCGGAGCGCCGCCATATGAAATATCAATCAGGCCGACAGGCACATCAAGTTCCCCGTGCAACTCCCGTCCGAAAAAGTAACCCGCTGCAGTTAATTCATGAACAGTTTCCGGCGAGCAGACCTCCCAGTTCGCTGCCACATTCTCCTGCGGCTTTTTACTCCCGATAGATGGCAAGGTGAAAAAACGGATGTTCGGATACGCGGCTTCTGCCATTTCCTTATTCGCATTAACCACGCCACGAACCGTCATGCGCATATTGGACTGCCCGGCACAAAGCCAGACTTCGCCAACCAGAAGGTTGGAATATTGGATTGCAGGATCATTTGAATCAGACGAGATGATCATTTTCCGAGGTTTGGAAGAAACGGGCATGGGATCGAGGGTGATTGTCCAATGGTTAGAAACATCGGCGACCGCGTTTTTTTTCTGCCCTGCGAACTCGACCGTAACGGTATCACCCGGCTCCGCCCAGCCCCAGACCGGCACCGGCGCATTGGCCTGCAAGACCATATGATCCGCGAAAATACTCGGCAACCAAATCCCCGCATCTGCCTGGAAGGGAGGCACGGGTTCAATGGCTGGCCCGATGAGCAACTCGCAAGCCGGACGCGTCCAATCGTTGACCTCCCATACGGTCGCTCCGCCTTTCCAGCCGAACAGCACCTTGGCCGGATCGTTATTGGGCGGGTTATCCCATTGCAACTCGACGCTTCCGTCCGGCCGGTTTTCAACACGCACCCACTTGGAACCTTCCAGAACCAGCGCATGCGTTTTGCGGGCTTGGTCATTCTCGTCCAGCAATTGCAAACGGCGGGTTCCGTTCTTCGCGGTCTGGATCGCGGTTTCCGCGAGTCGGAGTGTTTGTGGAATATTCGGCGCTTTTTCACGTTTCGTGCGCGAGACCCGCGGATTGCCCGAAAAATTCGTGTTGCGGAGCGGCAACAGTGCGTCGGTCTCCTTCAAGTGTTGTTCAATTAAGCGATCAAGCTCCTCCACCTTTTCGGGCAGATAGCTGGCCAAGTCGATCGCCTCGGAAGGATCGCGGCTCAGGTCGAAGAGCTCAAAGGCGTCCGACTCCGCGTTCTCGCCGGCATGATAGTAACGGATCAACTTCCAATCCCCCGCCCGCACGCAGCTCGAAGGCGCGCACATGACACCGAAAATATGCGGGAAATCGGTGAATATCGGTTGATGATCCATCGGCTTGCCCTTGAGCAAGGGTACGATGCTTTGGCCGTCGATGACGGTTCCGGCGGGCGGCTTGACGTGCGCGATTTCCAGCACGGTCGGATAGATATCGAGGCTCTGCACCGGAGTGGCGCATGTGGTGCCCGCCTTCACGTTTCCGGGCCAGCGCACGATCCACGGCACGCGCACGCCGCCTTCGTAAGTGTTCGCCTTGCCGCCACGCAGCGGACGGTTCGAGGTCCACGGGCTTCCGTCGGTTTCCTTGTGGATCACCCCGCCGTTATCGGAGGTCAGAATGATCACCGTATTCTTTTTCAGGTCGCGGTTTTCGGGCTTGTCCATCCAGTCGAGCAGGATGCCGATGCTGTTGTCCATGCTGTCGAGCATCGTCGCCATTTCCGGGCAACGCTGATCAGCGTCCGGATTCCTGCGCTCAATATATTTGGGCAACAGATCTTTTTTTGCGATGACCGGGCCGTGTACCGCGTAGTGCCAAAAATTGAGATAAAACGGTTTGCCGGAATCTTTAACGGAGTCGATCCACTTAATAGACTCTTCCGCCAGCCGCTCGTTCAGATATTCGCCTTCTGGCCCCGGAGTCAGATTCCGGATGCCGTTTTTATACGGCGAATAATAATCGGGTGGCCCAGGAAGGGACCCGCCACCGATAACAAAGTCAAAACCCTGATGCTCGGCATTGTGGTCTTTCATGTCCTTGTTGGTCAAATGCCACTTGCCAATGTGCGCGGTGTTATATCCATTTTCCTTCAGCGCCTCGGCCAGCGTGAACACATCAAGAGGCATGTGGTTCTTGTTCTGCACCTTGCCACAATACGCGTTCTTCCCCGGCGGCAGCGCCTTTGGTTCAGCCACACTCTTCGGCGTGAGAGCAAGCGTCATGCGCAACCGCGCCGGATACTGCCCCGACATAATGCTCGCTCGCGTCGGCGAACACAGCGGGCTCGCTGCATAGGCATCGGTAAACAACATGCCCTCTTCTGCCATGCGCGTCAGATTCGGGGTCTGGTAGTATTTCGAGCCGTAAGTAGAACTGTCCGCCCAGCCCATGTCGTCGATCAGAATCACGATCACATTCGGCTGCTGCGGTGCCGCCATCACACCTGATGACAGAAAAAGCAACGCGGCCAGTGTGATGATAAACTTAGTCAATTTCATTTTGCACTCCTATAAATACGGCGGCACGTAAGGTTTCACAAATTTATCGCTGTTCAGCCATTGCTTTTTCCACTGCCCGGCCAATTCGGGATCGTTATAGTCCGGCGCTGGCAGTTTTTCTAATGTGCGCTCCATTTTTTTGCGCACGGCATGCACCCGCTCGTCCGTCGACTCCGTCACATCCTCATACGCCCCCGGCACCCATTCATTGCGATTGTCTCCGCAGTTATAAAACCGGCCGCGCCCGTCGATCAGCCATTGTTTGCTTCGCAACCAGCGGCACCCGTACCATTGCGAAAAAATCCAATCCCGGCCCTCGAACGGTTTGCCCTGGAGCAGCGGCGCAAAGCTGTGTCCGTCGAAGATGTCGTCTTCCGGCAAGGTTCCTCCGGCCAGCTCCACACAGGTGGGAATGACATCGGTAAAATCTACCAGTTCATCACAGGCACCCATCGGTTTCAGGTAACCGGGCGCATAAACCACAAAGGGAACCCGCGGACCTTTTTCGGAGTCGGGGTTGGACTTGCCGTATTTGTTCGTTCCATTGTCACCAGCATACATAATGATGGTGTTTTCAAGCTGTCCGGTCGCCTTCAGATGCTCAATGAACCCGCCGATTTTATAGTCAAGATAACGAATACACGCCTCAAAGTCGTTCTGAACCAGCTTGCCGGTCTTCTCCCAGTTTTCATCCAGTTCGGGAACCACCGGCGCACCCCATGTATCCGGGTTGTCCGGATTGCGCACCCAATGCGGAAGATTCAACGGCATATAGACAAACCAGGGCGCTTCTGCTTTTTCCGCGGTAAAATCATGGAGGTATTCAAAGAGCGAATCGGTGCTGTGAATATTGGGTCGCACGACCCGCTTACCGTCCACATCATTATCTGAATGCTTCATGTCAAAGATCTCGCCGTGGTTCACCGTACACCAGCGCTGGAAGCCATAGCTCTTCACATCGCCTGTCTGGAGCTTGCCAATGATCGCGGTTCGGAATCCGTTCGCCGACATCAGTGAACCCAGCGTATTGGGAAACCGTTCGCCGAGCGGTTTTATGTAATTGTCCTCGCCACGCGGATACACCTGGTTTTCAAACACGCGCGTGCGGAATGCATACTTTCCGGTCAGCAGCATGGCGCGGGTCGGCATGCACCGCGGAGTGGCCCAGGCCGTCTTGAAATACAAGCCCTCTGTGGCCATTTTTTCCAGTACCGGCGAGGGAGTCTTGCCGCCATAGAACGCGTAATCCTTCGGCGATATATCATCGGTTAGAATAAAGATGATATTAGGGCGTGTAGCCAAATCTGACGCACATGCGCTTGAAGCGATAACGCCGACCAATAAAATCGACACGGCCAGTGTGGCAATAAAGCGGGGCATCTTCAGTTTGTTCTTCATTTGTTCTAATTTCATTGAGCCCTTTTCTCCCGCGTTAGAGAAGCCTCACGAAAGCCCCAGCGCTTATTGATGAAATCATAAAGGCTCTTGGTGAAGCCACCCTCGTAATGCGGTACGGGCAGAGCATCTGTCCATGAGTCCAGCGCTTTACGCAGCTCTTCAGCAGTCTCTGGCATGGTGTTGATCAGGTTTAGCGCCTCATGGAAATCCTTGTCGGGATTATATGCCCCTGGTTTTTCCATAGTGAGATCAAACAGTAGCTCCTCGCCATTTTCATGGCGCATGAACTTAAGCTTCCCTTTGATAATTGAGGCCGTGTTCATATACCGCTGGTACAGATAACGGTGCGGGTCGCCCTTGGCGTTACCTGTCAGATACGGCATCAGGTTCACCCCGTCGAGCATCGGGTCGCTCGCAGGGTCGCCGCCTGCAAGCGCCACGGCAGTGGCGCCGGCATCGAGCGTACTCACGCCCCTGTCAAAAATCTGAGTCTCAATAGTCCCTTTCCAGTGAACAATGTAGGGAATCCGGGAGCCGCCTTCAAAGATGATGCCTTTGGAACCATGCCAGGGATCATTTACGGAACCGTCCCAAGACTTAATCGCCGTCGGGGCACCATTGTCGCCCATAAGAAAGAAAATTGTGTTTTGCAGTTCACCCTTCTTTTCCAGCAATTGATAAATGTCGCCTACTCCGTTGTCGATGCCCTTGAGCAAAGCCAATCCCTGCTGCCTGACTTCAGCTTCGGTGTAGTCTTTGGCATAGTTGGTGCCCTTTTTGTACTTGGCGTTGGTATTGTCGTACCCTTTCGACTCAAGCTCTTTGAGCGACAAGACCTGGTCGGTCAGCGAGGCTGGCGCGTCCAGAGGCGAGTGCGGACCATAATAAGCGAGATAGAGGAAAAACGGATCCGGCTCATCTACATTCCGATTGATGAACGCCAGCGCAAGCTCGGTCTGTAGCTGAATGCGGAACTTATTCTCATGGGCACCGTTCTCATACGACTTATAGTTAACGTCCTGCTGCTGGAGTGTCTTACCGTTCACATCGAAATTTGACCAGTAGCTGTTGCCAGTGCCTTGGGCGTATTCATCATATCCGAATCCCTGGGGCCTGTGCGCGTTGACGGCGTCAGCCGACGCGTCAGCCATGCTCGTATAGCCATTGTCGGCGAACCATTTTGTGGTGGCCCGGTTCGGCTCAAGATGCCACTTGCCCACATGCCCGGTGGTATAACCGAGAGCCTTCAAACGGGCGGCGATTGATTTTTGATCAGCGGGCAACGGCCCCTCGCCATTCCTTTCGAGACCGAATTTTTGCTGATACCGTCCCGTGACGATTCCCGCCCGTGACGGTACGCATTGCGGCGCGGTGCAGTAGGCCTGGGTCATCAATACGCCGTGGGTCGACAGGCGATCCACATTTGGCATGTCCACCTCGTCGCGCAAATCCGTCGCCTCCAGATCATTGTAACCATGGTCATCGGTCACAATGAAAATGATGTTAGGCGAGCGTACCGCCTGCGCACTAGCAGCCAACAACACAACTCCAATTAATACAAGCAGTATTTTTTTCATAATAATCCAGTCCTTATCCATTCCTATGTTTTTCGCGAATTTCTTCCATCAACTCATGCGTAATCGGATATTTCCTCAACACGAAGAACGAGAGAAACATGAGGATGGGCCCGACGATAAAGGTCATCAGCGCCAACTTGTTAATGGTTTCGACCGTCTGGGTTTCGGCACCGGAGACATAGCCGACGCCCTTCAAAATATAGCCCGTCAAGAAAAGTCCGACCGCGCTGGCTGCCTTGAGAAAGAAGGAGAAGCCCGCGGCGTATCGCCCTTCGGTCACCTCTCCTGTCTTCAGCCGCTTCAGCATCGAGAGGTCGGCCATCATGGAAGTGGCCAGGGGAATCAGAATGCCGCAGCCGCCCCACCAGAGCATCTGGAACAGGCAAAAGACCACGCAGGAAAGATGGAAGGGTTGACCTCGGAACTCAAATAGTGGCGTGGACACCGGCTCCATCAGCCCGCCGGTAAAGACCGCCAGCAGCGACAGGCAGCCGAATGAACTCACCAACATGGCCAGATAGCCGGTTTTCTTTTTGTCCAGCCGTTTGACCATGTTTCCAAGCAGCAGCGAGCCGATCATGAATCCAACCATGCCGCCGGTATGGACAAAAGTCTTTTCGTAGGCCGAGAATCGCATATACTCCACATAGGTAAACATCTGCACTTGCCCGACTACTGCACCCGCGAGCTGGGCCACTCCGAAAAAACCAAATACCAGCCAGACCATCCGGTCGCTGTAGACATCTTTGAGGTCTCCAACAAAGGCCCTCACATGACCGGACATCGTTCCCCCCTTCTCCCTGACCAGTCCCTTTTCGGCAAACTTATAGGTGGCACGGATGCAGAAGAGAATAATAAGCAGCGTGGCGACCGCGAGCACACTGCCCATCGTGAGAAAGTTCTCATGGATCTTGGTGCCTTCGATGCGTGAGCCATCCTCGGCCACCCGGTCGCCGAAAAAGAGTATCCATGCCAAACCGCCAAAAGCAATATTGGTGATCATGTTAAAGCCCCAGCGTACACCCTGCAGTCGCGCGCGATCGTCATCCGTTCGGCACATTTCGAATCCCAGGGCTGTATAGGGAACCACAAACAACGTGAATGCTGTCTTCAGACATATATTGACCGTAAGCAGATAGATGAACAACGCCCGTTCATCGCGTATGGCATCGGGCACAAACCACAGTGCCAAAAAGCTCAGCGGCAGCAGGATTCCGCCGATCAGCATGAAGGGGTGCCGGCGGCCAAAACGGGTCGCGGTACGATCAGAAATGGTGCCCATCAGCGGATCAGTTACCGCGTCAAAGATCATTGCAATGGAAAGTGCGAGCCCGGCCAGCTCCGGACTCATGCCCATTATCTGGGTGTAGAACAGCATTGCGAAGTTGCCGATCCCATTCGTGGTGATCGAGCTCGCCCCCTCACCCGAGGCATAGCTCCATAAATCACGGCTCTTCAGGTTTTTGTCCACATTCTCCCTTTCAGATAGGTGCTCGTTTCTTTAAGTTGCTAGTTTATCCGCCCGCCGTCGGTCCGGCCTTGCCGGGCGGGAAATAGTCCGCCACAGGTTTAAGAGGCAAAACCCCACCAACATGTCCGGGCTGATATTTGTCGCTGACGGTATCGCCATCCTCAAAGGGGTCGTTGGTTCGTTCAAGCCAGTACGCAAGCTTCTTATGCATTTCCTGCTGCAACGCAACTATCTCAGGGTTGTCCCTGTTCGACCAGCTTATCAGGTTGTTTTTCTGGAAGGGATCGGCTTTGTCGTCATACAACAACCAGGG
>SDBV01005242.1_pt1 | contig 18354 bp, 29 predicted proteins | sample 2277081 | NCBI WGS metagenome assembly SDBV01 (sample SAMN10402039, study PRJNA504765) | marine sediment metagenome | isolation source: marine sediment core GS10_PC15, 223 cmbsf | place: Arctic Ocean: Southern Knipovich Ridge | collected 2010 | reverse complement strand
CAACTACTGCTTTTATAGAGTTTGGAGGAACAGATGGGGGAGATTGGAATAGAACAGGATATATAGGAGATGGTTCAAGTGGAAATACAGATATATATCTTGTAGCTGAAGTTGGTGATTTACATTTAGGCGACTCAAGTGGTGCTAGTATTCTAAATTTGAAAGGTGGAAATGTTGGAATTGGAACGGCTACGCCTGGAGAATTATTACATGCGAGTGGTGGAGATATATTAGTTGATAACACTAAAGGATTTGCTGCCAAAACAAGTGGGGGAACAGTAAGAACAATTTTAGCATATAGTGATGCTACTTGGGGAAATGCAGGAAATATACTTTGGTTGCGTCAAGTTGAAAATGATGCTATGACTTTTTCTACAAATAATATAAGAAGAATGACTATTCTTGGTGGTGGAAACGTGGGAATTGGAACTGATAGTCCTAATAATCCTTTAGAAATAAGAAGAGCTGGTGGCGGTGGAGCAGTAGGAATTACAATAAATAATGTGTTAAGTGCTTCTGGCAGAGATGTTATAATAAAAGCAATCCCAGATACTCCTGCATCAGATTTGGCAGGTTTCTTATTTATCACTCATAATAGTGGTAGTGGTGATATAAATGCTTTAGCTATAAGAGAAGATGGAAACGTAGGTATTGGGACAAGTAATCCTTCTGAAAAATTACAAGTTGGAAGCCCTACTTCTGCTACAGGTCAATATTTAGAATTGCAATCAGATAATGCTAATGGAGGAATTCCAGGAATTAAGTTTGGATGGAATGATGTAGATTATGCAAGATTAGATTTTCCTTTTTTAGATAGGGCAACTTATGGTTTGAGATTGGGAACTTATACTAGTTATCCTACAACCCTTTATGCAAATTCAAAATCAGTTATAAGTCTTTTTCCAGATGGATATGCTCATTATAGTTCTGGAACTTTTGGAAATGGGCTCGTTTATTGTTCAGGAGGACTTACTACAGCATCGTCATCAACTTTTGTTTGTACAGACCCTTATGTTAGATTTGTGGATACTAGTTCAGTAATACGTGATTATAGGCTTGTAAACAATCCAGGAGATTATTCTGGTAAGGTTGCTTGTATGGGTTTAGGTGGTGTTTTTTCTTCAGATTCAGGTACTACTACTGCCTCAACATCTTATGCTTCTTGGAGTGGTACAAATACTTATTGGTATGATTATTCTTATACTTCCTATATAAATACTTTGACTTGTAGTACTGCACTTTAAATCCCATTAAATTTAATTTGTATGCGAATCACAGATATAGGAGATGCTTAAATGGAAAATCAAACAATAGGAACTATTAGTGCAATAAGTTTGGCAGTATTAGCAATTATACTCGGAATGGGAGGAAATCCTGATGCAGGGAATATTCATTATGGAACTGATGGATTAGAAGTCACATGCCAACCAAGAATATGTGAAAGTCTTAGTAAAATTAATTCAAACGGACTTCAAACCAGATGTTATTATTTTGTTGAAGAAGAAAATAGAACTAGATATAAAAATTGTCAAGACGGATGGATAAAATTTGAATATATTAAAGCTCCTAATACAATCAACGCAAATGGAACTCTTTGTTATGTATATAAACAGAATGATTTAGTGAAACAATGTAAGACTGAAGATGGGAAACATGTTATATATATTCTAGGAGACTAATAGTATTTAAAACAAGAAACTATAAAATAATATGGCAAGTATCGAAATTCGTACAGAGACCTTTGACGGGTCGGATTGCACTTTAAACGACGGAGATCTAAATAGAGTTTTGACACTTGGAAATACCAATTTGACAGTAGATCAAGGATTCCTAGTTTTTGTGAACGGACTTTATTACACGAACGGAACAGATTACACAGTGGTTCACGCGGACACAGACACAGCAATAACTTTCTTGGTGGCCATGTATGATGACTCTGCTATCACGGTGGTTTACTATCAGACAGATATGCAATCAATCACCTTGCCGGCGGACCTCTCCTCTAAGATCCAGGATGTAATAAATATTATAGACGACAACGGAGAATCTGCAACTCTTAAAAGAAAGACAACTGTGACAGGGACAATGGGGGAAGTAGTATCTGAGACAAACACAGATTATGTGATCAACTGGTTAAGGCAAGACATCACAAATAAAGATAGGGTGATCCACGAGATGGGACTTGCAATCCCAGGAAACATAAAGGCGTTCCTCTATCCATGGTACACAGAGGATATTACAGGACAATCAGGCACACTCACACCACAAACAGGAGACATCATTGAAGACGATGAAGGAAAGCAATGGAGGATGGAGCAGATTGTAAGCAAGCCATTAGCAGACAACCAAGTGATATATATTCTCGCGGTATGCAAGAGCATCCAACTTGAAGAATGAAAATAACATTTAATGTAAACAAGGAACTGAAGAAGGAAGAAATAATAAAGAAATTGAAGAAGGTCCTGTTTGACAGCATGAACAAAATGCAGAATCTGGCAGTTGAGAATGCTCCTGTGGATACTGGACTATTGAAGAAAAGAATCAACCTCTTGCCTGCAGTCCCTGGTTATACTTCATATACTCTTACAGCAGGAGTTAATTATGCAGAAGCAGTGGAATTCGGGACTGATCCACATGTAATCAGGCCAGTAAAAAAGAAGGCACTTGCCTTTAAAATGGAAGGGAAAGATGTTGTTGTGAAGAAAGTAATGCATCCAGGTACAGAGGCCCAGCCTTATATGCGTCCGGCCTTAGATCAGGTGAAGGGAGTTTGGATAAAAAGGTACTGGAACCAAGTGTTCAAATAAACACCAATATTTAAATAATCCAGAGATTTCTAAAATACGTGTAAGTGCTAGGGAGTTCGCGCGTAGGACAAACTAGGGATGCAATACTCGGAGTGGTATTCTTTGCACATAGTCAAGAAACAAACTAAACCAAGAGGTTTGAATGGTATTCATAAGTCCAAAACAAATAATAACAGAATTTTTAAGACATAGGATGACAGATCCTAGAAGTCGTGCAGAAACTTCCCAAACAGAGGAATTCGACGGTGGAGGAAAAATATTTTCTTTAACACCTACTAGCGGATCAGTTTCTTGTATCACAGGGATTACTGTTAATGGGTCTGATGCGGAAAAGTGGAAAGATTATTATATTGACTTTCAAAACGAGAAGGTTATTTTTTATTCTAATACTGCCGGAGGAACAGACAATGTTGATATTACTTACAAAAGAGGGACTACAAATTGGATTTATCCGGGCAAGGCGAAAACATCGCTTGGGGCGACTAGCTTTCCGAGACTTAATATTTTGCTAGTCGGGGGGACAGGGGAGAGACTTGGCCAGTACAATTCTAACATAGAGTCAGTCATGCACTTCCAGGTGGATGTGTGGTCAAAGGAAAATTACATCAAAACAATAAGCAGTGTGAAGTACGAGGGAGACAAGCTGGCAGAATATCTTGGGTACCAAGTGATCAAGGCCTTTGAGGATTACATAGACGACCTTCACCCACAACTTTATAATATAAGGATACTGAGTCCGCCAAGGGATATGGGATTTAATCAAGAGTACCAGTGCTTTCACGTTATTGTCGAGTTTGAATTAAAAGGAATTGATACAGGAGAATCATAATAATTAAATAACCAAGGAGGAAAAATATGACTGAATATATGATCGGTAAAAGAGAGCAAATCGCTATGTGCGAAGAAGATACGTGGGCTGCACTTGGAGCAAAGACTATGGTATCAAATGGATTTATTGTTGGGAAGAATACACGAATTGCGCCAGATTTTAAAAAAGGATGGCAAGAAGTATTGGGCGCTGGAGCAGATAGTAGGGATATTGATAGTCTTGAAAAAGGACCAGAATCTTATAAATTCGTAATGACATTTAATCCAACAAATTGGAAATTCATAAGATATTGCGCGCATGGAACAGTTACAAATACAAGTTCAGCACCAACAGTACATACTTTCACAGCGACGGATGTCGTTAAGTCATTCACTCTTGAATGGGCCAAGCGAAGCGGAACAGATCATGTAGTTACTTTGACAGGTTGTATAATTACAAATTATACAATTAGATTTGAAAAGGGATTAGGTGCTACAGAAGGATTTGTTACAGTGGTTGCAAATTGTCTGGCAAAATCAGCAGTTGCAGGATCGAGCGTTACGAGCGTGAGTGTGAATACAGACGATGCATTCCAATTCAGAATGGCAAAGTTAACCTACGCTGGAAGTGAAGTTGTAGAAGTTAATTCAGGTGAGCTTACTGTAGAGAATGGAATCAATGAAGAAGATTCTAGATATTGTAATTCAACATTAGATCAGGCTATAGGAGAACCAATACCTTTAGTTAGAAGGTACAATTGCAGATTTAATATAAACCAAAAGGATGACACTTACTATGATGACTGGAATGATCAGGTTGTGGTACCAAGCACTAACAAACTTGAACTCATAAGAGGCTCAGGTCCCGCAGATGACATAACATTCACCTTCACAGATTTGACTTTGCGAACAGTGCCAGATCCAACAAATATGGAAGGGGTAACGACGGTGGATCTTGTTGGAACAATCAAGTCCGTGGCAATAGTTGCGAATGATGCTCTTACAGACTATTAAATAAATCCAAAAGGAGGAAAAATGGTAAAACATGAAGAAGACTTCGTAAATGAGAATGTCGTGCAGTTTAAGATCGGCGAGAATAGCTTTGCTTTTAAGCCAACTACTGCAGGAGATGAGACTGACTGGATGGATGAGTACATGGAGATCGGAGAGGACAAGAAACCTAAGCAGAACCTTGCAAGGGTTACTCGATGTAAATTCCGAAATTTAGTGCAAGTTCCATATGGCCAGGAGATCATAAATAAGATTATTGGTGTTGACAAGACTTGGGAGCAATTAGATAAAGCCCAAAGATGGGCCTTTCTAAGAAAATTGAAGCCAAGTGTTTTCACAGAGATTATGAATAAAATCAATGCAATAGATCTTGGAAGCAGTAAAAAAAAAAGTTAATCTTTAAGATACAGAATTGTAACCCTGAATTTGGATTTAGTTTAGATCCGGGTGAAGAATCTCTATTGTGGGCAAAACATCTGTTTTTTCAAAAAGGAATATCTCCTGATGAATTTAGAAAAACACAAATCAGAGATATAATGGATGTGATTGGAATAAAAAATGAAGTGGATAAAAAGAAAATCCGAGAAGAAAAAATTAAAGAAATGATGTTAAATATGAAATAATGGTAGAAGCAGGACAAATCTCCATTGGCGGAGATATAGATACCCAGGGAATAGAAACTGGCCTTGGGAGAATTGAGCAAGGTTTTGAAGCTTTAGTTAATGCTGGAAGAAGTGTCAATGCAGATTTTGTTAGAATGAATCAACAAACACAAAGACTTCAAAGAAGTTTTAAGATCTTATCTGTTGTTGGACCAACAGCAATGGTAGGGATTGCTAAAAATGCTCCTGCAGTATCTGGAGCTATAGCAAAGATGGCAATTAGTTTTGGGAAATTATCTAGAACTCTTGGGATGGCCTTAAAACCTGCCTTTGATATTGTTGCTGAGTCATTCCAAAGTTTTGTTGGATGGGTAGAAGAAAATCGTGGAACAATTAATGAATTTGCAACAAATACTATAGGGGGACTTACATTAGGCATAGAAACACTTGCTGAGATCTGGGGTAGTTTTGCATCGATTGGGATACCTACTTTGGATATAACAATAGGGGAAGGTTTGAAATGGTTGGTGAATACTTTTGGTGCAGAATTAATTGCTGGTTTAATTGCCGCAAAGTTTGGGGGTCCTGTAGTTGGTGTGGCGGCAGCAGGAATTGTTGCAGTAGGGAGATCTGAAAGTGAAGGATTAGGTGGAGCAACAATTGGAGGTGCAACTGGAGCTGCCCTTGGAACTGTTTTTGGACCAGCAGGAATTGTTGCAGGATTTGGTATTGGAGCTTTAATAGGCAGATTTTTTAGTTCTCTTTTATCTAAAAGAAATAGGAAAGATCAGGCATTTGACGAGGAGTATTTAATATGAGTTTGATGAAGATAGAAAATTATAGTGGATCAGCAAATACATTCACTTGGCCAAATAATCCAAATACTTTTGATGATCAAATTACCTCCAATTATACTATTACAAATGTGGCTTATCAGAGGCATCATTATTTTGTGAGTGGGGGAGGGGTAATACCGAAGACAATTGTTATGACAGGTCACTTCTTTGGTTCAAGTAAACTCACGAATTACAGGACTCTTTCTGGACATTTTATGGAAAATATAAAATTGAAGAAACTTTATTTTGAGTCAGATAAATTTTATTTAGGATTCGGAAAAGATATTAAGAAAACAAATTCTGGTGGAAGAACAAATTTTGTTGATTATGTGGCCACATTCGAGACAGTAATTGGGATTTTATTTGATAACACTCAACAAACTCATACTGATGGGGGAGCTGAAAAGACAAATAATGGAAATGTGACGACTTTTATAGAGGAGATCTCTGGTGTTGTGACTAGTGGGGCATCTGATGTAACAATCTCAGATAGTCTTGGAAATGAAATCACAATACCTGCAGCTAGTTTAACAACAGGACAAACTGTTGTAGTGACATTCATTACAATGGTTGATAGCGGAGATGGGATTTTTGTTACAGAATATAATTATACTACTGTTGCAGGATCACAAATCGGGACTGCCAGAACTACAGATGGATTTGGAATAATTCAATTGGAGGCCGCTGCTGATACTTCTGACATAACAGTCACAAACCTTGATGCCACTTATACAATTAAATTCCGAAATGCCTACTCTAGTTAGATGATTTTAAAAATAAAGGATTAATTATATAAATATGGCTTTTAAAAAAGGAAATAAATTAAGAGAAGGAAAGGAACCTTGGAATAAGGGTAAAAAAATAAAAAAAGATTTTCCACAGATGGGATTTCAAAAAGGGCATAAGAAATATACCACTAAAGGAGATTTTCAAAAAGGTCATATTCCACCTCAGACAAAAATTAATGAAAAAGAATTGATAAGATTGTATTTAAATAATAAATCAATAAAAGAAATTGCTGTTTTTTTTGGATGCAGAATAACCACAGTTTATCAATTTATGGAAAGGTATAAAATAAAATTGAGGGATTATCCCACAGGGGTAATGAATCATTGTTGGAAAGGAGGAATCTCTTTTGAGCCTTATGATAAAAGATTTAATAATATTTTTAAGAGAAGAATAAGAAAAAGAGATAATTATATTTGTTTAAAATGTGGAAAACATCAAGAAAAAGAAAAAAAGGCTTTAGCAGTTCATCATATTGATTATAACAAAAAATTGTCTATTCCCCAAAATTGTTGTGCGATATGTAATTCTTGTAATTCAGAAGTTAATTATAACAGAAAACATTGGACAAAATTCTTTCAAAGTTTGTTGTCAGAAAAGTATAATTATCAATATTCTAATCACGAAATAGTTTTGGAAATTAAAAAATGAGTACCTATATTATTAATATTAAGAAATCTAGTGGTGATTGGACTACCAAAGCAGATGTTACAACGATTGTCCCAGATGTTGGTTTTAGTTATACTGATAAGTTGAATGAAGTTAATGAAGGGGTTATAAATTTGAGTGGTACAGGAACATTAAAAAGAAGTATTATAGATATTGGAGCTGAAGTAAAAATATATAAGGATGGTAATTTAGATTTTCATGGAAAGGTAAATATTGTTGATTATTTAGAGGGGGGAGCAATTTCTATTACTATAAGAGGATATGAATGGTGGTTAGGATTAGAAAATGGGACCTATGCTGGAAGTCCTTGGTCAGCAACAGCAAGCGCAACAATTTTTAATGCAATTATTGGGGAGAGTAATTATTTTACAGCAGGAACTGTTGAAGCAGGAACAAGTGTGGATTTCAGAGTTGTGAAAACAGATAGCCTCTGGAATGCAATTAGTAATCTTAAACAAGCTACAAGTCAAGATATTGGGATTGATTATGCTAATGCAGAAGTTGATATTTTAGATCATAAGGGAAGTGCGACAAGTGTGAAAACATTTAATTCTGGTATTCAAATAGGAGATGTTAGAATTACATATAATTATCCACTAGGAAATAAAGTCTTGGTATATGGAAAAAGCGAGGGACAAACTAGAATAACAAGCAGTTATCCGACTTATGGAAGGGACGCAGCCAGCCAATCAACCTATGGAATAATTACAAAAATCATAAGAGATCCTAAGATAACTACTCAGGCCCAGGCAAATATCTTGGCGGATGCAGAAGTGGCCAGACTGAAGGATCCTATTAAAATTTATGCTTTTGAGGTTTTGAATCCAACTCAATCATTAGTTTCTGGAGATATAATTACTATTAATGCTAAAAGTCAAGGTGTTACAAATGAAGATGTTAGAATTGTTGGAATTGAAAGAGGTATTAGAGGAGATAAAGAATATTTAACTCTTCAAGTTACAAATGCAGCATATTCACAATTAACAAAGAGTGCAAACCAAGTTATAGCAGGAATAAATAAAACCTTTAGAGATCAACAAACATATGATATGTATAATCCAGAATATACAAATCAAGTTAATACAACTACATCCATAGGAGGTGTTATTGATGTTTCTAGTGGCGGAGGATTCTCTGCAGGGGTTATGGATTTTAATGGATATAATTTAGATGGGATATATGGACTTGGAGGATCTCTCTCAACAATTGATATTAATACTGATTTAGATTTGAGAAATTCTCAAAAAATAGTTAATTGTCCAAATCCATCTTTTAATGGAGATGTTGCTAGCAAAGGTTATGTTGATGGGGCTATTGCTATTCCAACAGGAACTTATTATTGGAGTTGTCCTGGGGCGAAGTTTGGGGCGATAAACCCAGATACAGATCAAATTGGTATTGATAATATTGCTGCTGGAATAGAAACAGAAGCAGCCAATATAATTGTTATAGCACATGTTAATTTACCAGATGGAGCTGTAGTGACAGGCGCGATTGTTTATGGGGATACAGTAGGGGAAACATGGACTTTAAGAAGGGCTATATGGGGTGGAGCAGATAGTGATCTAGCAACAGGAGATATACAATCAGAAGATACTTCAATATCAAATGCAACAATAGATAACTCAACATATTATTATTTTTTCGTTACATCTTTATTACACAATGAAGCCCAAATATGGGGGGCAAGGATAACATATACAATTTAAAAATTGATTTTGAAAGGAGGAAAAATGATTAAAGGAAAAATAAAAAAAGTAGTTAAGAATAAAGATGAAGTTAATGTGGTTGTTGAAAATGTTCTAAAATTAGATATACCACAATTACAACACAAATATAAAATGCTTAAAGAGAGTATAATAAAAATCAATGAAGAGATTAAACAGATTGAAGAAATTGCCAAGACTGCCAAAATAAAACTTGATTAGAAACCTTTAAATAATAAATAACCTTTCGCAGAATAGGAATTTATAATGACAAATAAATATAGCTTTTGGATTGGTTTGGGAAAGACAACCAAGAATTCTGCATATCTTTTGGTACCTTTTGGAATTGCATTATTAGCAACTGTTCCAAAAGAATATGCTTGGGTTGCTGGTCCGGTAGTTTACCTACTGAAGAACTGGTACGAGAACAGAAACAGATAATAGGGTTTGAATTAAAATGCTTGAAAAAGATATAGAAAGAAAAAGAAAAAAGCTGGAAGGCCTTGTTAAACATCCCACTTCAGATCTTTATCCTCCAGGAAGATCAATAAGGAGAAGGATTATTTCAGATGAAGAGGTGGATCTTTTTGGCTTGGAATACATAAGACGCACAGAAAAAGACAGAGTTATGTTTGGTCTTGGGATTGAGAGATATCTCACGAGAGAGTTCAAGGGAAGATACCAAGGTGATCAGGGAATTTATTATGAAATTATCGGATGGTTCAAAGTGAACCCTAAATCATAATCAAGAGAAGACATACTCAAGAAAAGAGGGAGTTAGCAAATTTAGCCGTGGTGTGGTATTATTGCGCTCCCTTCTTTGATTTTATTACTATTTAGTGATTTAAAAAGATTGGTGTTTCTATGAACAAACGACAGAGCCAGGCACCGGCGTTAATGAAGGAGCTTGTATATACAAAATATTATTTTGTATGCACAGAATAAGACGAAGTAAGACTAGGCTTAGGTCAAAAAAACACACCACAGTGAGCCTGTGTAAGAGTTTTATTTTCTTAAACCAAAGTTTTATATACGACAAACACCTTATAAAATCATGAATTTAGTTCCAACATGATCTAATTTCTGAAGGGGGCAAAGCTCGCGTTTTGCCTTCTTCACATATTTATTTAACGCATTCAACGAAAACACTTAGAAATTTTAAGGGAAATTGAAAGACTGAACGTGTTAAATTTTAATTCTCACTAAGCTAACCTAAGTGCACGGAATAAAGTAAGTTTTAAAAAGGACTTCTGGCTATGGCATTCATGTTGGAATTAAATGTAAGAAAAGAGGGTGCTTTTTTCTCCCTCACATACAGGGAACTGGTTTGTGAGTTTAGGAATCGAGGAGTCTTGGATTACGCTAGGGGGGAAAGATAGTGTAAAAATTACTTCTTTTTTAAAATGGAAAAATGATTGAACTTAATTATAAATGCGTTAAAAAAAGAGATAGAGATAGAAGAGATAGAGATAGAAGAGGATTTTTTGGATCTGCAGCAGAAATGATATTGTAAATAGGAAGGAGGGCGCAATACAAATGGTATGGAAAAAAGAGATACATCCAGATAAAGAAAAAATAGAAAAAGTCGTGAAGAGTGGATTCTCCGGGAAGTTCGATAAAACAACTAATTTTCCAATAGAAGAAGAAAGCTGTAGAGATTTCGGACAATTTGATCTGCAAGACCATCAACTGACAGAAAAAGAAAAAAGGGACGCAAAAGAAATGAGGGAACTAGAAAGGAGGGGATTATTATGACTTGGAAAAAGAGTTGGACTGGAAAAAGAAAAAAAGCAAGGCCAAACAGTTTGAGGTCCAAGCCGACTATTTCTTTTAGATCCGATCTGAGTCCGGAGACACTGGGATATATCAAAAAGTTAGCACTACAAAAACAAAAAACAAAATTCATAAATCAAGCAATCGAGATGAGGTATTTTCTGCTGACAAACAAAAGGCAATTCTTGAGGCAGATTCTTCAGGAGAATTATAAATTGTGTAGATATTTACTGAGAAAGATAGGTAATGGAAAGTAATTTTTCCACAGGAAACAAAAGGATAATTAAGGTTACCTAAGTGCACGTAGGAGCTTTTTTAAAGGAATTATACGTGTATATTTTAGGAGGATTCAGATATGGGTGAGATTATATGTTCAGAAGGCAAGGGTACGAGTTGGGTTGTCAAGGAGGAGTTTTGCATCGGGCAGGATGAAATAAGCGTTGAGTGCGAGTGCAATACAATCGGCTGCAGGGTGATGAAGAATATTTTTATCGACGTGAGTGAGGGAGTGGAGGATTTCAACGATGAGTGATCCAAAAACACTGAAAGAGTTAATAGAAGAAAATACAAATTTATATGGTCTAGATAGTTTATGGTGGAAACAAGAAAAAGGAAAAGAAAAAGAGTTTGTTTTCCCAGAGAGATTAAGACAAGAAATAATTAAATGGATCAATCTTGGTGGGAGTTTTGATAAATTAATAAAGGAATATATGAAGGATAAGAATTCATATGACTTGACAGATTCTGATTTGGAAGATTTTGCATGTGATGTTTTAATGCACATTTTCAATTTAACAGAGGAGGATTTAAAGTGATCCAATACAAATTCACAAAGGAAGGGCTAGAGATCATCAGGTACCTTCCATTCATAGGTTTAGACCAACTAGCTGGGGAAGGGGTGAATTCTAATGAATTCTCCTCCCCTTCTGGCCAAATTAAAGCAGGAGGTATACAAATATGAAAAAAAATACAAAATACTTTGAGAAGCAGATAAGAGGATTATTGATGATTATGGCAGATGCAGCAGAGAATGATATTATGGTTGCTCGTTCTTATATCAATGAAAAATTGAGTATGATTTTGAATGAAGGAATAAACTTTCATCCATTGATAAAAGAAAAATTAGAAAAATCAAAATGACAGACAAATTGACAAGGACAATCAAAGCCATCTCCGTGAAGAAAAAAGCAGAAGGAGAAATAGGGTTCTTGACTATTGAAGAAGAGAAATGGTACAACATAAAAGCAGATGAGAAAGTCCTTGATGGGGTTCTTGAAAAAACCATCAAGAAAGGAAACAAAGTCGAGTTTGAACTAAAGAATGGATTTGCAGAAAACTTCAAGGTTTTGGAAGAAGCAAAAAGTTCAGGAAAGTGGGAAGATGACATGGTGACCTTTGAGGATCTATTGACAAAAGCGCATGGGTTGAAGGTGCCTTTCTCAATAAAGACAAAGATGTTGGAATTTGATCTGGAAAAGAAATTCGCTTTATTCAAGGCAAGAATTATTATAGGATCAACAGAGATAGGTAAGGTAAAAACAGAAGAAGTTGTATTTGAAGGACACGGAGATGCAACAGCAGACAACGTGACTGGAGAATTCATCAAACCACACTTTATCCGGATGGCAGAGACCCGAGCAATAGTAAGAGCTCTTAGGTGGTACACAAATAACGGTTGTGCTGAAGAGGAAAAATGAAAGCTGATAGAGAATTCATCGAGAAGGTTATAGAACTGCATGAGATGGGAAAAGATATAGAACAGATCATGTTTAGTTTAGATCTGCCCTATGAGAAGTCAGAAGAATAATTTATTTTTTATTTTATAGTGAGGGCTTTGCCCAAGAGCAAGAAATTAAATCGGGAGGTAAAATAATGAAAACAATACAAATAGAAAAGATCAAAACAAAAGAAAACATAAGAAAGGATTACGGAGATTTGACAGAGTTGACGGCATCCATAAAAGAGCATGGAATGAGAAAACCAATAGAATTGACTACTAGTAATATACTAGTGGATGGTTACAGAAGGCTGAGAGCAGCAAAGACAGCAGGTTTAAGCGAGATACCATTCTTCTATTGGGACGGAAAGATAGATAAGACAACTTCTCAGATGCTGGCGGGGATATTCCAGAAGAATCTGAATCCAGTCGAGGAAGGAAGAGCTTTCAGGAATTACATGGATGAGACAAAGACCAATGTAGAGGACCTGGCAAAAAGGATATCTAAGCAGATAATTTACATAAAGAGAAGGCTGTTATTGGCCAATCTTCCAAAGGATATCAGGGAGGCGTTGATAGGGAATAAAATATTGATAGGTCATGCGCTGCTTTTGGCGAAGCTAACAAAGCAAGATGGATTAAAATTCCTGAGAGAGATTATCCGGGAAAAGCACAGTGTTGAGAGAGCAAGGGATGAGATCCAATACCATGGTTTTTCTTCGAGGTTATCAGAGGCGAAGTTTGATAAGTCCAAATGCAAGGGATGCCCATACAATGGATCGGAGCAGGCGGAATTATTTGAGACAGGGACAATTCTGAACGGGACTTGTCTGAACACCGGATGCTATCACAAGAAAGTGAAGGAGTTTGTCAAGCAGAAAAGAAAGGAGTTTAAAGACGTTCTGTATAAACCTGAATCTGATTATGCGACACCGGGTGGATATGCGGATGGATCCCACGAGTGGGATTGCAGTGAAAAAGGAATCACGAAAAAGTATAAAGAGAAATGCAGGAAGAACAAGGAAAACTATCTTGTGAAAATTAGGGATAATGGTGAGATAACAGAATACTTTAAGATTCCACTAAAATCAGTTAAGGCAGGAAATAAAACTGTGGATCAAGGAAGTCAAGAAGAAACAAGAGAATTAAAATTGATTGCAAAGGTTAACGAGTTTAAAACAGACTTTTTGATTGGTAAGTCAATAGAATTTATGCAGCCAGGAACCAAACAAACAAAGGCTTTGACTTTGATAAGATTACTTCAATATGCGAACTGGTCTGATATAGATATGGTCTCTAAGGAACTAGGAAACTTGATTAAGAGAGGATATGGTAATGATGTAAATGTGAAGAATATCTATAAGGCAAAAGAGAAAGAGCTTGATAAAGCAATTGCACTTATGAGTAGGAGTGCTTTGAGAAGAGTTGATTTGAAAGAATTGATAGAAGTTTCTAGAAATTTCAAAGTGGACATAAAAAAGCATTTTGCTATAACCAAGGAATACCTGGAGCTTTACACAAAAGGCCAACTTGTAGAATTGATAGGGGAGTTCAAACTCTATGTCGATTCGGATGATCCTAAGGTGAAGACAATAAGTTCAGGGAACATAAAGAAAGGAGAGCTTATCCAACACATACTGAATCAGGATTTTAGGAGAAAAGTGCCGAAGATACTGGTTTAAATTTTTTATTTTTTATTTTTTATTTTTTTATTTTCCAGGAGAAAAAAACACAAGGAGGTATAAAATGGAAGAACAAATAGTGATAAACAAGACTGAGAAACCGAACAGTTTCGAGACTGGTAAGCCAGGTGCACGATGGAAGATTTACTTTTCCGATGCTGCTGACTTGAAAACACAGGTCGAACAGTTGAAAAAAGAAGATTTTGATATAAATAAAAAAGAAGAATAAAATGGAAGAAGAAAAATGCAAGCATGAATTGGAAATCACAGAAGAAAACTGGATGGGTGAAAGTGTGATGGCCACAACAAAGTGCAAGAAGTGCGATGCAAAATTTGAGGGATTACTCATTAAAAAATGAAGAAGTGTCCGAACTGCAATAAGAAATTATATAAGAAAGAAGGGGGAGGCTCCTACTGCAAGAAGTGTGGGTTTGTCAATGATCCAAACTATTTGAAGAATAATACTCAATAATCGGGGGCTGGAGTTGGGAACCATACATAATGTACACAATGCCCCCATGGGAAAGTAGTCTAGTGGTAAGATCTGAGTGTTCGAAGGCTCGGGATCCCAGGTTCGATTCCTGGCTTTCCCATTGCTGGGTTGGGAATAAAGGAGTGGTTGGGTTAGCCAGTTGACAGCCAGGAAAGACTGGCATCATGATCATGGGAAAACGAGGATATGGAGCGAGCAACAGAGAATATAATAATTATGAAAATTATGGGGGGCCAGAATCAGAAGACAAAGAACAAACAACACTCGATAATTGGAGGGAAAAAAGAAAAAAATGATATATTCAAATGAGAATCCAAGTGAATTAATTCACTCAATAAGTAAGGTTTTCTTAAATCACTATGATAGGAAATTTGATGACTTTCTGGAAGCTTGCTTGCTTGCACTTGAATCAAAAGAAAAGGAATACATGGAATTAATCGAAAGGATCGGAAAAGATGCAATAAGAGAATACGCACATTTATTTGGATTACTTTTAAACTTTTTTTACATAGAACAAAAATACTGGGATGTTTTAGGAGAAGTTTATATGAGGGTTGCTGGAAGAGGGGGAAAAAATAGTGGAGAGGCTTATACACCTTTTCACATTTGCAGGATGATGACTGCAATTTCAGATCCTAAACCAGGAGAAAAGTTTATGGATCCTTGTATGGGAAGTGGAGCTTTTGCTTTGGCAGTAAAAGAACACCAATGGTTAAAATATAAATACAATAATTCAAGCAATCTTTTCGGATGTGATATCGTTTTAACAGCAGTTAGAATGGCCAAGATCCAGAATTATTTAACGAGCTACAATTACATGGGACTTTTATTATTAGAGAAAGCGCAGGAATTAAAGAAAACATTTAAATAGACACCTATAATTATAAAAATATAATCAAATGGAAAAAGAATTTAATTTAAGCTCGTATATGTATCAGATTTTTGGTGTGGAAGTTTATCAAGCTGAGCATGTCAAGGAATTTATAAAGGAAATTGAGTTCTGGGGAGAAATAAATCTGTCCACAGATACTCTAACAATTAATTATTCTAAATTTATAAAACTCGCAGGGGAGGAATTATCAAAATGAATAAAGAACAATTAGAAAAGTTAGAAGAAGAAAGAAAAGAACATCCTTGTGAAAACTGTGGGGTAATGGAATTTGAACATCATCTTATCATTGATGCATGCAAGAAATTCAAACCTTCTAATAACCTAAAGGTCACAAGTCATAGTCGCTTTCAAGAAATTTATAAAGAACTTTTAGAGATTATGAAAAAGAATAAATTGAAAACTATTGAGGATTTAGAGAATTACAGTCTTCCACTGACTTTAGAAGACACGCCAGAGGAGAAAATTGAAAAAACGGACTCGTTGTTCCGCTCCTCTGGCACCCTTCGGGGTTCGAACCGCGGTTGTGGGAAGAAAGTAGCTTACTGGTGTGGTGAAGTTAGTGGAGTAGAAGGTGTAATGAGAGTATGTCCAGAATGCAAGAAAAAACAAGAGGTCAGAGAATGAAACAAAATTCTCCATTTTTTGGATGTGGAGCATTTATTAAGAAATTGAAATATTATAATGTGGTATGTGGAATGGAGAAAACAAAAACAAAAGAGATTGTTTTATGTAATTCTTGCAAGAGTTTAGACAACAAGGATAGTGAGAACTCGGGTTGTTCGAAATTTATACCTGTAGACCCTTCTGATAAAAATTCAGAAGGTTGGACCTGTGGGCAATATTATGATGCTTTCAAAAAGAAAGTGTTTTGTGATTCTTGCAAGAAAAAGGAAGTGAAGAAATGATAATAGGAAAAAAATCAGAAACAAAAAAGGATGTGTATATTGATCTACAAAAATTAGTTTCTACAAGATTATTGATACAGGCAAATTCAGGGGGAGGAAAATCCTGGCTGATCAGGCGGCTTCTTGAACAAACACACGGCAAGATCCAACAGATAGTCATAGACCTGGAAGGGGAGTTCTCTACACTCAGGGAAAAATATGATTATCTATTAGTGGGGAGAGATGGAGAGATCCCGGCAAATATACAAACTGCAGAATTACTAGCTATCAAATTATTAAAATTGAATGTGAGCACAATAATAGATCTGTCTGAATTAAAACACCAGGAGAGAATAACTTTCGTGAAAAGATTCTTGGACTCACTGATCGGTGCGCCCAGGGAATTATGGCACACCTGCCTGATAATAGTTGACGAGGCACATCAATTCTGTCCGGAAAAATCAAAATCAGAGTCAGGGACATCTGTGATAGATCTGCAGACAAGAGGAAGAAAAAGAGGATTCTGTGGGGTGCTGGCCACGCAAAGGATATCCAAACTTCACAAGGACGCGGCAGCAGAATGCAACAATGTTTTGGTCGGAAGAACAGTCTTGGATATTGACAGGAAAAGAGCAAGCGATGATCTGCAATTCACGACAAAAGAGCAAAGCAATAATTTAAAGAAATTAGACGATGGGGAATTCTTTGCCTATGGGCCAGCAATTTCCAAAGATGAAGTTTTGAAACTGAAAGTTGGAGGAGTTAGCACTACACACCCAGAACCAGGAAAGAACATAATCAAAGCATCAAAGACTCCAGACAACATAAAGAAGCTGCTTAAAGATGTGACAGATCTTCCAAAAGAAGCAGAAGAAGAATTAAAAACAACAAAGGATTTCAAAACCAAAATATTCGAGTTGAAAAAAGAATTAAGATATCTAAAGATATCTAAACCCCTTTTAAAAGTAGATGAAAAGGGTTTAGAAAGGGCTGAACAAAAAGGATATAATGAAGCGAAGAGGATATCCATGGATATCCTTAAAAAGACTAATTTAGCCTATAATAGGCTTAAGAAAGGAATGGAATTGATTGTTACAAATTGTAGCAAATTGTTACAAGTTGAGGTACTTACTTTTACTCATAAAAGTAACTTACCTTTAAGGGAAAAGGTAATACCAAAAATTCAAAAGATTGTCACTACACAGCCTCGGAAAGTTGGCACTACAAATGTCATCGACAATGACATCGAATTAGGAATTTGTGCAAAGAAGATTTACTCGTTTCTTTACAACAATCCAGAGAGGGAATTTTCAAAGCAGCAGTTAGGAGCTGTGACTGGTTACTCAAACAAGTCAGGAGGATTCAACAATGCAATCTACAAACTAAACACACTTGGCCTTATAGATAGAAGTACAGGTCAGATAAAATTAAACCCTGAGCTATTGGAGTTAGAATGAAACCAAAAATTGAAGATATAGAAGTAATAGAAATTAGAATGAATTCAATGAGGCAAAGAAATATATTAGATAGATTTGCAAAGAAATGTGAAAAAGAATTAACAGTTATTCCAAAATATATTGACGGAAATTTTATGAGATTATATTATTGGGTAAGAGATAAAAAAGAATTTAACAAAAATAATAAAAAGATAAAAACAAAATTTTGGAATGATTTTGAAAAACTTTGTAA
>SDBV01005241.1_pt1 | contig 18354 bp, 20 predicted proteins | sample 2277081 | NCBI WGS metagenome assembly SDBV01 (sample SAMN10402039, study PRJNA504765) | marine sediment metagenome | isolation source: marine sediment core GS10_PC15, 223 cmbsf | place: Arctic Ocean: Southern Knipovich Ridge | collected 2010 | reverse complement strand
ATGTCAAGCGCCCCGAGTACATCATGTTCGGCGCGTGGGCCGGGGCGGAGGTGCTTATCGCGGCGGCCATCACGCTCGCGGGCGAAACGGGGCTCGTGGCGATGTCGTGGTTAGCGATTCCGGTCGTCACGCTGAGCGCACGTTTTTCCCTGCGTGGCGTGATCGTCGGCGTGACGCTCGTGCTTGCTCTCGTACTGGCGGTCGGCCTAGGCGCGAACACAGCTGCCGTCCTGGACGACCCAACGTTGATAACTGCGCCGATCACCGTCGTGATCGCCGTCGCGCTGTTATCAACCGCGCTGATGCGCTCGGACTTCGAGCACCGCAGCCAGGCGGTGATCGACCAGCTCACGGGCATGCTGAACCGCAACGCGCTTACGACCCGCGCAGCCGAGCTGGCACAGCAGTCGAAGGTGAGCGGCGAGCCGATCGGCCTGATCGTCGGCGACCTCGACCACTTCAAGAAAATCAACGACTCCCGCGGACATGCGACCGGCGACGCGGTGCTGACGGATGTCGCCTACGTGCTGCGCAAGCGCCTGCGCGCGTTCGATCTCGCTTACCGGATGGGTGGCGAGGAGTTTCTGGTGCTGCTGCCGGGTGCCGATCTCGAGCAGACCGCGGAGATAGCCGAGCAGCTGCGCGCGGGTATCGCAGCCAACACGGTTGGAGGCGAGCACGTGACGATGAGCTTCGGCGTCAGCGCGTCGCCGCGCGGCACTAGCTTCGACTACGACAAGGTGTTCGCGGACGCCGACGCCGGACTGTACGAGGCAAAGCGCAGCGGGCGCAACCGCGTCTGCAGGAGCGCGCCCGAGGTCGGCGAGCTACACCCCGGCTTGGCCGAGACCGCCGCCTGAGCCAATTTCGTCTAGGCCCTGTTCAGCGCGCGATCGCGCGCACGGCTTTGGCATGCCTCGTGACTTGCCGCTTGGATAGGCGCCCGGACGGTAGCTCGACGACGAACGATGTCGTTCCGTCGAAGCGGTCGTTCTGCCAGTTGGTGGCGCCGCCGGGGTAGCGCCGCAGCCTGCGCAGCGGCAGCCCGGTCAGGCGTGCGTAACGTCGCTCGATGCGAACGTCGCCGCCGGAGCGGTCGATCACTCCGACCGGCTGATGAAACCAGATCGTGATGTCGGGCCGGATTCGGCGGATCAGGGAGCGCGCGATGCGAGTCTCGGGCTCGGATAGCGCCCGGGTCCCCGAGTACTGCTGATCTCCGAGACGCCCGATCGGACGCCAGCGCCAGGGAAAATTGCGGTTGAGGTCGACGCGGTGAGCGTTTTGGCGTGTCCCGCGCGTGACACCGTCGGGATTGAGGTTTCTCAGAACCCAAAGGTCGACGCCAGCCTGGGCGGTGCTGCGCTCGAGCTTGCGCGCAACGGGAATACCGGCGCTCTCGTCGCCGTGAATCGCCCCCACGACCAGCACCCGCTTGGGCGAGCGCGGATCGCCGACCTCAACCGCGTTGATCCTGCGGCCTCGGACGGACTGGCCGAGCGGCAGACGGACCGCTCGAGTCGTGGCGGGCGCGTCCGGGCCGGATCCACCACCGAGCGTCGCGACCGCCGCGAGCAGTATCTGACCGATGATCATCGCTCCTATCTTCCCAGCCGGTGCTACCAATTGAGACACTTAGCGAATGACCGTCCAGCCCGACCAGGCCGACCAGCCCCGCTGGTGGACCGTGCGCCCGGCACAGAACCGGAAGCCGGCGACCTACAGATGCCCGTTGTGCAACGAGCTTTTGCCGGCGCTGACCGAACACATGCTGATCGCGCCCGAGGGTGATCTGTCGCGACGCCGCCACGCGCACACCAAGTGCACGTTGGCGGCGCGCAAGTCGGGAAGCCTGCCGCTGCGCGACGAATGGCTACGCACCCAGCCGCGCCCGCCCTCGCTATGGGCGCGGGTCAAACAGCGCTTCGGCGGCTAGCTCGTGAACTTGACCGTCAGCACGTCGCCGTCGGCGACAATGTAGTCGCGACCCTCCGAGCGCAGCTTGCCGGCGTCGCGGGCGGCGGCGAACGATCCGGCGGCGATCAACTCGTCCCAGGCGATCACATCGGCCTTGACGAATCCCTTCTCCATGTCGGTGTGGATCTTGCCGGCAACCTCGGGAGCCTTGGCGCCCGCACGCACGCTCCAGGCGCGCACCTCGACGTTCTCTGTGCTGACGGTGAAGAAGGTGATCAGGTCGAGCAGCGAGTAGGCCGCCGCGATCACCCGGTCGAGCGCCCCGCGCGCGATGCCCAGCTCGCTGCGCATCGCGGCCGCGTCGTGCTCGTCCATCTCGCCCAACTCCTTCTCGTCTCGCGCGCAGATCGCTACCGCATCGAGCCCGGCCAGCGATGAGGGCGGTCGGTCACCTTCGCTGACGTTGGCGACGATCAGTGTCGGCTTCGAGGTCAGCAGGTCGGCCTCGCGCGGAGCGCGCTCGCCCGTCTCGAGGCCGGCGACAACGCGACGCCAGAACTCAGCCTGTTCGACCAAGTCCTTGTCGCCGCTCTTGGCTTGCTTGTCGAACTTCGTTGATCGTAGCTGCGCGCTCTCGAGGTCGGCCAACAGCAGCTCCGCGTCGATCACCTCGAGGTCGTCGAGCGGATCGATCCCACCGTGGAGGTGCGCGACGTTGCCGTCGCCGAAGCAACGAACAACGTGCAGCACCGCGTCGACCTCGCGGATCTGCCCGAGGAAGCGGTTGCCGAGGCCCTCCCCCTGTGACGCGCCTTTGACGAGGCCGGCGATATCAACGAACTCGATTCTCTCCTGGACCTTGCGCTCGCGCTCAAACGTGGCGAACAGCGCTTCGAGCCTCTCGTCCGGTACCAGCACCGTCGCGACGTTGGGGTCGATCGTCGTAAACGGGTAGTCGGCCGACTCGGCGCCGGCCTGAGTCAGCGCGTTGAACAGCGTCGATTTGCCGACGTTCGGCAGCCCGACTATTCCAACTCGCATCATGTGGGAAGCGTACGCGGCGCCGTGCGCCGGCGACTAACCGGGCTTCACGAAGGTGGCGTAGAAGGCGAGTGGGTTGCCGGTCCTCCGCTCGAAATTCAGCCCGGCCCCCTGCGCCTTGGCCTGCATCGCACCGAGTGCCACGTAGTGCGGGTCACCGAACAGCTCGCCGACGACGAGCCGGCCCCCTGGTCTCAACACTCGCGCGATCTCTCCAAGCCCCGCCTGCTGATCGGGAATCTCACCGAGCACGGTGACGAGGAAGCTCCCGTCGAAGGCGGCGTCAGGGTACGGCATCGCCTGCGCATCACCCTGCGTCGGCGTGATGTTGGTGACTCTGCGCTCGCTTGCGATCTGCATCACGTGGTCGAGCATGTCCTGTTGTATGTCGAACACTTCCAGCTTGCCCGGGCTGCCCAGGCGCTCGGCTACATCGAAGCTGTAGTAGCCGGTTCCCGGTCCAATCTCGAGGATCCGCTCCCCGGGGCGGGGATCGAGCGTCCCGATGAGGCGCTTCGACGTGATCCCGGGGTGTGGAGCCTGTACGAAGAATCGCTGCCAGTACGGACACGGCGACGGGTTCTTGCGCCACCACAGCGCAGCCCCCAGAGTGCCAATGCCTGCCGCAACCGCTGCTTTGCGTTTGATACCCACGACGCCACATTACCCGAGCCGCGGCACCGGCGAATGTGACCAGGCTCACCTGCCGTAGCGCCTGCGCTTGCGCAGGGTCCGCCCTCTTAGAGCCCGGAGAAACCGATCTTGTGCTCGGACGCGTCGGCCTTGACGAACACGACCTGGCGTAGGTCGAGCGCGATCGGCCCATCGGCGGTATCTAGTTGGTGCCAGCCAGCGGCCGACTCAAGCGACTTACGCAGCGAGTCGTAGTCCGACTCGGAGACCCGCACCGAGACCGACTGGCCACCGGCGAAACCGATGTCGATCTGCTTTTCCTGTTGGTTTTCGGCCATCTGGCTCTCCTGGGCTTGGTGGGAATTTGTTAGTGACTCTCAGCCGGCTGGACCAGCTCGGTGAGCACGCCACCGGTCGATGCCGGATGTAGGAAAGCGACCCTGCTTTTCCGGATGCCGATGCGCGGCTGCTCGTCGATCAGTCGTAGACCGCCCTGGCGGCATCGCTCGAGCGAGGCCGCCACGTCGTCGCAGCGATACGCCACGTGGTGAAGCCCCCGACCCTTCTTGGCGAGGAACTTCCCGACCGGAGTGTCTTCGCCGAGCGGGCTGAGCAGCTCGATGTGCGCTTCGCCGACGCTGAGCAGGACGGCTTCGACACCCATCTCGATTACGGTCTCGCGGTGATCGACAGACATCCCGAACGAGTCCGAATAGAGGTCGATCGCTTCGTCGAGGTTCTCGACGGCGATGCCGACGTGATCGATGGCTCCAAACATCCGGTCGCGCAGTCTACCCGGCGCGACCGCGCGGCCCGGTGCTATTGCTCGTCCGGCTCGTCCGGCACCGGCGAGTCGGCAGCAAGCGCCGGTCGCCCACTGGGAGCCAGCTCGTCGGCGCGGTCGAAGCGCCCGGTCCTGGTGCGCGGCTTCTCCTGCTCGCGCGGACGACCGTAGGAGTCCGGCCTTTCCGGCAACCGCTTGCCCGACGCCGCGAGCGTCTCCTCGATGACTGCCTCGATCTCCTCTCGATCGAGCGTCTCTTTCTCCAGCAGCCGGGCGGCGATCGCGTCGAGCACGTCGCGGTACTCGGAGAGCAGCGCCCTCGCTTCGCGGCGCGCCTCGTCGATCAGGGCCTGTTGTTCGCTGTCGCGTAGTTCCCGCGCCGAGTCGGAGAGCACCTCCTTGCCCGTCCCGTGGACGTTGGCGATCAACTGGCTGCCCATACCGTAATCCTCGATCATCGAGCGACTCACCTCGACCACGCGCTTGAGGTCGTCGGAGGCACCGGTCGTCGTGCGCTCGAACACCAGTTGCTCCGCCACGTAGCCACCGAAGAGGCCTGCCATGTGGTCCATCAGGTCCTGCTTCGACATCAGGTAGCGATCCTCCTCGGGCAGGCTCATCACGTACCCGAGTGCCTGTCCGCGTGGCACGATCGAGATCCGGTGCAGCTTGACGTTGGTGCGCAGAAGCTCGCCGAGCAGCGCGTGCCCAGCCTCGTGAAAGGCGATGATCTTCTTCTCCTCGGGGGTGATCACGCGTCGTGTCTGGAGCCCGGCGACGACACGCACGAGTGCTCCATCGAAGTCCTTGTCCTGGATCGAGTCGCGATTGGCGCGACCGGCGAAGATCGCCGCCTCGTTGCAGAGGTTCGCAAGGTCGGCGCCGGTCAGCCCCGAGGTCTGTCGAGCGACGCTCTTGAGATTGACGTTCTCGACCGGCTTGCCGCGCGTGTGCACGCCAAGGATCTGGAGGCGCCCGTGCAGATCGGGCGGCGAGACCAGCACTTGGCGATCGAAACGGCCGGGCCGCAGCAAAGCCTCATCGAGTCCGTCAGCTCGATTCGATGCGGCGAGCACGACCAAGTCGCCACGCTCGTCGAACCCGTCCATCTCGACCAGCAGCTGGTTGAGCGTCTGATCTTTCTCACGCGACATGTCGAATCCGCGCTTGAGGCCGACCGCGTCCAACTCGTCGATGAACAGGATCGCCGGCGAGTTCTTGCGCGCGACGGCGAACAGTTTGCGGATTCGCGCGGCGCCCAAGCCGGCGAACATCTCGACGAAGCTACTGGCCGACTGGCTGAAGAAGCTTGCGCCGGACTCGTGCGCCACCGCCTTTGCCAGCAGCGTCTTGCCGGTGCCCGGCGGACCGTGCAGCAGGACTCCTTTCGGCATGCTGGCGCCGAGCCGCTTGAAGCGCTCGGGCTCGCGCAGGAACTCGACGACCTCGCGCAGCTCGTGCTTGGCCTCTTCGCAGCCTGCAACGTCATCCCACTTGATCGAACTTGACGACTGCGCCTTCAGTTTCTGCGGCTTCGAACGTGGCATAAACCTGATCGTGACGACGATCAGCGAGACGAACACGAGTAGCAGCAGGGGCATCCCCCACGTGTTGAAGAAGCTGGCCACCTTGTCCGTGAACGACATCGAGGGGACCTGCGGCGCCTTAACGTTGTCGACACGCATCGTGACTACCGACAGGATTTTTCCACTGAGAGTGCCGGTGATCGTGACCTTGGCGGCGTTCAGTGGTTCGATCCTGGTGGCCGTCGCCTTTCCGTTTCCGTCGGGCGCGTCCAGCAGCCGCGGGTTGGCCGTGTTGAAGTCGACCGCGTAGAGCTTGCCGTCGTCCGCGCGCAGCTTGTAGTCGAACTCGGCCGAACCGGCCTTCGGCGCGTCGATGCGCTTGACCCTGAGGTTTCCCGTTCGCCGGACGGTCGCGTCAGGTGGCCTGTTCGCGCCATCGGCGTTGGCGGCGCCCTGCGGAACGCTGCTCGGAGAAACAACCGTCTCGGCGGGCGCAGCGCCGGCCGGGTGCGGCACCAGCATCATGCTGGCCAGCACAACCAGCGCCAGCACGCTGAGAAAAACGGGATGGGTTATGCGGTGGGGCAGCCTCCCTGCCTCCATGTTTCCCTCCAAATTGGCCCTGTCTAGCTTTTTGGGATGCTGGCTGCGAACTCCAGCCTGCGAACCACTAAGTCCAGAGTAGCGGCAGATTCGCCCCTCCGCCTATGGGGTGTAGACCCTAAATTGCGAGAAAATTCGCCCGAACGCGCATTTGAGACCTGACTGAGTGGCCGCGGCGCTGCTCGACGGAGGTGAGGTTCGCGCGGGAAGCAACTAGCGGGAGTGGCTCGATCAGCCTATTTCAATCGATTCTCGTCACTTTTCCAATCAATTTTTCGGTGGTACCCTGGCTTCAATGAGCCGTGAGGAGGCCAGATCGGTGGCGCGTAAGCTCAGTGAGGAGCTTGCCGCCGAGGGACGCGACCGCGAGGCGGAGGCGCTCGCGACCCTTGCGAGCCAGTCCGAAGGCGTTTTCCTGCGGCTGCGCAAGCGCTTCTTCACGCCCTCCGAGGTCGCTGAACGGGTCGGCGTCAGTCGCCAGACCGTGATCAAGTGGATCGAGCGCGGCGAGCTGGAGGCGGAGCTCACTCCAGGCGGGCACCATCGAATCCCGGCCTCGGTGTTTCAATCGGGGCGACGATCGGACCGCGCCGACGTCAAGCTGGTTCCCGTCAAGCGCTGATCGACTCGTATCAAGCCTCTAGCCGTAGGATCTCGGCCATCGCGGCCCGACCGACCTCGAGTTGCTCGATCGTTGGCTCGCGAGTCGCGAACAGTCTCTGCATCTCGTAGCCCGGCCGCTTGATCGCGCGCGCGAGCGTCGTCTCGCGATGGCGTTCGGCCCACACGAACACCTCGACCGCGACCGCCACGCTACCTAGCGTCACGGCGGCATTGACAGCCGGACCGCGCGATTTGACCAGCGAGCGGGCGATCGCGTTTCCGGCGACCGTCGTCAACATCATCGGCGCAACCAGGTTGGAGCCGCAGCGCTCGTGCTCCTTGGGCGTCTCTGCTGGATCCTTGTCCTGCTCGTAGGCGGCAATGGCCTTGTGCTCGACACCATGGTACGCGGCCAGATCGGAGCCACGCATCGCAAGCGCAGTCGGGGCCAGCCCCATCACCGCGACGGCGGTCTCGCGACCGGCCGTCAACTCACCGCCCCGGCGGACGAGCCCGGCGAGGGCGCTCGACACGAGCATCGCGAGCAGCACGCGCAGGTCCTCGAACGGGAGTTGCACCTGCGGGGCGCGCTTCTTGATCAGCGGCAGCAGCACGAACGCCTCGGTCAGCCGGATCACGCCACGCAACCCTGGCACCTTCGACAGCGGTCCCTTGTAGTGCGGCTTGGGCCCAGAGAACACGGCCACCTCGCCGCCGCGCGTCCTGATCCCGGCCGCCCAGTGCCCCGGGCCGTGGACCAGCAGGCCGTTGCGCAACGCCATGCCGCCCAGTCGGATCTTCTCTGCCTCCCCGTTGGCCACGGGCCAATGCTACGCCAGTACCTCGATCGCTATCTCAGCGCCCCTCGACGCGCTCCACCCATAGGCGATACTGCGCGACGTGGACCAGCTGTTCGACACCGGTGAAACGCAGCACCGCACCCCGGTTCCGCCCGGCGAGGAGCCGCTCGCGGCGCGCATACGGCCGACAAGCCTCGACGACTTCACCGGCCAGGCGCACCTGCTCGGCGAGGGCTCGGCGCTGCGCACCGCGATCGAGCAGGGCACGCCGCACTCGATGATCCTCTACGGCCCGCCCGGCACCGGCAAGACGACGCTCGCCCGGATCGCCGCGACACAGGCCGGCGGCGCATTCGAGGAGATGAGCGCGGTCAGCGCCGGCCGCGCCGAGGTGCGCACCGTAATCGAGCGAGCCGAGCACCGGTGTTTGAACGACGGTCAGAGCACGATCCTGTTCTTGGATGAAATTCACAGGTTCAACAAGGCGCAACAGGACACGTTGCTGCCGGCGGTCGAAGAGGGCCTGCTGACCCTGATCGGGGCGACAACCGAGAACCCGTACTTCGAGGTCAACTCCGCGCTGCTGTCGCGAACTCAGGTATACGAACTGTTGCCCTTGTCGGGGAAACAGGTGGGCGAACTGCTGAGGCGCTCCCTGACCGACGTCGAACGTGGCATCGCCAACCCGCCCGAGATAGCCGAGGACGCGATCGACTTCCTCGCCGCGCGCTCCGGTGGCGACGCGCGCTGCGCTTACAACGCTCTCGAGCTGGCTTGTGAGACCGCGCAGCGCCTGAGTCGCTCCGTGACCGTCGATCTGGCGGAGGATTCGCTCCAGCAGAAGGCCGTGCTCTACGACAAGGGCAAAGACAAGCACTACGACTACATCTCGGCTTGGATCAAGGCGACGCGTGGATCGGATGTCGACGCCTCTCTCTACTACCTGGCGGTGATGCTCGAGGGCGGTGAAGACGCACGCTTCATCGCGCGGAGAATGATCATCCTCGCCTCCGAGGACATCGGCAACGCCGACCCGCATGCGCTGCCGCTCGCGGTCGCGGCCGCGCAGGCCGTCGAGCACGTCGGCCTGCCCGAGGCGCAGCTCAACCTGGCCCAGGCCGCCGCCTATCTGGCACTCGCGCCGAAGTCGAACGCGAGCTACCTGGCGATCGGCAGGGCGCGCGGTGCGATTCGGGATGACGGCGCCTTCGAGCCGCCGCCCTATCTGCGCGACGCGCACTACCCGGGCGCCAAGCAGCTGGGCCGCGGCGAGGGCTACCTGTACGCCCACGACGCGCCCGACGGCGTCTCGGATCAGCCCCTAATGCCCGATGAAATACGTGACAAGCGCTTCTACGAGCCGGTCGACCGGGGATTCGAGCGCGAGCTACGCAAACGGCTCGACTGGCTGGAGAACAATCGCGGTCAAAGGCAGTAGTTCCGGGCGCACGCGGCCTTGGCGGTTCACGGCCCCGGCCGCCATTCTTGCTGCATCGCAGTAGAATCGCGGGGACTGTTTTTCCAGCGAGGAGGACCGACGAGATGGCCGTGACCACAGGCACCGACGAGACCCAGGTTGCATCGACGAACGGCAAGCCCAGGCCGGAACTGGAGACCTTCAACCCCGCCACCGGCAAACGCATCGGCTCGGTGCCGACGATTACTCCCGAGCAGGTCCAATCGGTCGTCGACGAAGTCGCCGAGGTACAGCCGTTTTGGGCGCAGCTCTCGCTGGCGGAGCGCGGGCGCTACATGAAGCGCGCCGCACAGGTGATCCTCGATCACATGGACGAGATCACGGAGTTGATCACGGCGGAGCAGGGCAAGCCACGGCTCGAAGCGCATACGATGGAGATGATTCCTTCGATCGACACGCTGCACTGGGTCGCCGGCGCCGGCCAGAAAATCCTCGCCGACGAGTCGATCCCGCAGACAAACTTGCTGATGAAGATGAAGAAGAGCAAGTTCGTCTACGAGCCCTATGGCGTCGTCGGCGTAATCGCTCCCTGGAACTACCCTTGGAACATCCCTCTCGGCGAGGTCGCGATCGCGCTGATGGCCGGCAATGGCGTCGTGCTGAAGCCGGCGTCTTTGACTGCGACGATCGGTCAGAAGATCGAAGAGATGTTCACCAAGGCCGGCCTGCCGGACGGCATACTGCGCACGGTCCACGGCGGCGGCGCGATCGGCCAAGCGCTGGTCGAGTCAACCGCCGGCAAGATCTTTTTCACCGGCTCGGTCGAGGTTGGTCGCAGCGTCGGCGTCGAGGCCGCCAAACGAATGAAGGGCTCTGTGCTCGAGCTGGGCGGCAAAGACCCGCAGATCGTCTGCGCCGACGCCAACCTCGGCAATGCCGTCTCCGGCGGCGTCTGGGGCGCGTTCGCGAACGCAGGACAGACCTGTTCGGGAATCGAGCGCACCTACGTGTTACGCGACGTCGCCGACGAGTTCATCGAGGGCATCGTTCGCGAGGCGTCGACCTTGACGGTCGGCGACCCGACCAGCTGGGACACTGAGATTGGGCCGATGATCTCGGAGGAACAGTTCGACCTCGTCAAGGAGTTGATCGACGACGCGACCGCGAACGGCGCGACGCTGCGCTGCGGCGGCCCACGCAAGGTCGACGCCTACCCCGACGGCAACTTCATCGCACCGACCGTGCTGACCGACGTCACGCACGACATGCGAATCATGAAAGAGGAGATCTTCGGTCCGGTGCTGCCGATCATGGTCGTTGACACCGAGCAGCAGGCGATCGAACTCGCCAACGACTCCCAGTTCGGCCTAGGCGCATCGGTCTGGACGCTCGACCGCGAGAAGGGCGATCGCATCGCGCGGCAGATCGAGTCGGGCATGGTCTGGGTCAACGACCACAGCTACACGCACGGTACCTGCCAGTGCTCGTGGGGTGGGATCAAGGACTCCGGCCTCGGCCGCTCGCACTCGAAGTTCGGCTTCTATGAGTGCGTCAACGTCAAGCTGGTGGCCTGGGAACCGTCGAAGATGCGCGACACTTGGTGGCACCCTTACGACGAGACCGCCGGCAAGGCGATCAGCGCCTCGATCAAGTTGATGTACGGCCGCAAGGGCCAGCGCGGCAAGGCGCTGCGCGAGGGCCTGGTGCCGCTGCTGCGGTTGACCGCGCGATCGCTGCGCAAGCGGCGGTAGGGCGGGTCTGGAGCGGGCCTGAGCGGGCCTGGACGTATGTTCGGCCCCGGCCGGGCGATTGCCCGCGCGCGTCGCGCAACCCGCTGGTAGCTTCGATTTTGATGATTGGAAAGGGAATTTCACTTCCAAAGCTGTTGCTTGCCTGCGCAGTGGTCGCCGGCACATGGTCGGCGCAGGCCGCAGTCGCCGAGGCCCGCATATCGCCAGGTCAGGCGAAGAAGGCCGCGCGGGCCGCGGTTTTGGAAAGCGACTCGTACAGGGAAATTGAGTCGCCGTTCGCGCTCCGGCTCCGCGGCTGCCGGGTCAAGGGCAAGCGCGCGATCTGCAAGCTCTACCGATCGGTCTCGCGGCCATGCGGGCTGACCGGCGGTCCGAAGCCGGGCCATGTCTGCACCAGCACGGTCGCCCACCGGAAGTGGACCGTGCGCGTCACCACCGGCTCGACAACGATCGTCTCGACTTCAGATGTGATCGGGCGGTTCAAGCCCAGGAGCTCGGCCGACTCAGGCCGGCGCGGCCGACGCTAGCCGAAGCGCCCCGGGCTACTGCCCCGGAGGGCCGGAGCCGCTACGGTTTGACCAATGTCGGAGCAGGATCTGAGCCACGTCGACGAGTCCGGGGCCGCGCGGATGGTGGATGTTGGCGCCAAGCGGGAGAGCCAGCGCCGCGCCGTGGCTCAAGCGATCGTGCGGATGTCGCCTGACACGGCAGCCGCGATCGAGCGCGGCGACGCGCCCAAGGGCGACGTGCTCAGCACGGCGCGGCTGGCCGGCATCCAGGCCGCAAAGCGCACCAGTGAACTGATCCCGCTGGCCCATCCGCTGCCAATCGACTTCGTCGACGTACGCGCCGAGGTCGATACGGGCGCCGGCACGGTCTCTCTAACGGCCGAGGCACGAACGACCGCCAAGACCGGCGTCGAGATGGAGGCAATGACAGCCTGCGCGGTCGCAGCGCTGACGCTCTATGACATGGTCAAGGGGCTCGAGCGCGGGATCGAGATCGGAGGGCTGACCCTGCTCGAGAAGACCGGGGGCAAGAGGGACTGGAAGCGCGGCGGCTGATGCGCGCAGCGATTCTGGTCGTTTCCACCTCACGCTCGAAGGGCGAGGCGGAAGACGACGGCGGACCTGCGCTGGCCGCTTTCGCGAGTGACCTCGGCTGTGAGGTAGCAACCGTCGAGGTCGTCCCCGACGACGTCGACGCGATCGAGCCCGCGCTGCTGCGCTTCGCCGACGACGAGAGGGTCTCGCTGATCTTGACGACCGGCGGCACAGGCTTCGCAGCGAGCGACGTGACGCCTGAGGCGACGCTAGCAGTGATCGAGCGCGAGACACCGGGTATCGCGGAGGCGATGCGAGCCGCGTCACGCGAACACACCAACAAATGGATGCTCTCGCGGGGCGTCGCCGGCATTCGCGGCGACACACTGATCATCAACTTCCCCGGCAACCCGAAGAGCATCGTCGAGACCGGCATCGCAATCGCCGCGGCCTTGCCGCACGCGCTCGATCTGCTGGCCGGCAGGCCGAGCAGCCACTGACCGAGCGCCTCTCACGACGCCGACATCTCTAAGCTCTCCGCATGGCGGCGGTCGAGATCGAAGGCCTCGTGCGCCGCTACGGCGAGCGCGAAGCGCTCGCCGGGGTGAGCCTGTCGCTTGTTGTAGGCGAGACGCTAGCCGTATTCGGGCCCAACGGCGCGGGCAAAACGACACTGCTGCGCGTGCTGGCGACGCTGCTTTTACCACACGGCGGCAGCGTGCGAACGCTCGACCGCTTGCTGCCCGAAGAAGCTCACGAGGTGCGCGCCAGGGTCGGGATGCTCGGCCACGATCCAATGCTCTACCGCGACCTGACCGGACGGCAGAACCTCCAGTTCTACGCGCGGCTCTACGAACTTGGTGACGCCGAGGCGCGAATTGCCGATCTGCTCGCCACAACCGCAATGACCCCGCGCGCCGACGAACCGCTGCGCGACCTGTCGCGCGGCATGGTGCAGCGACTGGCGGTCTGCCGCGCGATCCTGCACGAACCCGAGTTGCTGCTGCTCGACGAACCGCAGTCCGGGCTCGATCCCGAAGCCGAGGCGTTGGTCGAGCCGCTGATCGGTCGCGCCAGCGGCGCGACGCGCGTGCTCGTCACCCACGACATCGATCGGGGACTGGTCGAAGCCAATCGCGTACTCGGCCTGCGCGACGGTCGCGTCGAGTTCGACCAGCCCAAGGGCCAGACCGACCATAGCCAAGTGCGCGACCTGTATAGGGGGTCGCAACCGTGAGGGCCGCCGCCGCGATCGCGCGCAAGGATCTACTGGTCGAGCTGCGCACCAAGGAGTCGGTGCCAGCGATGGCGCTGTTTGCTGTAACGACGTTCGTCGTCTTCCACTTCGCCCTCGATCGCGACACACTCGAGGGCGGGCTTGCCGCTGGCGTTTTGTGGGTGACGCTGCTGTTCGCGGCGATCCTCGGCATCAACCGGCTGTTCGTCGCCGAGCGCGAGCAGGGAGGCTTCGACGGCATCCTGATGGCGCCGGTCGAGCGCACCGCGCTGCTGGCGGGCAAGAGCGCAGCGCTGTTCATCTACCTGGTCGCCCTGGAGCTGATCGCGATCCCGGTCTTCGGCCTGTTCTTCATTCAGTCCGGCTTCTGGCAAGCGTTGCCGAAGCTGGCGGTGATCGCGCTGTTGGCCGACATCGGCATCTCGGTGGTCGGCGCGATGCTGGCTTCGATCGCCGTCCATACACGCGCTCGTGACCTGCTGCTGCCCCTGCTGTTACTGCCGCTTACGGTGCCAGCGATAATCGCCGCGGCGGCGGCGACCAAGCCGCTGCTGTCGATCCCACCTGACACCGCCGGGGTCGGCAAGTGGCTGGTTGTTCTGGCCCTCTATGATGCTGTATTCGGGCTGATCGCCTACGCACTGTTCGACTTCCTCATGGAGGACTGAGCACTGGACTCCGTACTTTTTGGCCGAGGTCTGCGCTGGCTGGCGCTTTCAACCGTCCTGGTCCTCGGGGCGGCGATTGTGCTTGTCTTTTTCTACGCTCCAATCGATGTCGACCAGGGGTTCATCCAGAAGATCTTCTACGTCCACGTGCCACTTGCGATCGTGGCGCTGTGCGGCTTCATGGCTGCCGGCTACTTCGCGATCCGGCACCTGCGCTCGCGTGACGACGTGTGGGACGCGCGCTCCTACGTCGCTATCCACATGAGCGTGATCTTCGGTGTCGCGGTACTGATCACCGGGTCGATCTGGGCCAAGGCCAGTTGGGGCAAGTGGTGGGTCTGGGACGAGCCGACGCTGGTCAGCTTCCTGATCGTGTTTCTGCTCTACGCCACCTACTACCCGCTGCGGTATTCGATCGAAGACCCCGGCCGCAGGGCGCGCTTCTCGTCAGCGTTCGCGATCTTCGCCGGCGCGTTCGTACCGATCAACTTCATCGTCGTGCGGCTCGCCGAGCAGTTGGTGCATCCACGCGTGCTCGGAACGACCGGCGGGTCGATGCCCGGCGACATGCGCTTCACGTTCCTGGCAGCGCTGGCCGGAATGACGCTGCTGTACATCACCCTGTTCAAGCTCGAACTGACGGCGAAGCACGCGCGTATCCAGATCAATCGACTGCGCAAGGCGCTCGAACTGACGACCGCAACGGGCGGGGCAAAGGGTTCGCCGCGCGCGACCGTCCCCGCGAAGCCGGACTTTATGGTTGTGGACAGCCCTGGGCCAGCCCTCCAGCATGAGGGGGGATCGAAGGGGACGTAGCCCCTCGTTATCCACGATGCCCGCGCTACCACTCGAAGAAGCAGGCAAATACGTCGCCGGCGCCTACGCGGTGTTCGTCGTGCTGATCCTCGTTTACGTCGCAATCATGTCCGCCAAGCTGGCGCGAATTGAGAAGGAACTACACACGCTCGCGGAGCTGGCCGACAAGCGGCGGCGCGAGGAGGCTTAGTCCGATGGCTTTCGAACGGCTGCGCGCGGCCCTCGGACGCAGCAACAACGCGAGTACCGTCCCACTCGATCGCAGCGAGGCGATGCTGCGGCGCTGGCGCAGGCGCGGGCGCGACTGGCCGTCCCGTCCCTACTACCCGGCGACCCTCGACATCGCCGGGCGCAACGCCCTGGTGGTCGGTGCCGGCAGCGTCGCCGAGGGGAAGATTCTCAACCTTCTGCAGGCCGCCGCGAAGGTCAAGGTCGTTTCCCTGACCGCCACCGACAACGTTCGCGAGTGGGCACGGCAGGGTAAGATCGAGCTGGAGGTTCGCGCCTACGAGCCGCGTGACCTCGACAGCTGCTTCATGGTGATTGCCGCGACCGAGAACAATGAAACCAACGTCGCCGTACACGCTGAAGCGGAGGCACGCCAGATGCTCTGCAACGTCGTCGACATGCCTCACCTGTGCAACTTCATCCTGCCCTCGATCGTGCGCCGCGGCGACCTTGCGATCGCGGTCTCAACCGGCGGCGCCAGCCCGGCGATGGCGCGCCGAATACGGATCGCGCTGGACCAATGCTACGGCAAGGAGTACGCGGTGGCGCTCAGGATTCTCGGCTCGCTGCGCGCGGAGCTGAAGCAGCGCTACCCCGACTTCAACGACCGCAAGATCCTGTTCGAGCGGATCGTCTACTCGACCGAGTCGGAGCGGATTTTCATGGACATGGTGCGGGCCGGCGACACCGACGCGCTCGAAGCCTGGGTGGAGAAGTGCATCGCCGAGGGCCCTGCTTACAGCTCGCCCGCCCTCCACCGAGAGATGGTCGAGGGAGCTGACCCCGAGTGCAAGCTTCGTTTCCAACCGATCCAGATCGAGAACGCTTCGACGGGAGCGGCCGCGTGAGCGAGCTGCTGGCGATCGGGATCTCGCACAAGACAGCTCCGGTCGGGTTGCGCGAGCGCGTCGCGCTGCTCGAGGGAGGCACGCCCGGCGTGTTACACAAGCTGGTCGCGACCGAGCAGATAGACGAAGCCGTCGTGATCTCGACCTGCAACCGCACCGAGCTGTACATGGCGGTCGGCGACGACGTCGACGCCGAAACGACGGCGCTGGGAATCCTTGCCCGTCAGGCCGGACTACGCCCTACCGAGTTGCTCGGCCACCTCTACTCGCTGCGCAGCGAGCATGCGGCTCGCCATCTGTTCCGCGTCACGGCGGGGCTCGACGCGATGGTCGTCGGCGAGACCGAGATCCAGGGTCAGGTCAAGCGCGCCTACGAGCTTGCGCTGGCCGAGGGCACGACCAGCGTGATAATGAATCGCCTTTTCCGGGAGGCGCTGGCAGCCGGAAAGCGCGTTCGCACCGAGACCGCGATCAGCGAGGGGCAGACATCGGTCAGCTCGGTCGCGGTCGCGCTCGCACACGAAACACTTGGTGACCTGGCCGGGCTGCGTGTCGTGATCGTCGGCGCCGGAGAGACCGGCGAGCTAACCGCACAGGCACTGGTCGAGCGCGGTGTGAACTCGGTGCTCGTCGCCAACCGCCACTACGACCGCGCAATCGGGTTGGCGCAGCGATTCGGCGGGCAGGCCGTCCGTTTTGATGATCTTCCATCGCAGCTCGGGTACGCAGACATCGTCGTCTCCTCGACGGCGTCGCCGCACCACATCATCGGCAGGGACGAGCTCGCAGCGGTCATATGCGAGCGACAGGGCAAGCAGATTCTTCTGATCGACATCGCGGTGCCGCGCGACATCGATCCAGCCGTCGCGGAGCTGGAGGGCGTCCACCTGCGCGACATCGACGACCTCCAGCGCATGATCGAGCAAAACCGTTCCGGTCGCGAGGCCGAGGTGTACAGCGCCGAGGCGCTGATCGACGTGGACGTGGAGCGCTTCGCACGTTGGCTTGGAACGCTCGAGGTGGTGCCGACGATCGCGGCGTTGCGCCAGCGTGGACAGGAGATCGTCGAACAGGTGCTGGCCGAGAACAGCGGCCGCTGGGAGTCGATCAGCGAGGCGGACCGCGAGCGCATCGAGCTGCTCGCCGCGACGATCGTCAAGCGGCTGTTCCACCAACCGACGCTTCGGCTGAAGCAGGGCAACGACGAAAGCGACCAGGTGACCTACGCCTACGTGCAAGCGCTGCGGGAGCTGTTCGGCCTCGACGACTCGGACGGCTCGGCTTTCGCGTCGAGCGACGAGCCCGCCGCCGAACCGGCAGAGGGCGGCGAGGTCACCGAGCTGCGCCCAGCCAAGAGCCGCAAGAAGCCCTGAACGCCTTGCGGATAGGCACGCGGGGCAGCGCGCTGGCACTTGTGCAGGCGCGCGCGATCGCCGAGGCGCTCCCGGGCGGTGCGGAGGTGGTCGAGATCGTGACCTCGGGCGACCGCGGCGCGTCGAGCGGCGACAAGTCGCGCTTCGTAGCGGAAATAGAGCAGGCTTTGCTGGCAAGCGAGATCGACCTCGCCGTACACAGCGCAAAGGACCTGCCGGGCGAGCTCCCCGATCGACTGGCTATCGTCGGTGTGCCGGCGGCCGAGGACGCCCACGACGTGCTTATCGGAGCCCCGTCGCTGGACGCGCTCGGCGAGGGCGCACGCGTCGGCAGCTCAAGCCTGCGGCGCCGGTCGCAGCTGCTCGCGGCGCGGCCCGACCTGGAGATCGCTGAGTTGCACGGCAACGTCGACACACGCCTGCGCAAGCAGGCCGAGGGCGCCTACGACGCGATCCTGCTGGCGCTGGCTGGGCTAAAGCGGCTCGACCGCCAGGCCGAGGTCGGCGACGTCCTGGACGTGGAGCGGTTCGTGCCGGCGCCGGGCCAGGGCATCCTTGCGCTCGAGGCGCGCGTCGACGATCAACGAGCGCGCGAGGCCGCGCTCGCGGTGACCGACGACCTCGCCCGAACGCGACTGCTGGCCGAGCGCGCCGTCGTGCGAGCGCTCGACGCAACCTGCCACACGCCGGTCGGCGCCCACGCACGCTTCGACGGCAGCGTCTTCGAGCTGATCGGCTACGCCGGCACGCCCGACGGACGCGACCGGGTCACTGACCGGATCGAGGCGACCGCCGACGAGCCCGAGGCAGCTGGCCAGAAGCTGGCCGAGCGGATGCTAGCCGCCGGCGCGAAGGAGATTCTGTTCGGGGCCTAAGCCCCGACAAAGCCGAGGCCCGGCTTGCGCCGGGCCTCTGTGACCACTGCGCGTGAGCGCAGCAATCGCTACAACCACTGTAGTCCTATGTTGGAGGTCGCGCAACAGTTGTCGCTAGTCTGATTTCCGCGATGGGCCAGGGAACCGTCTACCTTGTCGGCGCCGGCCCGGGAGACCCCGGGCTCGCAACC
>SDBV01005240.1_pt1 | contig 18356 bp, 26 predicted proteins | sample 2277081 | NCBI WGS metagenome assembly SDBV01 (sample SAMN10402039, study PRJNA504765) | marine sediment metagenome | isolation source: marine sediment core GS10_PC15, 223 cmbsf | place: Arctic Ocean: Southern Knipovich Ridge | collected 2010 | reverse complement strand
GAGTTTGTCCCACAGGATTATGTGATTATGCAAATAGAATCTTATATCTCGGAAGTCGAGGCGGGAGAATAGCACGGCCTTTTATTTGTAATCCAACACCACGATACAGGTATATGGATATAGGCAGGGGTGTACGGAGTTACGAGTCCGGCCCCTGGCACTTTAGGGAGGAGATATGAAAGACAAATGGTTTACTTTAGATGTACCAGAAATGGAATGGGATTTCTGGGAGTCAGAAGAAAGGGCGAAGCAGGAAGCCGAGAGGATTATCGGCGTGTACAGGGAGGAGGCGGTGGACGGAGGGTGGCCCGAAGAGGAAGAGTTCGTGCTGTGGGGCCGTGTGATGGGATGGAATGAAAAATGTGATATTGAACGCAAATCTGACTATGAAGAGTGGCCTTACGACTCGGACTTCGACGAAGTGTACAATATGAAGCTGGTCGAGGAGGAGGCGTGAGCAAAACCTTAGACGGATTAAAAGACCGTGCCGTGGAAGCAAAGCGCGAGGCTATCAAGGAGCTTTTGCGTCAGTGTACTGGTGAACAAATCGCCAAGTTTGAAGAAATGTTTTTCGGCCCGGTAGATTCAATCCCAGAGAATAGTTTAGATATTGCAATACAGCTATGCGAAAGGACTGTCGCAAAGAACAAGGGGTAGCCGTTTATTAGGAGAAAGATAGATTGAAAAATAAGGCGGCCTACATTTTGCTTACTCCGGCGATGGTCTTTTATGCTCTTTTCTCCATCGCTCCAATAGTGATTGTAGGTCGCCTTTCTCTTTTCAAAACGAATTACATAACGAGCGAGTTTGTGGGCCTAGCCAATTACGTGAGAATGTTCACAGAGCCAGTTGTTGGCGCATTAATTATAAACAGTTTTCTGTATGCAATTCCCTATATCGGTGCTGTAACATTTCTGTCGGTTGCCACTAGTTTATTGATAATTGATATGCCCAAATGGATACATAATGTAATGAGATTTATCTATTATATTCCTGTTTTTGCAGCTGGAATTATCATAGCTACCGTGTGGCGTTGGATTCTACACCCACAAATAGGACTTGCTAATTGGTTGCTTGGCTCTATCGGAATAGATTCTGTTATGTGGCTAGGCTATAGATATCTGTCTATAGCAGCTTTATGTGTAATGCTTGCCAGTACTTCTTTAGGGGCAGGGCTAGTTATTTATTTAGCAGCCATGCTTTCTATTCCTTCAACTATATTTGATTCTGCTAAGATATACGGAGCTACAAATTTTCAAATAAAAATAGGCATAATTTTGCCGATCATATCACCCACAATATTCATGATGACTTTAATAGGTATGATAGGAGCCATGCAAGTTTGGGAAACGATTTACATGATGCGGCCAATTGCAGCGGCTAACAATCTGATGTTTGACATATTTCTAACTGGGTTTACTTTCTCACAATATGGATTGGCGGCAGCTAAAACGCTTGTATTGATGCTGCTGATATTGAGCATGAGCATAATTAAGCGAAGGATAGAAAGATGATATGTATACATAGAAAGAAAAGTATTCCTGGATATTTATTTAAGAAAGCAGGAATGAATAGCAATTATACATTTAGTTATTGCAATAAACATGGAGTATTTATGATAGAGAGAAATCCGTTTTCACTTAATCCTTTTTGGAAAAAGGCTCCTCGAAAAATACAAAAAATATATCAAAAAATAATAACTAAAGGAGATTAGAGAGATGATAGTTAAAGGCGATGCGGCGTAAACATTTAAAGCAGAGAGTAAGGGGGAACTTGAATTGAAAGAGAAAAAGATGCTATGTGATGCCTGTAACAAAAACGAATTTGATGATCTTAATTTAATAAAATACATACCTAGTGATAAGAAAAAAAGAAAACAGTGGCGGGTTTGTAATAAGTGTTTCAAGAAAGTGAAGAAGAAATTGGGATTGAAAAAGTGAGATATATAATCCTTCTTTGCATATCGGCAATATTACTCTTTCCGCTTTACTGGATGTTTATCGGCAGCCTGCAGCCTATTATGGGCATCATGGCCATGCCACCTCGATTCATACCGGCAAAAGTAGAATTGACAAATTACCGCATTCTCTTGACTCACAATCCTATGTTGATGTGGCTTGGCAATTCGTTATTTATTCTAATAGCCTCTGTGGGGTTGTCGATCTGTATCACTTCTATGGCGGGATATGCCCTATCGGTATATCGTTTTCCTGGAAGGATGCTTATCTTTTGGGCTTTTGTGAGCAGCTTAATGATTCCACGCCAGGTGATGATAATACCGTTGTTTGTGCTGGCGCGATTCCTGGGGATTGCCGGTACAAGGATGGGAGCGATCCTGCCGCTTCTCTTTTGGCCTTTCGGGATCTTAATCTTCAAGACTTTTTGTGATACAATACCGAGTGAAATGATAGACAGCGGCCGGATCGACGGCGCCGGAGAAATGCGAATAATCTTCTCTATAGCAATGCCTATCTGCAGGCCTATTATTGGGGCTTTGATTCTCTTTCAGTCTATATTTTCTCTAGGCGACTTTATCTGGCAGATGCTTATATTGCAGAAACCGGAAATGCAGACATTATTGATTGGCCTTATTGCGGCGGTTATGCGGCGGGGCAGTGGTTCTGAGATGAACCTCAATCCCATAGGAATGCAGCTGGCAGCCGGTGTAATTCTGTTTTTACCTTTGCTGATAATTTTCTGTTTTACAAGCAAGTATTTTGTGCGAGATATTAAGATAGGAGGAATTAAAGAATGATTGCAATAGGTATTTTTCTATCATTTGTAATTGTCATGTTTATTCTTGGGCTGAAGTGTACGCCGATAATTCGTACAGATTGTGAAATGGGAATTCATCGGTGGCGAGAATCATATAGTAAGCGGGATGGTGAGGGATATAAATGCAAGAAGTGCGGACGTTTTTCGCTATATGGTAATGAAAGATTTGGAACCGGGGGTGGATCTGGTTTGGTAGGGTAAAGGAATGAGTCTATTTGAGGCACTATCGATATTGATAATTATCGTTGTTATCATATCTGGGGCATTACATATAATCTTGAATATTAGAGATGAAAGGATAAGAAAACATGACAGCAGGAATCATAATAGCAAAGGGTGAGAGTACGAGATTACCGAGGAAGAACATACTTAACTTCTGTGGCCATTCCTTAACGGCCTGGTCTATCGCGCAATCGAAGAATAGCATTGCAATTGATGAAACGTATGTATCAACAGATAGTGAGGAGATTGCGGAAATGAGCCGTCGATATGGAGCGAAAGTCATATGGCGTGATTATGAAGAGCCACCTCGGGCAGTAGCAAATCTTCCATTCTGTCACGCTATTAGAAAGATACAAAAAACGGAAAACCTAGAGATGGTTGTATGTCTATTGCCGACATCCCCGACACGATTACCAGACGATATTGATAACATGGTGAGACTGAAAAAGAAACTGCATGTCTTGGAAATATACAGCAGAGTACCGCATGTCGAGGCGATTGAATGGGAGATAATAAAACCGAACTGTGAGCGAATAGCATTCTGGAATAAGACGGGGCGGTATGTGACCGATGGCGGCGGAATGAGTGCTGCTGATCCCGATGTATTTCTTGAAGATGATATATCGGGAGATTTCTGGACATGGGAACAGATGGAAAAATTAAGAGCAAAAAATCATAAAATGGCAAAGGTGTTTTTTAAAGAACATTATTTTTATCCACTGAAGTTATGGCAAGCAGAAGATATTGATTATCAGGACGAATTCGATTTTGTACAGCTTATAATGCAACATTACATTCTTAAAGGTAAGGGGATAGAGATTTATGAAGAGTACAGAGAGAAAGAATAAACAAGAATGGCAAAGCGGACTACCAAAGCAAACCGGGCTGTATAGCATCAAGCTTTCGGATGGCCGGGAAATTCGCAGAGTCGAATATTCAAACGGCATATTTTGGAAGATGAAAAAAGGCTCTGGTGGGCAGACCTGGCCAGCGGTGGAGTATAGGAAGGAGTAAAGAATGTGTGACTGTTATTCTCATAAATGCGAGCTTTGTGATGAATTGATACCTATGCATATAGGGGATTATAAATTCCCACGAGAAGATTTTAGGGTATGGTGCAAGAAACACATTCCTTGGGCCAAGGAAAAGGCTGTTATTTTCGAAGTCATAAAAAACGAAACCGAAATTGATTATGATCCCGAAATGCCCGTAGGATGGAAATGTGCAATTTGGGGGCCAGAAGTCGGGGATATTAATGATGGCGATAATAGTCCCAATCTCTGTAATGAATTCAAGGAACATCAAGCATGATTAAAGAAAATCAACTGAGAGTAAATAACGATAAATACAACGAGGCTACTAGAGCTCGGCATTTAGCAAATGAGATATGTTGGTCTTTTCACAATCACAACAAGGTATTGGAGAATCTATCAAATGGCTCTGCTATGGACTTGGTGGATGTGCCCAAAAAAGAAGGCGATTCTATATTGATTATCGGCTCCGGGCCTTCTTTTGATAGAGTGGCACCTTATCTGAAAGATTGGAAAGGCGACATAATGACATCAACTTCTCAGGCAGCAACTTGTATCTATTACGGCAAAGATCCAAAATACATCGTTGCCTTAGATCCGAATAGTCATGAATTCGAGCTGATGGCAAATACCTTCGAGGATCGAGATTGTACCCTCATAGTACATCCTGGAGTAAAGCCGAATCTGCTTGATTTCTGGCAGGGCAAATCTTTCTATTATCGGAAGATACAACCTCAGACGGCCTTTTATTCCAATGCGCAGCAGTTGGGTTATTCAACGCCAGACGAAGGCCACTCGGTTTTAATAAAAACATCTGTCATAATGTTGGCCTGTGTAGCCGCAGCACAAGTTTGTATTGCAAACATTTTAGGATATAAACGGATGTTTTTGGTGGGTGTGGATTTCGGTTGCCCGGGCGGTCAGACACGATTTACACAGTATGATTATAAGTATAAGAAAAAGATATTTGCTCCTGGCAACGCGCCGGAAATGTCGATTGATGGCGGGGGCGATTGGATAAAAAAAGATCCGCCGCCTATTACCAATGCCTTAAACGTGCTTGGCGAAAATGGTTGTCCTACTCATGCCATGCATACGTTCTACAAACAACAATTTATGACCGCGTGGAGAATCTTACAGTGCGACTTTATCAACGTTTCATCAGATGGCCTTTTATACGAATTGCCGCAAGCCGATATTGAGGATGTTATCAGGAGACAAGGTCAAAATATAAAAGGCTTTAATCAAAAGCAAATCAAGGAAACAGCGGATCTCTATTTGGCCAACCACAGCGTCTATATAATCGAGACTTATAACGGCGTTTCTGTATTCCAGTTTAAAAATCCCTTAATAGACATTCCTGATATTATTGATAAAATGAGAAAAACAATGAAGCCGAAAAATCCAGATTTCAAAATTGATAAACGCAAGAATATGCAGCGATTTGAAAAGATATTAAGAAAGGTCGGCACATATGAAACGGAAAAAATAAAACTTCAGATATATAATGAAGAAATAATAAAACAAAAAACCTTACAGCAACAGATAATGAACAAAAACCAAAAGCTACAAGAGATTCAAGCCGCAATGAACAAAAAGCTTGTTGAAGTCGAAAAAGATGGGGATATAAAAAAGATTCCCGTTAGAATCGGCGATGGTGACAACAGAGCCATTATTGAGAATGAAAAGAAAATATCTGCAGCAGATAGAAAGGAAATGCAAGCTTTGAGTATGGGAGCCGAGATAAAGGAGTAAGCCTTTTATTTGGAGGGAGATATGACAGAAGTGGATATATTGGGGATTCTGAGAGAGAAGCATACCAATGATCTTTTTGTACATCACTGCAAAGTCGGGCCATCATATGGGAACGGACAACTCATTCTTGATGCTTGGGTTATGCCATTTTCCTGGACGAAACCAATCAAGGCATATGAAATTAAAGTTAATAAATCGGATTTTAGACGAGATCACAAATGGCGATCTTATTTATTTTACTGTAACTTGTTTTATTTTGTGGTGCCGTGGGGATTGATTGAGAAACAAGAAGTGCCCGAACCAGCTGGTTTAATATATATCACTAAAACGGGTTCAGGAATACGCTACATCAAACGGCCGGAGCCTATGTGGCACAACGACATACCAAGAGGAATTTTCCAATATGTACTTATGTGGAGAAGACAAGAGCTTATGAATAATGAGCCGTTTATTAGGAGAGAGATAAAGGAATGATCGGTACTAAGATAAAGGATCTTCCCTGTCCATTAGAGCCAGAGAAGAAATGTATTATGAAGCGCTGCATTTACTGGACAACCTCTATTCGGGTTTGTGCCTTCAGTTCGAGCAAAGACTATAAGGGCCATGCGCCAAGCGGATCTTCACTGCAACGATATATCAATTTAAAGCGGCGATTTAAAGATAAGATGAAAGGGATAGCCTATGCCACATAGGGCCATGAAGCCATGTAACCACCCAGGATGCGGGGTAGCTATCAACGCCAAGGATAAGTACTGCTCAGTACATTTACCCATGCATAAGAACGACTATAAGCGGAAGATACCACAGACAGGTATCTATGCTAGTACCCGGTGGCGCAAGTACAGACGCTGGTTCCTTAATAGAAATCCTATTTGTGCTGTCATAGATTGCAACCAAGAGGCTACCGTTGTCGATCATATCACACCGGTCAATCAAGGCGGTTCCTTCTGGAATATAGAGAATCATCAAGCGATGTGTAAGAGCTGCCATGATAAGAAAACGGCTACAGAAGACGGAGGCTTCTGGAATATATCCCGGGGCCATGCCGGGGAGGGGCGGGTTGAATAGGTCACGGCTCAAGATCCTTACTCGTGTGAGCAATGAAGCGTGAAAAAACGCAGTTCGAGAATTTCACAACTCTGGAGATTTGATAGATGGCAGTTGCAGGAAATAAGCCGAAACCAGCCGCACTGAGGCTGTTAGAGGGCAATCGAGGCCATAGGCCAATAAAAGACACGGTTAAGCTACCGCCAGAGATTCCGACTATGCCGAGGTTTTTATTTGGGCCAGGTGCTACAGAATGGAAGCGGGTTATCAAGATTCTGAAAACCATTCCCGGTTTGATGACTAAAATCGATATGGCGGCCCTAGCTGCCTATTGCAATAACTGGTGTATCGTCTATCAGTGTACCAATTACATCAACCACCGGGGTGGGTATGCTAAATATCTAAGAGCTTATATTTTGAGCGGATCTAATCCGAGACATATACAGGAATTGCAAAAAGCACAGAAAGAGATCCGTGCTTTCTGTAATGAGTTTGGCTTTACGCCGAGCTCGAGGGGCCGGATAGAATTAGCAGAGAGTGCCGGAGATCAGGCACCGGGGTATTTAGATTGAGAAAATCAAAGGGTCAGATTCTTGCAGATAACGCAGTTGCTTTTATCGAGGAGCAACTGAGGCATACAAAAGGTGAATGGAATAACAAGAGATTCAAGTTATTGCTCTGGCAAGAGCAGATAGTCAGGGCTATTTTCGGCACATTAAAGAAAAACGGCAAAAGACAATACAAAACCTGCTATTGTGAGATCCCGAAGAAGAACGGCAAGAGTGAATTAGCTGCGGCCATCGCATTAAAGCTGTTATATGCTGATGGCGAACCAGGGGCCGAAATTTACTCAGCAGCGGCCGATAGAGACCAGGCTGGTATCGTTTATAGTGTAGCCGCCGAGATGGTGAAGAAAAATCCCGTTCTAGGTCGCAAAAGCAAAGTGTTGGATTCGACAAAAAGAATAATCCATAATAATGGGTCATTTTATAGGGTCTTATCTGCAGAGGCCTTCAGCAAGCACGGCTACAATATTCACGGCCTGATATTTGACGAGCTCCATACTCAGAAGACTCGAGAATTATACGACACCTTAACCGAAATGTCGGGTGATGCCAGAAGCCAACCCCTGACATTTATCATCACAACAGCCGGATACGACAAGACTTCTATCTGTTATGAGGTCCATGAGTACGCCCTGAAGGTATTAGACGGCAGTATTGTCGATCCCACGTTTCTACCGGTGATATATGCCGCAGATCCTAAAGATGACTGGCAATCAGAGGAGACTTGGAAGAAATGCAATCCCTCTCTTGATGCAATCATCGATATAGAGAAAGTACGAGAATCCTGCAAGCAAGCTAAAGAGATCCCGGCGAGAGAGAATAAGTTCAAACAATTGCGGCTCAATCTCTGGACAGAAGCGCAAACCAGGTGGATACCTAGCGAGATATGGAAACGAAGCAATCACAAGATTGATTTTGAGAAGTTGAGGGGACGGCGCTGTTATGGCGGTCTGGATTTATCAACTGTTCTTGATATATCGGCCTGGTCTCTTTGTTTTCCACCAGAAGGTGATGAAAAATATTATCAGTTTATGCATCGATTCTTTATTCCACAGGAAAATATGACCGAACGAGAACGACGTGATAAAATACCTTATAGTGATTGGATTAAAAAAGGATTAGTAATAGCTACTCCGGGCGATGTTATAAATTATGACTTTATAATTGATTGCATTTTAAAAGATGCCGAAATATATGAAATAAAAGACAGCGGCTATGATCCATATAATGCTTCGTCAACTGTTACAAAATTAGGCGAAGAAGGTTTAATCATGGTTTTGCTCAGACAAGGATATTTAACCATGAGTCCGATGGCGAAAGACTTTGAGATACGATTACGAAACAATGAATTAGCCATGAATGATGATCCTGTTATGCGGTGGATGATTGCATGCACAGATATAATTAGCGATCCGGCGCAGAATATTAAGCCAGTGAAACCGGCTCGAGAGAAATCCGGCAAACGGATCGACGGCGTCATATCGAGCATCATGGCCCTGTCTCGGGCGGTGGCAGATGAGCAGAAGCCATCGGTATATGAGAGTGCTGGATTGAAGACGATTGATGCACAAGTTGAAATTGTTAGCGAGCGGGGTGCTGATGAATATTTGCGAAAGCGCGGATTGTCGCCAGAGGCGATTGAGAGGTTGAAGAATGCGTGATTATGTCGAGATAACCTACAACAAGCGAGACAAGCCGTTTACGGATTATCCCAGACAACTGACTCAGTATCTCACAAAACGCTATCATCTAAAGATCGGTTACAAGCTACTGGATCTTGGTTGTGGGCGCGGTGAGTATGCGGCTGGCTTCATGCGCCAGTGCCTTTGGGTTTGCGGTGTTGATAGATCTAGATATGCCGAGAACAGCTGTGATGTATTTATCCAGGCGGATTTGGCGACAGAGCCGATTCCTGCAGAGGATAACTTCTTTGATGTTGTATTTATCAAATCGGTGTTAGAGCATTTTTACTTTCCAGAGAAAATAGTCGAAGAAACACATCGGGTTTTGAAGCCAGGCGGTTTGCTTATCACTCTGACGCCGGAATGCACCGGTATGGGCTTCTTTGCCGACTTCACTCATAGGACACCTTTCTGGCTGTCTACTGTGCGAGAGCTCTTGGTGCTGTGCGATTTTTCTGCCGTAAGGGTTGAGAGATTTCTGCAGGTGCCGGTGTTGTGGCGTTCCCCTCCTTTGAAGTATCTATTTAGATGCATCGCCGCTATGACACCGGTCTTTATAGCGAAACGATTCAAGTGGATACAGCATTCAAAAGGGTATATGATATTAGGTACGGGGAGAAAATGATGTATATGACCATTTGTTTAAAAATAGGCGGGGTTATGTTTCCTTGGCATTTTATCTATCATAATAAAAGAAAATATAAAAACATGCTTGCAGAATGGGAGTTTTATTTCGGTCTCCTGCGCATTACAAAGTACACTTGACAAAGTGCTATTAAGATAGCAATATAGATATAATTGAGTAAAAAACGGCGGCCGCCACTATTCAAATTACTCAGTGCCTACCTAAAAAGGCAATTCTCGCTCGGTGATTTCGCAGAATGGATGGACCATCAAGTCGATGGTACACCGACGGCCACGGGAATAAGGATATCCAACAACAGAGCTCTAAACTACTCAGCCGTTTTTAATGCGGTACAGATTATCGCCGGCACGGTAGCCTCCCTGCCGTTGATCCTCTATAAGCGCCTAGATCAACACAACAAAGAACGATTCCAGAACCATCCGCTTTATAATGTCCTTCACAATATGGCTAATCCAGAGATGACATCCTTTGTCTGGCGGGAAGTCTCGCAGGCACATCTGTTGCTTTGGGGAAACAGTTTCAGTCAGATAATCAGAAATGCTGCATTGCAAGTTACTGAATTGTGGCCTATTTCTCCGGATAGAGTGAAGGTAACAAGAAATGATAAACGACAAATAATCTATGAAGTAAAAGAAACACCGACAAAACCGAGGATTTTTCGGGCGGATGAGATTCTGCATATCCCGGGCCTTGGCTTTGATGGTCGAGTAGGTTATTCGGTTATCACACTAGCACAAGAGGGTATGGGTCTAGGGCTTGCACAGGAGCAATTTAACGCTCACTTTTATGGTCAGGGTACGCATCTGGGCAATGTTTTGGAACATCCCGGCGTACTTGGTGATGTAGCGCATGATAATCTTGAAAAGAGTCTGCAAAAATTCAGCGGTGTAACCAACTCTCATAGGACTATGATTCTGGAAGAAGGCATGAAATGGAAGCCCATGACCATGCCTCTGGCAGATGCTCAGTTTCTTGAATCAAGAACATTCCAAATTGGCGAGATGGCGCGATGGTTTAATCTACCACCCCACAAGCTGAAAGAATTAAGCAAGGCAACTTTCAGCAACATCGAGCAGCAGCAGATAGAGTTTATACAGGATTCTATGCGGCCATGGCTAGTACGTTGGGAAGCACATATCTGGTGGAAGCTTCTCAACGACGAAGAGAAGAAGACTCTATTTGCTGAATTCCTTATTGCCGGATTGTTGAGGGCTGATATGGCAAGCAGAAATGCAGCGCTAGCAATACAAAGAATAAATGGTATTATCAATGCCGACGAATGGCGAGCGATCGAGAACATGAATCCCATTGAGGATGAAGCGGCTGGTCAAAAATATTGGATGCCGTTGAATATGTCAGACGCCGGCGCGGAAGAAACAGAAGAGCCATCAACTGATCAGTTTAATCCAGAAGAAGACGAGAACGCCTTGAAGCCCAGAGAGCTGCGATCTATCAGGGCGCGGCGCCGCTGGAGCCAGGCTTTCAAGCCTATTTTTCGACAGGTAGCGAAAGAGATTCTGGCAATTGAGATCCCGGGGATACAAAAAATTACCAAGAAATCCTTTGGCGAACGGATTCTTGCTGAGTTTAAATTCGATGTTGATAAGTTTTACAAGAGCAACAAGCCGAAGTTTAGAAAGCTATTCGCAGCGGCTTATGATGATTATGCCGCAACGATCTACCCAATAGCTGCCGATGAAGTCAACGCCAATCTAGAGCCGACGCCGGAATATGATGATTATGTTAATGAGTTTATTGATCATACTACAAACAGATATGTTGGATCTTCTCAGGGACAACTCAATCAAGTCGCCTCCGAGCATAGAGAAAATGATCCCGCAAAAGCTATCAATGAAAGATTGGTACAATGGGAAGAGAGACGACCGGACAAGGTGGCCGACAGGGAAGTGGTAGATGGCGAAAGCGGCTTTGCTCAGTTTGTCTATTTCTCCGCAGGCTTCAGAACGGTTTGGGTGACACTTGGAAAGAACTGTCCCTATTGTGATTCACTTAATGGGCGTACGGTTTCAAGAGGTGTAAACTTTATCAATGCAGGATCAGGCATAGAAGGCGAAGCAGGAAAGCCTCTTTTGGTTGTGACGCAAAACATATCACACCCCGCGGCTCATGGCGGGTGTGACTGTACTGTTAGAGCAGGAATATGATACCGCGCGAGCTGGTTGAAATTACAAAACAATATTATCAATCACTTAACGGGAAAAACCGTTTGCCAGATTTTATATTTGAGAAAAGAGAATATTTTGAAACAAAAGACGAGCCTCGACTGAGGGGTTTGGTATTTTATATTGATCCTAAACAAAAAACGATTGTGTTTGATAAAGATCCGAGGAACGCGAGGGCTGGAATATGAACCGGGCTCGTTCGGGGTCCGGATTTGGGTTTTCTCCTTTTTGTTTAGTCTCCGACTTTCGTTCTGGCAGGCGAGGGTCGGGGGCGTTTTAAAAGATTATGAAGCTATCGGCTGAAACGATAATCGAGCATATCACTTCTTCAGAGGCTATCCAGTTGATAAAAGAGAAGGCCTTGACTTTATCTGAAGGATACGATAATAATATCAAGATAGTCATCGACGCTTCCAAGGGAGGGCATGTAGTTTTAAACATAACAGAGTATAATTTGTAGAGAAGGGTAGTAGCCTTCCAGGGGTAACAGGGCGGTAGGGGCTATGCGCCTACGAGAAAATCCCCCCTTCTCTTTGGAATAGAGTACCGCATACAACGGCCTATTCTTTCCAGCCGGGCGCAAGGCGCTTGGAGGTATACCACTGGAAGGGATAGGTCTTTTTTTATTATGAAGAAACCAAGAGGTAGAGTTATGGAACGAAGACATACATTGGATGTTGAATATAGATTTAAAGACGAAGAGGGCAATACCCTAACCGGCCACGCAGCCAGGTTCGGTGTGTGGAGTGAGGATCTCGGTTGGTTTAAAGAGAAGATCCGGCAGGGCGCTTTCAAAAAGACTATTAAGGAAAACGACATTCGCGCTTTATTCAATCACGATCCTAATATGATACTCGGTAGAACGAAAAACAAGACTCTCGAGCTTTGGGAAGACGATAAGGGTTTAGGATTTAATCTGAACCTACCGGAAACAACCTATGCCCAGGATCTAAAGGCAAGCATTAAGAGAAAAGACATCACCCAGAACAGTTTCGGCTTTCAAACGATTAAAGATGAATGGTCTGACGATGGCAAAAAAAGAGAACTAGTCGAAGCTAAACTATTCGATATTTCGCCGGTGACTTTCCCGGCCTATAAGCAGACATCGGTCAAGCTGAGATTTCAGAAGATGGGCATACCTTTCGAGGATCTTATGTTGGCAATCGACAGGTCTGAAGAAGGCGTGATTTTAAAGAGAGATCAAGAATTGATAGCAGACACAATCACTATTTTGAATCGCTATATCAAAGAATCGGAGCCGGTTGAAGATCACTCCGTAGAGCCAGCCATAGAGGATTTCGATCCGGCTACTCAAATTAAAATGAGAATAGCGACAATGAAATCTAAGATGCGAGGTGTAGCATGACAGCTAAAGAAAAAGAATTGAGAATAGAGCTCGGGAAGCTTGCCGAAAAGCTTGCAGAGCTTAGGGCAACCGAAAAGCCAACGGAAGATACTGTTAATGCAATCAATGCTGTTTGTGATCAAATGGAAGACATTGATCATAGAATCGCAACCGAAGAGAGAGCAGAGATTGCAGCTGCTAAAGCCGGCAGGCCTATCGGTGATCCGGCAACGCCGCCAGATCCGGCGGCCGATCCAGAGCAAAGGTTTGAGGACATCGGTGAGTTTCTGCAGGCAGTAGCCAGGGCACAATCGCCTCCGGGTACATCGATCAATGGTCAGCCCGGCGGAATGGTAGATAACAGGTTGACAAATATCTATCAGGAGATTCGTTCATCCGGTCTTGAGGAAAGCACTCCCTCGTTGGGTGGATTTCTGGTGCAGAAGGATTTCTCTTCAGAGATTTTTCGCAAGATGCACGAGACAAGCCAGCTCTTTAATCTGGTACGGCAGATCCCGATCAGCGGCAATTCAAACGGTTTGAAGATTCCGACCGTGGATGAGACAAGCCGGGCGGATGGTTCAAGATGGGGTGGTATTAAGGGCCACTGGATTGACGAGGGTGCAGAAAAAACAGCGAGCAAGCCAAAGTTTGGCCAACTCGAGCTTAACCTGAATAAGCTGGCAATTTTAATCTATGCGACCGACGAGCTTTTATCAGATGCGGCAGCCCTAGGGAACATCGTAACCGAGGGAGCTGCCGAGGAGATCGGGTTCAAGCTTGATGATGCGGTTCTGAACGGAACCGGTGCGGGTCAGCCGGTAGGTATTCTGAATGCTAATGCTCTTGTGAGTGTAGCAAAAGAATCCGGCCAGAATGCAACTACGCTACTTTGGGAAAACATCAAGAAGATGTACGCCAGGCTATGGGCCAGAAGTCGAGCCAACATGAGATGGTTTGCAAACCAGGATTGTCTACCGGAACTGATGAGCATGGTACAAACGGCGGGCGCCGGCGGGGTGCCAGTATGGCTGCCGGCTAATGGAGCCTTCGGGTTGAGTCACGACACGCTGATGGGTAGGCCGATAACCTATCCCGAGCAGTGTCAGACTCTCGGCACGGTTGGTGACATATACCTGGCAGACATGAGCCAGTACGTTGTGATTACAAAGGGCGGCCTGCAGAGTGCATCAAGCATTCATGTCCGGTTCATTTATGATGAGCAGGTTTTCCGGTTTGTGTTCAGAGTAGATGGCCAGAGTTTGTGGAGCGCAGCCTTGACGCCTTTCAAGGGAACAAATAATACTCAATCCCCATTCGTCGCGCTAGCGACAAGAGCGTAGGAGGTATATCATGGGTGGAGCAGCTAAAGGAATTGAAATAGCGCAGGAATGTCATATCGTTAATGCGTATCCTCCGCAAGATCCGGCGGGTGCGGCGGCCAGCGATTGGATACACATGGAAAACGCCGGCCACATTACGTTTCTGATCATGCAGGGCGCAGGCAGTGTCGGAACAGTCACGATAAATAACGCGACTGGTGCAGGAGGAACCGGTACGGCCACGATGGCCTTCGACTATTACTTGGAGACAGCTGCAAACGGCGACACCTTGGGAGCCAAGACAGCGGCGGGCACGGGCGGTGTTGCGTTGAATGACAACGATGACACGATGGTAATTATCGAGATCGACGCCAGTCAGATGCCGGACGGCAGCGACTGGATCAACTTGGCGGTCTCAAGCGTTGGAGCGAGCGTCTTTGGGGTAATAGCAATCCTTTCGGGGTATCGTTACCAGGGCGATCAAAATATTACGGCTATAGTCTAGGGCTATAGATAGCATGGTAAATCTTCGCAGGGGGCTTCGGCCTCCTGCGCTATTAACTTAGCGGAGGGTTATTATGGGTGGAGGACACGCAAACGTACACTCTCGGTATGAGAACGGACAGCTTATATTTTACGAAGCTGGCCAGAGACAGAGGATAGTTGAGGCTATCGGGCCGAATGTAATAAAATTTATACAGGATTTCGGCGGTGACAATCCCGCAGACACATGGATAGATACTCTTGTATCGGCTGGCAGTGGCACCACGGCAATCGCCGGTAGATCCGAGGCAGGTGGGTCGATCAGCATCTTGGCTGCAGGAAACGACACCGATGGAGCTCAGCTACAGAAACTTCTTGGATTTGTAGCGACTGCAAATGATCCGATTTATTTCGGGTGCAGGTGGGAATTTACCGGCACCGGTGCTGGGTCGTGTGGTGTGCTTATCGGGCTTGTTGATCAGGATGAAAGCGTAATTGCTGGAGCAACAGATATGATCGCCTTTCGCACAAAGGATGCGGACTCGGCGCTTGATCTGGTGACAGAGGATAATGGCTCAGAGACAGAGCTTGAACTGGATTCCGCATTAGTCGTAGACACTTGGTACACGAATGAGTTTTTCTTTGATGGTGATCCAACAACGCCAAGAGTTCATGCCTGGCATAACGGAACGTATATTGGAGCAAGTACGGCGGGGATTGAACAGACAAACGGCCTGGCGGTCACGATTGCGTATCTTAACGGCGCGGCTCATGGTGAAAACCTTGCTGGCCTGCACGTAGATTACGTGAGGTGCATACAACTTCTGGCAGCTAGGTAAGGAGGTGCTATCATGGCAGCAATAGGGACGGTAACTATTGTTGAAGAGACATTTGGTAGCGTCAAACAGATTGCCTTTACCTGGATTGGTGGGACTGCAGAGGCAGCTCTAACGGGCGGGACAACTACCAAATACTATAATGGGAAACTTGAATATTGTGTAACGGTTCCGGCCGGTAGCACCGAAGCACCAGCGGATGATTACGATGTGACAATCCTGGACAAAAACGACGTGGATCTGCTGGCCGACAACGGTCTGGATAGGGCAACTGCAACAACCGAATCTATAGTGACTGCCAATCTTGGCGCGGTTGCTAATTCTCAGCTTGAACTTGTAGTATTAAACTCAGGAAGTAGCGGCACGGCAAGCGGCGTAGTGTATCTATGGGTTAGATAATGGCATTAATATTTATAGCGGGAATTCATAATTACTCTGGCTTAAGTACCGATTCCAAGCCGACAGACAAACCAGTAGGTTCGAAATTCAGAGAAACCGATACCGGGGAGATGTACTGCTATGATGGCACTGGCTGGATAGTAGATTTTCCGGTTGTTGACGGATTTGCTACAGGGGCCTTGATTGAGATGGACGTTGTGCATTATCAGGTGCATAAGGGTGTCCATTATAGTGCAACATACACAGAAGATTTAGGCAGCGGATCGGCATCGAATATCTTGATTGAAACCCCGGGGAGTGCGACATCGAATGTGCATTTCCTTGCTATGATTGATACGGAAGCAGCGGGGAGTCTACAATTTTCAGAGACACCGAATGCAACCGTCGGTACGATTGTTGTCATTTATAATAGTAGACGAATGTCAGCTAATACGGCCGACATGACTGTTACGCAAAACGGCGCCGTTACAACAGCGGGAACGGTATTACATGCTGGCTATCTTGGGGGTGGCGCGGGAAATAAGATCGGAGGAGAAACGGGGTTGAGAAACGAATGGATGTTGAATCATTCAACCAGGTATTTGCTGCAATTTACGTGTAGTGCGGCCTCGGTTGTTGCCTGGAATCTTTTCTGGTATGAGGTGCCTAATTTATGAAAAAATTAATAGCGATTTGGGTTTTGTTTCTGATAGTGATGTGTGTTGTGGGACAGGATATGCTCTATAAAAATACAGCGCTCTTGGAATGGAATGCGGTGACACAGTACACAGATGCGACTCCGCTACTGCCCACAGATGTGGTGGAGTATGAGATATACCGCTCTACTTATCCGGTAGCAGACAGGAATTTACCGAATGAGTTTATAGTGACTACTTCTAATTTATCGTACATGCTCACGATTCCTGATGACGGTAACAGTCATGTGTATGCTGTCCGGGCGGTAGTAACCACAGACGAAGGGCAGACCACCCTTTACAGTACATACAACTGGTCGGACCTTAACGGCGCGGCAACGCCAAACCCTTTCGTATATCACGCGCCACAGATAAAGACCCCGAATATCCCGATGGGTTTAAAGACACCATAAGAATGGCCTTTCCTGATTATGACTATGATTATTATGAGGATTTCGAGGACGCGTTGAGTGGAGATTGGTCTGAGACTGATCCCAATAATGTAGTCGATGGTCAAAGCACTGATGCCGAATACCGTGGTTCACAGGGAGCAAAGCATGATTGGAATGGAGGGAATACCGGGACACTACATTTAGCGCTGGGCGGTACGTATGCGAATTTTTCTATAGGCTTTTGGTTTAAACTGCCAAATAATACAAATGGAATAATAATGTTTCAGGATGCTGGGCAGAATATTCGTCTATATTATTATGACTCGTATTTTCGCCTTCGTGGCACGGATTGGACAGCAACCACTATTGCGGCAACTCAAAACACGTGGTATTGGTTGACATTAGATATGGTTAGAAATGGCATTTCCACACTGCGAGTATACGATACCAATGATAATCAGGTAGGTAGTGATTCAACCGTAACTGCTTATAATGCTGCTATGTCGGTGGTAGATTTTTTCGGGGGAGCGGATGACAATCCTACGGCAGCTTATCTTGATGAAGTTGTTGTAGATATAACAGATGCAACATGGCCGCTTTTGGGGTGGGAAACAGGGGCGGGCGATATTGTAATATTAAGACGGAGACGCATGTAATGCCTCAGGGTCCATTTCTTAGAGAATACGGCACAGAAACAAAAATCCCTTTTGTTCTCTTTGAAGTGGACGGCGTGGATTTTCGAGATGACGCAACCCCGGCAACTGCCGATGCAACCGTTATGATAGATGAAGGCGCGGAGGCTTCGGCTACCAATATTTATGTTGATGAGGGTATAGGGTATTCACTTACTTTAACTGCAACCGAAATGCTGGGAGCGCGGATTGTTGTATATCTTGTTGATGCTGCAACCAAGGCATTTCTTGATGATTCTCTGATAATAGAGACTTATGGTAGTGCTTCAGCGATGCATCCATTTCCACTTGGCACAGCTACCGTTA
>SDBV01005239.1_pt1 | contig 18356 bp, 16 predicted proteins | sample 2277081 | NCBI WGS metagenome assembly SDBV01 (sample SAMN10402039, study PRJNA504765) | marine sediment metagenome | isolation source: marine sediment core GS10_PC15, 223 cmbsf | place: Arctic Ocean: Southern Knipovich Ridge | collected 2010 | reverse complement strand
TGCATGCACGAAGTGAAACTGATCGTAGACCTTATGTATCAGGGCGGTCTTAGCTATATGCGATACAGCATTTCAAATACAGCCGAGTATGGCGATCTTAGCCGCGGTCCTCGTATCATTACGTCAGAGACAAAAGCTGAGATGAAGAAAATTCTTGGCGAGATCGTTTCCGGCGAGTTTGCAAAGGAATGGGTCGCAGAGTATCAGGGCGGCCTGAAGAACTTTAATGCCCTGTACGAGAAGGACCACGCAAGCCAGTTGGAAGATGTGGGGCGTAAGCTTCGCAAGATGATGAAGTGGGTCGGCGCTAAGGAAGTTTAATCCTTTATTGGGAAGGGATTTCGGTGAAGTCAAGACTACTATTATTGTTTCTGGCAGTGGCGGTAGGATTTTTGTCGGGATGCGGTTCCAGAGTTTCAGAGCGGCCATTCTTCGATCGTTATTACATGACGATGCTGAAGTTTAGTCAATCGTCTGATATTCTCGATGTCATCCGTGAAGACGAAACCGAGATCCTCAGCCAGAACGAAAGCATTGTTGCCTCATGGGGCGAAGACACGCTTTTCGGCACGTCCTGGTTTAACATGGTGGCTTTTGACGAAGAGGCCCTGACAGCGGCTCGCAAGTATGCGTTCTTTGTCGACGAGCGGGTTCCGAGTTGGTGGCGGCCAGAGATATTTTTAGACGCTACGAAAATGAGATTCGATGCGGAATATGTTTTCGATGCCGAGACACTTGATGAGCCTTATGCAAATGATAACGTCAAGAAGATGGCGATCCTGCGTGCAGCACTTGGTAAATTCAGCGACGATCTGGGTCAGTTAGCAGACGACAGCCAGATCCTTAGGATGTCGGCGATGATGGTTAAGCAGTCGATCAATTCGGTCCTGGTAACGCTTGACGCTTCACCGGGGCTTGCTGTCCGGCTGGATGAGCCTGGCGGGTTTGCCTTCGATCATATGATACTCAATAAGAGCAGGATACGGATGCTGATAGAAGGTGATATTGTTAAGGTCAAAGTCAAGTGCGGCAATCCGTGGTTCAAGTATAAGAAATTCGAGAATCATCCGGACGTTATAAATATGTAGCTTTCAGTTCATAGTTCATAGTTATTGAACCAGCCTTTCGGCTGGGGCCGTTTTAAACTCAAAAAGGGATCGGCGTTAGCCGATCCCTTTTTTTTGTTCAAAGCTCAGACAGCCTGTTAAACCAAGAGAGGGCTGGAAGTTCTACCTCTCCTGTAATGATCAACAATCAGAATCCATTCTACAACTGCCTGAGACAGACATCCATGCCTGTATATTCGTTATCAAAGTAATCGTTTAAAATCATTTATGTATTTACTAACTGCTCTTGTGCCTGCAGCATAACATCTATATCCGAAAGCACAAGATGTTTTATCAGACTTTTTCGAATTCTTAGAATTTCAATGTTCAAAACTTTTTCTTCGACCGAAGATGCGATCGCTCTTGCCAGATGGAAGTCCATTTTTTTGTTTTCCATCAGCCAATGGACAATAGTCGATTTGCACCATGGCGTTCTTTGGTCAGGATCAAAATGATCTGCGTGTTCGGTTACGACCTCGATGCGTTTTCTTTTGACCTTTCTATTTAAGTGGAATTCGTTCAGTGCATCGGCAGCGTTTGCATATCCTGTTGCGTTTAGTACGGCCTGTACCAAGAGGTGAATTTCCTCCGAAGTTATTATACCAGATTTTTTTTCATGATACAGATGGAAAGTTACTGCATCAGCAAATTGTTCGGCAGCATAGACATTTGGCTGATCTGTCATTGCCAGCGCATTGCCAAATGTTCCCAGCACCTTTGTGTGCAGATAATGTTCCAAACTTCCATCAGATTTTACTACCTTAACCTGCATCCATTTCACCTCCATGTAAAACAGCTTTAGGGTTTTAGAAGAGCCCAGGCTGCTCTGGATCGGTAGATTCGTTAATCGCCTGCGTTACTTCGTCTATGAATTCTCCGGCGTCAGTAAACTCTCTGTAAACACTCGCAAAGCGAATGTATGCGACGTTGTCAACGGCTCTTAGTTGTTTCATTGCGCATTCTCCGATAAAGATCGAAGATACTTCCTTGTCATAGTTTTTGAAAACAGCCTCTTCGATCTTATCTGCGGCCTCCTGAATTTTGTCAGCGGAGACGGGTCTTTTGTAGCAGGCTTTTTGCAATCCTGCGATCATTTTTTCTCTGTCGTATGGTACGCGTGAGCCGTCCTTTTTAATGACGTTAAGTTTGAAGCTTTCTCCGATTTTTTCGTAAGTCGTGAAGCGTTTTTTGCATGCGAGGCACTGTCTTCTTCTCCTGATGACGCGTCCGCCCTCGCTTGATCTGGAATCGATGACTTTGTCGCTATCTTCTTTGCAAAATGGGCATCTCATTTTTAATCCGTTAAACGAAAAAAAACATCGAAATAATTTTTATTATCCAACATCTAGTTGTTAGTTAATGCTATATTCGATATGTTGTGTGTCAAGCGTTTTTTTTGGGTCATTTGCAGGCGAGGTTGTTAGTGATTTTTAAGAAGTCGCGTAAGGCTATGTGTTTGCAGGGGTAAGGGCACGACTTTTGAAGAACTAACAATCAAATGTAAGGCGATTCTTTTTTTTATCCTTTTGCTTTTGCATACCAGTCAGCATCTTTTTCGAGGTTTTCTCTTGCCATCTGGGTCATCATATCGAAGGCAGGGTGTGATGTTTCCCATGCGCGATCCATGAATGATTTGGAAGCGTCTTTCATTTTTTCAACTTCGATTTCGGCTTCGTCAAAATATGAGCCGTAGATGTGCAGCGAGTCCGAGATGTCTACGTATCTTCCGACCTTTACCGTTTGTCCGATTTTTTTTGCGATTTTTTCTGCGATCGTTTTTTGCAGATCGGTAAGTGCGTAGACGTTCATGAACCATGCTTTGTAGAGGTCCCTGCTTCTCCAGTGCGTGTTCATATTGAGCGAGTATATTCCATTAGCGTCAGCCAGTAGTCTGCACCATATCCTCTGCAGGCATGGCGGGTCATCGGTTTTAGGATCGGCGTTTGGCATCCATGTAATCGCCTGTGATCTTCGTGTGTGCTGACAATCTGCGAGCGAGTCTATGATGTATCGTATCTGGTCGAATGGCACGAACGGTTTTGGTGTTTTTTCGTTCCTTAGGTCCTCGACGGGATTGTATGCGAACAATCTTTCGTGATATGTGTATGTCCATTTTCCGGCAGCGGGGTCGACCCAATGATCGTGTATTCCTTCGACGACTTCCTGTCTGTATGATTCGAGTTCTTCAGGTCCTCCCGGGAAGTTTTTGTGTATGCGTGGTTCTGCGAACGGATCTTCGATCGTTACCATGACGGTTGCATCTTTGCTTGGCTTATCGTCCGGTTTGTCGTACTGTGTTTTTACATCGATGCCATTATCCCAGACGGCGATGACGGTTTTTTCCCAAGCTTCGGGTAAACAGTTTGCGTTTATAGCGATCGTTGGCACATTGCCACTTCCATTGGCTGACATACATTATCCTCCGTGATAATTACAGGCCCAAGTCTTCGTCTGTTATTCTGTATTTTTTGCGCTGGTGCTCGGGCACACGCCTTAGTATTTCTCTTGCTTGTTGTTCGTATTTTGTGTTTGGGTAATCGTTTATTACCTGGCGACACATATTGATACCTTTTTTGTAAGTTGTGAAACGTCCTATTTTAATGAAACCTTTTGCATTTTCCAGAAGTTTTTCCGCTTGAGGGTTAAAATATTCTTCTTCTTCCGAAACTTTTTCAGCTTTTGTTTTTCCTGCTTGCGCAGTTTCTTTTTTGATAGGTTTTACAGAGAAAGTTTTTCTTTTTGCAGGCGCTTGCGATCTTGGGGCCAGGTCGTGTATCATCAACGGTGCCAAAAAGCCTTCGGCTGGTCCTGCGTATCTTACCGAGCCTGTGGAGTCTGCGATGATGAGAATAGCGGTTCTTAGTCCTTCAGGCGTATCGGGTATCTCAATGCCCACCTTTTCTGTATGTTCATTTCCGACGATTTGTGCCCATGGCCATGGATTTTTCATAGTCTCTTTTAGGACTTCGGATCTTGCTTTTTTTGATTTGTCGATGTTTACGGCGACGAATTGTGTTGAGTAATTATCGAAATTGTCAGCGAACAGTTTCCCGAACGCATCCATTTGTCTCAGCATAGGATCATTTTGGTTGGGATTGAGGTTCCTGTTGCCCATCGGTCCCATTGATCCCATTGGCCCCATCGGGTCCATATATCCCATCGGGTCCGGTGCTCTTTGAATTTCAGGTTTTTTCTTTTTTCTTTTCTTTTCGGCGTCGTTAGGGTCTGCGCTACCTTCGCCTTTTTCAGTGGAGGGTGAGTCTTTTTCGAGTCCCAAGGCCCATACCATCGCACAGAGAGTTGTGTCCTGCGGGTTGTATGAAAAGACTGTTGCGTTAAGGCAATCGACTTGCATCGGTTCGATGGTTTCGCTAAGCAGTTTATCGCTGAGTGAATCGGTGTCAAGCCGGAGTATATTTCCTGAGCTTGCTGTGGTTGAATGTGAGGCTGTTCTTGCCCCCATGCCGTATCCTGGTCCCATCGGTTCTTCCATCGATTCTCCCATCCCCATTCCCACAGGTCCTACGATTCCTCCTATGGGTCTGCGGGCCGGCTGTCTGGATCGAGTGCGTGAGCTACCTCTTTGTTTTGAAGTCGTATTTGTTTTTTCAGGGTCGATCTTTATCGGTGTTTTGTTGTTTAGGGTAGCCATTGCGATGTGCGTTAGTTTGGCGTCGTTGTTTTTGGGATTTGTTTTGTATGCCTTCATCGAACCTTTTAGTGCGCGCTCCTTGTCTCCGGTGAAACAGTCGTTCCATGCCTGAAGCATGTAGTACTGGCACTGGACATTTTCATCCAGGCTCTTGACGCTCTTTATGGTTGTTTTAAGTATCTCAGTAGTTAACGCGTTGCTTTTACTGTCGGGGTATTGTTGTTCGTTGACGTTCTTAAGCAGATGTGACAGGGCAGCGTCTATTGTTTTTGCGTGTTCCTGTGCGGCTTGTGCTTTTTCTGCGTCCAGTTGTTGTCTTTTTTCTGCATTTGAGATTCTGGTTCCTGGCTCGGCGGCGCTGGCGATAGAGGCTCCTATGAGAAAAATCCCTAAACTTACGAGGGTCAGCGAGCGAATTTTTTTGACATTACGTCGGCTGATAACGGACATATAAAACTCCTTGGTCAAAGATACGTTCAGGATAAATAATCACAGCATCTATAATACCAATATTTGTTGTATTATGGAATGGAAAACTTCTGTTAAAATCGAATAATTATTTTCGATCGCTGTTTTGCGCATAAAAAAGGGGAGACAAGCATTTTATGCAATAAATTGTGGGCCTGTCTCCCTGATGCGACGTGCCTTTAATCGCTCTAACCGCGGGTCAAGCTTTGGCGGAAACGCCCATTTGCACTCGCAACGATATTATTATACCAGAAGTCGGGTGGTAAAGTCAAGGCTAAAATGTCCGCTGCGGTTTTTTTTTATAAATGGCCCTGGAAAGCTAAACATGATTGACATTTGATGCTACGGGTTTTAACATAAGTAGTTCGGGTATTGTGTTTAAAGAATTCTTTCCTTAAGGATAAAACGAGATGTTTACTGGAATAGTAGAGGCGGTTGGAACGGTTAAAAGCGTGCGTCCAGGTTCGGGGGGGGCGGTCGTAAGCGTCGATATAGGGCGTCTTTCAGATGGGACCATGCATGGCGACAGCGTGTCAGTTAACGGTGTGTGCCTTACGGTTAGCAAGCTTAGCGGTACGGTTGTCGATTTCGATGTGAGTGGCGAGACGATGAAGCGTTCGAGTATCAAAGGTGTTTCGGCAGGTGCGAAAGTAAACCTTGAAAGGGCGATGAGCGCGGGCGGGCGGTTCGGAGGGCATATCGTACAAGGACATATCGACGGGACGGCGACGCTAAAGAGCATCAAAAAACAAGGCGAGTTTTCGGAGATAACTTTTTCAGCACCGGCAGAGCTTCTTGACGAGATGGTTGTTAAAGGATCGGTTGCGGTTGACGGGATAAGCCTGACGGTTTCAAAAATGGATGCGACGAGCTTTAGCATAAGCGCGATACCGACGACGCTGAGCGAGACGACACTGGGAAACGCAAAGGCAGGGGAGGCCGTGAACATCGAAACCGACATCATTGTAAAGACGATCAAGAAACAGCTTAAAAACATTCTGCCCGGCGGCGGACTAACCGAAAGCAAACTTCGCGAATACGGATTTTGAGATTAGATGGCAAATGGTAACGAAAACTGCCTTTAGGCAGAGAAGCTCTTGATCCGTTGGTTGTCTAAGCAGTACAAGTTGAAATCGAGTAAATACAAATGCAGGGAAGTAACGAAAAATTAGTTGGCGAAGAGATAGTGATCGGTATTACGATGGGCGATCCCGGTGGTATCGGTCCGGAGATAATCGTAAAGGCACTGAGCGATCCGAATATCCGTCGTGAGGCGAAGTTCATCATCTTCGGGATGGATGAGCTGCTTGGGTATGCGGCGGGCGCGGCAGAGCTGGATCAATACTGGATGCGTCATCAGCACGAGAAGATAAGCAGGGACTATCCGCGGCGTGTGGTCGTTGCAGATTACGATGATTATGGTATTCCGGCGTGGATTCACAAGCCTAACAAACTTGCGGGCGAGGCGTCGATGCGTTTTTGTAAGGATGCAATACACGCTGCGCGCGACGGGATCGTCGATGCGGTGGTAACTGCGCCGATAAGCAAGGTTAGCTGGAAATACGCCGATAGTAATTGGCCCGGTCATACCGAGATGCTCGGTGAGCTTTGTAAGTCGCCGCGGAAGGCGATGATGTTTGTGGCAGGGCCCTTGAAGATAGCACTTGCGACGATACACGATGCACTGTTTGCGGTGCGGCATAAGTTTACGATCGGTTGTGTTTTCGAACCGATCGATCTGATGAACACGTCGCTGAAAGAATTCTTCGATGTAAAGCATCCCCATATAGCTGTCGCCGGGCTAAACCCGCATGCTGGCGAGGACGGTCAGTTCGGCGACGAGGAGAAACGTATAATCGGCCCTGCGATAATGCTTGCCCAGGAGGTTGGGATAAAATGCAGCGGCCCTTATCCTGCGGACACGTTGTTTATGCGAGCGGCCGGCGGCGAGTTTGACGGGGTGGTGGCGATGTATCACGATCAGGGGATGATACCGATCAAGATGTATGCGTTCGACAGCGCGGTAAATGTGACGATCGGAATACCGATCATTCGGACGTCGCCATGCCATGGGACCGCGTTCGATATCGCGGGCAAAGGACTTGCGAATCCGGAGAGTATGAAGGCGGCCTTGCGCATTGCAATAGATATGGCGAAAACCCGACGGGCGAACAAAACAACGGTGAAGATAACAAATGCAGACTAAACAACAAATACAAACATTATTGGCATCGATGGGTGCGGCTCCGAAAAAACGGTTCGGGCAAAACTTTCTTATCGACCTGAACCTGATGCGATTGTTGATCGACGAAGCGGGAATATGCAAAGACGACGTTGTTCTTGAAGTCGGCACGGGGACGGGATCGTTTACCGAGGGGCTTGCGGAAGCAGCGGGCAAGGTGATAACGGTCGATGTTGACGAGACGCTGTTTACTATCGCGAGCAAGCAGCTTGCGGACCGTAAAAACGTTCAGCTTATAAACGCCGACATCCTGAAAGGTAAGCACCGTCTTGCCAGGAAAGTTGTAGAAGCGGTAAGACAGTCGCAGCTTGAGTTGTGCGGAAGGGTCTTGCTGGTTGCGAACCTGCCTTACCAGGTGGCGGCGACGGTTATGGTGAATCTTATAACCGGCGAGGGCGATTCGATAACCGCAGACGCTATGTGCGTGACCATTCAAAAGGAAGTCGCTGACCGGATGGTCGCCGATCCTAACAGCAGTGAATATGGGGTGCTTAGTATTTTTATGCATGCCACCGGTGAGGCGATGGTTTTGCGGAAGCTAAAGCCCAGCGTATTCTGGCCCGCTCCGCAGGTGGAGTCATCGATGGTAAAGTTCGTTCGTGACGAGGAAAAGGTATCGCGAATACATGATATGGAGTTTTTCAGAGAGACGGTGAATTTATTTATGGGGCATCGCAGGAAGATGATGCAGGCGTGCGTTAAATTCGCCGATGGCAAGTTAAAGGATGTTACCGGCTGGGGCGATATATTTGAGCGTTCGTTCGTCGATCCACACGCACGCGGCGAAAACGTTGACGCGAACGCTTACATATCAATAGCGAATCTTTGTTACGAACAACTGCGTTAGTTAAAGAAACCAAAAAAAGCAAATAACATAACAATTCATTTTTGAAAGGGAAAACAAATGCGTGGATTGAAGATATGTTTGTGGATAGGGGCAGTTGTGTGTATTGTGTCGGTGGCAGGAGTGTTTATGCCGAATTCGGTGTGGGAGTCGGTCGCAAAAACATTTGGTGTGGAATCTGTCCCGGACGATGCAGTTAGCGAGTATATGCGGCGTTTGGTGCTGGCTACTTACGGTGTGATCGGTGTGTTCCTTGCGATCCTTGCTCTTAAGCCCATGGAGTACGGGGTAATGATCCCTTTTACCGGATTGGCCGGCATTGTGTTGGGCGTTGTCTGTTTGGTCACAGGGTATAAGGTCTGTATGCCGACGCTATGGTATCTTGGTGATGCGTTACCATGCATTGTCTTTGGGGCGTTAGTGCTGGTGTTCTGGAAAAAGGCAAAGCAGCCGACAGTTGAAATTCTGGACATGGAAACAACGGATACGGAAGATTAGTTACAGCGTTATCGATGCGTGTCTGTGTGAGTGGCACTCGATGTTTACCGCAACGGGTAGTGATGCGATGTGGCACGGGGCGGTTTCTATCATAACAGCCAATGCAGTTGTATCTCCGCCTAAACCCTGTGGGCCGAGGTCTGATGCGTTAATCGTTTTTATCAATTCTTTTTCCAGGTCTGCATAGAACTTATCCGGGTTTATTGTTCCGATCTTTCTTAGCAGGGCCCTTTTGCTTATTAAGCAGGAAGTTTCAAAGTTACCGCCAAGGCCGACGCCTACGATGAAGGGCGGACATGCGTTAGCACCTGCTTGTGCGACGACGTCAACGATCCATTGACTAACCGCTTCTTTGGAATCGGTTGGGTTGAACATTTTGAACTGCGATTTGTTCTCGCATCCGCCGCCCTTGGTCATGACGGTTATTGAAAGCTTGTGGCCGGGTACTATCCGGTGGTGAATTATCGCCGGCGTGTTTGCCTGTGTGTTCTTTCTTTCGTTAAGCGGTTCTGCGACGACGCTTTTTCTTAGCAGGCCCTCGGTGTAGCCTGCTTCGACGCCGTCATTAATTGCATCGGCGATAGTTGCGTCGGGGGTATCAGCAGGCGGTTCTATGGTAACACCCGCGCCCTGGTCCACGAAGACGACGGCCAGGCCGGTGTCCTGGCAGAGGGGGATACGCTCGGCGCGTGCGATGTCAGCGTTTTCCACAAGTCGCTTTAGGATGCTGACGGCTGAGGGGTTGGTCTCAGTTTTGGCAGCGGTTTTTATCGCATCGAGAACGTCCTGCGGCAATTCGTAGCAACTGTCAATGCAGAGCTGCTTAACAGCTTTGACTATCTTTTCGTATTTAATGTTTTTCATTATTTAATATCTATGTCATAAGTTTTGTAAACGGTGTTCTTGACGTCATCTGCGATCTTAACCGCGATGACATGTTCGCCGGGTTCTAAACCATCGATAATTATCGTGAAGTTTTCGTTTGTTGTGTCGTATATCAGGTCATCGGGCAGCGTTGCGATCCAGTCGTCGTTGCTGTCGACAGTATAGCTTAAGTTGCCGACGACGGTCAAGGAGTCTTTGACGATGAGTGAGATCATGACTTTATCATTAACGATCATAACGTTTTCATCGATTATCGCAGGCGGCGTGTTGTCTATGACGACGGGGTCAGAGATGCGTGAGCCGGTAAGTTTCGTGGTGTTGGTGTTCGAGCGTTTGTCGTCGGCGGTTACCATTATCTCGTATCGTCCGTCGGCGACGGTGTTGGTGTCCCACTCAAACTCAGTTTCTTTATTGTCGTCTTTTAGCTCGATCCATTTTGTGCGTCCGATCTTTCTGAACTGGATATCATAAACCAGTTTGTCTTTATTGTCGTCTTTGGCTTTATAGACTATGGTTGTTTTTGTTTTTTTCTCATCCCGTCTTTTTGTTTTTACCGAGAGCACCTTCGGGGCCAGGTTTGGGACGACGTGCGCGACGGCGACCTCTCTTATGACGGGTGTTTGGCTTAGGTTGGAGTTTTCAAAGATAAGTTTGTATTGACAGAACCTTGCGTTTGGGCAGTTTAGCTGCATGGCGTCGGTTATCGTTACAGGTGTTGTCCATGGCGAGAAGGCGGGGTCATTAGGGTCGTTGATATTTCCGCTCCTGGCTGAGAGCATTACTTTGCACCCGTTGGGGATGTCTGCGTCCAGTTGGAGCTTACCCCATCTTGCGGGTTGTTTTGCGTCGATCAGGTTGGAGGTGAACTGCCCCTTTTTTTCATAAGAATCCGAAAGCTTTATCAGCCCGGCCGGGTTGGCGGTTCCTATGAAGACGGAATCTTTTATGCCGGCTATCGCTGTAATCTGCGATGCCTGTTCGTCTTTATATTCGACGGTTTTTTTTTCTGTCTCCGGGTCAAGTGAAAAAAGTTGGGCGTTGTTACCGGTTCCGATGAGCAGTGATCCGTTTTGCGAGGTCATAGAAAACAGCACTGCCATTTCGCTGAAGATGTCGTTAACAAAACCTTCGGGCGTTATCCTGTAAATATGCCCAGCCGATTTCGGAAGCTTGCCTTTTTGTGCCAACTGCGATGCCTCGGTATTTTTTTGCGATGAGTCATCTTTTGTATTTGCGATCTGGAGCGTTGTTGAAGATTCGGTTGTGGTTTTCTTTTCTTCCTTGTCCGATGTGCTTTGCGGTCTTCCGTGCGACGGTTCCAGCATGAGGCTGTCAAACTCATCCTGTTGTGTTACCGCTTGTGCAGAAGTTGCCGCGGCGTACAGGAACCCTTCTTTATCGAAGGCAAGTGCCGTGATCTCGGATTGCTCGGTGTCGTAAAGGACGGAAGTTTGGCCGGACGACGGGTTGATCTTATAGATCAGTCCTCGCTGATCGGTGCCTGCGTAAACAAATCCTTCGGAGTCTGTCGCAAGTGAGAGGATGTTGTTATCGGGCAGCCTGGCGATGAGAGAAAGTTTTCTTCCTAACGGATCGAGCTTGTATATTCTGCCGTTCGGTCCTGTGCCGAGGTAGATGTTGCCGAGGCCGTCAAGTGTTACGGCGAAGATATAGCTGTCCTTGTCGGACTGAAAAAGCACTTTTTGTTTTTTGCCGTCGAAACGCAGGAGCTTGCTGTCGCGGCCGCTTATAGCGACCAGAAGCCTGCCTGCGATATCAGGGGCCATCGCGAAGATGTGCCGGTTGGTCATCGGAATTTCATCACCGGTAAGCTCGGATTCGTTTTCTATCGGCGGAGCGTAGATGAAAGTTGTTTTGCCGTTTTTGTATTTGATGAGTTCTGCATTCGGGCTGGTGCCTAAGTAGACTGTTCCGTTGGGCATCGCGACTACGGAGTTTATCGACCATGAGCTATCCAGTGTGTCGCCGAGGTTGATAGTTTTTGCCTGTCTAGCAAGTGTTATCCTGCCGTCAGAGTCTACGGATGTGTTATCCGTTTCGCCTTTTAAGAAGTCTTTGGCTGTCGAGTGCCGCGATATTTTCGATGTCACCGCGTATGCGCTGCTGCTAAGTGCGGTAATTAATAGTAATGCTGCTGAGATCAGCAAGGTTTTTTTTGGCATATCTTTCATGTTTTCCTCGTTATTTTTCTACGGTTATATTTATTGTTCTGCTTCCTACGGCAATATAGTCCAGCTCTTTTTGTTTTTGTACCCAATGTTTTTGTTCGGCAATGGGGATGGTCCTTTTTTTATCGTTAAGTATCAGTGCTTTTGTTTTTGGCAAGTATGGTAACGGTTGGTTCTTGATCACGATGCCCGATGAGGGCAGCGGCATTGTAAGGTATAGCATGTTTCTTTTTATATCGAGAATATTTTGCAGGGAACTGACGAGCGAATCGCGATTTAGTGCCATGAATTTATAAGGTGCGTTTTTTTTGAGAAATGTCTCAAAGCCGTATCCGCCGGTGACAGTGATGCTGTATTCCTGCGGTTTGGTGTTTAGCGGGATTTGCAGATCTAAAGTGTGCATTGTTTTTTGTGCCCTGAAAGAACTCAAAATGACAGAAGCGGTTATGGTTTGGCCGGGTTTTACTTTTGTGTCCGAAAGCTCTAACGACAATATTCTGGCAGTGATGCTTTCGGGTAATATTTTGACATTGAAATCTACCGAGGCCAGCTCGGTCTTTTTGTATGGGTTGTTCAGGAGCAGTGCGATGGGACTTACGGCGTCGATCAGCATTTCGCTGAATCCCTGTCCCGATGAGACGTTCTTAAAGCCGATCTCTTTGCCGTCTTTTAATTTGACGGTTGCTTTGTATTCGATTCGATGTTCCGGGCCAAGCGCTCCCTGCATCGAGCATGTCCCCATAATGGCCGACCGTAATATCAGCGGGGTAAAGAATCTGTCCGAAGCTATCATGCAGTTGTAAGTTTTTTTAAGGCCGGGGCGGCTTGCTCGGCCGCGGTCGACGGTGATGTTCAAAGGTATCATGTAAGGTTTGGCGCCGATCTGGCCGTATATTCCGGTGGATTCGTTTCCGCGGATGGCGCCCATGATCGGTCCCGGGGATGTCATTTTGAAAGAGATGACCATATTGGAGACTACGGTGTGTACGTTACCGGCGGCCATTGGCAGGTCAACAGCTCCGAAGGCAAGCCCCCGGAAACCGTGTCCGAAAGCGAAGACTTGATCGTCCTTAACCTCTGTTGTCGTGCCGACGGCGGCCATGATGACATCGCCTGTTATGAAAGGCACAGCCAGAACCGAGCCGGGCTCGATCTTTGCCGCTGCGCTGCTTCCGGATGAAACCGAAGCGGCGACGGAGACAAGCGAAGTGTTTTCAAATAGCGGCGAGATTCTCTCGCAGACATGTTCGGGAAAAGAAGTCACCAGCAGAAGTTTTTGTAAACCGCCAGAATCGGTTACGGTTTTTTTGTAGATGTCGGAAATATTGGCAAGATCCATCGGTTGTGAGAAGTCAAAGCTGTATGCTGCGGTTTGGGATGGGTGTTCATCAGCGGCCTTTTCGGCACGGAGCATCTCTCCAATAGGCGTTACCATGTATAGTGGATCCTTTGAGAAGGACCATGCGCCAGACAGGGCGCCTGCGAGTTTCCCGTCAATGTATACGGGCGATCCGCTGTGCCCTTTTACAGGTCCGGTGTGTTTGAACCTTTCTCCGGTGCCGACGACGAGGAAGATGTCTTTGCCCGGCTCGCTGTTTTTGACGACGTCTACGACTTTTAGGGGAAATCTTTCGATGGTCGTCCCCTCAAGGACTGTCAGGCAATATGCCTCCGATCCCGGTACGATCTCGTCAATATCAATATATTCCGAGGCCGAGACGATCGTCTGTGAGACGGCGGTTATCCAGAGAAAGGCCAGGAAAGCCCTTTTAAGAGTGTTTAACGGCAGATTTTCGATCATTTTTTTATTTGTCACGCAACAGAGCCCTTTTAATTTTATGGTTGATAACTACCCTATTATATTGTATATTCGTCAAATTATCAATATAACATTTTTTTTTAAAGAGGTGAGTAATGGATGCTGAACATCGTCATGAGTTAAAACAAAACGATCTTATCGAGTGGATAACTCATTTTCCTGAATATGCGCGCGAAAACTATATGCAGATGATCGGGGTGGTTTTGATCCTTTTGGGTCTGCTTTCATGGCTTTTCTGGCCATCGTTCAAGGGATCTGTAGATAATTCAAAATTGGAGAAACAGGCACGCGTCACGCAAGCCCTGGAACAGGTTTTCGGCAGCAAGAGGGCATCTGTGCGTGACGGTGCAGAGGCATCGGCGGTGGCGGATTCACTATTGGTAACAGCTAGCAATCTCAAGTTTGAAGCCGGCCAAGCCAAGGATCCGATAGCAAAAGCTCTTATTTTGATCAAACGCGGCGAGGCATTGCGAAGCGAGCTTCATTATCGCAGCGGGATGCAGGATGACGCAGTCGCCGTCAGCCAGATACAACAAGCCATGGCCGCTTACGATGCAGCCATATCCAGTGCATCCGGTCAGACCGGGGGAGCAGGCCTTGTTGCGATGGCGACTTACGGGCTCGGTCTTTGCTCAGAAGAGGTGGGCGACTTTGTCAAAGCCGAAGAGATATACAAATCCATAATTGCAAACGCCGAATTCGAGGGGACGGTTTTTCCAACGCAGGCCGGGAACCGTATCGCCGCTTTGGCAGACAACAAGGGCGAGGTTATCTTTACTAAGGCCCCAGTTGTTGAGGTTCCTGCTGCTGCGCCAGTTGAGATGCCTGCAGTTGAGATTCCTGTTGTCGCGATGCCCGCTGTTGAGATCGAAGGTGCAGCGGTAGAGGTCGGGGCAGAGGCAGAGGCAGAGACAGAGGCCAAATAGCAAGGTATGGATCCGGAAACACAAAACAATTCCGATTGGTCAGAGCTGTCTGAGGCTGTTACGGGTCTGGAGGATGTCGAGATAATCAGCGTCGAAGGCGATGTTGAAGTAGGCGAGCATCTGCGGTTTCGAGTTGGCGTTAACCTCAAGTTCACCCGTCTGGACAAGTATCTGGGCGGAAGGTTCGGGCAGTTCAGCAGGACACGTCTGCAAAAGCTGATCAAGGAGCAGGGCGTAAACGTAAACGGCAGGCCCGCCAAACCAAGCCACCGGCTAAACCCCAAAGACGAGATCGATCTTGTTCTTCCGCCGCGTGAAGTTCGCGAGCTTGTACCGGAAGACATTCCTATCGAAGTTATCTATGAAGACGATGAGATGATGGCGATCAACAAGCAGGCTAACCTTATCGTTCATCCTGCCCGCGGCAACAGGAGCGGGACGCTGGTTAACGGGCTGGTGTTTTATGCCAATCAGCTTTCCGGCGTTAACGGCGAGTTTCGACCCGGCATCGTCCATCGACTTGATAAAAACACCACCGGCGTAATGGCTATCGCCAAGACCGATCACGCGCACTGGAAGCTGTCACGGCAGTTCTCAGAGCGAACAACGCAGAAGACTTATATCGCGATCGTTCACGGCGTCCCGGAGCTGACAGCCGACAGGATCAATATGCCCCTGGGTGTGCATCCCAGGCACAGGGAAAAGTATGCGATACGTATGGACGGCAAGGAGTCGCAGACATTTTATAAGGTGCTGGAGGAGTTCAGGGGTTATTCGCTGGTGGAGCTTTCGCCGAGGACCGGCAGGACGCATCAACTGCGTGTGCATATGCTGCATATAAAGCATCCGATAGTCGCCGACGATATGTACGGCGGTAAGTACGTGTATCAATGGCAGCTAGAAGACGCAGAGCCAAGAGTTGAAGAACCGCTGATGGGACGCGTCGCACTGCACGCCTGGAAGCTTAATATAAAGCATCCGACGACCGATGAAGTAATGGAATTCGAAGCGCCGCTGCCCCCAGACATGCAAAACTTCCTCGACGAATTACGAAAATTCAGAATGAAATAAGCTATTTTTGCGGTAGCTTTGCCAGGTCGTCGTCTGATGCTATGATCATCATTATGTCGCCGGAGTATATCACGGTCTCAGGGGTTGGCACGTTGACGATGCTTTTTTTCGGTTTTGCCAGGTCTTCGTCTGCTTCGACGCGTTTAATAGCGACGAGGTTGGCATTATATTTCTGCCGTAGCTGCAGCTCCATGACGGTTTTGTCATGGAAGCTTGCAGGTGCCGTTATTTTTGCCAGGCTAAATCCCGGTGCGAAGTCGATCTTTTCTTCGACGTGCGGAGCGATCAATTTGTATGCCCATCTTCGCGCGGTCTCTATCTCGGGATAAATTATATCTGTCGCACCTACCGCGGAGAATACCTGGCCCGCGGTTAGCGATTGTGCCCTTGCGCATATCTTTTTTATGCCCATCGCCTTTAGGCTTACGACGGTCATGATGGCGGATTCAAAACCTCTGCCTCCCTGACCCATGCCTACGATGGCGACGTCAACCTTATCGACGCCCTGTGCCCTTAGCGCATCTTCGTCGGTGCTGTCGAGACGAACCGCATGTGCCACCTGATCGCGTATGTGGTCTATGACGCTTCTGTCACGGTCTATCGCTATAACTTCGGCGCCGCTTATCGACAGTGCGATGGCAAGTTTGTTCCCGAATCTGCCCAATCCAATAACAGCAAAACGTTCCATGTTTATGTCCTCTTAAAGTTTAATTTTTATCCGACGACGATTGCTTCTTCCGGATAGTCGTAGCCTGCGGTTTTTATGTTAAAGGTCAGCGCCGCCAGCAATGTAAGGGGCCCTAGCCTTCCGACCAGCATAACGATGATGATAATAAGTTTCCCAGCCGTTGTCAAAGACGATGTTATCCCCGTGCTAAGGCCCACGGTCCCCAGCGCCGACGCAGTTTCGAACATTATGTCTTCAAACGCAAATCCGTTTTGCTTTTCGGTGACGCTTAAAAGTAAAGTTGCGCCTATAAATATTACGGCAAAAAGCAGCATGACGGTTATAGCTCTTGCGACGATGGCGGGGTTTACCGTTCGTTTGAATATCTCGACGTTCTTTCTTTTATGAAGCGTCGCATAGACTGCCATTATTATCACAGCCAGCGTTACGGTTTTGATACCGCCTGCTGTGGAAACGGGGCTTCCTCCGATGAGCATAAGCACCATCAGGACAAACTTGTTGGCAGAGGACATCAGGGAGATGTTTATTGTACTAAAGCCTGCTGTCCGTGCGGTTACTGACTGAAAAAATGCTGCTTGCAGGACGGGGGCGTCGTTCTTCGGCGGATAGTCCTCAAAGGCGATAAGTGCCAGAGCCCCTATGACGATCAGAGTTACAGATGTCAGCAGAACGATCTTTGTCTGGAGCCTTACTTTCGCAGGCGGAGCAATGGGCGTACCTGTTGGGGTATATAAAAGCGTGCTGGATGTTTTTCCAAACAGCCTTTTGAACCTGTCTACAAAAACATCTGTGATATTAAACAGAACGCCGAAGCCCAGGCCGCCCAGGATAATAAGCGGTACGATGACCCAATAGACGCCGGCGAATGCGTTGTACTCCATCAGGCTGTCTGTAAACAGGCCGAACCCCGCATTGCAAAAAGCGCTTATCGAATGAAAGATGCTGCAGAACCATTGCTCGTGAATGTTCTGGGACACACTGGCCAGCTTTGGCCACATGCTGAACATGCATATTGCCCCGGCCGTTTCGAATATAATTGTCGTTACGAATACAAAGCCGATGATGGTGGATATTTTGCCGAGTGTTTGTGCGCTTAGCAGGTCCTGCATTGCCACCGATTCACTTACGCTAAGTGCCTGCCTAAGAAGCAGCGCCAGGATCGCCCCGAACATTACGATGCCCAGCCCGCCAAGCTGGATCATTACCAGTATTATCGTTTGGCCCATCATGTTGAAGTCTTTACCGGTGTCCTTAACGACGAGCCCGGTAACGCATGTCGCGCTTGTTGCGGTAAAGAACGCATCGACGACGGACATCGATTCGAGGTTGTGAGCTTTCGGAAGCATAAGCATTCCGGCGCCTGCCGTTATCAGGACAAGGAAGGTTATGATAAGAGTCTTGGTCGGGTTCTTTCCGGAGGCTGCGAAGTCTACGGTTATCCGACACAGCTTTATCACGACCTGGGTTATAAGATAAACGCCGAGCGCGAATATTTTTACCTGTGCGGGCTTAACAGCCGGGAACAGTGTTTCGGCGGCGTATATTACGAAGATGAAAATGATTAGCAGCGGTATCTCGATCCAGTTGGCCGAGAGATAGTCTTTTTTTGACGTAGCGTTTATCGCACGGAAACATTTTTCTGCCAGGAACAGCATAAATGCCGCGACCTGTATCCTGTGCAGAAGCTTTGCAGACAGCAGCGGTTCATCAAATCCGTGCAGGAGGACGAAAGTGGCGGTGACAACCACAGCGGTAATAAATATTACAGTTGCAGTTGCTTTTTCAAATTTCGTGTTTTTATAATTAATATTCATTCGCGTGTTTTGCCTGCATGGAATCCGTTCACTGATAATATTAACGGTTTTTTAACAGATTTTCCTTAAAAAACGCAGATGTTTGTCGAGTTTGGCAAAAAAAGGGCGATAGTTTAAAGGAAAAACCGGTTAAGAGCCGATAAAAACGCTATGT
>SDBV01005238.1_pt1 | contig 18360 bp, 18 predicted proteins | sample 2277081 | NCBI WGS metagenome assembly SDBV01 (sample SAMN10402039, study PRJNA504765) | marine sediment metagenome | isolation source: marine sediment core GS10_PC15, 223 cmbsf | place: Arctic Ocean: Southern Knipovich Ridge | collected 2010 | reverse complement strand
GACGTTCGTCAAGATTTTCAACTTCGTAACTACATGGCTATCAATAAAGTAAATGTTAAATCAGGAATTCTTAAACCTACAAAATCTGTCGTTACCCATCCTGACATTTTATTTGACATGCTGGATGTTAATATCAGCACATCCTCGACTCCGCGTGTCAGCACTCAAGACTTTGTTAACAGCTATTTCTTTTCAAGCGTCGCACTTACAGCAAATCGTACCCTTACAACTCCTACCGCAACAAGTATCACTGCTTTTCTTGGTAACCTACTCAATAGTAACAGCACGGGTATAAGTCTCGCTGGTACTACATTATGGTTTGTCGTCGATAATACTCAGGCAGGAGCGTTTACCCGAACTTTAGTTGCGGGAGCGGGTGTTACCCTTCAAGGACCAGGAATGGATTTATCTCAAAATGAAATCGGAACTTTTGTTTTAGCTGTTCATGATAACGATGAAGTCACTATATCGCGTGAAAATCACGGTCCAAGCACAATAGAAACTCTTGCTGAAACGTTAGTAGCAGGAAACGTTACTGGAGGCACGGATATTGCTATTACATCTGGTGATGGAATTACTGGCACTGCAACTGTCCCGGTAACAGCAACAGGCCAACTTTTATTAACGTCTGCTCAAGCTTCTGCAAATGCTATTCGTATAAATGCAAGTAATGCCGCAGGTGGGATAGATATCGACTCCCTAGCTGGAGGAGTAAATATTGATTCGACAGGAAATATACTTCTTACATCTACTGTAGCATCGGTAGTCGCGATTCAACTTGCAGCAAGTAATGCTGCAGGTGGTATAGATATCCAATCTGGTACCAATGGTGTAGATGTTGATACTACCGGTAGGATTGATCTAGATTCTTCTCAAGCTGCGGCAGACGCTATCCATATTGACGCTTCAAATGTTGCAGGAGGTATTGATGTTGATGCTGGTGCAGCCGGACTTGACGTTGATACAACTGGTGCAATAAATCTTGATTCTTCTCTGGCTTCTGTTGTTGCTATTCAGCTTAATTCCTCCAATGTTGCAGGTGGTGTAGATATTAATGCTGGTACAGCTGGACTTGATGTTGATTCAGCAGGTCAGATAAATCTTGACTCTACTCAGTCAGCTGCCGATGCCATCATTTTAAATGCAGCTAGTCCCGCTGGTGGGATAGTACTCACTCCGGGAACCGCCGGAACTGTTCAACTTGGAACAGCCAGTGCAACCGGAGGCAATTTGTTAACGCCATCTATTACTGCTGGTTCTGGTTCTGGACCGGTACCTATCACAGGTATGATTCATGAAGTTACTACCACGGGTACTGGTAATGCTTTGACTCTTGTTAATGGAACAAATGGTCAACGACTCGCACTTATTTATGTAGCAGAAACTGCAGGTGCTGATACAGCGATTCTCACGCCAACAACATTAGCCGGTGGCGCTACTATCACTTTTAATGCGCTTGGTGACAGTGCTGATCTTTTATTTAGTACTAACGGAGGTTGGTATTTCCTTGGAGGTGCGGCAGTTGTAGCATAAATTTATATTCCATTTGGACTATGAATTTCAAAAGTTCCTCTAAGGAAATTAGGTGTGACTTTGGAAAAATGATATTTGGATTTGAGAATCTCAAAATTTTATCGAGATTGAAAAACATCAACTTCTCAAACACTATTGAAAATCACTCATTTTCAAACGTGCTCGAACATGTCGTGCAATATTCCGTTCTTGGACAATCTTGCCGAAATTCTTGCAACCGCGTTGACAATTCTGAAAAACTATGAGTGTCAACTTTTTGGATTCACTTATGCAGGAGAAGATCAAATACGCTTTTACTGCGTGCGTTCCCTCAAAGTTTTGTCTCCTGGTGGACATTACAAAGCAGTCAGCATCAAAAACATTTACGAACCCTCAAAAGGATGGGGCGCGCTTTTCGATTTTGCTCAAAAATTGAGCCTGAGTTTTACTCCAAAAACTCACGGCGAAAATCTTTCATTCAACGATTGATATTTTACATCATCTTTTCAGAACTCGTCACCGTCAGATTTTCGAATTTCCCGACAACTTAAAATAAAACTTTAGTGTCAATCCACTTCTTAAAGAGGGATATTTTTCATCATTCCATGGTCCATTACACGGGTGTGGATTCTTCTTTTACACGATCATTTTTAGTGATCAGAAAAATGATATTTGGATTTGAGAATCTCAAAATTAATCAAACTTCAGAAAAATGAAGGTCCAATACAATGAACTGAAAGAAAAAATCGAAAAAACGAATGATCGCAGGCTACTCGAATGGCTTGAGCACAGGGTTTGGTTGAAACTCGTCAGCCTGAGCAAATTGCAAACCATTGAAAATGATCACTGGGAAAGTGAACCAATAGCCAACTTACACAGTCTTGAGACGTTGAAGAAAAACATCATGGAGTATTTGGAATATCTACACATTGATACTCTTGAAAACGTTGAGTTTCTTGTTGAGAGAAATTTTTCTCTCAAAGCCTCATGCATTCACGTTGTCGTTCAAAGTAATTTACCCGTAGGTAAATTACCATTAGATTTGATTGAGAATTTATCGGGTTTCCGATAACTTTTAAATAAAACTGTTACTCATTCATACCAGTGTCAATCCACTTCTTAAAGAGGGATATTTTTTCATCATTCCACGGACCATCACACGGCATGGATTCTTCTTTAACACGATCGTATATTACGCCAGCATTATTTTTCACATCAGTGTAATCTCCTAGATTTAATCCGAATGACATCATAGATTCGACATCGTGATCACGAAAGAGTGGTATAATATGCGTTTTGAAACTCGGGGAGTTCGGGGAACTCATCCCCTCAATAATGCTTTCTTCTTCCTGTTGAGCTTTCTGTTTACTAATCAACACATTCGTATATCTAACTATGAAAAATATAACCAATCCTGCGACCGCTGTTACTAGCACGGCGTATAATAAATGAATCTTAAAATTACGATCCTTTCCAAATTTAGCATCTAAAAATGCAACAATTGTTCCATTCCATGCGAATGCGGCAATGAAACTAAGAGCACTAATTAACATGATTGCAACTTGTGACCACGGATCAAGGGTTGTTACTGTATGAATTGGACACTTCAATGTTATCAAACGTTTTGCTGGTGTTTCATTCATATTATTAAGAAGAAAAATAATTAATCGATAATTTTTACAACATAATCCTTTTTAAATTTTGTTTTTGGTGCAGGTATATGTAGGTACAATCATTTTTATCATCTCTAAAAGATTGTTCTTCTTGTGCATTTAATTCAGGATAATAGTTTGGAGTGCTTTATTTTCTTTAGCATTCCAAATAACCAAAAATCCAATATTTGTCTAGCATAATATTTTTATATTCACTTGCAGATCCTTGAATAACTATTTGAACAGACGGCATTTGTCGTTTTATTTTTGGGCGTAACAATAAATATCATTATTAAAAATGATTACAGAGACGAACTTCTTTTGGAACTTTCCATTTGTTTTTTTAACATTTTCATCATTGGTGTAGTAAATGAAACATCTTCCCATTCGCCTGTTTCTCCTTTTACTTCAACTCTAGTTGTAAAAATAGCTTGGAGGTCCCCAACAAAACATCCGTATACTCTCACCATCTTTTCCATATGTGGAGCGAGATTGGGAGCAGAATGGAGAAGAATATATGCTCTGTTTCCTTTCTCCGGACCTGGAGGAATGGATCCTGTAAGTAGAGCAACAGGTATCCCTGAATTAGCACATCCTGTGGCGCATCCTGGGATGGTCTTTTCTTTACTCGGCGGAATAAGATGATTATTGGTATAGTTATCGTAGGACATAGCATAACATCTTGAGTCAACTAATAATCCTTCAATGTAACCATCAATTTTCTCGGTCCGGCCTGGCTGTTGGTCACATACTAAATCAAAATAAGCGGGATTCGTGCACATACACCCACCGTTGGTCTGCAACGGATCATCTTGCGCGGAATCCGGTCGGGAAGAGCACGAACATGGATAATTCTTAGTTGATTCTGGTTGCAACAAATGCGAAAACCCATCATTTGATGACAACATCCACCAACCGCAAAATATAAAAATGATCAAAATTGCAATAAAAATAATGGTCATCGGACCACAACTTTTCATAATAACCTTTATTATTAACTATTAAGATAATTATCCTCCGTATAAATATATATTCGGTTCGTCAACGAATATATATTCTATCTTTTAACATAAATAATCATGTAGAATTAACCCTAACTTTAACTTATGAGGTATAGGTTTATCTGTCATATAGAGCATCTGAGATACTGCTGCTAGCGTACATTTTTCCGTTTTTGGGTCATAATGAACATAATGATATACTGGTATATAGGGATCTTTCTTATAAAGGTACGCATGCCTATCTAATTTTTTAAGATCAAGCGTCCCCGTCAATGTAGATATATTAACAGCCTTGACAAGTCCAGGTTTAACAATTGACGTGATCACAGCGTTATATAGACGCTCATCATAGCTAATGATCATAGGTTGACCTGGGTTTTCTCTCGGTTTGTGTAGTTTATTCCATTCTCTTTGGAAACCGGCGGTGCTACAAATCTCATTAATTCGCCTATTTGTAGCACACGCACTTTTCAAATCTTCACGATCCAATTCAAGCAAAATTGGCCAGATCATTTCATCGGGAAATACTTCAAAATTGGCTGGGATAGGTTCACGTTTCTTTTTAGGCTTAGTGGGTATACGTGAAACGGATTTGGGTTTCTTTTTCTCTGTAACTTTTTTTTGTTTCGAATGTTTCTTGGCTTTCTCAGCTTCTTTTTTCTTTTGTATTTCTTCCCGATACCAGTTTCACTTACACATCTACGCGAGGCGGGATTGTAAATTTTCTTTTCAGGACAATCTTTCTTTTTGTATTGCTTTCCCAACAACTCCATTTTCATTTACACATCGACGCGACGCTGGATTATAAATTTTACCAGATGGACATTTTTAAATTTAGTAGACATCTTATCAAATTTCATTATAATTTTTGTAATGAAATTTATATTATGTTAATCTCCCCCAAGAAATGAGTGTAAATCTTGAGGTGAGTCATCTTGAATAATTTTATATCCCCACCAACTTGATAATTTACCAAATCCATAAAATTCTTTTTCTTCGTTTTTGATAACACCGAGACGTTTATTGAGCTCATGTTTCATGGAATTTTTACCAATTTTACCTTTCGAATAGGAAGGATAATTATCTGCATACCAATCTTTAAATTCCGAATAAGTTTCTGTAAGTTTAATAAAAGAAGTTTTAGCTTTATCAATGTCTTTTTCTTTTTCAATACGATCCCTAATAAATTGTGAATAGATATCATTATTTATTTTATACGTTTCTGTAGAACATAACACTTCGTCTGGTTCTATCAGACCTTGGGTTTTGTATGTTTTAAAATTATCAAAGAGTTTCCATAAAAGCACCTGAGCGAGATCTGGTAGACGATCCCGAATATTATTATCGGCAGCAAAACGTTTTATACGTAATTGTTCTTCAAATGTTTCCGGTACTGGAAACTCTTTAAGATTCTGAGGTTTAACAAATTTTGATTCATGATCGAGAATGCGAACTCGACTCCATGTAGCTTCGTCTTGACCGGGAATTTCTGGAGGTTCGTTACATTGCATTAACAATGTGAACATGGGTTGAATTTCGTCAGCATCTTTTTCATACATTCCACGAGCAAAGAAAGAGTCATTACCTGTTGCCTCTTTTATAAATCCAATATTAAGTTTTTCCTCTTTGGTGACTTCTTGTGCTCCCATTATTCTCTTCCCTCTAACCCTAGCTAATTCAGGACGAGGCCCTGAAGAGGAGTTTGAACCAGTACTTCTAACCATTAATGTTCGATCAAATTTGCCAAAATATCCTTTGATCCCTCCCTTTCTATCCTTTCCAAAAACTAGTTCTAAAAGAGAGAACGTCATTGATTTTGCACCATCGCTAGGACCGGTAGCTATCAAAAAACGTTTATGTATATTTCCTCCTTCCATACATGAAGTCATAAAATCTATAAAATACTTTCGACGATTTTTATTTGGATACACTTTTAACAGATAGTTATCGAGCTCTTTGACTTCTTCATCGTTAGAATCATATGTTCGAAAATACAACCCAGTACTGAATGTAACATAATCGTCAGGTCGACCATCTCGAAATATGCATATTTCTAAATCTATAATTCCATTCTCGCAACCTAAAAGTTTTCTGTTCTCGTCTATTTTCTGAAGAAAAGACGGTTGATGAATTTCCTCAAGTATACAAAGTTGCTTGATTACCTTCTTTTGAAAAGTATCAGTTTTCAATCTGTCAATAATTTTTTTACATACCTTGAGTTGGTTTTCAAGTTTTGCTCTTTCAGCATCGTCTGCATTTTTTTGTTTAATTGCAATTTCGCTTCGAAGATCCCAATATTCTTGGCAGACTTCGCTTGGTAATAATCTTTGCATAGAAGTATGTCCATCTATCCTTCTCCAACGATGATCGGCAAACTCATACCATATATCTCCTGCAGCTTGGGCACACACAAAACGATTAGGATACATTGCGGATACTACGAGAGCCACATCATATTCATTAGGATCAGGAAATGGTTTTACACTTGTCCACATTTTACCTCTATAATCAGTTTTCTTCATGTCGTTGTATTCATCGGGAGAATCGTTTTTCGCCATATAGAATAAAGAGGCAATAGTTTTAGTACTCAGTTCCATAGTGTCCCACATCTTTTCGCATTCTCCATCAATAAATTTTGAAGAGCGTTTAGAAAATTCTATCCACATTTCCAGCGCTTCTCCTTCCCCTTGACCTATATTAAATAATGTCCACCCTACATCCATCCATTCATCATAATTTTCAGCGCGATTATCAGAAAGCATATTCATCAACTCCCAATCTTTTATAGTTTTGAGATCTTTCATTACATCTGTTTTGGTTCGTTTTTTGGTTATTTGATGATTACGTTTTTTGCGGCCACCTATTAGAATTTTCTTTTTGATTGTCTCTTCGGTAAGACTTGTGGCTGATGTAAACCCTCTTATTGATAAAAATCTTGGAAGATAGTATTTAACAGATTTGGATCTGTTAATCATATCAATTTCAAAAATTTTGTCAAGAGTGATATCGGATAGATTGTAATCGAAAGCATGGCCATATTTTTTATTTTCCAGAGTTTTCCAATTATTGTATAAATAAGGCACTGAATGTTTATTTTTATAATTCATCGATCCGTAAAGCATCCATGGTTTTCGAGCAATATCTTTATCGATAAATTCTAAAAGCGGGGTGATAAAATTTGGATTATCACCCCAAACTTTTGCTTCTAGCATTCTAGTTGATACTTTGTCTCGAAGATAAATATCCTGAACCCACCCTTCACATATAAAATTAGGAAAATGCAAATGAAAACCGTCTTTGACTTTCCCCTCTTCTATTCGAGGTTCAGGTTTTTCCAATACAATGCATATCAACATTGAGTTTTCTAATACATCCGGATCGATAATATTTTGAAGTTCATCTTGATATAATTTCACAATGTGTTTCAGAATGCACGTCGTGTATTTTCGTTTACAACCGCCCTCAAGCGATGATTTGAAATCAAAATCAACTCTTAAAGGATTATACGGTCCCGGGCGTTCAGTTAAAGTTGGATAACAACTATTTTGTTTGTATCGATTTGCAATATAATTGCAATAATTTGTCCAAAAACAGTCTAGATAATCATCTTCAATGAAATAGGAGCCAGATGACCACCCAGAAGGCGCACCGCCCGTACTTTTTGTTGTATGCGTGAAGGGTTCCCCCTTCGTAACCCTACAATTTTCCAAGAAAGCTCTTAGTTGTGCTTCCATGGTAATGTCAATACAATAAAATATATTTTTCTAATATAGTCAATATATACCTGATAAAGGTCGATCGCTGAGTTTTTAGATTGGAACCTGAATTAAACTCTCATTAAGAGATATTTATGTCAGATTATATCTCCATTTTTTATCGCAGTTTGAAAAAAGTTTTGTATTTCAGCTGAAATACAAAACTTTGTTAATGCTGATTTAATTTAGCGAGTATGCCATAAAAATAGTGCACATGATGTACACGTCCATAATTCCTTATTTATGTGCTGCATGAATGCGGGTGGGTTTTCTTTAGCACCGCACAAAACGCAGAAATATTCAGATTTAAAATTAACTCTTTTTTTCATTGGTTCGGAACCTTTGCTTTCCATATTTGTACAAAAAGCTCTAATTTCTTATAAAGATCTCAATTTTTATAAGTATGATAATGGTGTGGAAAACCAAGGTTCGCATAATATACGGAATCGGAATGGTATCATCTCCCATTCTTAATGCAGCTGCTTATTCCAAACATGATAGAGATTCAGCTCGTACTGGATTTGCTATCGGAATTTTTAGCGCTCCAGCTTGGCCGCTGGTTTGGCAGTGGACGATTCCATATCTTATTAAAAATAAAAATTCCAAAGAATAAAATATTTTAATATAAATACTATGACAGCTCAAGGCCATACGCTTGATTACAGATTACTTTGGGATGTTGAAGATCAAACTCCTGAATGGACAAAAGTTCAAGCAACATTAAAAGCTCGCGAGTGGCCAGGATTTCCTGCAAATCCTATAAGGCCCGTACCCATTGAAGTTGATATGAGGAAATATATGCAAACCGTAAAACCGAAACCACCTCTAGGAGGTAGACATACAGTAAGAGGAAGATTAGGTTATGTATCTTTGACTAATTACAACAATCTCCCGTGAGTTTCGTAATTTAGTTAAAATTACGAAACAATATATTTATTTTGTTCTGATTTTTTGAATGTCCTCGCGGGCTGCCGCCTTCGGTTCTTCAGGATCGGTATTTCCTCGAGGACGTAAAGATAAAACGCGACCTACAAGCTCAATTGGCGAGCAACCTCCATCCAAAGGGTGATATTTAATATTTTGCAATGTAATGTTTATCAATCGTTAAATTTAATGGATTCTGGGTGCACAATAACTCTATAACATTCTCAGGACATCCTTTAAGAGAAGTTAATTGATTATAGCTGCAATCCAACGTTCCATCAATCACATCAAATTCAATATCTTTAAGAGATTTCCCATTGAGTATATTTTTAGAACTATTTAAATATATAACTCAGTATATTAGGTAAAGATAAATCATGGATATCAAACTAACTCCTGAAGGTTATATGGATTCGAAAATTTTATTTCTTATTCGTATAAATGGAGAAGAATTAGCATATGTAGATACAGAAAAAGATGCTAAAAGTATGATTGATTCTATAGCCACTGTAGAACAAAAATCTCTTGAAAACGAGTGGGTTAAAGTTTTCCGTCAAGATGTTAACGATGGTCGCAAAACCATAATTTCTACTCAGAGTATCGGACGTCTAGTTAACGGTAATGTTACGGCTTCAGTAACTATTGACTATATCCCTGTTGGTCATGCTTATATAGTTAAAAATTAAGTTAGGATCTCTTATTCAAATAATAAGAGATATGTTAGCGTTTATTTTTCTACAAGAATAGGGGTTTTAAAAGATATTTCGACGCATTTTACATTTTCAGTTAGACTATCTCCCGTAAAATATTCAGCAGGACTACCGTATCTTTGTGCCAATTTATTCATTTTACATTTTTGCTCTGAATCGTTTCCGATATGTGGAATAACAAAAAACTGAACTATCGTTTCGTATATACTACTATTAAAGTATATAAACCAATCTTTTCTATTTTTATATTCCTTTTCCACACATTCAATCAAGTCTAGCGGTAATTTTTTCATGGATAAATCTTTTTGGACTACGATGAGCAAACACAAATTTTTAAGAGAATATTCACCAATAGTTTTTTGTTCTGGAATTTTGTTAATTAGTTTGGGCTTGTTACAATCTCTGACGTTTACATATATTTTTCTTTTTTTTATGTATTTTGCAAACGTTTTATAATATCCATGTTTATTAATTCTTTTATGAGGAGGAACTTTTTTATCTTCAAAAAACATACCAGTGTTATCTTTTGGTAACTTTATGTTTCTAAGGCCACTGCTCTGCGGAGGATATTTTTCATTTAAAACGGTATAAAGTTTATTAGCAAGTTCATAATCATAAGTAATGAATGAAGGTATGTATATACAAATAAGTGGCTCATATTCAGACATTCCAGCCACGTACAAATAAAATAAATATATCGAGGTATTGCCATTTGGCACCGTTAAATATTTCAATATTTAACACCAAATATCACAAGATGTTGATATAATTGACGGATATAGACGTGTACACGAGTGTAATATACTGTAAATTAACCTCTGATCCTGACCGGGAGTCCTCGTAAATAAACATAAACAACAACCAAACCAAATAATACCAAAAGGAGCAAAAGTAAACAGAATGAATATTTTGAGTAGGGGGAATAGCAATTGCTATCCCCCTCTTCCTTATCAAGAACGGTGTATACATCAGCGGATCGCGCTGGGGGAGGTGTTGGATTTCGTGGTCTGCGAAATGTATAAGTAGGCGGTCTTTTTGGCATTACCTCTCTTGATAATAATATCAAGAGAGTAATAAAAATATAATTTTATAATTCCCGGCTTCAAATTAAACCTAAACTAGATGTACGCTTATCGTCTTTATACGTTATCTAACCACTCATGAAAATTGATCCTTCGGCATTTGATAAATTTTTGTTATAGTATAATGATCATATACTATATACATCGGAATTATAATATCTATGAGCTGAGTTATATTTGTAACATTTTGAAGTTTGCCTGAATCAACATATTTATTCTCAATAAACCACCTTTTCATATTATCTAACTCTATATCTTTGCAATCCGTATTTTTCTCCCAGAACATTGTCTCTTGGAGCGATTTCATTCCCACTTCAAGGATATTTTCTCCTTGTGGTACGTGATGGAGCATAGTTAAATCTTTGGAATGATTGTGTACCTCTATTATAAATAAATATAATGCACTTGACGTCATAATACTTATTAATTTATCCTATAATTCTCTTTAAGATTCTAATATTAATTTTCAAGATGAGTGATAGTCAAGAATGGTTAACTAAAAGAAAGAAGTCCTTTTCCTCTCCGAGAACCCGCTCCCATACAGTTAAGAATGATTCTATATCTTCCAACACTATGTCAGACGATGAAAATGGATCTTTCGACATAACATCAGAAAATCATACTCTCCCGATCCCAACTTTACAAGAAATTTCAGCTCCTTCAGATGCTGATTGGGATAAAGTGTGGATTAGTGCAACTGCAACAAGAAATTACCTATTAAAAGATCCGTTGATAGATTGGTTAAAATATAATTATAGTCAAAACACAAACTACATTTCACAAACAGTAGGCAATCGTCGAAATTCTAACTCGTTTATAGAATATATTATGGAGCAAGGAACTATTTTTGAAACCCATATTATCAGATTATTATCAGAAAAGTTTGGAAGCGATATGGTTTATAGTATTGGTGGTGAACTTAATCCTCATTCCTCTACTAAAGTAAAGGAAACACTTGATGCTATGAACCGTGGTATTCCAATTATTCATTCAGGATTATTGCATAATCCTGAAACTCAGACCTACGGAATACCAGATTTGTTAGTACGAAGCGATTGGATCAATGATATCGTTGAATTTCCTGCAATAGATGATAAATATAAAACTGCTCCAAAACTTCGGGATGTCCACAACCCAGAAAATTCTCCATGCTATCATTATTTAGTCGTAGATGTAAAATTTAGTACATTATATCTTAGAGCAGATGGAATACATATATTGACTTGTGGTTCTTTTCCAGCATATAAATCACAATTATATATTTATAACGAAGCATTAGCTAGAGTTCAGGGATATAATCCTCAAAAAGCATTTGTATTAGGAAGAAAATGGCGGTTCACTTCGAAAGGTGAGACGTTCAAAGGACAAAACTGTTTTGACCGGTTGGGAACCATCGATTATGCAACTGTCGATAAAGAATATGTAAATAAAACGCAGGATGCATTAAAATGGCTTCGGGATGTTCGAACAGAAGAAGCGCGAGAATGGAATGTTACAAATGTTCCTTTATCCCGATCAGAGTTATATCCCAATATGTGCAATACTCACGATTACCCATGGAGAAATACTAAAGAAAAAATTGCTGATACCATAAAAGACCTTACTAGTTTGTGGATGGTTGGAATTAAACAGCGCAAAATTGCGCATTCGCGGGATATATACCAATGGACCGATGAAAAATGTACACCTGAGATAATGGGCATTAACGGAAAGTTTACATCTAGGGTATTGAAAAAAATTTTAGAGATAAATCGATCTAGGGGTATCGAAAAAGTAAAACCCAAATGTATAAAGAATAATTTTAGAGATTGGCAAACGCAAAAAGAACTAGAATTTTATGTTGATTTTGAGACTATAAATGACGTTATTACAGAGTTTGAAGCACTACCCATCGTAAAGAATACTTCTTTAATTTTTACAATTGGTGTTGGATTTATTAATCCACTTACAAAAAAGTGGATATTTCGCGATTTCACTGCACATAAACTTACTTTTGAGGAAGAAGGAAAAATTTGCCAAGAATTTTCGGATTATATACGTTTAGAAGCCGAGACTTATGATGTAAAAAATCCGTTATGTGTACATTGGGCACATGCAGAAAATAGTTTTTGGAATGATGCCGTCAAAAGACACTCAGATGTTTCTGGGGGATGGGAAAGCGACGAATGGGAATGGTTTGATTTATTAAAAATCTTCAAAGAGGAACCCATCGTTATCAAGGGATGTTTGGGATTTAGCCTCAAAAAAGTTGCAGGAGCACTGCAAAAACACGGATATATTAACACAAGTTGGGATGTAGAATCGTCATGTCTTGATGGTCAAGCCGCTATGGTAGGTGCTTGGAAAGCTCATAAAGAAGCTCAAGCCCGTAGATTAAATATGAGAGAATTACCTCACATGAGGGAGATTATAAAATATAATGAAGCAGATGTCAAAGTTTTGTATGAAATTATTACTTATCTTCGAAGGAATCATACTGAAAATGGTATAGAACTTGAAATTTCTCCGCCAGAACCAGTTCAAAATTTACACTGCCCTTGTTGTAATCAAAATTTAAGATTGGAAAATGGAGTACTTTTAATTGAAAAGTCTATTCCATCTCAAAAACGTACATTTTCTGATTTTGAAGATTCGGATGATGAGTGGCCGCAGACTAATCAATCTAGGAGAAAGAGACTCAAGAAATTTAAATGAAACTAGATTTTAGAAAAAGTTTTTCTAATCTCAATTCATAATTTAAACATTTTTCTTTCAGAGTTTGTAAAATGCATTGTTAAAGATGATATTTTACTGTTTCAATTTCTCCATTTTCCTCGTAAGTTACTAATCTTGGATCAATTTGTTCTACTTCTTCAGCAATAAGACCAGATCAATATTTGGATGCTCTTTATAGCAAAATTTTACTGGCGGAGAAATAATTACAGGAAAAAAATTGTCGAACATATTTGTAAAATCGTCTAATTCTTATTTTTGCCATCTAAATTTGTCCATTTTGATATCAGAGCCAACGCCATCATCAGGGAGAGTGCGATTGAAAAAATTTTATCTATCACTGTCAATAATTATAGTAATATGTATTTTCAACACATATTACTAAACGAAAATTTAGGAAGGTGGCCACTTCTCTTTAACTGCTCTGATCAACTGTTTTGCAAAACGTAACGTAAGACCTGTAATCGCAAGTGAAGAAGGCTCCTCGGTATTTAGTTCTTCTAGAGAATCAAACGTGGTGTAATCCTGTTTTTTCAAGAAATCTAAAGTAATTTGAACTGCATCTTCGGTTTTAAGTGCTTCTTTTAGAAAACTATTAAAAAAAACAGTATCGTTTGCAATTTCAGCGCCTAGGGTAATTTCTGCGCGTCTTTTTGTTTGAAGTAAGTCCGTTAAGGCTGTACTAATGTCAACAAATCCGATATTATGTAGAAGTATAAGAAAATGTGGTACTTCAATAGGAAGCTTTTTCAAAAAATCACTACCAGTAACTACACTGGTAACTAGATCATCATAATCCAGCAAGCTCTTTTTAACAGCTTTCTGAATAAAAATACTACGTTTGCCGGCAGCCTCAAATCTTTCTTCCAAATCCATGCGAATCATATTTATACTGTGACCATATTCACTACTATCAGTTTCGTATAACAATTTGTAAACGGGGGATTTTTTTATTTGCAAAGGTGAGAAGTTTTTTTCTACCTGCGAGAATGAGGGTGATTTTTTTTCAGCTAATTCTTGTATAAAAAAACCAATACTATTAAGATCTATTTTGTTACAAATTTCGACACATTCATCAATGAGCTCTTGTCGATTTACCAATGTTTGAATTAATTCATGACTATAATCACTGTCACATGAGCCTCCTGGTAATGCGGCTACGATTATTGCTGGCAGAATATTTAAATGACTTGCCAGCTTTTTCCAGTCTCCATTAAGTTTATCGGCAATCTTGCCCTGCACGTTTACGGGAAAATCACTGAAATATTCGTATGCCATTTTCGATAATAACCACCAAAGTTATTTCGAGATCTCATTTTTATTCTAAAAAATATTCTCTAGCTTTTTTCATTAATCTCCAAAACCAATTCACGTTTAAAATCAGTAAAATAATAGACCCTGAGATATTAAGAATAACACCTTGTCGAAAAGCAACACAAGTTAAGTATGCGAAATTGAGAACGCGAAAAACGAAAAATGTTATAATTAAACAAATGCTTAAAATAAGAAATAAAATAGGGTAGTCTTTATGATGTGATGTATTTACCATATGATAGCAAATGTGTAAAAATGGATTGCTTATCTCTGCCAAATATGCAATGGTAACTTCCTGTGGGTATGAAGGAAACACATAATATGCAAATATAATAAATATAAAATGATGAAAAGGGATGAATCTATCCCTTTTTAAATATAACTGTGTATTGCCATATCCTAGTATTGTATCATATAAACAATAACCGATTGGAATACATTGTAATTTTTTCCATACACCAATATCGAAGAATCCTGAAAAATAACACAAACAACAAATTACTAACGAAATTGCATGAATAATACTCACATATTTCGATATAAATATAGGATGTTTAATTCCCCTATACGCGGCACCTATTTTACGTTCTAAAAAAAAATAAATCCAAAAAAATCCACATGCCGTTATTATGCTCGATTCTAGTAAACTTATCTGCATGATGAGTGTATACAATAATAAAAAATAGTTGCTTTTATCTATCTTTCAAAAATAACACATTCATCTGAATCATTTATCATTTGAGCTCGACATTCTTCTCGAGTGACAAAGTTTCCCTTTGTAAGAAGGTTAGCTATATTGATACTAGGGTTGTTTCCTACGTGATAAAGTACGGCGTTGCGATAAAAATGTCCTTTAAGATATCTGGCCAAAAATATCCCACAACCTGGGAAATCTGTAAGGAGAATGTGTGCGTTTGGATCTTCGAGTATCTCTTCTAATTTTGAAGAATATAATTTTATGAACTCTGCGGATGTTAAATGTTCAGAACCATCGATTGCGTATGTTGTCATCTTAATAGTTCTCTTAAATGAGAACTATTACTTTATATCCCTAGTATTAATTACACTAGAGTGGTCGTCCGTGTAGGGTATGTAATAGGTAGCCCCGAGAATGATTCCATTTTGGCCCACTCACAATAACATTTTGTGCATACGTAAACCATGTGGTAAGAAGAATTGTATGGTTCTTCTGCTCTACCGCCAGTCGCGTGCTAAATCACTTTTCTCTTTTGAATTTTCACATATTCTCTCCATTTATCAAAATACTTGCGATAGATATCGAGGCGATGTTCAAGTGATTTGATAAGAGAAGAATTATATGTACCCCACAACTTCTTTACCCTACATAGAGCTTTAGCAATGGGAGCCCCATTATACACAAGTTTAGACACCATCAAATTATCTTCATCACGAATCATACGCGCGAAATATGAAGTAGGCGGCTTAGCACCTCGTTGAAGAAGCCAGTCAACTATTTTGTTAGCAGGGAGAAGATGTTTAAGAGAGTTTTTTACATCACTGCAATGTAAAAGTTCTTCTGCTGCGGTAATATTATTATGTTGTAATTGGGTCACCAGCGGAATTTCCTTCTTTTTATTTTTTATGTGTGGATCAGCTCCGTTTTTTAACAGAAAACTAATTACTTCAATGTCTTGAACCATATGTAAAGGCGTACATCCTTTTTTATCTACATTATTCGGATCAGCTCCTCTTGAAAGAGCTATACTTGCGGATATCACAGAACTTTTTTTATAACTCAATACTTTATTCGGATCAAGTCCAAAGTCGTCAATTAACATGATAAGGAAAAAATATGTATTATTGTAAATTATAAAATCTAAAGGACTATCCGGGTCATCAAAATAGTTTTTAAATGCATATTTGTTAATATCATATTCGTTATGATATTTTTTCAGTAACACGCGTGCAGTTTTTTCAACTTCTTTAATTGACCCAGTTTCTATACATTTACATGTCTTCACATTCGCAGTCACCGTCTAGGGTGTTCATAACCGCAGAGCAGAGCTCCGTATGAAAGTCATATTCATTCATTTTCGATTTAATTTGAAAAAGTTAAAATAAAATATCATTTTTAGAACAGATGAAATAAAGGCTGTTGGTATATTCTTCTCATTATAATATTATTTATATATTCGTTGGTTTTTTTTGATATAGCGAATTTTTCAGGTTTATTGTTATGATATGTATTAACTAAATCAAGATCACAATATTTTAGTCCCGTTCCAATATACCATATCCCTGCATTTTTATACATATCATACATATCTCCATCTTCATCAAGCACAACAAATTTTTCAATATCAATATTTATTTTGCAAATCCCATAATTTAGATTAAAATAACTAAGAAGTTGTTTTCAAGTTTTTCTTTAGAAAGCATTTTTAACCCAAATTCTTTTAAAGTTTAAATATCATTTTTAATTGTACCATCCAGTATAAGACAATCTTTTTTGTTGGACTCCGTCGACAACATGACTGACAAAATGAGGTTTACCACCGTCTGAAATATCAAAAATGGCTAGATTATTAAAATTTGGCACTAAAACTTTTTCGACATCTATGTTATTTGATGCTAAAATATGAAGATTCCCGCCAAAAACTGGGCTCCAATCTTTAGTCATATTGAGAACAAATGCAATTTTGCCTTTAGGTTCATCGGTATGAATACTCAAAAAATCTCCAGATGTATATCTACTGCAAAAACTTTCCTTTGGTGTTATTAGATTGTGGCCAGTTATATCGGCTAACCATTGAATAATTTTCGGATTTATTATGACATCTTGTTTAAATTTACATTCAATACATATACAGTTCTTAACATGATCGTTAATTGTCCTGCTAAATGTATAACTAAATTTCTTCTGTTTAAAACTTTCCATACTATTCATTCTCAATTTCTGAATTTGATATGTAGTTTCGTGATTATTCTGAAATTCGCGAGTGTATTTCTTTCCGCCGCCCCCGAAAACTGCTTTGTACCACCAATCTTCATCCATAGTATCTAAAAACCCAAACAATTTATTTGCCCAATCCTCATTTAAAAAATTGGGTATGACTACAACTTTATTTTTTTTGAAAGTTTCCAAATAATTTTGAACGTCATCTTTTTCCAAATGCGTCGGATTCATTTAATATATCTCGTTATGAGATATATTAGTTTTATTTATATTATTTTTAAACATTAAGGAGTATTCTGGGCACTACATGGTTACGAATTTTCCACACAAAATCTTTGCCACTAACATGATTGCAATAATCCCACACTGGTCTCATTTCGTTCAAGGTCATGTTGTCATAGTCCCAATCTACCAAATCCGAACCTTTCGACAGCAACGTCCACATGTCGTACAAACAATCTGTTGTATACTCACCATCTGAAGCTTGAACGTTGATGCGGTATTCATATTCATCAGGTCCGTCTTGTTTGAGTTGCAAATGCCAACTCCATCCGTTAAAATTTACAGTTTTGGTTTGGCTTGCAAAATTAAAGTCTATTTCTATAGATTTGCAGTTTAGCATACTGTTTTTTGGCTACTCTTGATTCTCCTTGCTTATCAGGTTTATACCACCAATCATCCCACGCCTTTTGAATTGTACGTGCATTATAGTTTAATATAATATTATCAACTATAGTGATACCTTTTTTAAACTTTTTGACATAATTAATTAAATGTATTT
>SDBV01005237.1_pt1 | contig 18360 bp, 16 predicted proteins | sample 2277081 | NCBI WGS metagenome assembly SDBV01 (sample SAMN10402039, study PRJNA504765) | marine sediment metagenome | isolation source: marine sediment core GS10_PC15, 223 cmbsf | place: Arctic Ocean: Southern Knipovich Ridge | collected 2010 | reverse complement strand
TAAATTTCGTCGGAATCCTTAAGAAGAATAATTTTTTATATAGTAGTGGCAAATAATAAACATATTTTTGACTTAGAGGGCAATAGCTCTTAATCTTTTAAAATAACTTTGAAAGTCAAGTATGAATAAAAATTTATAATCTAAATTTATTAGATATTTGTTAAAAAAAAAAATCTTCAAAAAGATTTTATTATAATGGCTAAGTTAATACAAGACATCTGGATTCTACGGGTTAGTGGAATTGTTGTTTTCCATAGAGTATTTAATCCTCACTTAGATGCACAATTATTTGGAGGATTAATGACTTCATTGAATTTTTTCGCAGAAGAATTATCTACAGGTGGATTGTCCAATTTCGAGTTGAGCAACAAACGTTTCAGTATAATAAAAAAGAATAAATTTTTATTTATTGCAAATTCTTCCAAGGATAAAAAGGCAAAAAAAGTACAACAAGAATTAAATGCTATCGTTACAAAATTTTTTGAAAAATATTCAGAAGATATATTATGTGATTTCAGTGGAAATATAAATACATTTTCGGATTTTGATGAAGAAATTGAAAATTCATTGGAAGGAACTATTAGAAAATTCCAAAAAGCATTCTGGTAAATTTTTTAAAACTTTTTTTAAATATTTAACACTTTTTTAATATATACCCTAATAACTTTGAAACTGAAGAACTGTAAAGATCAGTAGGTTTAATTAATCCGTAATATTTTATAATTTTCTTAACAATAACCATCAATTAAATATAAATAGCTTTTCTACTTCAAATATTTTCTAATTACTTTACCTCGTGGTGCCTTTTCTTCGAAGAGGATGGCTTGAAAGGAGTAAATCATAGTCTTTTGATCTTTCCATGCATCACTTTCTAGCCAAGCTTTTAAGCATGTTTGAGAAATAAATGTTTCTACATCCCAATTTCTACTATGTTCTATTGGTACTTGAGGAAGAAGTAAGCCTCTTCTCATTTCTTTCTCAACGATAAGCCCATCTCTTCCAATTACAATTTTATCAAGATATTCTTTTGGATCATTTATTTCTATCAATTTAGGGGGCGTTAAAATCGATAACTCAATTACAATATTGTCCATTTCTTCAAGAGTTACGGAAGGGAAACGAGGATCTTCAATCGCGGAGTTGATTGATGCTTTATGGATTACATCATATAAAGAATATTTAGGTTCAATATAACCAATACAGCCTCTTAAAGGGTTACCTATCACATTATACTTATTTAACGTAATAAAAGCCCCGTATTTATCTGTAAATCTTTCTCTTATTATATTAGGAATTGGAATCTTTCTATCATTTTTTAAAAAAAATTCGATATTATTCCTTGCGAATTTTATAAGCATTGTGCCCTCTTCTACACTAAAGATATTTTCATCAGACATAATGTTATTTCCAAAATTTATCTAGCTTATGTATTATTATGTCGGCTAATCATTTATATCTTATATCTCCCTTTTTATTATTTGTCCAGATGGAATTGAATTGAGAGAATTAATTTCAATTCCTTTTAATAATACTTTCCAAATTTGAATTGAAGTGTTATAATTTTCAAAAGGAGAAAATTTTGCTTTAGTTTTAAATTTTTGAGATTTTATTGAATATTCTGGAACTTTTTCGATAATAAATAAGTCAGCATCATAACCTTCTTTGATAAATCCTTTATTTTTTAAATTAAATTTTTTTGCTGGATTTTCTGATGCAACTCTTACAAAATTTTCTAAAGATAGTTCATAACGGCAAACTTTATCCAATAATACTAAAGGATATGTTTCAAATCCGGGAAATCCCGATGGAACAGTTACAAATTCTCCTGATTTTTCTTTAATTGTATGTGGAGCGTGGTCAGTGGCAACAAATTCAATAATACCTTCTTTTAATTTATTAAACAAGTATTTTGAATGATATTCATCTCTTAAAGGAGGTAAAACTTTTCCAAAATTATCATTTTTTAAATTAACCGTTTTAGATAAAAGTAAATGATGTGGCGTAACTTCATAAGTTATTCTTAAATTTTTTCTTTTAGTTAAATTATTTTCAATTAGATCAAAACTATTTTTACTACTAATGTGGCAGAAATGAATAATGGGGTAATTCTCAGGAGATAATTTATTGGTTTCAATATGATTAAGATAATTGTGAATAATTAATCTTATATAATATATTTCCATTTCATACGGAAATAATTTATTATGTAATTCTAATTGACTATATTTTGTTAATAACCAATTCTGATAAATTTCAATCCTTTTTTTCTCCAAAATTGGACTATCAGGGTGGATGAATATGGGTATATTATATTTTGATGATATATTAAGAATTTTTTGAATGTTTGAACCTTTTGTCCAATTTATACGGTTTAAACTTTTAAGAGGATATATTTTAAAACCAAGAACTCCTAAATCAATTATCTTTTTTATTTCTCCTTCATCAATTCCTTGAGGGACAGCGGCAATAAATCCTACATTGATAAAAATGCTGTCTTGAGCTTTTTTCATCCACTTCTTAACTTGTTCTGCTGTTATTGCGGGTGGTTTGGTATTTGGCATGTTAAATACAGTTGTTATTCCTGAAAAAGCAGCGGCTTTGGTTCCGGTAGAAAATGTTTCTTTTTCAACTTGACTCATATCTCGCAAGTGTGAATGAATATCAATTATTCCTGGCAAAATTAATTTATTTTGACAATTAATTTCTTTACGATCATTATTTTTTTCAATTAGTTTCTTAATATCTTTTTCTCTGGGATTAAATTTAATTGTATTTATAATACCATTATCGATGAGAATGGCTCCTATCCGTACTAATCCTTTAGAAAAAATTTTAGCATTTATTAAAATCATTCTTATATTTACTTTTTTCGGTTACCTAGTTGATCTTTTCGATAATTAAGATATAAAATCTTATTTTCCAAAGATTTTATCTTACTAAGTGATAAAATCTTAATATTTTTCAGCTCTTTAAATAATTCGATAATCTTAGAATTCTCTTTTGAGATACTATAAGTTGGAATGATATAAAAATTATCTTCCATGAGTTCTAAGAGATCGTCGTTTAAATTAGCTGAATTTATTTCTTCCTTAACATTTTGATCACTATTTATTATAAGGTAGCTTTTTCCTTTCACAATTGAACAATAAAAAGAAAAAAATGAAACATCATCAACAAACCTTTTAACAAAAATTCCTGGAGTTGATTTTACTAACTTTTTATCTCTAAAATTATCATTTTGGTTAGCTTTAATTAAAGCTTTCTCTAATAATAATGCTTGAGATCTTTCATCAGGACCTAAATATCTTAATTTATTTCCTTTAAATTTTATTAAAGTGTACTTTTTTTGAAAATAAAAATATAAGTTATTTTCTTTCCTTATTGCATATGATAAGCAGAAAGCTTCTCTTATACAAGAACAAAGTATATATACATCAAGAGGAGTCTCTCCTTTATCTACATCTTTTTTAGAATAATCTGAAATATTTTTAATTAGTAATAATAAATTTACCAAGATAATCAAATAAGATGTTAGTAAAATTCAGAATTTAAAATTTACCTAATTTCTTAAAGAAATCAGTCCCAGCTTTTCCTCCAGGAATTCCTGGCATTCCGGGCATTCCTTTTCCTTTTTTCTGCATTTGAAGGAATTTTTTCATGAATTTCTTCATTTGTCCATATTGTTCCAGCATTTTATTTATTACTGAATATTCCGTTCCGCTTCCAATTGCAATTCGCCTTTTACGAGTTTTTTTGATGATTTTTGGGTCAGTTTTCTCATTTGCAGTCATGCTCGACAACACAACCTCCCATTTCGCGAGATTTCTTTCAGCATCGTCTTTTAAAGCATCTGGAATATTTCCACCACCCATCATGGTTAAAATCTGCTTAAATTTTCCTACTTTTTTTATGCTCTTCAGCTGAAGATATAGGTCATCAAGAGTAAATTTTCCATGCATCATTCTTCTGACCATTTCTGGTGCTACTTCGACCTCAGCGTCTTGAACTTTTTGAACTAATGCCTCAATATTTGGGATACCCAATAATGACCCTACAAACTTGGACGGTTCAAATTCTTCAAGATTATCAATTTTTTCTCCAGTGCCGATGAATCTAATACCAACATTTGTAGCGGCGCAAGCTGATAATGCCCCTCCTCCTTTTGCACTGCCATCTAATTTTGTTACAATGATACTTCCAAGATTTGTGGTTTTAGCAAATTCTTCTGCCTGATTATACGCTTGTTGCCCGAGACTGCCATCGAGAACTAGACAAATCTCATTTGGTTTCAATTTCTGCTCAAGAATTGCCATTTCTTTCATGAGTTCTTTTTCTTCTTTATGTCTTCCCGCCGTATCGGCTATTATTAAATCATTTCCATCATTTATTGCCCTTTTTGTTTCTTGAATCGCAATTTTAATCGCATTTTTTTCATTAGGATTACCATAACATTTCACACCGACTTGTTCTGACAATTGAACGAGTTGTTCATACGCTCCCGGCCTCCATGTGTCGGTTGTTAATGCGGCAACTTTAAACCCCTTACTTTTATAATATTTAGCTAATTTCCCGATCGTTGTCGTTTTTCCTGAACCTTGGATACCAACGAGTAGAATTATGTTCTTTTTCCCCGGTTTAATACGAATTGGAGCTGGTTTTCCTCCTAAAAGATTAATAAGTTCGTCATGAACTAATTTTATAATGAAATCTTTTCTTCTTGCCTTCTGAAGTTTAGTATTTGTCGCCTCCTTTTTAATTTTTTCTGTCAATTCAAATACTAATTCAACCTTTACATCAGCTCCTAACAATGCTCTTTGTAAATCTTGAATAAATGCATTTATTGCATCTTTATCTACTATTGGAAGACGTCTGATCTTTCTAATGGCTGTGTCTAATTTTCTTCCTAGTTCGGAGAGGACCATAACTTTTTACTTTTAAAAACTAATTTTTTTTTTGAATAATTATAGTATATTATAAATTAAAAGAAATGTCGAAATTAAAAATATTTTGAATAAAAATTAATAAACTAAGATAAAATTGTCTAAAGAAAGAACAGAAATATAGAAATTTCCTTTTATACCCGTTTCGAGGTATAGCAGAGCTATAAAGAAAGATTTAGGATTTATGGGTTTCCCTAATTATTATGATTTAATAGATTATTTTAATTTTTCATTATTTAATTTAACAACAAATAAATTTTAGATTTAACATTAAATTATAATATTATTAATTAAGTTTTACAATATTAATTAAAAAAAGGTGTAAAATCATTTCAATAAGGAGAACTGAAATTCAGAAGTTAAAAACTGGTCAATATTTGATGGTTGAAAACGAGCCTTGTCTAATCAAGGCAACAGAAAGGAGTAAATCCGGTAAGCATGGTCATGCTAAAGTAAGAGTTGTATGTGTTGGTATGTTTGATAAAAACAAACGTTCACTAACAATTCCAAGTGGGCATGTTGTCGAGGTCCCTGAAATTATAAAGGGAAATGCCCAAATCAATTTTATAGAAGATTCTTCAATTAATATTATGAATTTAGAAACTTATGAATCGTTGGATGTTGACTGGCCAGATGATGAGGCTTTAAATAAAAAACTGAAGGATCTTCAAGTAAATCCAGATAATATCTCAACAACTCAGGTAGAATTTTGGCAATTAGCTGGAAAAACGCTTATAAGTAGAGTTTTCACAAATTAATCAAGTACACGGCTAAACATTTCAAGATCTATTAATTTTAATTTTCAATCATCATTATTTTTTTAGAAAAAATTATAAAAAAATCGAATGTTTTTAAAAGTGATTGAGGGTTATGGATAAAAAGCCAATCGCGTTAGCGTGTAGATTGGATTCTGAAAGAGCTATTAAATTAGCTAAGAGAATTTTTGAGTTCTCAGTTCAAAGGGGTGAGGAAGTTTATTTAGAAACTAGAATTGCACCAAAGATTTTTCTCCATAATGGCATGGATTTAAGTGAAATGACTTCTCAGAATATAAAATTAATAGTTATAGTTGGTGGAGATGGTTCAATATTAAGAGTAGCTAGCGGTTTATCTCAAAAAGATCCTCCTCCTATTTTGGGAGTTAATATTGGGTCTATAGGTTTCTTAGATGAATCTAATGAAAGATTAATATTTAAAGATTTAATAAAAGCTTTAAAAGGCGACTATCATTGTGAAATTTGTTCTAAAATAACTCCTTATATCGTTAAAAACTCAGAAGAAATTAGGTTGAATAATGCTTTAAATGAAATTTTAATAGTATCTTCTAAGAATTCTAAAGTTCTTCAAGTATCTATTAAAGTAAATGGTGTTTTTCTAAATCGTCTTTATTTAGATGGAGTGATAGTTTCAACGTCTACAGGATCAACAGCTTATAGTTTAAGCGCAGGTGGAGCAATTGTCAATCCTAGCTTAGAAATCATGCAAATAACACCATTAAATAGTTTTGCAAGGTCTGGTTTAAAACCAACAATTATTCCAATAGATTCTGAAATTGAAATCCAGCTGTTAAGACCTAGGCTAAATGCAAAAATTGTTATTGATGGACAAAGAACCATAAAAAAAATTCAACCTAATACAAAAATTAGAATTCGTAAATCAAATTCTCAAACAAAATTCATTCGTTTTAAGAAAAGTTATTATACTCGTCTAAGAAAGAAAATTATTGGAACAATAAGAGTTCCTATTGATGACTCACCAGAACCAGAAGAATAATGAGATGAAGAAAAAATCTCCATTATTAATTTTTGATACTAATATTTTCCTCACGGGAATTGATTTTAGTTTATTTGATAGAATCATATATACTACTCCTAGCATAATTAAGGAAATTAAAGTTAAAAAATACACACAAAAAAATCAAAATATTTTAAATAAAATTTATGCTGCTTTTGAAAACAAAACATTAATAATTAAGCCACCAGAACAAAAATATATGCAAACTGTAGTAAAAAAATCAAAATTAACAGGAGATTATAATGCGTTATCAGATACTGATAGGGAGTTAATAGCTTTAGCTTTAGAATTAGCTAAAAATAATGAAAATAATGTTAAGGTTTTCTCAAATGATTATTCTTTAGAAAATGTATGCTACGAGTTAAATATCCCTTTTTTTTCATTATATAAAGATGGAATTAAATCTAAAATAATTTGGGAAGTATATTGCCCCTACTGTAAAAAAACTCATAAAGTGGAAGATCTATACAAAACATGCGAAATTTGTGGGTCGAAATTGAAAAGACGACTTAAAAGAAATAAAATATATTAGTGGTAATTATATAAATTGTATCATGAATATTTATCGAAGAAGCAAAAAATAGGAAAAAAAAAAAATGGGCGTTAAAATAAATGAGTTAGCAAAAGAAGTTAAAAGGACAATAACTTTTGAAAATATCTTTAAAAAAGAGATAGCGATTGATGCTTTTAATACAATATATCAATTTTTAGCAATTATACGCCAAAGAGATGGGACTTCATTGAAAGATTTTCAAGGAAACGTGACATCTCATCTTTCTGGACTTTTTTATAGGAGTATAAATTTTTTAGAGCATAATATCAAACCTATTTATGTATTTGATGGTACTCCTTCTGAATTAAAATTAGAAACTATTAGAGAAAGAAGAAAGATTAAGGAAGTTGCAAAGAAGAAAATGGTTAAAGCTCAAGAAGCTGAAGATTTTAGAGAAGCCAGAAAATTTGCGCAAATGACTTCCAAACTCGATTCGGGGATGATAACTGAAAGTAAAAAGTTGATTGAGTACATGGGAATTCCAATAGTTCAGGCTAGTTCTGAAGGAGAAGCTCAATCAGCATATTTAGTTGAAGTTGGTGACGCCTGGGCATGTGCTTCTCAAGATTATGATACATTATTATTTGGAGGAGAACGATTAATTCGAAATTTTGCTATTAGTCGTAGTAAAAAAGTAAAAGATACGACAGTTACCTTAGATATAGAGTATATATCATTATCAAAATTTTTAAATAATCTTGGAATTACTCGGGGACAGTTGATAGAAATGGGGATACTAATAGGGACAGATTTTTTTCCTGGAGTTAAAGGTATTGGTCAAAAGACAGCCTTAAATTTAATTAAAAAACATAAAACAATTGAAAATATATTAAAAAATAAAGTTAAGATTGGGAGAAAAGAGATCTTAGTTGATTTGGAAGTAGTAGATCAGGTAAAAAATATTTTTCTTAATCCTGAAATTAAGAAAGACTATAAAATTAAAAAACATAAAAAGATTGATTTTGAAAAATTGGAAGAGTTACTCATAGAAGAACATAATTTTTCAAGACGAAGAGTAGAAAATGCATTAGAAAGACTGAGGAAAATAAATTCATCAAAAACTCAAGTTTCATTAGATGATTTTTTTTAAAATAATAATGTAATTAAAATTCTCATTTAAAAAAAAAAATGGAAAAATTTTTACGAAATTAAAATTTATTTATATTAGAATAATAATAATATTTTTATAAAATTGATATATTATGTCATCGAAGGGTAATAATAGCGAAAAAAAAGATGAGAAGGATAATAATGGGAAGGATAATGATGGGAAGGAAATTTCAATTACACTCAGAGTCCAAAAAGCTAAGAAAAGAGACATTGGGCGTAATATCATAAGAATTGATCCTAAAACAATGGAAAAATTAAAAATACAAACTGGTGATGTCATTGCTGTAATGGGTAAGAAAAATAGTGCTGGAATTGCTTGGCCGAGTTATCCTCAGGATAATGGTTTAGGAATTGTGCGTGTAGATTCTAGATTACAAAAAAATACTGGGACAAGAATTGATGATACTTTAGAAATTCGAAAAGTGAAGATAGAAGTAGCTCAAAATGTCGTATTAGCTCCATCAAATTTTCCTATTAAAAACAATCCTAGATTTGAAAGTTTTGTAAAAAGAAAATTGAATAGCTATCCTATAACAATTGACGATTTTATCTTCATTTCTATAGGGATCAGTAGAGAGATCACGTTTAAAGTAATTAACATGAGACCAAATGGAGTTTGCACCATAAAAGAAGACACAGTTCTTATTATTAGTGATAAAATTACTGAAGAAGCAGAGGATGGTTCTAATTATATCACATATGAAGATGTGGGAGGTTTAGACAAGGAGATTCAACGTGTAAGAGAAATGGTAGAATTACCTTTACGACATCCATCTTTATTTAAACGTTTAGGGATTGATCCTCCTAAGGGAGTTTTACTAAGAGGTCCACCAGGTTGTGGAAAAACCCTATTAGCTAAAGCTGTTGCTAATGAAAGTGAAGCACATTTTATATCGATAAACGGTCCAGAGATTATGAGTAAATTTTATGGGGAGTCTGAAAAAAAATTGAGAAAACTCTTTATTGAAGCAGAAGAAAAAAGCCCATCAATTATTTTCATAGATGAAATAGATGCTATTGCTCCAAAGAGAGAAACTGTTACAGGAGAAGTAGAACGTAGAGTAGTAGCTCAGCTATTAGCTTTAATGGATGGGTTACATGGTAGGGGGAAAGTTATCGTTATAGGCGCTACAAATAGACCAAACAGTCTAGATCCTGCGTTAAGGCGCCCCGGAAGATTTGATCGTGAAATAGAAATAAAAGTTCCAAATGAAAAAGGTAGAAGAGAAGTTTTTCAAATACACACTCGAAATATGCCGCTTGATAAGAAAATTTCATTAAAAGAATTTTCCCAAATAACACATGGATTTGTTGGAGCAGATGTTTCCGCAGTATGCCGAGAGGCAGCGATGTCTGCATTACGTAGGTACTTGCCAAAAATTGATTTAGAATCAGATATAATAGATCCAGAGTTATTAGAACAAATTGAAGTTACAAAAGAAGATTTTGAGGAAGCATTAAAAGAAGTATTTCCTTCTGGAATAAGAGAAGTATTTGTTGAGATCCCGAATGTTCCGTGGGATATGGTAGGTGGTTTGGATGATCTCAAGCAAAAATTAATTGAAGCCGTAGATTGGCCATTATCCCATCCAACAATATTCACTCGAATGGGAGTAAGTCCTCCATTAGGGATTCTGCTATATGGACCTCCCGGTTGTGGGAAAACTTTATTAGCACGAGCAGTGGCGACAGAATCTAAGGCAAATTTCATTTCAATAAAAGGTCCAGAACTCTTATCAAAATGGGTTGGAGAGAGTGAAAAAGCGATAAGAGAGATTTTCCGTAAAGCTAAAATGGCTTCTCCATGTATAATCTTTTTTGATGAATTTGATTCAATCGCACCAAGTAGAGGTAGACACACATCCGATTCTGGAGTGTCAGAAAAAGTTTTATCACAATTATTAACAGAATTAGATGGTTTAGAGGCAATGAAAGATGTAGTAGTAATTGCAGCTACCAATCGTCCTGATATTTTAGATCCAGCGTTAATAAGACCTGGTCGGATTGATAGAATACTATTAGTCCCAAATCCAGATGAAAAAGGAAGGCTTGAGATTTTAAAAATATTTACAAAAAATATGCCATTAGTAAATAATTTAAAATTAGAAGATTTAAGCAAAATGATTGATGGATTTTGTGGTGCAGATATAGAAACTTGGTGTCGCGAAGCCGCTATGATTGCTTTACGAGAGAATATTAGAGCGCGGAAAATTTCTCTAGAAAACTTTAAGGAAGCAAGAAATGAAGTAAGTCCAACATTAACAACAGATATAATTGAATGGTATGATAAATTTGGGAAAAAACTAAAAAGCAGAAGAATAGAAAAATCAAAAGAAGATCGATTGTTTGTATAAATCAAAAGATTAATTAGATTGAATTAATTATTTCCTATTATAAAAATCTATTTGTAGTTATAACTCAATCGTTCTAATAAATTTATACTCTCATATAATTTACTATAGCAACATAAAAAAAATATTATAAAAATGGAAGCACATAGATGGAACGAAAAACCTGTCGTGAATTCAATAATTGATCTTTTAATTAAAAATAAAGGAGAAATTTTAGATAAAAGGCTTGAGGAGCTCCTAAAAAAGGAATTTCCATATATTAATTCATTAATACTAGAAGAAATATTTATGAAACTAGAAAGTATGAATATCATTAATGTCTTTAGAGTTTCTAAAACTAAAAAAATGTTAGTTTTTAACAAAAAGTCTAGTGCGATTAGAGAAGGTATTATTAAGGATTAATTTTAATCTCTATTTTTTCCAATTAGAGCAAATTTGGGATAAAGTAAGCTCCTCTATTTGAGACTTAAATTTTCGTTCTCTTACATTAATAAAAACAGGATAATTTACAGCATTTCCCATCAATAGCATTTCTCCTACGCCTAAACTAGAGATAATACCACTATATTCTTTTGTTATTGCCTCAGAACTATCCATTAGATGTTTTAAATCATAGGGATTTTTTATGTTTAAAACGATTTTAGAATTACATTGCGAGAGCGCGGTAGTACTCAATTTTTTAGGTCTTTGGCTAATTAAACATAAACAAGCCATAAACTTCCGTCCTTCTCTTGCAAGCGTTTCAATTATTGGTTTTGATATAGCCTTGGAATGAGCCGCTTCAGGAGAAAACTGATGTGCTTCTTCCACAATCAATAAAAATGGAGGTATGCTATTTGTTCTTCGAAGATTAAACAAACGATTGCATATATAATCAACAATAATTTGTTTCTTTCTTATACTTATTTCATGTCGAAAGTTAAAAATTGTCATTTCTTGTTTTTTTATAATTCTTTCTAATACTGGATTTTCTTGTGACCCAAAAAGATTTAAACGTTCTAGGCCAGATAACCACCCAATTAATGCTTGTTTTGTACTTTTATTTCCATCAGATTCGTGGTCAATTTGGGAAATAATATCTTTTAATGAATAATGATTTTTTTTATCTTTATTTTTTTTTAATTCTTTTATATATTTTATGAGCTCTCTCACTTGAACATGTGAAATCTGTTCCTGATACCTGGTAAATGCATAAGCAGATAATTTTGGGACGGCAATCTGAAAATAAGAGATATCATGAATTTTTACTTTGTCTTTTAATTCAGGTATGTTTTTTAAATATAAGTATTCTCCATGTACATCGAGTAATACTATAGCAGGAGTCCCAAAATCTTCTTTTCTTAATAATAATTCTTCTATAAGAACTGAAGTAAAATAACTTTTACCTCCTCCTGAAATTGATAGAATTGCAAAATGTTTGTTTAATAATTTATTCATACTTATTTTCACGGTTGAATTGGTAACTTTTACATTGCCGATGTTTAATCCATATTTAGGATCAAATCCAAGGAATTTGTTAAGAACCTCTTCCTCTACGATGTAAACTTCTTTTCCAGGGCTAGCAGGATAAGTCATTCTCTGAACTTTATCGATTTCTTGATTTTCCTTGTCTTTAAATTTTATTAATCCCAAACATTTTACAATTCCAATGGAAAATTCAAAATCTTCACTAGGAAAAAGCCCTTTTAAAATATTTGGATTATTATTGTTATTATATGCTTTAATTGTCAGCGCATCATTAAAATATTCATTTATTAACAGTATTTCTTCAATAATACCAATTAAAAATCCTTCATTAGATTTCGTATAAACAAATAATCCCTTTTGTGTAAAGATACCGTCATCTCTTTTATTAATAACAAAAGGAAATTTAGATACATTAGGTAACTGCTGAAAATTAAAGACTGTTCCAATTTTTCTTACCATATTTTAAGTGGGAGTAATTAAATCTTCTAAAAAACGCTTTAAGTTTATTTAAGAATAGAGTTAAATAAAAAAAGTAAAAGAGGGCAGATTTTCTGATTTAAAATAAAAATATAAAAATATTAAATTATATCTCTGTTCTTTCCACTTATTTATTTCTTTTCTTCTTTTTCCAAAAGACCTAATAATCTTAGAATTATATAGTACCCATTTTTCCAGAAATATATCATAAATAGAGCAACACCTACAAATAAAAACAGTCCAATTCCAATAACTAGTATCCAAGGACCTGTAGTATCTAAAATCCCTAACAGAGAAAAAGAACCTCCAGAAGTATCTATTAGAAGATCATAGGCTATTGCAAGAACAACACCGACAATAATTCCAATTAAACTAACTAGCAAACCTCCAGCAGCAATCTTTACACCTTTTCTATTCTTATATTTTTCTTCTAGTTCTCTTTTCTTATAGATAAAACGGATTAAAGAACTTGAAGATTTTTTAAATAATCCAAAGAAGAAAATCAATAGAAAAAACAATCCCGCTAAAAGTCCACCTATTATTGCCACCTGATAACCAAAGTTAAGGTCTAAAAATAAAGCTAATTTGCCTTTTTTGGCTATAAAGATATCTGCTAAAGTCCAGACGCATCCACCTATTACTATTATACTTGCACATACGATTATAATATAAAATGTTCCAGAAACAGTCTTCTGAATTTTTTTATATTCTTTATTTGTTCTTGGAGTAGCTTCTTCCAATTTTTTCACATCTGATTTTATTATTAGTTTTAAGGATTTAAGTATATTTTTTTAATTTTAGATAACTTTGGATGAGTATTTCTTTTCTATTTCTTCTTTTGGAAATGATCCTTCTTTCTATTTAATCTCAGCATTTTTTTCTCTTTCTTCACCATTTGCTTCTGCATTATAAAGGGATACCTCGTATATTGAACACTAATTACTTATGATTAAAGAAAACATAACATTTAAAATATATAAAATTGTTCATTTCGGAGATTCTCTTTTTTAAAAGAAAAAAAGGATTTTATTCAGAATCTCTAAATTGAGTTAAACTACTTAATTTTTTATATATACTTTTGTCATTTAGTACGTTATAAATTTCAAATACAAGTGAGGACATTTTATTATAGAATTTATTATTATTTTCATTAGGAATCCATTTTTTGTCTACTTTACACAAATTTTCGGCTGTTTTTGCAATATCTGAAAAGATTCCTGCACCTGAAGCTGCTAATATAGCAGCACCTAAAGATGTTGATTCTTCGATAACATTTCTAACGCAAGTTATTCCTAGTACATCAGCGTATATCTGATTCCAATAATCAGAGCTAGATCCACCACCTGTTAACTTTAATTCTTTTGGTTGAATTCCTAATTCTTTAAAAACATCAATATTTTTTCTGATTTCGTAAGCAACACCCTCAAGTACAGATCTATATAGATCCCTGCGTTCATGACCTAAAGATAATCCAAAAATTACCCCTCTAGCATATGGGTTCCAATTTGGAGCTCCAGAACCGACGAAATGAGGAATAAGAAGCAACCCATTTGCTCCTATTGATGATTTTTCTGCTTCAGAAGTCATTAAATCATAAGGATCCTGCCCTTCTTGAGCTTCTAAACATTCTTTGTACCCTACTTGATCTCTAAACCATCTAAGTACCGCTCCAGATGTAAAAATACTAGCTTCTTGAACCCAAGCGCCTGGAACTGCATGGCAACTACATAGTACACGTTTCTCAGTATCAAATTTTGGTTTAGCGAGATAAGCAAGTATAAAACTCCCCGTTCCTGTTGTACATTTTATTTCTCCAGGAGAGACAACCCCAACCCCTAGAGCTGCTGATTGTTGATCTCCTGCACCTGTTACAACCAATGTTTTTTTATCAAATAAAGTCTCATCAGTGTTAATCTCTCCAATTTCCACGCCACTCTCCAGTGCTTCTGGCATTTTATCTAAATCAATTTCTAATTCCGAAGCAATCTCATCAGAATATTTTAATTTTGTGATATCAAACAACATTGTTCTACTTAAATTACTAAAATCACTAACATATTTTCCGGTTAGTTTATAAATTATGTAATCAGATACCAATAAAAATTTATGAGTCTTTTGATAGATGTTCGGCTTCTTATCTTTAAACCAAAGTATCTTAGGAGCAGAAAAATACGGGTCAATAGTTAAACCTGTTATGCTATAAATTTTATCCACACCTATAAGTTTCTTAATAAGTTCCACTTGTTCTGTTGTACGGCGATCTTGCCAGACTATAGCATTATGGAGTGGATTCCCTTGACGATCCACAGGAACAATCGTCTCTCGCTGGTTTGCAATAGAAAGACTTACAATCTCAGTTTTATCTATACCGCTCTTTTTAATCGCTCCTTCTATAGTCATTTTAAGATATTCCCACCAAATATTTGCATCTTGTTCTACAAATGATGGCGAAGGATAATAGCTTTCCCATTCTTTATAATCACTAGCAATGATAGTACCAGCTAAATCAAAAATAAAAGTTCTACAACCTGTTGTGCCTAAATCTAATGCTGCTATAAACATTTGTCTTTATTCTCTATTGATTAATATTTTTTTAAAGTAAGAATGATCAATGTTTTCTTCTAAATAAAGTTTTGAATTAATTTCCCTTATATTCATAACGAGGACAAATCGATCTCCCAAAACTTATTTTTATACTGAATTTCAGTTAATATCCCATGACATATTGGATGTTTTGGTTTAAATATTTCTTAAAGCGCTCTATAAAAATTTTAAGGGGGAATTTCATATTGAAAACTCTAATAGATGGCATAAGCTAATTTTTAACTTTGGAAAATGAGAAGAAGAAGAGATACAGACCTAAAATATCAATATTAAATGAAAATAAGAAGGAATAAAGTAGAAAAAAAAAAGAATTTCAAGATGACACGAAAAACCTTTTGTATCTTTTTAGCATTTTATGAAAGTTAACTAAAATCTACTTTTTTTGTATCCACAACGAGGACAAATGACGCTCCCAAAATCTATTGAGGTAACTCCCACTCCCGTTATCGCCTCTTTACAAACGGGACATTGTAGCTTAAATTCTGGGAACCAATTTCCTTGTATATTCGGCGTATCTTTTAATTTATTTATATAATTCAATTTATCTAAATATTTTTTTTCAATTTTAAGAAGTTGGTGTTCTTCTACTATTGATTTTCCTTTTGGAGCAAGGACCATGAGAAATTTAATATTAGAGGGTTTATTTAATAATGAAAGAATACGATGGAGAGCTTCCCTTTTAAATTCAGATAACAACTTACCTAATTCTGGAGGTGCTAAAGCCACCAAAATTGCTTGAGAATTTTCTTTTTCTTCTAATTTTTGAATTAAAAATTGATACATACGATTTTGATCATCAATAGCCCATATGAAATTGAAAGAAGAGATGTTGTAATCCTCATTGGCGACTCCTACGATACGTTTTATTGAGTTGTTCCAAGTATAGTGAGTTTGGCTATATATATTTGATATAATTTCTCCTAAGAATGCTTGTTCAATTACTGGAAATGTTTTAAAAATAGTTTTAAGCGATATGAGTTTTACTTGGGTCACTTGTTTTAAATTAAGTCCATCCCAAGGTGTTAATGTATATACAGAAAAGAAACCACTCATGCTTTAAATTTATGATTATGAATAATTAAAGTATTTCTTTTAAAAATTTTCTAATGTTGCTTCTAACTTATTTTTTTCTTCTTCCTCATCAAATGCGGCTTCTTTTTTAACAGACGTTTTTGATAATGAATTTTTAAGTTCTTCAGCTAAATCATTCAACTTTGTAGCGGTTAGTGTTATCTCCACCATCGCGCCAGTTTGTTGACTACTGGATGAATTAATGCTCACCATTAAATCTGATATTTCTTCAGTGGTTAAAACAGATTGTTTAATATCTTCACTTATTTTTTTTTGTACGCTAACGCTTTCTGCGATTTTAGAAAGAATTTCACTAATTCTTGCGCCGGTTTCACCTACAGAGTTTTTTGATTCTACAGCTAATTTTCTAACTTCATCAGCTACAACAGAAAATCCTCTCCCTTCTTCACCAGCTCTTCCTGCTTCTAGCTTGGCATTTAATGCTAAAAGATTGGTTTGTTCAGAAATACGGTTTAAAAATTCCATAATTGATCGAATGCCTTCTGCTGATGCTAACACATCTTTAGATAAGGTATTAAGTCCAATTGCCTCTTCACTAATTTTAGTTAACTTTTCCAATTGCGTTTTTGCGTTATCCGTTAATTCTTGAGTAATTGATGAAATTTCAACATTTGAAGCGTTAACTTCATTTGCACTGCTGGCTAATTCTGCTGCCATACTTGCGGTGTTAATACTAGCATATGAACCTGCTTCTAATAAAGTTTTAAAATCATTTGCCATTGAACTTATTTCTTTTTTTTGTGCCTCCATGCGAATTTCAACATGCGCTACTACACCACTATTAACCAACACTGTATAAAAAACAAATGTTACCCCTGGACCAAACACTTTGGGAAGGAATCCAAAATCTGTAATGATCGCAACAACTACTGAGAAACCAGCAATCAATATTGCAAAACAAAAAAACAAATGAGTTGGTCTTCTAGATTTTCTATAAATTTTAATTAACAAATATCCACTGAAAAAACAGAGACTTATGATAAATATTTCAAGTCCAAAAATAATTGGAGAAAAAGGTGCGGCAGTAAAAGGAACAGCAGCAGCAGCTTTTAAATTAACAGATAAATCTTTTTTAGTTTTGAATGTCCTATTATACTCACGGTAGGTAACACCAAATAGAGCAATAACGCAAATAGCATTTACCAGGTTTGCGATTAAATCTGCCTCTATTATGAACTCTTTTAAGGAGCTTATTATTCCACCAATAACAAGTATTATGAAAATTGGTAACCACTTTTTAAAATATTTCTCCTTTTTCGCAGCAAAATAAAAAACACAGAGAGCCATTATTATAATAAAGGTTTGCATATGAGTAATTACCATGAGAATTTGATCTTCATTCATTATTTACTTTACCCCATAATTTCTTTTAATGCTTTTTTACTTTTTTCTACAAATTTAATAAATTCCAGAATTTAAAATTTTAGTAAAACGAAGATGTTTAAAATTTATTTGTAAAAACTTCATTTTTTTATATAACAAAAGAATTTATTAATCAATTTTTCAGATTTATTATATTAATTAAAACTATTTTTTTTATGAATGGAATTTGGGATTTAAAAGCTGATGCTGTAGAAAAAGGAGATAATCTTAGAGATGTTACCCACATAATAAAGAAAACTTATAAAGATATCAAGGGATTTACTCATTATATATTTAGCAAGACAATGTTCAAGAATCAAAGATATTTCATTCCGTCAAATGATTTCAAATTATTTCAAAAATTTATAGATGGAGGATCTAGGGAATATCCTTCTGATGGGAATATTCCAACAGATTTAGTAGCTTCGGAAGCAAGAATTATTTTAAAAGAAATTGTGAAACTATCTAAAAATCCTAATGCATCTTATCATAAGGAAGCAGTTGCTGCATTGGGGAATGGGAAATTTGGTTTAGTTAGAGGGACAGTTAAATTATATTTAGGCAAATACACATCTAGGGATTGGAGAAGAAAAAGATTTACAGATGATAT